>JAABUR0100010205.1_pt1 | contig 10366 bp, 14 predicted proteins | sample 5560091 | NCBI WGS metagenome assembly JAABUR01 (sample SAMN10711879, study PRJNA513375) | rock metagenome | isolation source: Antarctica rocks | place: Antarctica: Victoria Land, University Valley sud
GATCAAGGTAAACCCGTCATCCTCACCCACCAGGTACACGTTTACGGGGAAGACCCTCGGATGCTGTGTCAGTTGCACCAGCCTCTCGCCGAAATCGATAGCCCTCATCTTCATCATCTGCCTCCTCGGCTACAGCACCCCCGGCTCGTGCCGGCGTGCGCTTTTACTAATAATCATAGTTTAAAACTACGGATATTAGTTTATCAACCCACTTCTGCTCCGCGCGCACCGAAATCTGTGGGTAGACAACAGGGTGGTGTTGAAACTCGTGTATCTTCGTGAGCTTGTCTGCTGACCGAGTAATTGCAGTAGAGAGCCGGAGACCTGCGGTATGACGCGCGAACCCTAGTCACTTCCGGCGATTGTCGAATGGGTTTTCTGCGAGAGGGCGTATTCCAGGATGCCGGTGCCTGGCCGACGCCCTACCCGTGCCATTCGCGGGTGCCCGGCTTGCGCCTCGGTCTCGAGGGAGGGCAGCAGCCGGTCACAGGCCGGGCGTCCGCCGGGCGCAAAGATCATGCCCAGGCTCCGTTCGATGCGGTTTCTCGTCTGGCCTTGAGGGAAGCGTACGCCGCCCGGAACAGCGGTTTCTTCGCACCCGCCGTCCGACGCGACGCCCACATCCTGAGAACACTCATTGTTCCGACAACCCCCCTTTCCAGCTGCTATCGCACTCCAAAACCGTCTCGACTTTCAGCGCTTGAAGCTGCCGTAGAGCCTTCGGAGATATACCCTTTACGGGGAGGGCTGGGGGGTGTATCGTCGAGCGCAACTGAGTGATTCTGGTTTTCCGGGTCTTCGCCGCAAAGACCTCCGGGATGCTGGTTTTCGGGGTTCTCGCCACAAGAACCTCGGGGAGCGAGGGATCCGCTCTCATACGTAATGATCCCGATCACCTAGACCGCGGCTCGGGTCGTGGAAGGCCACTGGATCCGAAGGCACGACGAGAGTCTTGCCGGAGACCCTCACAACGTTATGAGGGTTGTCTAACGGCCGAGGTCACCACACGCGACGAGCGAGACGATGAGAGATGGCCGGACTACGCAAGTAGAAACGTAGGCAACCTTCTTGCGGACCTACGAAGAGAGAGGAGGTTGGGGATGGATCGCATGCCGGACGCGGAACTGGCGTTCGTTGAGGAGACGAAGGTGGTGAACTACCTGCTGGCGCGCACCGGCAGGGGACGAGCCAAGGCGGATTTCTTCGAAGCGTTCGGGTTTGCTTCGGACCGTTGGGAGGACCTAGCGGAGGCGCTGCTCGATCACGGCAAGGAGGGCTCCCTCGCGCGCTCCTACCAGACGCCCTACGGTGTACGATACGAGGTAGAGGGTAGGTTGGAGACACCCTCGGGCAGGCGCCCGTTCCTGAGGACGGTCTGGCAAGAGGATCGCTTCGCAAGACGGCCCGGGCCGCGTCTCATAACCGCTGTGCCCTCGTACGAAGGAGGTGAGAGGCGATGATAAAGGAGCACGAGGAGGCGGTGCTCACGCGGGATCTCCCCGAGGAGGGGCTAGAGGCCGGCGACGTCGGTACGGTTATAGCCGTCCACGAGGACGAGAGAGGGGAGGCCGCCGGCTACACGCTGGAGGTCTTCGGCCTCGCTGGTGAGACGCTAGCCATAGTGACCGTCGCGGCTTCCGCCGTCAGAGAAGTGCACGGTGGAGAGGTCATCCACGCCCGCGAACTCCGAAAGGAGGCCGCTGGTTAGGCGCCGGCTCGGCGGCGCGCTACTGGACGACTGAGCCACCAGGCCAAGCTCGCACCGAAAAGGTACGCAAGAAACGGGGGACCGGCCCGCGCGGGCCGGTCCCCTTTCCGTTGCCCGAACGATAGACAGGAAGGAGGGAGAGATGAGTACGTGAGGTGAACGCGGAGGTCGCCGGCTCGCGTCGCCGGGGACCTCCTCTAGATAAGAGAAGGTGGCCCCCACCAAAGGAGCCACCGATGACGAAACGTTCAGAGGACCGGGAGCCCTAACTCCCGGTCCTCTCTGTTTCCCCGAAAGGAGAAGCTCATGACCGAGTATACGGCAACTGCGGTCCGCGCCAAGACCGCCTACCTTTGGCCCGGTTGTCACCAAAAGTGTCACCAAGAGACATAGTCGAAACGCTTCGGGGCCCATAACGGCGCGAGCAAAACCCGCGTGTTTGCAGGAATTTTAGCGCTTGTGCCGGAGGTGGGACTCGAACCCACACGAGGTTACCCTCACCGGATTTTGAGTCCGAGAAGCCGCGTCCGTGCGCGTCCTGCCACGTCCTGCTATGTGGCGTACTTAAGCGGAAGATCCGGCTCTTGCGGGACCGGGCATCCGGGTGCGTCCGGGTGTGTCCTAGAGGCTATTGCTGCCACACTGCTGCCACTCTAGAAGACTCGTTGCTTCAGGTTGGGACGGGATAGAATAGCGTGTAGCGATTTTGAGAGTAAGGAGGCAGCGGCGCGGACGGTCTCTGGGGCGAGTCGGCAGTCCGCGCCACCGGTTCAATGAGGAATGTACCAGACTGGTACACAAGAAGGGCCGAAGATCTCAAAGCGCTGTTTGGCCCGTTTATGGAGGAACACGGGCGCTCCTTTAGTAAGGAGTACGTACGCAAAACCAGCGGGCTCCGCGATAAGATCCGACAACGCTTCGAGCAGGGTAGAGAAGACGGGGACTTTCCGGCTCTCTCCGAGTTCTACGATAGCCTGTCGTCGGAGGATAGAAAAAGGTTCTTCGACACGCGCGGACGCATAGCTCTTCCCGCCATCGTCCTGCAGTCTGACGAAGGTAACCGGATCGTGAGATTCAAGCATGGGTTGGTATTGGACCTGTTCCTAAGGCGCGGGAAGTTCTGGGAAGAGATCGAGGAGATGCGCAAGCGGTGGGAGGTGGAAGCAACTCCCCGCCCGCCCTCGCCTACGCAGGTCATCATCCGACCTGAGAAGGCCAGGGGATTTGGATTTTATAAGGACCTCTACGAGCAAGAACTGGCCGAGCTTCGGGCACAGATCATTCCGAAGCGCTACTCGGAGGCCATCGCGGATTGGGAACTCCCTGGTGGTCCGGGCAACAACTGGATGAGTTGGGAGTGGTTCCTCTCGCTTTGTGTGATGAACGATCCTCCCGAGACCGACCTTATCCGCTTCGCAGACTACAGTAATCCACGCCCGACGGCGCTGCCGCCCATCCTTTCCGAATGGTCTGAGGAACAAATGGCTATGAAGGAACAACACTACTGGCCCCTGCGCATGGTGGCCCCACCTATCAGGATGTTCGAAGACCCGGATACCGTGTTTCGCAGGGAGAACTGGCGGCACTGGGCCCTAATAGCGAAGGTTCAGGAGCGGCTGCACGAAGCAGGAATCAAGGTCGACCTTGCTGCGATGTTTAGGCAGGAAAGACTCGAACGGGAGACGATCGAGGAACTTCTTGCGACGTATCCTTCCCCCCGCAGACTGTACATAGAGGTCAACGAATGGACGACCTGGAATGACGTAGAGAACGCGTTTCGCCTTATTCGCCAGCGAAGCCCAGGCCCCCAGGAGGGCGGCGCTCCCGGCCGTGATCCCCTCGTGGCGCTCCAGTGTGCCTTGCTCTACGATCGGCACAACTCCACAGACCCGAACGACGGGCGCGTCAAGAAGTGGACCTACAAGCGACTGTCCAAAGAGCTCGGGCTGAGAAGCCCCCGCGCCGCGCGTGAGCACGTAGAGTTCGGTAGGAGGCTTCTTCGAGAGAATTGAACTGCAATAAACTCCGCAGGGTTATTCGCATCTTTTCTTGCTAGATGGCACCGCATAGAGTGCATGTAGCCGCAACCGGACGTAAGGAGGCTACATGCGCACGGAAACCCCGAGCATCGGTGAGAGGGCTTGGCTCACGGTTCGTGAGGCGGCGGAGGAGTTGAGACTCCCTAGAACCCGCTGCTATGCGCTGATCCAGCGGGGAGAGCTTCCGGCCGTTCGCATTGGAGAGCGGAGCATCCGCGTGAACAGGGCAGAGCTGGAGCGATTCCTACTCGAGAGCCGTCGCGTCGTCTCCGGGCGATGAGGCGTTGTCCCGTCCGCTTCCGATGCTAACCGAGATGGATTCTCGAACTCTGGCAATAGAGGCACACGAGGCACTGCTGAACGGCAGCGGCAAGGTCTCCTACTTCGATCGGCGCAAGATCTCCAGGCAAGTGATCGGGGGCGCCTTCGTAGGTTTTCGCAACGGAGCATTCACGTATCCCTGTTTCGATAGGAACGGCGAGCTTCTAGGGATTCATTGCAAGAGCGAGAGACGGAACGATGAAGGCAAGCGCCGACAGTGGTGGGATGGATACGCGGAGCACCTACCTGCGAAGAACCACGGTAAGAACCCGCAGAGGCCCGCGAAGGTTATCCCTTTCGGCTTGGAGACGTTGAAGAACGTTGAAGCGGGATCTCTGGTGGTCCTCTGCTGTGGGGAAGAGGATGCTCTTAGCTTGCGCCAGGCTGGCTACACGGCCCTCTCGCAGCCAGGCGCGGGGCTCTTAGAGCCCGTCTACGCCCGCGAGATGGCAGGGCTAGGGGTCGTGGTCTTCTACGATGCCGGGGAAGAGGCAGAGGCTCACAAAGATGCTCAGAAGCTACTAGAGACCGGGGCGGATAGAGTAAGGGTAGCGGAGTGGCCGCCGGACGCTCAGAACGGCGTGGATGTAAACGGCAAGCGGGTAGAAGACCCGGACGGCTTCGCGGAATGGGTAGCCGGGATGGTGGCGGCCTCGCGCCCGCCCTCTCAAACGGAAGCCAGCGAGCCGCGACGCGAGGGCGTGCCGGACGTTTATCTACCTTCACTCCCCGATCTGCCGGAACCGAAGTGGCCTGAGCTTGACGGTGCTGCTCTCTACGGCTTGCCGGGAGAGATCGTTGGGGCTATGGAGCCGCACACGGAGGCCGACCCCGTGGCGCTCCTGGGTAGCCTGCTCTGCGCCTTCGGGAACGCCATCGGGCGCGGTGCGTTCTTCCGGGTAGGCTCGGACATGCACCACCTCAACCTCTTTGCCGCGCTTGTGGGCGAAAGCTCCAAAGCTCGTAAGGGCATGAGCTGGAACCATGTAGAGGGGCTTTTGGGAGCGGTGGATGAGGAGTGGGCTAGAGAGCGGGTCGCCAGCGGACTCGCCAGTGGCGAGGGTTTGATCTACCACGTGCGGGACCGGGTGGAGCGCGAGAACAAAGACGGCAAGCGCGAGGTCGTGGACGAAGGCGTCAGAGACAAGCGCCTGCTGGCCTACGAAGCCGAGCTTGCAGGGCTTCTCAAGGTGATGAGCCGGGAAGGTAACAACCTGAGCCCGGTGATCCGGCAAGCCTGGGATGGTGGGCGGCTGCGGACGCTGACCAAGAACAACCCCACGAAAGCAACGGACGCGCACATATCCATAATCGGGCACGTCACGAGGGCCGAGCTTCTAAGGCATCTCACAGAGACGGAAGCCGCCAACGGGTTTGCTAACCGCTTCCTGTGGCTCCTGGTCAAACGCTCCAAGCTGCTCCCGCGTGGCGGTGAGTGGCACAGGGTAAACAAAGCGCCGCTCGTGAGCCAGCTATTCTCCGCGCTGAAGTTCGGGAGCAAACCCGTAGAGATCACGATGACGGAGAGCGCCTGGACGGACTGGGAAGAGGTATACGGCCCGCTCTCAGAAGGCAAGGCGGGAATGTTCGGGGCGGTGACTGGCCGCTCGGAGGCCCAAGCGAGGCGGCTAGCCGCCCTCTACGCCGTGATGGACGAATCCGACGAGATCGAGCCCCAGCACCTCGAAGCCGCCCTCGCCCTCTGGCAGTACGCCGAAGATAGCGCCCGCTACATCTTCGGAGACGCCACGGGAGATCCGGTAGCGGACGCTATCCTTGCGGCGCTCGAAGCCGCCGGCACAGACGGCATGAACCGGACGGATATATCCCACCTCTTCAAGCGCCACATGAGCGCGGAGCGCATAGGACAGGCTCTCACCTTTCTGCTGAAGACCGGCCGGGCGAAGAGGAAGCAAAACAAAGATACGGGCGGCAGACCTTCGGAATGGTGGTTTGCCACATGACTCAGCCGCGAAAGAAGCGAATAAAGCGAACAAAGGTGACGAGCCTCTCCACGGACGCCAGCAGTTACTTCGCTTCTTTCGCATATTTCGCACGCCAATGCTGTATGACGCGGGCCATGCTATGAGCTATCTAAGACTTCTCAGGCAGAGTCGGGCCCGCCGGAACGAGCCACGTTCTAGGGAAACGGGGGATCTGTCCACGTTCCGGCGCCAGGATGATGAGTGCTCTGTGATGCTCCCGGTTCGGAGCGTGGACGCTCAGAGGCTCACGACAGCGGGCTACAGACCAAAGGTGAGCTTCTTCGAGCGGGTGATCTGGGAGAGGCCGGATACGGGCTTCTATGTGTCTGAGGAGATGGCCCTGCACCTGCTGGACGCAAAGAACATTCAAGACAAAAGCGGGGCAAACGCTAGGAGGTAACACAACGGGTAATGGGATGGGAGAGCAGAGAGCGCGGTGGCCTCTACTACACGAGGAGCCGTAAAGAGAACGGACGTGTGGTCCGAGAGTACATCGGCGGCGGCATGTTGGGAGAGCTGGCCGCGCAAATGGACGCCATAGAGCGCGAACGCAGAGAGGAGCGGGCGACACGCTGGAAGGAAGAGCAGGAAGACCTCGATGCCCTGGAAGCTCCGGTAGACGAACTGACGGAGGCTTCGGATATTCTGGTCCGGGCGGCTTTGCTCGCCTGTGGGTATCGCCAGCACAACAGAGGGGAATGGAGGTTGAGGCGTGAGCCCAAAGAAAGCCAGTAGCGCAGCCAAGAACAACGAAAGCACCTCGGAGCTGATCGAGGACAAAGGTAAGCTCATGGCCCTGATAGACAGGGCTCAGGACGGCGACGAAGAAGCTCTGCCGGTACTGAGAAAGGTGCTCGATAAAGCGCCCAGGATAGCGCGGTTCGTTGACCTCGCCAGTAACGTGGAGCGCAGCATAGTAGAGAAGATGTCCGGCGATGACGTGTTCACCCAGGAAGCGATACCCCGCAACCTCAAGGCGATGCGAGGGGAGATAGCCGGAGAGAACCCGTCTCCTCTGGAGCGGCTCTTGGCGGAGAGGATCACGGTCTGTTGGCTGGAGCTACGGTATTTCCAGGCCATCTACACTCAAAACCTGGGCAACTTCTCGATCATCCAGGGCGACTATCACCAGCGCCGGATAGACAAGGCGCACAGGCGCTACCTGTCTTCGATCAAGGCGCTGGCTCAGATCCGCAAGATGGGGCCGGCGGTGCAGATCAACATAGCCGATAAGCAGGTCAACTCCGCAGGCTGATAGCAGCGATCTATCTCTCCCCTGCTACCTGATCTAGCCTCACAGATGAGTCTGCGGTATGCTCCCGTTAAGTTTCCGGCATGTTTGGGGGAAGAGAATGTCGCCTTCCGGCAATGGAGCGCACCTGAATGCGCTGAGGACTTTCGCGGGCGCCTTGAAGAATAGCTACGGATCTCTCGTGACCGCGCAACAGGAAGACCAGCTAAAAGGCCCGACGGGGAATCTTCTTAGTGCGTTTGGATCTGAGTCCGGCCTGAACGTGATCCCGCGCTTCGAGGCCCCGGTTCCGGGTATCGGACGGCCGGATATCGCTCTGGACGTTGGCGGTGCCCTCTGCGGATACGTCGAACTGAAGGCTCCGCAGGTCTCCGTTCGGAACCTAAAAGGCCGCGACCGGGAACAGTTCAACAAGTTCAAGACGCTTCCGAACCTCGTCTACACGAACGGGAACGAGTGGATTCTCTACCGGGACGGCGAGAGGAAACAGACTGTCCGGCTCTCTGGCGACGTTACCGAGGACGGCGCGGGCGCGCCCGCGCCGAGGTCTTTGGCCAGGCGGACGGCGCGTTCGCCGACCTCGAGCGAGTCCCCGCGGTCGTCCACCACCGCGAGCAACCTGGAGAAGCCTGACGCGCCGTCCGCCGCGCTTGGAGTTGGGCGATTCTCATCCATCATCGGTCCACGTGCCTCTTTGCCGCGGGCCGTCGACTCGCCTCGGGTCGGGGCTTGGCCATCTCGAAACCTCCTTTAGTCTTTGCTTTGGGCAGGATCCCGGACGAAGATCGAAGCGGCCACCGGCCGCCCGAGCGAATACCGGTTGCCCGCCTCGTCCTCGACGGTCACGACGCCGTCGATGGCCCGCGCCTCCCTCATCGCCAGGCGCTTTCCGGGGACGATCCCGCGTTCTGCTAAGTAGCACAACATCCGCCCGTCTTCGTCGCGTACCCGGGAGATAAGGACGCGCCTGCCCGCCTCTATCTCGCTCAAGGGAAGGTCTTGTTCGGAAACCGGGGGTCTATCGGTGGCGGGGATGGCGGCGCCGTAAGGATCTCGCTCGGGGTAGCCGAGGTGCTCGGCCAGCTTCTCTGCGAACTCCTCGTCGAGGACCCCGTTCCCCAGCTTCTGTGCGGCCTCATGCACCTCCTGCCAGGGGTAGCCGAGGCGCTCGAGCAGGAAGGTCTCGATGAGACGGTGGCACCGGATCAGGCGCAGGGCTTCGGCCCGGCCCTCCTCGGTGAGAGCCGCTCCGCGGTAGCGCTCGTAACCGACCAACCCCATCTCGTGCAGGCGGGCGAACATGTTGGTGACGGAGGCGGGCTTGACGCGGAGCTTGGCGGCGATGGCCTTGGTCGAGGCGGTGCCGTCGCCGGCGAACTCCCACACGGCCTTCAGGTAGTCGCCCGCCGAGGAGGAGGGGCGCCGCCGATGCCGAACGGAGTCGGCCGTCGCCGGCCGCCTCGGGGGCTGATGCCTAGGCCAAAAAGATCTTGCCGTCCCTGACATCCACCTCCACCTCCGGCAGGGGCCGCGTCGCCGGTCCGGTCTCGACGGCGGCGCCTTCCGTCGGATCGAAGACCGAGCCGTGGCACGGGCAGACGAGCTTCCCGTTCTGGTAGGCAACCGTGCATTGCTGGTGCGTACACACCGCCGAGTACGCCATGAACTCTCCGCTCGACAGACGGACCAGCACGCCGGGCTGTCCCGTACGGCTATCGGTAAAAGGGGAGGAGGAGCCCGGCGCGAGCTCGGACTCTTTCGCGATGGCCTCCCCATTGCCGACCTCGGGTGCGTCGGTGGCCGGCCTCGGGCTTCCCTCCGTTTGGGAGGAGCCGATGTCCACGCCGCAGCTAGCTGCCATCGAAGCCCCTACCGAGCCCAGACCGAGAACGGCGCCCATGCGGATGAGCCGCCTCCTCGAGATACCTTTCTCGCCCAAAACCGTTTCGCCTTTCTAGCCTCTACACCAAGAGCCCCGTCGCGTACATGATGGCTATCCCGGCCGTGAGGCCCAGCAGGTTCGAACCCGAGAGCGCAGCCGAGAGCGACGGGGCCTTGTCCGGGCCCGAATCCTTCAGGATGATCTTCCCCACCTCGTAGACGACCTGGAGTATGGCCCCCGCACCGATGGCCAGGAACACGGTCGCCGCGAGAGGAGAGTAGGCGAAGCCCCCGAGCAAAGTCCCCAGGATGGCCGGAAATCCGGCGAGCAGCGCGAGGGCGGCGAAGTGCGCAAGGCGCGGCCTCTTCTCTTTGAGGATGGGCGCGGCGATGCCGACTCCCTCTGTGATGTTGTGCAGGGTGAAGCCTATGACCAGGAAGGCCCCCAGGGCCGACTCCCCTAACGCGAACGCCGCCCCAATGGCCAGCCCTTCCCCCAGGTTGTGCAGGCCTATCCCGAAAGAGATCCGGTAGGAGATCTCGAGCCGGCTCCCGCTTGCCGCTCTACCCCTAAAGCGTCGGAACAGGCGGTCGGTGCTCAGGAGCGCGAGCAGCGTCAGAAGGGTCGCCAAAACCACCAGCGGGATCCCGGAGAGAACCTCGGGCAGATCCCCGGCGACTTCCACCGCCTCCCCCAGCGTGTCCACCACCAAAAAGAGTAGCAACCCTATCGTCAGGGCCAGCATGGCGTTTATGCCCGCCGTGCCGAGGCGCCGGAGGAACGGGTACCACAGCAGGCCCAGCACTATCGGCACTATGCCGACGTAGAACCCGATGAGAGCGTAGCCGAAGAGGGTCTCCCCCGAGAAGCCCGGGGTGAGGGCCGCCGCCTCGACCTCCGCGTCGAAGGTGGCCCCGGTGCTGCTGATGAGCTGTATCTCGTACGCTTCGGCCTCGACCCAAGGGTAAGGTATGGTTATCTTGGCCGTGCCCAACCGCGGGATCGTCTTGCCGGGCTCCACCCGGAAATCCCGGAGCCCCTCGTTTACCGCGACCTGGCTCAGCGTAACGGGCGCCGGACCGCCGTTCCGAACTTCTACCACGAACTCGTTCTCCGTGGGCATGGTCACGCCTTGGGCGGTCAGCTCTTCCGCGGGGGGGACGTCCGACCTGCCCGCCC
>JAABUR0100010208.1_pt1 | contig 10364 bp, 14 predicted proteins | sample 5560091 | NCBI WGS metagenome assembly JAABUR01 (sample SAMN10711879, study PRJNA513375) | rock metagenome | isolation source: Antarctica rocks | place: Antarctica: Victoria Land, University Valley sud
CGGTCAGGGTCACGATATACTTCTTATTCATGGCGCATCCTCCTCGCCTGTGTCCACGCACAACCCTTGTTAAGAGGATGCCCCATGCAACGATCAACTGTCAAAAAGACGGATGACGGACTACTAGGTCCGCGATACAGTCCTGCAGCATGTTGGCGTGCCGTTGGAGCGTATCCAGGTATTCAAAAAACTTGGCGTCCATTTCGTGCTGGCCGCTGAGATCGGCGAGCTGCCTCTCCATAACATCGACGAGAGAGATTTCCGCGCCATAGGCGTCGGCCAACCAGCGACGTAAGAGTTCCGTCTGTAGCATGTGGGTCACCCTTTCCCCGCGCGGTGTAGCGCCGTCGACGGCCGCGTGTGAGCGGTCACAGCGCCCGCGGCGCTGCCGTGAGCCTGATTTTGCCCAGTAGTTCATCTTCGTAATACTGTGAGAGGCCATATGCGGCATTTTCGGGCCCATCGAGGTCATCGAAGCCTTGCCTGACGCCGATCACGGCGCTTGCGGCCTCTCATTGCTCTACGCGGGCCAGTAATGCGGCATGGCCCCCCGTTATTGCGAAGATGAACTAGTGGCATACTTACCATGGTAGCCTTTGCGCGACGACAGGAAGGCGACGAGGTCGTTGACGTCTTGCGGGCGGAGGGTCGGCGCGAACGCCGGCATGTTCTGACCGCCGTTGAGGATACGGATCGTGATATCTGAGGCGGTCAGGCGGCCGCCTATACCGGAAAGATCGGGGCCGCGGATACCACCATGTCCATCGATCATGTGGCAGTACTCGCAGGTCTTTGTATGCCACAACTGAGCGCCCCGCGCGATCTGCGAGTTGGACGGAGCGCCAATGAGATTTGGCGGCAACACCGTGGCATTGAAGCGCGGCGACCACCCCGCCAGATCGCCGGAAACCGTCATGGCCCCGATCATGAGCACGCACATCACGGCGATGAAAGCGGCCCAGGGACGTCGTAATGGGTTTCGTTCGCCCTTGTTGAAGGCGAAGGGCAAGGCGAATAGGGCCAGGAAGAAAAGAGCCGGAAACAGAATCATGGCCGTGTCTTCCAAGTTGTCCGGCAGCAGGGCTAGCGCGGCGAAATACCAGAGGAAGTACCAGTCGGGACGCGGCTCGGCGATGACGTTGGACGGATCGGGCGCGCTGACTAGCGCGGGGGCGCCGATGGTGAGCGTGAGCGCCAGAACGGCCACAATGACGCCGGTGGCGAAGACCGTTTCGCGCCAGAGCCCGTCGGGGAAGTAGGGCACACCCACGCGCTTGAGCATGTCCTCATACCACTGTCGATACGTCTTGGGGTCGACCATGTGGCCCAGCGCCGGGTTCTCGGAGATGCCGATTTTCAGCACCAGGAAGAGGTGGAACCCGATGATCCCGAAGAGAAGGCCCGGCAAAATGAAGACGTGTATAGAGTAGAAGCGGCTCAACGTGGTACCGTTGAGCGAGTTGCCGCCGACCAGGAAGTAGGCCAGCCAGTTGCCGATGATGGGGAAGCGCGCCGCCTGCGCCGCTATGATCAGAATGGTCCACACGCCGTTCTGATCCCAGCGCAGGATCTGTCCGGTGAAGACGATACCCAACGTCAGCAACAGCAAGACGACGCCCGAGAGCCAGTTGAGTTCGCGGGGGTATTTGAACGCGCCCGTCAGGAAGACGCGTAGGACGTGGATGCCAATGAAGATCAGCATCATCATGGAGCTGTAGAAGTGGATGCCGCGTATCTGACTACCCAGGAAAGCGCCGTTGGTGATCCATTGTAGGCTGGCATAGGCCCCATCCGTCGAGTTGACGTACTGCGAGGCCAGTGGGATACCGCTGACGACCGCCACGATGAACGAGACCAATGTGGCGGCGCCAAAAACATACATCCACCCGCTCCAGCCTGGGGTGGGCGGCACGGGGTGCGTTGCGAGGTTTTTAGTTATCAAGACAAGGCCGGTACGATCCTCGAAGGCCTCGTACGCGCGTTTCATCATGCCCATACTATGCTGTCCCCCCTACCCTAGCGCTTCACTCAGTACGCGAACGGGATCGCGCCCGTCTTTAGTTCCACATACCCATTGCGAACGCGCGTTTGATACCGCTGCAAAGCGCGCGGCGGCGGCCCCGCGGCAACCGCGCCGTTCGAATAATATACGCCGCCGTGGCAGGGGCAATAGAATAACTGGGCGTCGCTATTCCAGCGGACGGGGCAGCCCAGGTGTTGGCAGTACGCGGAGTAAGCCACGAAACTGGTGGGGCCGGCACGCCGCAGCCAGGCCGTATCGTGGGAGGAAACGCCATCCCAGGGATGCGCATACGCATTTTGGAAGACAACCTGGGTCGTGGTGTTGATGGCAAAGTCGTCGACCTTGCCCACCACCCGCCACACGTCCTTGGGTGTCTGCAACAGCGGCTGTAGGAACAGACCCAGGAGGGGCAAGCCCACTATCGCCGAGATAATGCCGCCGCAGCCCAAGATGACCAGGACCAAAAACTTGCGCCGCTCCGGGGAGTAGGGCTCTTCCTGCTTGAACTCCAGCGCGCCCCGCACGATGTCGTGCGCCTCGCGCCCGATCTCTTCTTTCATAGCGACGACCTCTCTCTACTCATTACTCATTGAGCAAATCATTGACCCAGCCGATCATGGACGCGATGGCGAGAATCAGCCCGGCTCCGAACATCCACACGTCGCTGATGATACCCCAGAAAAAAAACGCGATGCCGCCCCCGAATAGGATCGGCCAATAGGTCGCACGCGGGATAATTTCCGGCTTAGGGCTGCTCCAGCCGGGCCGCGGCGCCGTGTCCGTATCGTGGTCCAGCGCGCGCTCCTCGGCGGTCAACCCGCCTGCTCTGGTTGGCGTACCGGCCGCGACCGGTGTGCGCGCCGGCTCCTCGGTGTACGTGCGCGCCGCGACCAACGCGCCTACCGCAGTGACAAGGCTAATCAATACTCTCCACATACATCCCCATCCGTTTCCACTACACCTAGTCGTCCGTTAGTCGTCCGGCGCCAGCGCGTACGGGCGCAACCCTTATCCATTCATCGGCGCGTCCTAGCCGCCGTGAGCCCGCGGCGCGGGCAGGCGCGCGCCCCCTGGCGCCGCCTGCGCCGGCAGGTCCTCTATCTCTTCATCCGGTTCGGGCTCGTCATACCAGCGCGCCAACGCGACGGCGGAGGCCAGCAGATAGAGGGGGCTGCTCAAAATCCACATCAGCGCGCCGCCCAACTGCTGGTCGGCCAGCGCCGAAAAGTTCCATTGGCTCCGGCCGCGTATGAGCGGCAAGATACCCAACCTATCCACCGGGTGCAGGTAGGCCGGATACAAACCCAGCGGCGCCAGGGTAATGATGATCCCCAAGAGGCTACTGATCAGACCACCGGCGACCAGATACACCACGGCGCCGAGCGACGGCAGCTGGCGCCGCTCCGGGAGAGGGGCAATGACCGGCCACCAGAAAATCGTCGCGGCCACCAGGAAGCACATATGTTGCAGAACGTGGACACCTTGGTAGCGCAGGGCCAGATCATAGAGCGCCGGCGCGTGCCACACCCATAACACGCCCACCCCCAGCGACCACGCGAGGAGGGGTCGTCCCAGCACACGCTCAATTTTATCCGCCGGCGTCCAACGCAATAGCCGTTCAAACACCTGGGGCGGGATACCTAACAGCAGCAGCGGCGGCACGACCAGCACCAGCAAGAGGTGCTGCAGCATATGCGCGCTGAAGAGATAGCCGTCGCCGAGCGTGTCGATCGGCGAGATTAGCGCCAGCAGCGTCACCACGACCGCTGTCACGAAGAGGGCCGCCCGCGCCGTGACGGGGCGAACCTCGACCCAATAGCCCACGAGCAGCGCCGCGCATCCGATGAGCACGGTGGGCTCCCAGTCCCAGGCGGTGAGTAATAGCTGTTGTGTCGTCATCCTGTTACCGCTTTACCACAACTATGGGTCAGTGTACCGGACCAGCCAGCGACCACAAATAAACGGTGGGGAAAATTACGACCCACACCACGTCGACGAAGTGCCAGTACGGGCGACCGTATTGTACGCGGAGGGATGGGCGCCGCCGCGGAACTTGCCGCCCATGACCAGCACGAACATGATCGTGAGCAGCAGCAGCCCCATCAGGACGTGGAACCCATGGAAGCCGGTCAAGGCATAGAACGTCGTGCCGAAGATATCGCGGCTCGGCGTCAGTCCCAAGCGGCCGGTCAGATCGATGTACTCGGTCGACTCACCGAAGAGGAACGTCGCGCCCAGCCCGATGGTCAGGAGCAGCCAAATCTTCATCGCGCCGTCCTTGCCCTTTTTGTGGCCGCGCTCGGACATGATGATGGTAAAGCTGCTGGCGTACAGGCAGGCCGTAAAGATCGCCACCCGCCCCACATCCAGCGCGTTGAAATCGCTCGGACCGCCCGCGTTGGCCGGCGAGCCGCGGTAGAACACGAAGGCCAGGATCAACACGGTGAAGAAGACCGCCTCGGAGGCCAGGAAGAGGAGCATGCCCAGTCGATGCTTATCCGCCATGGCTTTATATTCCCTCCGTCGCGCGACGCTTCTTCCAATCAGGGTTCTCAGGGTGCGCCATATCCCACAGCGGGCGGCGGCTGCGCACCGGCGGCACATACTCGAAGCTCGGCACCGGCGGCGGTGAGGGCGTGGCCCACTCCAGCGTCCAGGCATTCCAGGGATTGTCGCCGGCCGTCTCGCCATAGCGCAAGCTATAGAATACATTGATGACGAAGAACAGCACGCCAATCGCCAGGACGGCGGCAAAAATCGATGACACGAGATTCAAGAGGCCCCAGTACGGGTAGTCGTGGTAGCTATAGACGCGGCGCGCCATGCCCATGAAGCCCAGGAAGTGTTGCGGCATGAACGTGCCGTTGAAGCCGATGAGCATCAGCCAGAAGTTCCACTTGCCGAGCCTCTCGTTGGGCATCTTTCCCGTGATCTTAGGGAACCAGTAGTAGGCGCCGGCGGCCACGGCGAATATTGTGCCGCCGAACAGCACGTAGTGGAAGTGCGCTACCACGAAGTAGCTAGCCGTCAACTCCCAATCGATGGGAAAGGCCGCGAACATCACGCCGGTGACGCCGCCGAGGACGAACTGTGGGATGAAGGCCAGCGCGAAGAGCATCGCCGTCGTGAATTGGATTCTGCCTCCGACCAGGGTCGCGGTCCAGTTGAAGATTTTAATCCCCGTCGGAACGGCGATCAGGAAACTGCCCACACTGAAGGCCATGTCAAGCGTTTCGCCCATGCCAGCCGCGAACATATGGTGGCCCCACACGAGCAAGCTCAACAGGACAACGCCGGCCGTGGCCCCGGCCACGAACTGGTAGCCGAAGATCGGCTTGCGCGAGAAGACCGGGATAACCTCCGAGATCATACCCCAGGCGGGCAGGATCATGATGTAGACCTCGGGGTGCCCGAACGACCAGAAGGCGTGCTGCCACAACAGCGGCTGGCCGCCCTTGGAGACGTTGAAGAAGTTGCCCGACAGTAAGCGGTCGAACAGCATCATCACCAGGGAGGCGTTGAGCGCGGGAATGGCCAGGAGCAGCAGGATGCCGTTGAGGAGGGTCATCCAGGTGAAGAGCGGCAGCCGGCGCATCGTTACGCCCGGCGCGCGCATGGTTAGGATGGTCACCATCAAGTTGACAGCGGCCCCGATCGTACCGATGCCCGTGACGATCAGCGCGACGGCGTAATAGTTCATCCCCGGGTTCGCGGTGTAGTTGTACTCAGTCGACAGCGGGGCGTAGGCGTACCAGCCCGCGTCGGGCGCGCCGGTGGCCAGGAAGCTGAAGTAGAGCAGGATGCCGCCGAAAGCGAACAGCCAGAAGGAGAGCGCGTTGAGGCGCGGGAAAGCCATGTCGTTCGCCCCGATCTGTAGCGGCGCGAAATAGGTCGAGAAGCCGATCAACAGGGGCATGACGACGAGGAAAATCATCGTGACCCCGTGCATGGTGAAAATTTGGTCGTATGCCTGCGGCGTGATGGCGTGGTTATTGGGCGAGGCGAGTTGCAGCCGGATCAGCAACGCCTCGATGCCGCCCACGATGAAGAAAAAAAAGGTCAAGCACAGGTACATCACGCCAATCTGCTTGTGGTCGACCGTGGAGAGCCAGGCCAGCAGACCGTTATTGGAACGCGTAATAACCGGCAGCGGCTCTTCGTTCTCCGGGACCGACGGCTGCGCGGTCGGGTTAATGACAGCACTCATCGTAAACTCTCCAAAGTAGGCGCTCAAGTCGCGCGCTTGTAGCTCACTCAATTTATGGACGCCGGGCTTCATCGCATCTGGCAGGAGACATTCTTACATAGCGGCCTTGCCGGCCTTGATGGAGGGCGCGCCACTCTTGGTGACCATCAAGACGTCCCACATACCGGCCTGCACATGTCCGGGTACAGCGCAGACGAGCGCGTATGTGCCCGCTTTGGTGGCCACGAACGTGAATTGCTGCTTCTGCCCCGGCGTGGTCCCACTGACCGGATTGGGTGAACTCGCGCCCTGGAAGGCCGGCGCGAACCCTCCGGACGCGGCCTGTACGTTGCGGTAGGCCGTAAAGACCGCGCTGTGCGGGAGCGAGGCTTTGTTTGTGAACACAACGTTAACGTGGGCGCCGGCGGGCACGCTGATCACCATGCCGCCCTTGCCATAGCCGTCGAAGTTGAAGCCGCTGAGCGCGCTATTATACCCGGCGACGAGCGTAAGCGTCGCCGTATGGCTCTTAGCGTTCCAGACAAGCCAGTGCGAAGCCACGCTGTGAGACGCGGATTGAGGCGCGGACGCACTCTCCAGGTAGGCGGTCAGGTCGCGCGCTTGCAGCTCACTCAATTGGAAGTTCGGCATATGGACGCCGGGCTTAATCGCATCCGGGTTGAGCAGCCACTGCTCCATATGGGCGGGCGTGTTGCTGATGGCCCCTCCCGCGAGGAGAGAGCGGCTAGCCATATGGGTCAAGGAGGGGCCGATAGCGGTGAAATGGCAACTCCCACATGAATAGTGCCCGAAGAGAGCGGCGCCCTGTGTGGCCTCGCTTGCCGTGAAGCCCGCTGGGGGGGAGCCGAGTGACGACGTCATTTGTTGCTGCTCCCAAGCCTTGAACTTGGCCATCGGCTCGGCGACCACGTCGACGAGCATCCAGGCATGGCCCGCGCCGCAGAACTCGCCACAGGAGCCATGGTAGACACCGGGCCGATCCGCTTCCAGCCAGATATAGTTGGTCTGCCCCGGCACCGCCTGGATCTTGGGGCCCAGTTGCGGCTCCCAGAAGCTGTGGATGACGTCGACCGATTTAATCGCGGCGACCCAGCGCTGGCCGACGGGGAGGTGCAGCACGCTAGCGGTGACGACGCCGGAGGGGTAGCGTATTTCCCACCACCATTGATGACCGATGATCGTGATGCGCGGCTCGGTCCGCGCGCCGTCGTTGAGCGCGATTTGGCCCGGCGAGGAGTGCTGCATCGCGCTCACCGTGACAAAGAAGAGGAGCGTCACGAGGACAAAAGGAGTGGCCGTCCAGGCGATTTCAAGCCTGGTGATTCCGAAGGTCTGCGGCGGTTCCCCTTCTTGGCCTGGACGCGCGCGGAACCGGATGAGCGCGTAAATCATCACCCCCACGATGCCGACGCTGATCAACAGCCCGAGGAGCATAAGAAAGATGGTCAGATTCGATATCGCCTGCGCCTGCGGCGACATGGGATTAAACACGGAGTGGCTTAACACGCTGCCCCCATCGCTCTACACCACTATCTTCCACATCAGCGTACGTAACACATACACGCCGGCCTAAGCGTTCCGCGATCTCCGCGTACGCATACGGCCTATGAGACACCGATGTTCTAATGGGGCACTGACGGTCCGTCTCGCTTCAGGGCACTGTCGTCACTCTGCTCGTTGTTACATAAACAGTATCATCCTGTCCAATCTGCTGTGGTCCGCCGCTGGCTTGTCGCCCGGCCGCTCTCACACTATGTCTTAGGGTAGCATATCGCGTGTCGTTGTATGCGCATCCACACCTGCGTCAGCGCCACTACTCGCTACAATATATCATGGGGCGACGCGAAATGGTATGAAGCGATCCGCCGTACACCTGTGGACGATGGTGAGCCACAGTGCTACACTAAAGGAAATCACTAACGCGCCAACTCATAGACGCGGCACGCCCCTCAGTGAAAGACTTCGCGCCATGATCAATATAGAAACGCCTTCCAAGCAAGACATCGACATCCCGCCCGCGTTTTATCGTGACGACGACGTACCGCCGCCACCGGCTGATGATCCGCATTGGCGTGAATGGTGGCACAACAACGAGGATGATCAGTTATCGCGGTGGATCATGTACGGGCTGCCGGCGTTGCTCGTCGTGACCGCCGCCCTCCACGCCGTCCTCATCCTGATCGTCCTTAAAGGCACACCAGGATAGCAGAGGGTTGGCGGATCTCGGACGTGACATCCTACCCTGATTGCTAGTTGGCGATCATGGCCGATTCCGGTTTCACTTTTCACTGAGGTTGAAAGACAGCAGTGCACAGGAGAGGGCCGATGACCGCCGAGCACATTATGCGGCAGGCTATTAGCAATCACGGTATCATGTTACGAAGGGAATGAAAATGGAGGCGGCCACGATGGCAAATCCCGAGATCGTGTGAACCTGGCTGAACGACGCCTATAGCGTCGAAACCGATCTAACCCATGTACTGGAGAGCCATGCCAACGCTGCCAAAGACTTTCCCGACATACAGGCCAAGCTGCGGGAGCACCTGGAGCAGACCCGCCGCCACGCGGAGTTGGTAGGGGCGCGCATCGAAGGGCTTGGCGGCCAGACGCACGCGCGTAAGGCGGGGCTGGCCGGCATCCTCGCCCCGGCGCAGGAGCTGCTGACCGGAGCCGTCGACGAGGCGGAGGTGCTCAAGAACAGCGTGTCCGACTACGCCTCTGAGAACTTCGAGATCGCCACCTACCGGGCGCTCGTCGTAGCGGCCCAAGACACCGGCGACGCGGAGACCGCGCGGGTCTGCCAGCACATCCTCGCCGACGAGGAGGACATGGCTACCTGGCTCGACCGGCGCATGCCCGGACTGGTCGACCGTATCGTGCGCGGCGCGCTGGCGTCCCAGGGCTAGGTCCCGCGGCGAAGGACCAGGGCTCGTGGCTGATAGCTGAAGAAGAATGATGCCATGTTCGCCGAAGGGAGCGTCTACGCGCCGGCGCGCGAGGACGATGGCGCGCGCTGCCTGGTGATGCGGCAGTGGCCGCGTGGCGTCGCCTACGAGCGCGTCGACGTGTGGCTCAAAGAGTTGGGGCCGACGGCCGCGCAGCTGCGCGCCCTGGAGACCGGCGCCTTGAACTGGGCCGCCTTTGCCGTCGCCTATCTCGATGGGCTGCGCACACGTCCCGAAGCGCGGGACGCGCTGGCCCAACTGCGCGAACTCGAAGCAAGCAGCGGCAAGGTCACCCTGCTCTGCCACGAGCCCGGCCCGCCCTGCCACCGCTTCCTGCTGCTCGACTACCTCAACGGCAGAACAACATAGAGCGCTCAAGGGCCAGTCTCTTTCATTGTGCCATTATTGTGCCGCGGGTGGGTCGGGCGCGCCCGCACGCGCGGCGACCACGACCGCGCACAGGACAACGGCCTCGTTGTGGAGGGTGTCGCGGGCTCCGAATACGAGTGTGACCTGCCCCTGTGTGGCCCGCTCCGCCAACGCATCGACGAGCAGGCTCCGCTCCGGCTCCGCGATCTCGGCCCGGTAGAGGCGCTCGAACTCGTCCCAGCGCGCCGGGTCGTGGCCAAACCAGCGGCGCAACTCGGTCGACGGCGCGATGTCCTTCATCCATGTGTCGAGATGGGCCTTGTCCTTACTCACGCCGCGCGGCCACAGGCGGTCCACCAGCACGCGATAGCCATCGTCGTCGGCTGCTGGCTCGTACACACGTTTGATCCGCACGCGGCCCATCGCGCCACCCTTCGCCACAGCAGTCTGGCGCCCCATGGTGTGTCCCCTCCCTTCGCGTCTCTGCACGTCGACCTCCGTCATCCTGGCTCCTGGGACGCTCGCGCGGGCCAGGCGATGGTGAGGAGGAACGCGCTCTCGTCGAGCGCCTCCACGTCATGGGTGACGCCTGGATCGAGCGCCAGGACGTGACCGGCCGGCAGGTCGATCGTCTGGTCCTGCGCGTGGAGGCGCAAGCGTCCCGTCAGCGTCTGGATGGAAATGCGCCCAGGCGCGCGATGCTCCTCCATCCGCTCGCCCTGTCGCAGCGCGATCACAACGATGCGGAGGTCCGGTTCCTTGACCAAAGTCTTGGCGTTGCGCATGCCCTGCCGCCAGCTTTCCTCTGTATGGAGACGAT
>JAABUR0100010210.1_pt1 | contig 10363 bp, 5 predicted proteins | sample 5560091 | NCBI WGS metagenome assembly JAABUR01 (sample SAMN10711879, study PRJNA513375) | rock metagenome | isolation source: Antarctica rocks | place: Antarctica: Victoria Land, University Valley sud
ACTCACCGCCCACCACGCCGAACTCGAACGACGCGGCTCACTCGACGCGCGCCTCGACGCCGCAGTAGCCCGCCACGACCCCGAACGCCGCGCCCTCCTCGAAGACCACCTCGGCGCGCGCCCCGACGGCCTGACTGGCCGCGAGGCCTGGGACCTCGCCGCCGCCGCGCTCATCGAAGAGAACGGCCCCGACCTCCAACCCCCCGAAGCCGCGCCGCACACCACCCCCGACCTTGACGCCGACATCGGCATCGACTTCTAACCGATCGCGCGGCGCAGCCCGCATTCGTGGCTGCAAGTTCCCACGGTGCATGCGACCGAAAACGGCGACCCGAGGCTCATCACGGCCAGGCACCCGGCTTGACCCGCCGACCCGCGCGAGCCATCGCTACCGCTTCTCGCGAGCAGGCGTCTGCCCGCTGCCGCCCGAGAGGCCCGCACATCGTCCGCAGCGGGAGTCAGCGCGCGATGCACCGGCGTTATCGCTTCGCGCCGGAACCGATCGTCCGCGCGGGCGGGGCCAGCGCTTCTGCTTCTCGTCCGCTGCAGGCGTCTCGTTGACGAGGTCGAGGACGACTGCTTCGCGCCGCGGGCGATGGTGTCGCGAGGGGCTGGTCCCGGGCTCATCGAGGCAGCGGTTGACGTTCGTCAAGCGGTCAATTTCGACTGCCGTCCCCGGACGTCAGCTTGGAGGAGGGACCTGGAGCGTCCGTCTATCGCTCCCGGTCGCAGGCTTTCGCCTCGAGTCCGTAAGGGATACCGACTCTCTCCACCCCACCCGCGAGAGGGCACGGGATTCCCCTCGCCGAACGGCCGGCTGTCCGAGCCCAGGCCTAGCCTGACCGAATGGATGCAAGCATCGCGACGGGTGTGTTCACGCTCTGAGGCGCTCAGGGTGTCGCGCCTCCATGAACCTGCCGCCGTGCGACTTACAAGAGACGCCCGCCTCGGAGCCGCAGCGCGGGCAGCGGATGCTCAGCGCCAGTGCGCGTAGCTCTTGTTCGACACGCATGACGAGATTATGCCCGCCGTGCCGGCAGAACTTTCCGTCGCCTCAGCAAGCCAAAGAGGGTCCATTCTCCGAAGTTCTGGCTAACCTCCACCTGAGGATGGAGGCCACGCTACCGGGATCGACGGCGGCGAGCTCGCGGTGGCCTTGGGCTTCCCGGAGTTGTTGGCGAGGGCGGAGACGGCGTCGGGCGGGCCCGCCCGGACAGTGGCAGTCCAGGCTTGCGCTCACAGCGGAGTAGCGCAAGCGTGATGACCTGACTTCGGCTTCTTAGGACAACCCCAACGTCCCCCAAGCACGGCGAAAGGACCGACCACGGCCTCGTTAGCTCGGCCTCGCTCGGGTACGGTGCGCCGCCCTTATAGTCCGCGTCCAGGCGCTGGATTGCGGTGACTTATCCTGCAAGTTCTGGATTGCGACGAGACCACCACGGCTACTCGGCATGACAGCGGTGCTGGACTCATCGTTGGCTGGGAAGCGCTCGAAGGCGCTGGGGCGACACCGGGCGGAATGATCAGAAGTGAGGGCAGGATGACGGCACTTCTTAAAATCATCGAGTGGCTGTTCCCTCCGATCGGGAGGTGCCTAACCCGACGCAAGCTCCGCGTCGAGGTCGCGTACGACTGGAGTGACGTCCGGCTCAAGGTCCAGAACGGATCACGCCTAGCAATGACGGGGGTACAGGTGGTCGTGGACTCGTTTACTGCCAACGGCAGCACGCGCCCCGGCGGGGAACTCAGGTGGAGCCGTGATGACCGACCAGAGGCGCGGATTGAGGCTGGCCACGCAAAGCAGGTTGACTTCCTGCACTTCGTCGGCAAGCCATCCCCAGGTCGCCCGCCATGGCCGGAGAACAAGAATCGGCCTTTGGGCGTAGCCAAGCTCTGTCTCCGCGTCGCGCACCGCGATGTGCCGTTCTTCCGCCACGACGAGGCAGCGCCTGCTCAGCCCACTGAGAAGTGGCGGTCAGGCGAGTTCTCATTCCATGTGGCGGCGAATGGAGGAATTGTCTTTAAGGACACGCTCGAGGTCGAGTTCGGCGGTGGAGCGCCGTTCGCCGAGATGGTCGACGAGGGCGTTCGGCCCATCGAGGGAGCCGTGAACGCGCACTGGCGTCGCTCTCGTGGCTCGTGACACCTTGGTCACGAGGCCGAGCAGGGTTCGGACGGCGCGGCTTGGCCGCCTGTCTGGGACAGTCGCTGGGCTTTGCTTCGGGCTGAGGGCCCCTCCTGAGCGGAAGGGCGCCTTATCGCCGTGGAGTCGGCTGCCACTTTGCCCGAGGACGGGCGCTGCCGCTCATCGACGGCAGCGACAGCCACGGGCTTCGACTGCTGCTCTTCCACCCACAGCGGGAGCCGGCGCGCGGTGTCCGGTCGTTATCGCTCCGCGCCGTTAGGAATAGCGAGCTCGTTCGGCTTCGGCGTGATCGCTTTGTGGCCGAAGGAGTCGTCTGGTCCGCCGGCGTGGGCGTGATCGCTCCGCGCCGGATCCGATAGCGGAGGCGGCGGGCAAGAGGGATAGCGAGTGCTGACCTGCCCGTGCGCGGCGTCGGAGAGTGCGGCAACCATTGGGGGACGTAAGTTCGGCCGAGACGTCCGCCGTGGCTATGCCTTGCCCTCTTGCACCACTCAGACGGGTAGGGGATGCTGGGCAGCGACTACTACCGGAGACAGGGGGTTTGGATGGAGGCAGGTACGGGCTCGGGGCTCGAGCTGGCGGACGCGATCGCGGCGGTTCGCGCCGAGTTGAAGCAGGCGCGCGTTGAGGGGGGCGAGGAGGGGCTTCGCTTTCGGCTTGGCCCGGTTGAGCTCGAGCTGGGGGTTGAGGTGGCAAAGTCGGGCGAGGCGAAGGGGGCCATCAAGGTCTGGGTCGTCTCGATTGAGGGGGGTGGCGCGCGTACGAGCACGGCGACCCATCGGGTGAAGTTGCAGCTGTTCCCGACCGACGCCGAGGGCAAGGACATAGATATCTCGCACGTGACGCCGGCCAAGCCGGTCGGTTAGGCGGGCGCTGCGGTGCTCCGCGAGCGTGTCGTCGAGGTGCTCGGCCCGGGCGAGGATGGCACTCCGCGCCGTTTTGGCTCTGGCTACTTGCTTGACGCGCGTCACCTGCTCACTGCCCGCCACGTTGCAGAGGGCGGCGAGGAGGGCTTTGAGGCGCGTCCGCTCGGCTGCGAGCGCTGGATCGGGGCGCGGCGGATCTGGCGCGGGGAGGACTGCGACGCCGCGCTGCTCGAGCTTTCTGAGCCGGCCGAGCGGGTAGGCACGCGGGTGCGGCTCGGGCGAATCGCGGGCACTGCTGCGGTCCCTTGCGCCGGCGTTGGCTTCCCCGAGGCCCAGGCGCGCGAGGACGAGGAGCAGGTCGTCTATGACACCGAGCAGATCGAGGGCCGGATCCAGCCGCTCGGGAGCGCTAAGCGTGGCCAGCTTGCGATCCACGTCGAGAGCGGCGCGCCTAGGAAGACAGCGGAGGGAAGCTCGCCTTGGCGGGGCGCCTCTGGGGCGGCTGTGTTCAGCGGGGCGCTGCTGGTCGGGGTCCTGAAGAGCGATACCGCCAAGTTTGAGACCGATCGCATCCAGGCGACGCCGCTCGGAGCGCTGGCCGCCGAGCCGGGCTTCCGCGTGGCCCTCGGCGTCGGCGGGCCGCTGGTGCTCGAGGCGGTCGAGGCCGAGGGGGTGCTCGAACAGCCGTATGAGCGCCGCCCGTCCGAGCTGCCTGTCGAGGCGAGCTCATACCTGCTCGGCGCGCGTTACGGCGCCGTTCCTTTCCGGGCCCGCGAGGAGCTCCAAGAGCTCGAGGGCTGGTGTGCGGGGGAGCCGGGGCTCGGCCTCGCGCTGCTGACGGGTCGAGGCGGCACCGGCAAGACGCGCCTCGGCGCCGAGCTCTGCCGCCGGGTCGCAGCGCGCGGTGGCGGGGAGTGGGTCACTGGCCTGCTCGCACCGCGGCCAAGGGGAGAGGGATCGAGCGGGTGGGCGCGCTCGCTGGCGGGCATCGAGGCTCCGCTGCTCGTCGTGGTCGACTACGCCGAGACGCGCCGCGAGCAGCTCGGTCTCCTGCTCGAGCGGCTCGCCGCGGCGCCCGATCAGCAACGACCGGTGCGGGTGTTGCTGATCGCCCGCGCCCCGGGTGACTGGTGGCAGGAGCTCGCTCGGGCTGCCGCGAGCGAACGTGTTCGGATCAAGCTCGGGGCGGCGACGCTGCGCACGCTCGACGAGGGCCAGGCAAAGCAAGCGGAGCGCCCGGCGGAGTACGAGCACGCGCTCGAGAGCTTCGCCCGGCTGCTAGGCGGAGAGCCGCCTGCTGCCCGCGCGCCTGACCTGTCAGCGCCGCTCTTTGAGCGCGTACTGTTCGTCCATATGGCCGCGCTGAGTGCGCTCGAGGCCGACCGGGAGCAGGAGCCCGCCCGGCCGATCCGCCCGCGCCTGCTCGGCGAGGCGCTTGAGCGCGAGGCGCGCTATTGGAGACAGAGCGCCCACGCTAGGGAGCTTGGAATCGACGACTACCTATGCCGCCGCGCGGTCGCGCTCGCGACGCTCGCGACCCCGACGGGCGAGGCCGAGGCGGCAAGGCTGCTGGCGGTCATCCCGGACCTTGCGGGCGAGCAGGCGCTCCGTCACCGGGTCGCGCGTTGGCTGCACGATCTCTACCCGTCCGCGAGCAGCTGGGCGGGAGCGCTCGAGCCGGACCTCGTCGGCGAGGCGCTCATCGGTGATGTCCTCGAGTCGCTGCCGGCACTCGCCCCGGATCTTCTCGCGCAGTCCGATGAGCGCACCTCCCACCGGGCTTTGACCGTGCTCACTCGTGCCGCGAGGGATCACGATAATTGCCGCCAGGCGCTCGCAGACGCGCTCGCCGCGCACTTCGGGCGAATCTGGCCGACCGCGATCGTGATCGCGCAGGAGACCGGCGACCCCATCGGCAGGTTGCTCGCCGAGACCCTCGAGCGAGAGCCGAGCCGCGAGCGCGTAGAGGCGATCGCGAGCGCGCTCCCTGAGCAGACGGTCGCGCTTCGCGAGCTCGCCGCCGCCGCCAGCCGACAGATCGTCGAGGCCCTGCGAGACGAGATCGGAGACGTCGAAGCGCACCCCCGCCTGCCCGACCTGGCGACGTCGCTCAACAACCTCTCGAACCGGCTCGGCGAGCTTGGCCGCCGGGAGCAGGCGCTGGCCGCGATCGAGGAGGCGGTCGCGATCCGCCGGCGGCTCGCCGAGGCGCGCCCCGACGCCTTCCTGCCCGACCTGGCGTCATCGCTCAACAACCTCTCGATTCGGCTCGGCGAGCTTGGCCGCCGGGAGCAGGCGCTGGCCGCGATCGAGGAGGCGGTCGCGAGCTACCGGCGGCTCGCCGAGGCGCGCCCCGACGCCTTCCTGCCCAACCTGGCGATGTCGCTCAACACCCTCTCGAACCGGCTCGGCGAGCTTGGCCGCCGGGAGCAGGCGCTGGCCGCGATCGAGGAGGCGGTCGCGATCCACCGGCGGCTCGCCGAGGCGCGCCCCGACGCCTTCCTGCCCAACCTGGCGTCATCGCTCAACAACCTCTCGAACCGGCTCGGCGAGCTTGGCCGCCGGGAGCAGGCGCTGGCCGCGAGCGAGGAGGCGGCGCGGCTACGCGGTCCAGCTTCCGAAACTCGTATGGACACGGGTAGCGAAGGAGAGGCTCGCGGGCGGCGGTAGCTGCCAGGAGAAGCGCGGAAGCTGGCGTTTGAGCTTCGTTAAAGTCGAGTCCGCCGCCGACAGCGAAGCCGCCTCCTATCCCACGCTTCCGACACTCTGACCTCGGCTATCGCTTGTGGCCGCCCCGCGCTATCGGATCCGGCGCAACGGAGAAGCGCGTTCGGCGTGAGCGACGCGACTGGTTTGGCCACAAAGGAGTCGTCCCACCGCCGCAGCTCGTCGTATCGCCTCCGGCGAAGGCAGCAACGCCGGCGCGGCCCGCCCGGCAGGACGAGGGCAGCGGCGACCGAGACTTCCGCTTCTCGACGACGGTGTGACATGGGGGGTGCGGCTGCTGCTCTACGACGCTCACCGTCGTCGAACTCTCGACGAGGCTGAATCTGCGGGCGTGACCGCTCCGAGGCGGGCCAGCAATTCCTCGCGGTCTGGCCCTGGCGGCGACGGCGGCGCAAGCCGGCCGAGGATGGTCTCGATTCGGTCGTGCAGCGCGTCGTCTTCGTCGAAGACGGCGGTGCGGTCGAGTAGACCGATGCGACGGATGGTTTTCCGGAGAACCACGTCGTCATGGGGTGCCGCGGCGAGGGCGCCCACGAACGAGAAGAGCGGATAGCAGCGGTCGCGTCGGTCGATGTCCAGCGGCTCCCCGCTCCAGCGCAGAGAGCGCGCCGTGTCAGTGGTGCAGGCCAGCGCGTGCCGCTCGCGAGCCTCAGGGCCGGCGTCGGACCGGTAGCGCTCCGCGACCGCGTCGACATCGGGTGCCTCAGCGGCAGCGCGGGCCAATGCCTGCGCGTGGGCGAGCGCAAAGGACAGGCCGTACGCGAAAGCGGGATCGGTGTGGCAGAAGGCGTCGCCTGCCGCGACGATTCCCGACACACACGGATCGCCCGTCCGGTCCACGTTCATGAGCCCGCCCATCGGCATCACGCCAGTGATCGGGCGGGCATAGTCGGGCGAGGTCATCGCGTCCAGCGGCGTGATGGCGGCGCAGGCCGCCCGCCACGCCTGCTCGTGGCGCAGCACGCGTAGCTGACGATCGGCCGCGGGGGCGAGGAGGATCACGGCGAACGTCCGGTTGTCGCCACGGAAGGTGTTGAAGCCCATATAGCCGAGGTCCCCGCGCGGGTTCAGGATCGGCGCGTCGAGATGCTCCACGCCGTCGGCAAGCTCGAAGTAGCGGCAGTAGTAGATCGCTCCCGAATCGGTCGGCTCGCCAGCCGCCCGCGGCCAGCCCGGCGGGCAGCGGTAGCGACCGAGGGCGTCCACCACTACGTCGCCGCGAACAGGATCACCTCCGTCCACCGCGACACCCAAGGCGCGCGGCGGCCCGTTCTCGCTGCTCAGCAGCCCTGCCACCCGCACGCCGGTCCGGATCTCCACTTTCGGCTCGGCCGCCGCCGCGAGCCGCAGCGCCCATTCGATGATCGGCCGCCGCACCCACAGGTACACCAGGTCCTCGTCCCCACGCTGGCGCGGTCCGTGGAGCTTCAGCGCCAGATCTTGCGGATCCGCCCCAGCCTCCAACAGCGTCTCGAGGACGTCCGGAGCCCAATCTGACAGCAAGCGCCGACCGCGGGGCAGGAACGCGTGCGGCTGGAAGTAGTGGGGGATTCCCTCGCGCTCGACGTCGAAGGCGTTGGCGGGCGACGCGTGGGCATCGACATCATCACGTTCAAGGACGACCGCGTCGTGTCCCGCCCGGGCGAGGGCAAGCGAAGCCGCGAGCCCCGCGACGCCGCCGCCGGCGACGACGAACTTCATATGTCCAAGCTACCCGACCGCCGAGGCAGCCAGCAAACCGCTCGAACGCCAGGCACGTGACGACGCTGCAGCGCTCGACTGAGAGTCAGGCAGATGAAGCCACTGTGCCGCTTGCCGCGAGAGCAGAAGCCTCGAAGCTCACCGCCCCCTGTGCACAAAAGCAGAAGTCCCCGGCCGCCGCCGCGACCGATTACGAACCACTGGCTTCCAGTCGCCACCCCCGAGCTAATGTGGCTTTCGCGACACCCTCCGACGGAAGCGGCACGATCCGCCTGTCGCGTGCGACTCCGTGGATCGCGCGTCACGACGTCGGTGCCCAGCTTTTCGTGCAGGGCGGGCCACTCGTCGGACCCAGTCACAGCTTCCGAGACAACTTCCGGATCGACGATGTAGTCGACGGCCCGGACGCGCTCGGTCTCGACCCGCGCTCCTCAAGCGCCTCAAGCGGCACGCGTGCGAGGCGCCGGTATTTCAGAATCTTCCGGCGAGCGCTTCAAGGTGCAATTCAGAACGAGAGCTCTCATCCCTGCTTCATACCGAGACCGCCGTCAAGTACTCCTTCTTTGCGCGCGCACGCTCCCGGAGTCACGACGCTGCCTTCGCCCTGGGACGCGAATGCCGCATCGTGGGGCCGGACGCCGGATTGTGCTCGGGGTCGCGGGTTGCCCGGGCGGACTCGTTCGCGGCCGCACCGCGCGACCGAGGCTAGGCGCTCAGACGGGGGCGGCTTCGGCGGTGAGCCGGCGGGTGGCGGCGGCGCGCTCATTGGCCTTGACCACACAGAACGCCTCGACGACCGCCGGATCGAATTGCGTGCCCGAACAGCGTCGGAGCTCGGTCAGCGCATCGCTCGCGTTGCGCCCGGCCTTGTAGGGACGTTTGGAGAGCATGGCGTCGAAGCTGTCGCAGACCGCGATGATCCGGGAGCCGATTGGGATGTTTGTGCCCGCGAGCTCGTCGGGGTAGCCCGCGCCGTCCCAGCGCTCGTGGCTGGAGCGCACCAGCCGGGCAACGTGTGCGAGCGCCGGTGCCCCGGCGACGATGTGCTCGCCGATGATTGTGTGCCGTTGCATGAACGCCCACTCCTCGGGGTCGAGCTTGCCGGGCTTGGTGAGGATCGCGTCCGGGATGCCGACCTTGCCGACGTCGTGCAGCTCGGCCGCGTGGAGGATCGATTCCAGCTGGTCCTCGGCCAATCCCAGCTGGTCCGCGAGGAGCTCAGCCATTCTCGACACGTCGGCGTTGTGCGCGATGAGGTCGGGGTGGCGCTCCGACAGGGCTCGGACGAGTACGGCCTTGCTCTGGTCGCCCGCCGACCGCCCTCCGCGGTTCTTGTGTTCGTACATGCGATGGTCGGCGATACGTAGGGCGTCCTCGGGCTTGCGGACGTCGCCGCCCAGGATCACGCTGCCGTGCGAGTTGCCGATCGTGAATGCCCCGCCGTGCTCGCTGAGCGCCTCCACCGCGGCGTCGAGCGTGCCCCGGCTCGCCTCGCCGGACGCGAGCACACAGAATTCGTCGCCCCCGAGGCGGTAGGCCGTGCCGGCGTGGGAGACGGCCTCCAGCAGCCGGCGACCGAGGCGCGTGAGCAGTGCGTCGCCGGCCGGATGACCGAAGGTGTCGTTGTAGGCCTTGAAGCCGTCGAGGTCAAACAGCGCGAGGAGCGCCTGCTCGTCCTCCACCGCGATCTCGAGGTCGCCCATCAGCTGGCGGCGGTTGGCCAGACCGGTGAGACTGTCCGTAGTCGCGGCGTGGCGGAGCTCGTCCTGGGTCGTGCGCATACTGCGGCGGACATCCTCGTTGAGACGCCACGCCACAACGCCCGCCGCGCCGCCAGCCGCCACAAAAACCGCGTGGATCGCCGCCCACCCCCAGGGACTGCTCGCATGGGAGGCGAAGACCTGGCCAGGGTCGATCATTCCGATCACGCCGTGATGCACCAGCGTGTACAGAACCGCGAGCACAAACACGGTCCAATCCTCATACAAGGTGAGCAGGACGACCACCACGAAGAACGAGAAGTGCGCCTCGGTGACACCACCCGACACGTGCACCCCCACCGCGGCCGCGGTCAGCAGGCCGAAGGCGCACGCCAATGAACGCACCCGCCGCCTGCCCCCGGAGTATCCGGCCCACAGCCCCGCCACCACAACAGCGCTCGCGTCCACCCCCACGTGCCAGGCGGCATAGCGGCTCAGCACCGAGTAGACCGCGATAGCCACCGCGGCCCCCCACAGCAGCCGCGTCATCGCACGGTGGCGACGCTCCCACTCCTCCGTGGGCAGCTCGCCGCCCCTGGGCATGCTGCGGTGGACGGCGTATGTAAGCCGCTGGTAAGTCGTTCGGCCCATGACCCTCCATCGACCAACCCGGACGGACGCTTGAATAGGCCCGTACCGATCTCGCCCAAGGTTCGCGGCCCCAGGTTCTGTCGGGTTGAAGGAGTGGTGGGCTGGTGACGAGCGTTAAGGCGTGGGACGAGTGGCGACAGCGCTCACAACGTGGTCAGGTTCTACGGCAAGGAGCTTTCTCGCCGCGATATAAGACGACGCGGCGCCGGATGCGACGACGTCTCAAGCCGAATCGCCAACCCCGGCTTCTCCTCTCGACGAAGGGCAGCGACGCGGTCGCTATGGCATACGCCGAATGCGATGATGCGCCTGTCGACGGCACGCGTCACTGCTCCCGGCGCGAAGGGACAACGCCGGTGGACCCGCCCGGCGGGACGAAGGCGACGGCGACGGAGAGTTCCGCGTTCCGCGAGAGCAGAAGCCTCGACGGCCGCTGCTCTGCATGCACAGAAGCAGCACTGTCGACCTCGCGGCTCCGCCTGCACAAGAGGAAGTCGGGGTGTCTTCGCAAGGACGGGGGTCTACCCTTCAGCCCGGTCGCGGCGGGCATAACCGACGCAACGGAGGCCAAG
>JAABUR0100010211.1_pt1 | contig 10361 bp, 8 predicted proteins | sample 5560091 | NCBI WGS metagenome assembly JAABUR01 (sample SAMN10711879, study PRJNA513375) | rock metagenome | isolation source: Antarctica rocks | place: Antarctica: Victoria Land, University Valley sud
CTCAGACAATAGTACTACGCAAATTGAAGAAAAGCGACTATATCGATTCGAAGACGTATCGACTCATTGCTTTGCTCGATATCATGAGCAAAGCGCTGAAGTCGATCATGATCAAAAGACTGAGTGACATAGCCGAGACTCATCGCATGCTATCAAATGCTCAAATGAAAGCGAGACGCAAGCGATTCGTGATCTCGACGTTAGATCTACTAGTAGATCAAGTTCACACAGTGTGAGACTGTGAAATCAAATATGTGATCTTCATGCTAAGCTTAGACGTCGTCGAAGCGTTTGATCGAGTCTCACACATCAGACTTCTGCACACGCTGAAAATGAAAAGAACGTCGAGCTACATAATCGAATGAACACGCAGCTTTCTAGAGAATCGAGAGACGTCGCTAATATTCGATGAACAAACGAGCGACATGCGCGAGATAAACGCAGGCATATCGCAGAGGTTTCTCATTTCATCGATTCTCTTTCTATTCTTCAACGCAAGTCTAATCGAAAAATGCGAAGCACTGAGAATTAAAATCGAAGTGCTTGACTTCGTAGACGATATTAACATTCTAGTCTACGGCAGATTCACTGAAGAAATCTGCAGAACACTGAGCAAAGCACACGACGTCTGCGCGAAATGAGCTCGCACTCATGACACAACGTTCGCATCAGAAAAGTACGAGCTCACGCATTTCACTAGAAAATCGAAGAGATTCGACATGACGGCTAGCATACAAATAGAAAGCTCAGTTATCAAATCGAAATCAGACGTACGAGTTCTAGAGATGCAACTGAACACGAAACTGCGATGAAACGCGCATCTTCGACAAATAGAGACGAATCACGTCACAAGAATGCTGACACTTAGTTGTCTCGAAGCCTTCACATGAAGAGCTATCTTCACAAAAGCGAGACAAGTATACTCAGCAGTAGTGAGGTCAGAAATTGCATTCGAAGCGTCAGTCTGACATCAGCGCGACAAGAAAGATGAACTGTTGAGCAAAGAACGCAGGCTAGAAACACTTCAGAATCAGGCTCTGCGTCACGTAGCAGAAGCGTTCAAAAGAGTAAACATCGAAACTCTAGAGGCAGAAACATACACGAGTTCGCTACATGTTCATCTGAACATGCTACAGAACAAGGTCACGCTACACAGTCGAGTCGACGGTCGAACGCAAGAGATCAGACAAGCATGCGAACTAATACGCGCTCGTTTGACGAGAGTTAATCGCGTCATTCCTCGCTCACTCGTCATCAAGAAAATAGTACTTCTGAATGCCTTCATTCGAGAAGGTGCGAAGATACAGTCGAGACGCAGACGACACATCTTCTCCTTCACAACGGTTTCAACAAGCGATAGCATCGCAATAACGCAGTATCACAAAGATCAATGAAATCAACGATGAGAAAAGTACAGAGAACGCGTCGCAGACGTCAACGCAATCTCAGCACAAAGGTCGCACCTGAGCAATAAGACGGTAAAGATGCGTGACGGCCTTCAGAAAGCAGAAAGCACCCTCGCAACGCACATCAGAATCGAACGCATAGGTCTGAACGCTTATCTGCACTCTAGAAACGTTTCAGGCACGGATAGCTCGCGATGCGGCTGCGGATGAAGTCATCAGACGGCGAAGCATGTACTCATGCACTGCTCGGACTGGTCGCACCTGCGATCAAGGATGCTACAAGATGCTGGCTCCTCGAACTACCGAATAATCGTCGCCACCACGAAGAGCCTCAGGGCAGTAGCGAAGATGATGATGGAAACGGAGCTCTTGGAGCAATTTAGAGTGGCTAGGACACTCGTTCTCTAACGTGCGGTCAACGCGAACAAATTTGGTACATAGTCTCAAAACTCACTGTTTCGGCTGCGTGAAGCAGCCGTGTAGACTGCGAGTGGTTTTCTACCCCAGAGGGTTTTGTCCACTCGATACAGATAGCATAGAGTCCCCCATGGGTCGGCCTAACCGATGTCACAAGGGTGTATGAATTTATTATTATTATTATTATTATTATTATTATTATTGATTTTTGAGGACTGGGAGAGGGAGAGGGAGAGAGAGAGAGAGGGGCGGGGGGCGGGTGGGGAAGAATGGGAGGGGTGAACTGGGGAGGGGCGAAAAGGGAAGGGAGGAATGGCGGGATTGAGGGTTAGGTGGTGGGGATGTAAGGTTGAGGAGATGTGAGATGTCTCAGAAAGGAGTTTCGCGAAACGATGGGAGGGATTGATTGTATGTTCTTGCGATACGATTTAGTTTTAACTTGAGAGATATTATGAGAGCGCGAGATGGGTTTATAACGTTTCAAAAAACGACAATCGTTTCTCCACTACCACAGCCCTAATTCTTACAAAAGGCGTACGACTTTCATCATCTTTAAAACTCAAAATTCCAAGCAGCGAGGTTTTCGTTCCCAACACCGTGAGTCGGTTTCTCGATTTTTCTAATTCGTGCTTTCCGGTCCTGTAGCAGTTTGAGTTGGGGGCAGCAGTAGGTAAAAGGCTAAGTGATCTGCCAGAGCCAGATGTAAGGTCTTCGGTTGAGGTGGTTGCTTTTAAAAGTCTTGACGGTTTATCTGAAAGGAAGGAAACAGGAAGTGAGAAAGAACGGGGTGGAGGTATGAGCACTCAAGTTTTCCTACCTTGAATACTTTCACTAAGACCGGAACAACACCCCTCATAAACCCTCTATCGGGCATCGCCTCCGTTTGAACGAATATATATTATATGTGTTTGGGCAAACCCGGCGGCCCCTGGCGGTCTCCAGGGCTAAAATTTGCCCCGGAAGCCGCCCTGAGGTGCCAAGCACTCCCTCTATCTAAGCGACTGAGTCTATGGAGTGGGTGGGTGGGGCAAAAGCGCGTTTCTGGCTGAATCCTAAGGGATGGAGAAACAGGAAGAGATGATGGGGGAAACAGAAGGGGAAACGGCCTATTTATCCCCTTTTCCCTGCTTAATCTCCTTGTTCTCTAGCGGCCGGCATTGGCCGAGCCAAGCCGGCTAGCCACCTTCGCTTGCCGATAGCCTCCAGTCAAGCTGGACCTTCTTCATCCAAATATCATCATCCCACTTCCATACCCAACAGCACCAAAATTATTTACGTATTCTCATATCAATCTCCCACCTCACGAACTCTTTCGCCTCTTCAACCTTACCATTATATCATACGATTTTTCTACTCTATCTCGGTAGTATTCGTCTTTCCCAAGACTTGAAGAACAGTTTTCCTCATGGATGCTGGAAATATGTAGGGGAGAGAAGGGATAGGTGGCGTGGGTTGGGTGGTTGAAGGGTTGGGAAGGGGTTTATGAGGGGTGGCGGTGGGGGTGGGGTTCGGAGAGTTTGAAGGTTGGGGGGATGTTAGTTGTTGGCGAAGACGCTGTACAATTCCGTTTCTTGATTTATAGTTCTTTGGCTATCAAACGACTTAGGTGGTTCCGTGATTGTTGTTCTTGGTATCAGGTGGTGATGGGTTGGCTGAGATATCGGAAAGGCATGGAGTCAAGATCTAATTCACGTTTGATGGGGAGTCACGGAGTGTAGAATAGCATGAGCGACTGTACAAGGCGGTATAGTGACCAAGGTTCTTGTTGAAGCAGAATGTAAATCTCTTGTTGTCGTTTTATGGCGATTGGATATCTAGAAGGCGATATCGTACTTACAGAGCAAGACGTCTAAACACTGAAAGGGGGACAGGAATAGCAGTTGCGGATTTATATGACAGTAAAAAGTAAATTCTAAAATCCCGTCAAGAGAAATAAGAAAGGCTTGAAGGTGGCGCACGCTTCCGGAGGTGGAAAACTCACTATTTCGATTTATCTCAAAACAATAGACGCTCGATTTTCCCTGCAAGAGTCAGTTATCACGGTTCGTCAGGTCTAGGATTGCCTATCGTAAGTCGGCATCTGATATATCGACCTCCCATGGATCCTGAATATCGAATTCGTCTTTATCGAATGTATCCTGGAAGTCTTGTATTTTTGGTTTCCCATTCTCGCCGCTAGCTCCTACGTGCTCTGGCGTTGGCGAGTGCATGTCTGGTGACTCGTTGGAGCGGCCAAGTTGCAGTCCTTTAAGCATAGACGCTTTTTCGGCGGAACGACTAGGCTTCAGGAAGTTCGGGATCCAATCGCTCTGCGTTGAGGCCTGCTTTGGCTCTGGAGAGTATCCAAACACGTCAATTGAGTTTTTAGCTTGCGTCCCATTCTGTTGATGCGGCTGTGGAATTCTGTCCCGAACGTCATTTTCCTTGAAGGTTCCAGACATTAGACCACGAGAAGATCGAGGGGGCGGGCATCGCTCTAATCGAGCGCTTGGTATGTGTTGCTGTGGCTTGAACTTCTCAGAAAAGCTTACGTTGGCTCGATGGATCTGTGGCGGGTTATCACTTGTAGTAAACTTCGCCTTTTCTGGTTTCTTCATGCGCGTAGCTGCCTCTAAATCAACCAGATCATCCAACTCCTCTTTAGTGAATACTTTGCTGACCATTTTTGAGGTGTTTGCTCAATAAAGTTTTTCTTGAAGGTTACAAATGAACAAACGAAAGAAAAGAAGTAGCAACTCAAGACCTCAGGAAATTGTGACAATGAGAACGGCGAAGAAAACAACTAGTTTATATGTAAACAGAGTACTGAACAATGGAGATTATAAGATAGCGTGACGAAGCTCCTACTTTCCACTGAAGTTCATGCAGACATCTTGCGATGAACAGTCTGTAACACTGTAGTCGCAGTTGTAGCATGCCAAAGAAATAAAGGTATAGCTTAGTGAGGCTTTCGCATGTATAAACAATACACTGACAGGGTTTGATCTCTCCTTGAATACTTCGACGTGCTTCCTGTCTGGGCCGTTGATTTGTCGGTCAACCGAACAGATGATGTCTAAGTGGACAGAGTCCGCCATGGAAATTTTCGAGGACAAAGACTCTTTGCTGAAAGATACATGAGCAGCTACGTTTCTTGCGGCACCAAAAACAATGCAAGACGGATTTGGCGACCAAGATAGTCCCAAGCTGTAAACAGTGATGGATTGTTGTAGCGTGGTACAAACTGTTTCTGGCACCTAATTGGTCTTTCCAGGACTGCCAAGGGTGCATTTGTGCTTCTTGAGGTCTCAAATTGTATATCCTGATCTGACATACAAGCTGAAGTGAATAAAAGCAACTTGAGAGTGCCAAATGTGACGTCGTAAACCTGGTAGAAATTAGCCGATATTCTTTTATAGAGAGGGTGATCGTTTTTCGCTAACGCTTTTCCACCCCAATTTGCTCCTTTTCGAAGCGCAGGAATTCTCCGTGAAAGTAGAGAGCGTTAAGCTAGATAAAACTGCATAGACATCCGAATTATCTCATACGTTTCAGAATGAAGTAGATGAAGATATTTGTGGGCAGCTGCAGCTGTAAACCCTTGCATGAAAGACATACTACTTCTTTACTAGACCCAAAACAACTCGTTGTTAGACGCATATACACTCATGGGAAATACTGTGAATGAGCTGAATATACCCGTGTGTACAGGGACAGCACAGAAGGGAATATAGCTTCATTGTTGTCTAACCTACAACTGAATGACTCAAGCATGTCATGGAGTCCATGATATGCCTCCCACGCCTATTCTGATTTCAGCATGTATCACACCAAGCGTTACTACTAACACTCTTTGCGAAGCCTGGGCACATCGACGAACTTAGATCGCGATGGAGAAAGAAACACTGAAGTACGTGTTGGACATGGTGCCACCAAATACTAAATCGAATACTGATTGAATTGTATAGATTAGCAGACGATGAAACAGTCATTATTCAGGTCGGAGCGAGAAAAACGAGCTTCCAGGTCCACAAGAACCTACTGTGTGATGTGTCACCTTTCTTCAGAGCGGGCTTCTCTGGAGGATTCAAGGAAGCCTCAGATAAAGCTATGCAGCTTCCAGAAGACGATGCCTACACATTCCAACGCTTTGTTTCATGGCTTTACACTAGGAAATATGGCCTTTCGGGATGCGGAACAGAACTTGAGACAAACAGGCGATACTTGCAGTTGGCAAGACTTTATGTCATATCAGATAAATTTGGCATCAACTCACTAAAGAACAAGATCATTGATCAGTTATTTTCAACTAAGAAAATGGCGGGTCTTTATCCTCCATCACAGGCTACTATCTCGTTTATGTACGCAAACTCCGCGAGAGGCTCAGCTTTCCGAAAGCTATTAGTTGATTGGCACGTCTGGCATGTGGAAGATGAATATTTCAGTCGACCGCGGACGGTTGACATTTATGCTAGCGTGCCGGACTTTGCTGCAGAATTAGCTGTTGCTCTTGGTCAACGCATTGCCAACCCAAAATTGCAGAGTCTATTCCTAGGTGACAGCTCTGCTCTTTATGAAAGCACCAACACAGAAAGCGATAATACTCGTGGCTGAAAAGCGGTTGAGGCTGGATGCAAGTCGTGAGGTGGATTTGCTGTACACATATGAAGATGGATACCCCTGTACATAGTCTAGAGTTATTTCAAGAGCGCATGGTGCCTACTTCTATGGCAGCAGCCCGAACAGATCATACCAGTCCTGTGTACCACAGACTTCCGCATTAAAACTTCTGTGATATCGAGCAAGTCTTGAAGCTTTGGCCAGACGATATCATATACCATATTCATGAAACTACTGTTATGTTGAGATAGGGTCTCACATAACCTTCGAAATCATGTGAGTCTTATGAGTCAGCCTTCAACGAGTCAGAGCCCAGTTCTCCATTCATTCTGGCCATAAAACCCCATTTTTCTGAGAAGGTGGACCCGACACCAAGGTGCCGAAGTTGGGTTATCTCCCTGCGGCGACCAAAACCCCGTTCGACGGTTGTGAAGCTTTGAAAGGCCAAGACCGTTTGCTGATGTATGAATTGAGAGATTGATCTTAATGTTCTAGACTCACCATATAGATTAGCATGGTTAGGTATTCTGGAAGAAGTCCGTCCCGACGAACCTTGTCTAGAGGACGAAGGATGAGACTTTGTCAACGGATAGGGTACAGGTGCGGTATAGGGAGCTTCGGAATCAACAGGGCGAGCACGAACACATGCAACGGTCGGTCTGATAGGTAGGTAGATCTAGGAGGTAGGCTAGATACAGATAGGTAGGTAGAGAGATAGCTAGGTATGCCTTGATGTAGAAGAGTAGGTGCCCGTGTAGAAAAGAGGTAAAAAGGTGATCGAGAAGAAGAAAACTCCGCTCGGGAAACCCCTATAAATGGTAGCCAATATCCCCGTGAACCCTGAAGGTGCGGCTGAGCTCTGCTCGGGAAACCCCTATCAATAGTAGCCAATATCCCCGTGGACCCTGAAGGTGCGGCTGAGCTGTGCTAGGGAAACCCCTATCAGTAGTAGCCAATATCCCCATGGATCCTGAAGGTGCGGCCGGATCAATACTGTTCCGTGAGTCTTTGAGGTGCAAGGCTTCGCCCCACGACAACGTCATTCTTACAGAGGCTAGTAGTCTGTAGGAATGCAGCTCTTGGGACCGCAACCCCACATTGTGTTGCAGTACTCTTTGTCAAAGACCGACTAAATATTCATAGACGTCAGCAATATCAGCCGAGCCTAGATCTCGCTGGTGCACGATTGACGGTAGCTGGATTTCGTTTGGAAACATGAGAGACACTAAGACAGAGCTTTGTCTTTCGTCAGCTCCAACTTCCTTCCCGCGCAACGTCTCCCCTCCCCAAAAGCCGTGAGTGAGAAGGGCCGCGATTGTGCAGGCGTCCCCCTAGCTAGCATGTTTGAAGACAGTGTAGATGAAGTTGCCCAGAAGCGTAGCCATCGTCTGACCCAAGAGCAAAGCAGCCGTGGAATGGGTCGCGAGGTCACAGGCTGTGAATGCTTGGATATCGGATCAAAGTATGCCGAAACTCTCTGCTAAAGTGCTCCGGTCAGAGTAAACATGAAATTTTGGGTTGTAATTTGGGGGTTTTTGGTAGCGCAGCCATTAATCGTGACGGTACAGCCCGCTGCTGCAGATGGCGCAGTCTCCTGGGCGGCCAGAATGCAGCCAAACCAGAACGATGCCAAGTTGAAGAAGCTTGTAGCATAGCTGCATCTTGAAAGGCCCTCCATTCCGAGGAATGCGGGTCTTCCTGGCAGCTTCTTGTGGAATGGCATTGATAGTTGCAGGGTTGCATTGAGATCTGTACAACAAAGATTGGGGATTTTTTTTTGGAGCATTTTGATCTTGCCAATAATTAACACATTTCTAGACCTCCTATCTTGTTTCGTTGCGGTGATAGTCCGAAAGCATTCTTGTAACTTAGTGTTCACAAGTCGCGCTCACTAGATTTCTCCGATCCTGCAACGTAGTATCAACGAGAATGCAATATTGTGGCATCCGTCGGGTCCGTCTTTGACATATGGTCGTGTAATGAAGTCGTCTCCTATCAGTGTTGAATTTTTGTGTTGTGAGCAGCCATATAGGTCGTTGTAGCAAATATGGGCGCATGTAATCAAAAATGGCGTACTCGGCACTCGTTTGTTATGTTCAGTTCCGAGATGAGGTTCCTCAAGTCTTTTTGATAAACAAATGCTGATCTGCACACTGACACGTCAGGTCTCCGTAGATTACTACCGTAGGATGAAATCTGACGCATCGCTGTTAGATTGTTGTGAATCTATCATACTTTACAATTTTTCTTTAAAACGGGTATGAGAGACAAGTTTAAGCGCTAGGAATTGATGAGCTAGCGCGCTTAACGCGCGTATTAATTGGCTACTCTATCGGGCCATGACTCTACGAGATAACATGACTGCCTTATAAACTTTCTATGCTTCTACGTAATCTGAGTCTACCTATAACCCTCTGGCGATCTTTATACCCTAGAAAAGCCTTAGAAGCCGCTTTGAGGTGCTAAGGCACGTCCTTTGACCGAATCCGAATCCGAATCTGAAGCGACGAAGCCCAGAAACATTTCGGCAAACGCCTTCTTATCTCCATTCTAACTGCTCTCAATGAACTTTTTGTTGAATGGCTGGCCTAAATTGATGACTGTGCCACCAAATCAGGCCCTGGATCCTTATCGGCCCCCTACTGCCTCATTTCGCTTGCCGACGGCCCCCATTAAAGTCAGTAAATTGGCCTCGATTACAGGTGAAGTCAGTGAGTCGGCGCGCACGAGGAACAAAGCATTAATCTATCATCATGTGACCTCTTCGAGAATACCTTAATACACTCCACACTCTACAGAATTTTACATACTTTCAACCAATCATAGCAATTGTGTAGTTAGGAAGAAGTTCTTTCGCCTTTCGAGCAGTTTGAGTGATTGGGAAACGCACGTCCAACAATTATCCTTTGGTAGACCGACCTCCGCGCTCTCCGTACTTGCGTGGCGTTCCCTGGTACCCGATAAGTACACTTTGGAGACAAACTTAGGCGCTTGTTGTCAGTTCAGCGTTGACCATGGCTACGGATTCTAATATTCAAGTTCTGGAGAAGAACGGCTACAGGATTCGAATTTTTGGCACTTTGCCAACCATCTACCCCTCTTCTTTCCCTTGTTCCTTCCAGCGTACGGGCTCGAACCAGGATTCTCGCTCTGACCACAAACAACATCGCATATGCCATAAGTGGAAACTCCTTTACTGGTGGGAAACTTGCAAAGTTTCCGATTCGGTACAAGCTCCTTACAGCGGCCACGTCCTATATGGCACCGTTCTAGGGTAGGGCTACGCTACAGCCCTCGAGAGCACAATTCCAACCAAGCCTGGCACGCTTTCCAAGGGCCACTTCCCTGTATAGAGCCAAGGTCATGCTATTCTACCACCGTTAGATTATTTCCTCATCCCGTCCTAGCTCAGGCCTTAGCAGTAAAGACTCGGATATTTTGGCTTGGGAGTCGTTGATAGGAGTACTATGGGAGTGTGCTTACCTCTTCAACCATTTCGTCTTCGAGGCCAAGACCACTCTAAGCGTTCCCCCCTCTGGTATCGGTTTACCTTGGACTGTAGTTGATGCCGAACTCTGCCATGCGACGGTCATATTTCTTGCTACCTCTCGAAAGACTGCACTTCAAGTGCCGATCCATTACGCAAAGATCGAGCCCCTGGCACTGGTCCACTGACCCTTATTGGTGTGACCTCCCCTCCTTTTTCATTCGTGCAGGGAACTTGTTTCTATATTTCAGTACTGAACTACGATGAACTTGAATGAGCCTGCACCTTGGGTGCTGATAAAACTAAGCGTATTGTCGTGTTCGAGCTCGGGGCTCGTGGCACAGTGGCAAAGAATCGTGTAAGCATGCGTGAAGTACAGTTGCCTTCTGTCCCCTTGATGATGATATGTGTTGGATCTGAAGTAAAGCTACACAAGCTGAGCCATACGGGAG
>JAABUR0100010214.1_pt1 | contig 10359 bp, 10 predicted proteins | sample 5560091 | NCBI WGS metagenome assembly JAABUR01 (sample SAMN10711879, study PRJNA513375) | rock metagenome | isolation source: Antarctica rocks | place: Antarctica: Victoria Land, University Valley sud
ACCGCGAGGAGCGCTTTCCGGCCGAGGCACTGGCCGGCCTGAAGGAGACCGGGTTCATCGGCCTGACCGTGCCCGAGGAGTACGGCGGCGGGGGGGCCGACCCGCTGTCCTACGCGCTGGTCATCGAGGAGCTCGGCCGCGGTGACGCCAACGTCCGCTCGATCCTCTCCGTGCACCTCGCCCTGACGGCCGGCTCGATCGAGCGCTGGGGTACGCCGGAGCAGAAGGAGGCCTGGCTGCCACGGATGGCGACCGGAGATGTCCTCGGGTGCTTCGGACTGACCGAGCCGGACTACGGCAGCAACCCGGCGGACCTCGCCGCCACCGCCGAACGCACCGCCGGCGGCTACCGGCTCAACGGTCGCAAGGTGTTCATCACCAACGGAACGATCGCCGGCGTTGCCCTGGTGATGGCCCGCACCGGCGGCCCGGGTGCCCGCGGGGTCAGCGCGTTCCTGGTCCCGACCGACACCGTCGGCTTCTCCGCCGTACCCGTGCACGGCAAGCTCGGCCTGCGCTCCTGCGACACCGCCGAGCTGGTGCTCGACGACGTCGTGGTGGGCGCGGAGGCGCTGCTCGGCGGTGCGGAGGGGACCGGCATCAGGGTCGCGCTCTCCGCGCTGGACGACGGGCGGATCTCGCTGGCCGCCTCGTGCACCGGCCTGGCCCAGGCGGCGCTGGACACGATGGTGGCCTACACGACAACGCGCGAGCAGTTCGGCAAGAAGGTCGCGGCCCACCAGCTGATCCAGGAGCTCATCGCCGACGCGGCGGTTGATGTCGACTGCTCGCGGTTGCTCACCTGGGCCGCCGCCGACCTCAAGACCCGAGGGCTGCCCTACACCCTGGCGGCGAGCAAGGCCAAGTACTTCGCCTCCGAGGCCTCGGTCCGGGTGGCCAACTCCTGCGTCCAGGCGCACGGCGGCTACGGCTACATCGACGAGTACGCCGCCGGGAAGTACCTGCGGGACGCCCGCGTTACCACGCTGTACGAAGGGACCAGCCAGATCCAGCAGCTGTTGATCGGACGGGCGCTCACCGGAGTCTCCGCGTTCTGACCAGCGGAGAGGGGGCGCCGGATGTCGACCCACGCCAACTGGCAGACCCTGCGCTCCTTCAGCCGCGAGCAGGACGTCAAGAACCAGAAGCTCGCGCCGGGGACGGTTCGGCGGATCGTGCGCTTCGCGGCGCCGTACAAGCGAGAGCTCACGTACTTCCTCATCCTCGTCGTGTTCGACGCGCTGATCGTCGTGGCCACCCCGCTGCTGTTCAAGGCGGTCATCGACAAGGGCGTCGTACCGGGGCGGCCGGATGTGGTCACCAAGATCGCGTTGGCGGTCGCCGGGCTGGCCGTCATCGATGCTGTTCTGTCACTGGCGCAGCGCTGGTTCTCCGCGCGGATCGGCGAGGGACTCATCTTCGACCTGCGAACCAAGGTGTTCGCGCACGTGCAGCGGATGCCGATCGCCTTCTTCACCCGCACCCAGACCGGCGCGCTCATCAGCCGGCTCAACAACGACGTCATCGGTGCCCAGCAGGCGTTCACCTCGACGCTGTCCGGCGTCGTGTCCAACGTCATCAGCCTGGTGCTGGTCGCCGGGACCATGTTCTACCTGTCCTGGCAGATCACCGCGATCTCGCTGGTGCTGCTGCCCGTATTCATCATCCCGGCCCGGCTGGTCGGCGCCCGGCTGCAGGCGATCACCCGGGAGTCGATGACGCTCAACGCCGGCATGTCCACGACGATGACCGAGCGCTTCAACGTCTCCGGCGCCCTGCTGGTCAAGCTCTTCGGCCGGCTGCCCGAGGAGTCGGCGGCCTTCTCCGACAACGCCGCGCGGGTGCGTGACATCGGCGTCATCTCGGCGATGTACAGCCGGATCTTCTTTGTCGCGCTCACCCTGGTGGCGTCGATGGCAACAGCACTGGTGTACGGCGTGGGCGGCGTACTGGCGGCCAACCGCGAGCTCGAGCTGGGCACGCTGATCGCGCTGGCCGCGCTGCTCGGCCGGCTCTACGGGCCGCTGACCGCGCTGTCCAACGTCCGGGTGGACGTCATGACCGCGCTGGTGAGCTTCGAGCGGGTCTTCGAGGTGCTCGACCTGCCGCCGATGATCGACGAGAAGCCGGACGCCGTACCGCTGCCGGCCGACGCGCCGGCCACGGTGGAGTTCGACCGGGTCTCCTTCCGCTATCCGACGGCAGAGGAGGTCTCGCTCGCCTCGCTGGAGTCGGTCGCCGTACTCGACAACGCTCCGACCGCCGAGGTGCTGCACGAGGTGTCGTTTCGAGCCGAGGCCGGTCAGCTGGTCGCGCTCGTCGGCCCGTCGGGCGCCGGCAAGACCACGATGACAGCGCTGGCCTCGCGCCTCTACGACGTGACCGGCGGGGCTGTCCGGATCGCCGGCCACGACGTACGCGATTTCACCCTGGACTCGCTGCGTGACGCGATCGGGGTGGTGACGCAGGACTCCCATATGTTCCACGAGACGATCCGGTCCAACCTGCTCTACGCCAGGCCCGGCGCGAGCGAGGAGGAGCTGGTAGAGGCGGCTCAGGCTGCGCAGATCTGGGACCTCATCGCGTCGCTGCCCGACGGCTTCGACACCGTCGTCGGCGACCGCGGCTACCGGCTTTCCGGCGGGGAGAAGCAGCGGCTGGCGATCGCCCGGCTGCTGCTCAAGGCGCCGCGCGTCGTCGTACTCGACGAGGCGACGGCCCATCTGGACTCGGAGTCCGAGGTGGCCGTGCAGCGGGCGCTCGCCACCGCGCTGGCAGGGCGGACGTCTCTGGTGATCGCGCACCGGCTGTCCACGATCCGGGAGGCCGACCAGATCCTCGTCGTCGATGACGGCCGCATCGTCGAGCGGGGGCGCCACGGCGAGCTGCTGGCCGCCGGTGGGCTGTACGCCGAGCTCTACCGCACCCAGTTCGAGCGCCAGAGCCTGAGCGAGGACTACGAGGACGCCACGGCCCGCTGAGACGCCACGCCAGCCCGGTCCCTGCTGTCAGTCGGCACCGGCCACGGCCCGGTCGATGATGCAGAAGGGGTGACCGGCCGGATCGGTGAGAACGCGAAAGCGCTCGCCGACCGGCTGAAACTCCGGCTGGGCCGCTCCGGCCGCGAGCAGGGCCGCCGCCGCCTCGTCCAGGTCGTCGACCATCAGGTCGAGGTGGAACTGCTTCGCCCCACGGGCGTCCGGCCACTGCGGCGGTTCGTACCCCTCGACGGCGTTGAACTCGATCGTGACCTTGCCGTCGGTGACAGCTGAGTACGGGCCCTCGTTGAAAGAGATCTCCCAGCCGAGCGCCGTACGGTAGAACTCCGCCTGGGCGCTCGCGTCCGAGCAGTCGATCGTGAACCACCCGAGCGATGCCGTTGCCGTCATTGCCTGTCCCCTCGAAGCGTCGATGACCGGTGACGTGCCTGCGAATGCGGTCGCGATTGCTGCGGCCGGCCGGCCCACCTCCCGGCGGGCGAGCCCCGCTACGGCTGGGCGGCCCACCTGAAGCTAGGTTTGGGTGTCGACACGCCGAGCCGACGACACGCCAACCTAGGGGTAGCGAGCGGTGCCGCGGCGCGGTCACCCAACCAGAATCGCGGCAAGCGGGTCAGCCGGCGCCGCCGGCGTCCGGACCGCCGGTGCCACCCAGCTCGTCCGGCGTGTTCACCATCTGGTCGGGGTCGGAGGTTGCGGGCCGCTCGTCCGGTACGGCGGCCCCGGCACCCGCCTGCACGTCGACGGCGGGGGGCAGGTCGGGAGCGGCGTCGGGGCTGGTCTCAGGAGTTGTCATGGGGGGCGCCTACCCAGTTCAGATCGTGCGCAGCGCACCGCCGTCGACGGGCAGCATGGCCCCGGACACGAAGGACGCCGCCGGCGAGAGGAGGAAGGCCGCCACCCGGCCGAACTCGGCCGGCTCGCCGTAGCGGCGCAGCGGGATCGCCGCCTCGCTGCGGGCCCGAGCCGCCGCCGGATCGCCGGTGAGTGCGTCGAGCTCGGCAACCCGCTCGGTGCCGACCCGGCCGGGCAGCAGCCCGTTCACCCGGATGCCGCGCGGCCCGAGCTCGTCGGCGAGCGTCTTCGCCACCATCGCGAGGCCCGGCCGCAGGCCGTTCGATACGGCGAGACCCGGAATCGGGCTCCGGACCGAGGTCGACAGCACGAACGCGATCGAGCCGCCGCTCTTCAGCGCCCCGGCGACCTCGCGGGCCAGCCGGACCGTACCGAGGAACACCGAGTCGAAGGCGGCGCTCCACTGCTGGTCGGAGATCTCGGTCACCGGCCCGGTCGGCGGCCCCCCGACGCTGATCAGCGCACCGTCCAGCCGACCGAATTCGTGCTGCGACGCTGCGACCAGCCGGGCCGGGGTCCCGGGGTCGGCGTTGTCGGCCGGTACGCCGACCGCACTGCCGCCCAGCTCGGTCGCCGCGGCGCGCACGGCTTCCGGGTCCCGAGCCGAGATCACGACCCGCGCCCCGTCCGCGACGAGCGCCTCCGCTGCGGCCCGGCCAAGCCCTCGGCTGCCACCGGTCACCAGGTACACGCGGCCGGCGAGCCCCAGATCCATCCCGTCATCCTGCCGGTCGCAGCTGAAGGACCGGTGCGGGCCTGCCGATCCCGATGTTCACCGGATCTCCGATGTCACGCCATGGCGCCGCCGGCCGCCGGTTCTCCCCGGCTGTTGTTCTGGTCCGGACGGTCGCCGTGGCCGCTCAAGGAGGTGCCCATGACGTACCGACGAACCCGGCTCCGCCTGGTGCGCCGCGCCGGCTCCGCGCTCGCCGCACTGGCCGCGGCCGGCGTGGCCGTGGGCTGGCAGATCGAGGACCGGCGTACGGCGTAGGACGTCGAAGTTCTTCAGCCTGCCCAGGGTGGCGAGCCGGCTCCCCCCGGCCGTACCGTCGGGCGGATGACCAGCGGGGATGCGGGCGACGGGGTCGAGCGCGTCGCCGGGTGGATCGAGCGGGCGAGCCGGGTGACCGTGCTCACCGGCGCCGGCATCTCCACCGACTCGGGCATCCCGGACTATCGCGGTCCGCAGGGTGTCTGGACGCGGGACCCGAGTGCCCAGCGACTCGTCAGCCTGGACGCATACCTCGCCGACCCGGACGTACGCCGGCGAGCATGGGCAAGCCGGCGCGTGCACCCGGCCTGGACCGCCGAGCCCAACACGGGCCACCGGGCCCTGGTAGAGCTCGAGCGCACCGGCCGGCTGGTCGCGCTGCTCACCCAGAACATCGACGGGCTGCACCAGCGGGCCGGCTTGGACCCGGAGCTGGTAGTGGAGCTGCACGGCACGATCTGGCAGGTGGTGTGCCTGGACTGCGGGCGGCGTACGTCGATGGTGGATGAGCTAGACAGGGTGTCCGCCGAGGAGCCGGACCCGCCCTGTCGCAGCTGTGGCGGGACCCTCAAGTCGGCGACCATCTCCTTCGGCCAGCAGCTGGTGCCCGAGGTGTTGTCCCGGGCACGTCGGGCCGCGGCCGGCTGCGATCTCTTCCTGTCCGTCGGCTCCTCGCTGACGGTGCAGCCGGCCGCCGGCCTGTGCGGCGTGGCCATGGAGGCCGGGGCCCGCCTGGTCGTGGTCAACGCCCAGCCGACGCCGTACGACGAGCTCGCCCTTCGAAGCGGGGGCGGGGTGCTGCGCGATCCGATCGGCGAGGTACTGCCGGCGCTGGTGCCGGTGTCGCCGGCCTGACCCGGCGGGTCAGCCGCCCTCGGCCAGGCTGGCCACGGTGACACCGGCGCCCGGCGGTGGCAGCTTCGGCGGGCCCGCCGCGGTTACGAAGACCGAGGTGCCGGTCGGCACCAGCGGATAGAGCGCTTCGACGTCGGCCATCCGCATCCGGATGCAGCCATGACTCGCCGAGTAGCCCACCGAAGCTGCGGCCGGCGTGCCGTGGATGCGGATGTTCGGTACGTCGAGGTTCATGGCGCGGGTGCCGAGCGGGTTGTCCGGGCCGGGTGGGATGGTCGGCGGCTCGAGCTTGCCCCACCCCTCGTCGGGGTGCGGGTTCACCCAGGTGGGCAGGTACCGCTTCCGCGCGACGTGGAAGCGGCCGGTCGGCGTGGGGAAGTCCGGCGATCCCGTCGCCACGCTGAACACCTGCGTCAGCCGGTGGTCCTGATAGAGGTAGAGGCGGTTCTCGCCGGTGCGGACGAGGACGACGGTGCCGTACGCCGAACTCCCCGACTTCGGCCCGAATGCGCTGGGGACGGCCGCGTGCGGCTTACCGTCCTGCAGGGACGCCATGAGCGCGGCGGTGGCCGCCTCGGGGTCAAGGCGCCGGCCCTCGACGCCGGCGGTGAAGTGCAGCCAGCCGCCGGCCAGCCGCACCTGCGCGCGGACCGGGTCCGCGGCGGCGTCCCGGACGGCCCGGACCACGAGAGCCTGCACGCGGTCGGGCCGCGCGGGGGTCACCCGGACCGGCACGGACACCGGCGCCGACCGGCGGGTGACCTGGTCCCAGACGCGGTGCAGGGACGAGCCGGCCCGGCTCCGCCCGAGGGCCGCGTCAAGCGCCGCCTCGGCGTCGTCTTCGGCTCCGAGCTCGCGCAGGCTGGTGGAGTAGCGCCGGGAGCCGACCTGCAGGGTGGCGGTCCGGTCGAAGTCCCGCTCCACCACCCGGCGTACGGCGGCCAGCGCCGCGACCCGGTCCAAGCCGGAGACGTCGACCCCACCGACCGTGGTGCCCGCCGGCAGGACACCGGCGGCCACATGGTCCCCGGTTAGCCCGGCGTACCCGATGCCGGCCGGGACCACGACGAGCGAGACGAGTACGACGGCCGCCACCGCGAGGACCGGTCGGCTTCGGCGGCTCACCGGGCGGCTCCTCTGCGACGGCGTCGGCTCCCGCTACATCGGCGAGTCTGGCGCCGTTCTGCAGTGGAGACGCCTAGCGACCCCGCGAGGTTGTCTGCGCCGGCGCGGCGACCCGCTTCCCCGCGTGCGGCGGGTCGTGCCGATGCAGCCGGCCACCCCCCTTGCCGGTGCGGGAGAGGTTGCGCGCGGTGTTGACCAGCGGCACATGGCTGAATGCCTGCGGCACGTTGCCGAGCAGCCGACGGTTGACGGGGTCGTACTCCTCGGCGAGGAGGCCCACGTCGTTGCGCAGCGCGAGCAGCCGCTCGAACAGCTCGCGGGCGTCATCGGTGCGACCGATCATGTGCAGGTCGTCGGCGAGCCAGAACGTGCACGCCAGAAAGGCGCCCTCCCGGCCAGGCAGCCCGTCGACATTGCCGCTGGTGTCGTAGCGCAGCACGAACCCGTCAGCGCACAGCTCGCGCTGGATCGCCTCGACCGTTCCGATGACACGCGGGTCCTTGGCCGGCAGGAAGCCCATCTGCGGGATGAGCAGCAACGAGGCGTCGAGGCCGCGCGAGCCGTAGTACTGGGTGAAGGTGTTGCGCTCGGCGTCGTAGCCCTTCTCGCAGACGGCCTCGTGGATCGACTTCCGGAGCGCCCGCCACCGGTCGACCGGCCCCTCGAGCGGCGTGCGCTCGACGGTCTTCACCGCCCGGTCCGCGGCCACCCACGCCATCACCTTGGAGTGGACGAAGTGCTGGCGGCCGCCGCGCACCTCCCAGATGCCGTCGTCGGGCTCGTCCCAGTGGCTCTCGAGGTAGTGCATGAGCGAGCGCTGCATGCGCCAGGAGTCGTCCTCGAGCTCGAGGCCCGACTGTCTGGACTGGTAGAGGCTGTCCATGACCTCGCCCCAGACGTCGAGCTGGAACTGGTCGACCGCGGCGTTGCCCACCCGCACCGGCTTGGATCCCTCGTAGCCGGCCAGCCACGGCACCTCGAACTCGGGCAGCCGGCGCTCACCGGCCACGCCGTACATGATCTGCAGGTCGTCCGGGTTTCCCGCGATCGCCCGCAGCAGCCACTCCCGCCAGGCCCGTGCCTCGTCCACGAAGCCGTTGTAGAGCAGCGCCTGGAGGGTGAACGTGGCGTCGCGTAGCCAGCAGTAGCGGTAGTCCCAGTTGCGTACGCCGCCGAGGGACTCCGGCAGCGAGGTGGTGGCGGCCGCGACGATGCCGCCGGTCGGCTCGTAGGTCAAGGCCTTCAGTGTGATCAGGGAGCGGAGAACCGCCTCCCGCCACTCGCCGTCGTAGGCGCAGGGCGACATCCAGTCCGACCAGAAGTCCAGCGTCTCGAGCAGGGCGTGCTCGGCGTGCACCGGCGTGGGCGGCGGGAGATGCGAGGCCTTCCAGGTGAGCACGAACGGCACCCGGTCGCCCTTACGGACCGTGAAGTCGGCGTACGTCGTCATGTCGCGCCCGTAGGTCTCCACCGGGGTGCGCAGCCAGATGGCGTCCGGTCCGGCGACGGCCGCGAGGTCGCCGTCCAGCCGGCGCACCCAGGGGACCACCGAGCCGTACTCGAAGCGCAGCCGCAGCTCGCTGGTCATCGGCACCGCGCCGTCGAGCCCCTCGACGATGCGGACGACGTCGGGCGCCTCTCCGCGGGGCGGCATGAAGTCGATGACGCGGACGGCGCCGTCCGCGGTCTCCCACTCCGACTCCAGGACGAGCGAGTCCCCGCGGTACTGCCGCCGGGTGGCCGCCCGCTTGCCGACGGGTGCCAGCCGCCACTGGCCGTTGTTCCCGTCACCCAGCAGCGCGGCGAAGCAGGCCCCGGAGTCGAACCGCGGGAAGCACAGCCAGTCGATCGACCCGGTCTGCCCGACCAGCGCCGCAGTCTGCATGTCGCCGATGACCGCGTAGTTCTCGATGCGTTCCGCCACCGCAGGCTCGCTCCTTCCTCCCCGAGAGGCCGCCGTCCGGCCGCCATGGCGGCACTCACCGTAGGCTGCCGGAGTGCGGCGCATACGCCGGGATGCCGGCATGGTGGCCGTCGCTCTAGTGCTGGTGCCACTGCTGGCCGGCTGCGGGAGGTACGGCGAGCGGCTCCGGCAGCGCGAGCTGGTCGTCCATTTCGAGCCTGGCGCCACCCAGGAGCAGCACGTGGCCGCGCGCGAGGCGTGCACCGGCATCCCGAACACCAGCCCGGAGCCGATCGACTCGAGCACGACAAAGGCCGGTCGGCTCAACAACGTCCGGTTCCGGATCGACGACGCCAGTCAGCGCGACCTGTCCCGGCTGACCGAGTGCCTGAGCCGGCAGCCCGGCGTACGGGGCATCGACATCCCGGAGCCGATGTAGTGCGGTGTTGGCTACCGCGCCGACCCGGTCACCAGGCGGTGGCTGCCGGCGTAGACGTTCATCGTCGTGCCCCGCAGGAAGCCGACGAGGGTCATGCCGGCCTCCTCGGCAAGCTCGGCGGCGAGGCTCGACGGCGCGGACACCGCGGCGAGCACCGGTACGCCGGCCATCAGCGCCTTCTGCGTCAGCTCGAACGATGCCCGGCCGCTGACGAGCAGGACGCTGCCACGCAGGGGAAGCCGGCCGTCGCGGGCGGCCGCCCCGACCACCTTGTCCACGGCGTTGTGCCGGCCCACGTCCTCGCGCAGGCAGCGCAGCTCGCCGGCCGCCGTGAAGAGCCCGGCCGCGTGCAGCCCGCCGGTCCGGGAGAACACCTCCTGGGCGGCGCGTAACCGGCCCGGCAGCTCGGCGAGCACCGCCGGCTCGACGGGCACCGGGTCCTCGCCGACCGGCCACCGGGTCCGGGTGCGGATCGCCTCGATGCTCGCCTTGCCGCACACGCCGCAGGAGCTGGTCGTGTAGAAGTTGCGCTGGACCGAGAGGTCGAGCGGGGGAGCGTCCGAGCTCAGGCTGGCGTCGACCACGTTGTAGGTGTTGACGCCGTCGTCGGTGGCGCCGGCGCAGTAGCGCAGGGTGCTCAGCTGGGCGATGTCGCCGATCACGCCCTCCGTGACGAGAAAACCGGCGACCAGGTCGAAGTCGTCGCCCGGCGTACGCATCGTCACCGACACCGGTACGCCGCCGACGCGGATCTCCAGCGGCTCCTCGGCGACGAGCGTGTCCGGCCGCGTGGTGGCCCGGTCGCCGTCCAGCCGCAGCACCGGCCGCCGCCGGGTTACCCGACCCATCGCTGCCCTCACATCTGCCTGGCTCGCCGCTGCCGAGACGGTATGCCGGTCGAAGCCCATAACTGGGTTGGTATGTCTATACAACCTCAGTTGTGGGCTGTGGGCTGTGGGCTCATTGGTCCTCGCCGAGCCGGCGCGGGCCGGCGGGTTGCGTCACCGGCCGGCGCGGAGTTGCATGCGGACGAGCAAAGGGGGCGCCATGAGCCTGCGCACGTGGATCGACGGCTGGCCGGTCTACCGCCAGCTGACGGGCACCGACACGTCGGGTCGCGGCGCGGCCGCGAAGTCGTCGCGCACGGAGCACCTCGTCCCGCGTACAGCGACCGCCGACCGCGTCGTCGCGT
>JAABUR0100010222.1_pt1 | contig 10353 bp, 11 predicted proteins | sample 5560091 | NCBI WGS metagenome assembly JAABUR01 (sample SAMN10711879, study PRJNA513375) | rock metagenome | isolation source: Antarctica rocks | place: Antarctica: Victoria Land, University Valley sud
CCCTGCGCGCGCGCATCCTCCAGTTCATCGCCTACTTCAACCAGACCGCCAAACCGTTCAAATGGACGTACAAGGGCCGCCCGCTCTGCCGCTAACCACCCGCGAATTTCCGCGAGGCTGTACTAGTCCGCCGCAGCGATGGCGAGCGGGCCATCCCGCCCGGCAGCAGGGAAGAGCGCTTCGGTGAGCACGGGGTCGTTGTAGCGCGCGACCGCCATCGGCAAGGCGACGAGCGCCGCGACGATTTCTCCGACATGCTCACTGACTTGTTGTGGCGACTATCGCGGTGTTGTCCCTGACGAATAGCGTCGTACGGCTGGCGTGATTCTCCTCGGCTACGTCGGTGCCTGTTCGCTCGCCTCAGCGGTTCCTCCTGCCCGGACCACAGCGCTCGCGATCTCCGCGTGGTTACGGGAGGTGCGCACCTGGTCACTGGCTTCCGGCGACGAATACGCTGCGTTGTTCCCGATGCCATACGTATACAGATGATGGGTACGTTGTGGTACGGATAGACGCTCCGCGCGATGGTTGGTCTGTGCTCTCCCTGCAGGGGAAGTCGTACTCCACCTCGTCTACCGGTCTGCCGGGTCGTTCACGAACGCCGACACGCAGTTAAATGCTGCTCAATCCTCCTGCTCTGATGAGTTACGGGGCGGCCATGAGGGGCTAGCTGGGGCTACGAGCGGCGGTGGGCGAGTGCCATTTTTGTCAGCTGTAGCAAGAAGAAACGCATGTCTTCTGCGAGAACGCCTTACTGCCAGAGGCTAACTTTGCATAGACCCCGCCGCATCGCGGCGTACTGGCGCACCGATCGGCGATCCGCTACTATCCCCGGCGAACAGGCCCGGCGGCGACACCGCCCGATCGGCAGCCGCGATGCCTCGGGCACGAGCCCCCATCGCGAGCTCCGGGGCGGAGACGGCGATAGCGAGGGGAGGCGGAGATACCTGGGATGCGTCGCCAGCCCGCGACACGCCGGAAGCCCGGTCGCCGCGCGACGCCGCCCCCCGCCTGGCGGGCGTGGACCGCCGACGTCGTGGCCCTCGTCGCCCTCCTCGGCATCCTGGCGGCGCTCCTCCTCGCTGCGGCGGCCAGCCCCCCGACCCGGCTCGCCTTTACGATCGACCGCGCGCCCGCCGACGTGGCCTTGCGATACTTCTATCCGGTCGAACGCAACAGCGAGCAGGCCTACCGCTGGGCCGAGCCGCGCGCGACGATCGTCCTCCCTCTCTCCCGACCCGGCACCTACCGCATCACCCTCGGGCTGCTCGATAGCGCCCCGACCGCCGCGCGCAGCGCGACGATCGCGGCGGGCGAGCGGACGCTGACGGTCGCCCCGCTGGCGAGCGCCGCGCGCGATGTGACCGTCGAAGTCACGATCAGTCCGCAGGAGTGGCGGGATAATCCGCAGCACGACCTCGCGCTGACGCTGGCCGCGCCAACGGCCCGCGTGGGCAACGATCCCCGCCCGCTCGGCGTCGTCCTGACGCGGGTGGAGATCACCCCGCAAAACGTTCCCGCGCCCTGGCAACCGGCTCTCCTCGTGCCGAATCTCCTCCTCTTACTCCTCGCTTACGCCCTGTTGCGCTGGTGCGGCGTGCCGCCCCTGCTGGCGGGCGGGGCGGGCGGGCTGACGCTCGTCGCCTACGCGCTCTTCGTCGCGCTCGCTCGCCTGGACGCCCTGGCGCTCGCCTACACCCTGGCGCTGAATCCGCTGCGCCCCCTGCTCGCCCTGGCCCTCCTCGGCGGGGCGCTCCTCGCGGCGCGGCGCCCATTCCGTCGGCGCGGGACACCGCGCGCCCGCCTCCTCTGGGGGCTGGGGATCGTCGCGGCCTACGCCGGCGCCACCGTGGCGCTGACCTGGCCGCTGGCGCTCCACCTGCACACCGCCACCGCCACCGGGGCCGACCCGCCGCTCCAACTCTGGATCGCGCGCTGGATCGAGCACGCGCTCGTCACCGACCCCTTCCACCTCTACGACGCCAACGTCTTCTACCCCTACCCGACCACGCTGGCCTACAGCGACGCCAACATCCCGATGGCGCTCCTGCACTGGCCCCTCGCCCTCCTCCTCGGCGACGATCTGGTGGCCTTCAATCTGCTGATGCTCGGCACGTTCGTGCTCGCGGCGACCGGCATGTACGCGCTGACGGCGCGACTGACGCGCAATCGCGGCGCGGCCTTCCTGGCCGGGCTGGCCTTCGCCTTCCTCCCCGTGCGCTTCGCCCACCTCTCCCACCTGCAACAGCTCAGCCACGCCTGGACCCCCTGGGTCGTCCTCGCGCTCCTCCTCCTCCTCGCGCGTCAGCAATGGCGTTGGAGCGTCATCCTCGGCGTCGCGCTGGCGGTGCAGGCGCTCTCGAGCTTCTACCTCGCCGCGCAAATTCTCTGCGTCGTCGGGGTCGTCGCGCTGGTCGCGCTGATCGCCGATCGCCGGGCACGGAGCTGGCGGACATTGAGCAGGCTCGCGTTGGCCGCCCTCATCTCCCTGGCCCTCGTTCTCCCGCTCGCCGCCCCCTACCTGACCCTGAATGCCCAGCAGGGTTTGGAGCGCCGCATCGAGGAGAGCGCCCAGGCCGGGCGCTCCGCCACCCTCGACGCCTACCGGCGGGTGCTGGACCCCACGCCCCTCTGGCCCGGCCTCCTCCCCCCGGTCGAGGAGAGCTATGAGGACATCCTCTATCCCGGCGCTGTCGTGCTGCTCGGCGCGCTCGGCGCGCTCGCGGCCTGGCGACGGCGGCGCTACGCCGTCACCTTCCTCCTCGTCGGGGGAGTCGCCTTCGTCCTCTCCCTTGGCCCGACCCTCCTCCTGCCCGGTGGCCGGACGGTGCCGCTGCCCTACACCGCCCTCTACGACCTCTTCCCCCTCTTCAAGGCGCTGCGTGTCCCGGCGCGCTTCGGCCTGCTGACCGACTTCGCCCTCGTCGTCCTCGCGGCGGGCGGCGCGGCGGCGGGGTGGCGCTGGCTGGCCCGCCGCCTCCCGCCCGCGCGCCGCCCGCTGGCGGCGTCCCTGGCGACGGCCCTCCTGGCGGTCGCGATCGTCGGGGAGACGCTGACCCTCCCGATCCCGCTCGACGCGCTCGATCGCTCCCCCGCCACGACCGCGCCCTATCGCTGGTTGGGGGCGCAGCCCGATAACGGGGCCGTCCTCGACATGCCCATCTACTACGCGCGCTTCAGTCGCGCGACGCTGATGTACCGCTCGACCTACCACTGGCACCCGCTGGTGGAGGGCTATTCGGGCTTCCTGCCGCCCGACTACTGGGACCGCCTGAGCCCCCTCACCCGCGACCTCGCACGCCCGAACGGCACGACCTCGCGCGCGGTCAGCTACATCGACGAGACGACGATCGGCCTCGTGCGCGGCCTCGGCGTGCGCTACATCATCTTCCACCGCAGCGACTACAAAGCCGAGGATTGGCCGCTCGTCCTCGCCGCGCTGGAGCGCACCGGCACCGCCGAGCGCGCGCACGAGACCGACGACGTCGTGATCTACCGCCTCCGATAGCGCCGCCCGCCGCGATCCTATGCACCGGCCGAACCGGCGCGCGACCATACCGCGTCGCCGACCGGGCACTTCGCCAGCCCATACCACGACACCACAGGGTCAGCCATCGTCGGAAACCTTGGGCGTGGCCGGGGCAACGCCCTATTCGTACGACTCAGCGCGACGCCCCACCAGGGGAATTGAACGCCTGCCAGATGACGCGCGCGGTCCACTCGCGGGTGGCGGGTTGATCCCAGTCGGACCAGACCTGGCCCGGATCGGGCACATCGGGCAGCGCCCCGGCCCGAGCCACGTATTGGGCCAGATCGTCCCGCGCGCCCGACGATTCCGGCACGTTCGGGTACACCGCCCGCGCCCCGCCGTCGTGTTCCCAGTAGCCGAGCGCGATTTGCATGCGCGCGACGAGGCTGACTACCTGCACGCGCAGGACCGGGCCGGTCGGGTTATAGGTGCCATCGGCGTACCCGAGCGCCACCTTGTGGTAGGCGAGCGAGCCGACCGCACGCCACAATTCATCGTCGACGCCGTTGCGATCGGGGAAACCGGGGGTGTAGCGGTCGCCCTGCCACCAGACACCGCGCACCAGGAGCGCCGCGACCTGTGCGCGCAGCACCCGGTCGCCCGGCCCGAAGGTGCCATCGCCGTATCCGTGCACGATCCCACGCCCCGTGAGCTGCGTGATCGCTTCGTACCCCGGCGCAGAAACCGGTACATCGGAGAAACGCGGCACGACGCCGGTCGGATCGAAACGCTCGGCGACCAGATCCTCCACCACCAGGACCGTGCCATCACGCAGGAGCGCGGCCGTATGCCCGCTGGTCTTGATACGCAGCCCGAACGTCGGTAACCAGCGATCGGTCACCGGATCGTAGCGCGTGGCGGCGGCAGAGAAATTGCCGCCCACCAGCAGGACCGTACCATCGTTCAGGAGTGTCGCGGCCTGGTCGCGGCGGGGCTCCGGGAGGTTCGCCGCGGCCCGCCACGTATTTGTCGCAGGGTCGTAGATTTCGGCCGTCCCGATCTTGTCGTAGCCTTGCGGGCCGCTGCCGCCCGCCACCAGGACGCGACCATCGGCGAGCCGGGTCGCGCTGTGGCTGGAGCGCGCCTCCCGTGGCGGTGCGGCAACGGTCCAGGCGTCCGTCGCCGGATCGTAGATCTCGGCGGTGGCATAGCGCGACACGGTACGGTCGACACCGCCGACGACCAGCACCCGGCCATCCGCCAGGAGCGTCGCACTCTGGTACGCGCGCACCGTCGCCATCGGCCCGGTCGGAACCCAGCTGTTCGAGGCGGGCAGATACCGCTCCGCCGAAGCGGCGACATCGATCCTGGTGAAGCCACCGGAGACGAGCACCGAACCGTCGCCGAGCCGCGTCATCGTCTGGCCGATACGAGGGGATGACATGCTCGCGGCGGCGATCCAGGTGCCGGTCGCGGGGATGTACAGCGCCGCGCTATCCGTCGCGTCGTAACCTTCCGGCGCGGTCCCGCCTACGGCCAGAACGCGCCCGTCGGCCAGCAGCGTGGCGGTATATTGTCGCCCCACACGCGGCGGCGGGTTCTCTGCCCCCCAGCTATCGGTCGCCGGGTCGTAACGCGCCGCATGGACGAGCACGGTCCCATCGGGCAGGGGCGTCGCAGGTTCGCCAGAATAGGGCGACGGCGGCGGGGCGGCGGGAAGCCAGATCCCCGAGGCGGGGAGCGGCGCGGCCCACCCCTGCAGCGGGGCGAGCTGCATCGGCACGAGGAGGAGCAGGGCGAGCAAGCAGGGCGCGAGGATACGGGCGTATCGGGCGGCGACGATCGTCATAGCGAACTCCTGCATACAACCTCAGTCCGGCCGCCGGGCCGGGAGCACATCGATGTCGTGGAGCAGCGACACGAACGATGCCGGGCGGAACCGCGCCACGACGACGGGCGGGGGTTGGAATCACGGACGAATCGTGCGGCGCGAGGGGCTACGGGACGTGATCCACACCGAGATAGCTGTCGAGGGCCTGCCAGAGGGTACTGTCACGTTAAGTTTTGACTGAACGAAACCTCCCCACATCGAGCCAGTTCTGGCCGTCGCTAGCGCTTGTAAAGGCCGGATCCGGTCTCTTATGCGCCGATCGTTCCCCACTTTCAGAATGCCATCAGCACCCAAAAGGCTTAACGTGACAGTGCCTTCGCTTCTCGCCCGAGGATACCGCCGGGTAAAGTCGAGACGATGTAGTTGTCCACGAACAAGGTTGCGTCAGGAATCAGACGGAGGCTGGTGGGAACGGCGGCGCTCTGGTAACGTGGCGGCGTTGCGTGTTCCGTGAAGGAATGGCCTGTGCCTTGTCCGTGCTGTGCCGCGACCGCGACCGCCGAAGAGCCCCGGCGCACCGCGCTCGGCTAGCGCACGTTCCGGTGCCGCCGGTGTCGCCGGATCTGCAACGAGCGCACCGGTACGTCCTTCAATCACCTGCACGTACCGACCGATGTGGCCGTGCTGGTCGTGCTGTGGCGGCTGCGCTACACGCGCAGCCGCCGCGATCTGGCCGAGATGTTCCTGACGCGTGGCTTCGTCTTCACCCACGAGACGGTGCGCGACGGGGAGGCGCGCTTCGGCCCGCTGCTGGCCGACCACCTCCGGGCCAAGCGGCGTGGCACGGCGGGCGTGCAGTGGCACGCGGATGAGACGTACCGCACGGTCGACGGGCGCTGGTGCTCCCTCTACCGCGCGATCGATCGGGACGGCAACCTCGTCGACGCGCTGCGCAGCGAGCGGCGGGACATGGACGCGGCGCGGCGGTTCTTCGCCCAGGCCCTGGACCTCGCTGACCGCACGCCGGAGCAGGTGACGACGGACGGCCATGATGCCTACCCCCGCGCCATCCGCGAGACGCTGGGCCGGGCGGTCATCCACCGGACCAGCCGCGACAACAACAATCGGATCGAGCAGGATCACCGGGCGATCAAGCAGCGCTACTACCTGATGCGCGGCTGCGGAGACTTCGCCGCAGCGGCCCGCTGCTGCACCGGCTTCGAGGAACAGCGCCAGTACTTCCGCACCGCCGCCCGGTGCGGCGAGCACGTCTCCCTCGCGGATCGGTGGCGCCTCTTCCGGGACCGCTGGGCGACCGTCATGGCCGCACTGGCTGCCGCCTGACAGCAGGGAAGAGCACGTTCACGCCACCCGCAGCACCCCATGGCCACGATCGTCGCCCCAGTTCTGACGCATCCCATCCCGGTAGCTGAGGGCGAACCGGAAGTACAGCCAGACGGCGTGCGCGATGACCTCGGGCGCGAATCGGTAACGCTTGTAGCTAGGGCCGGGCGCTTGCTCGTTCATGCGCCGAGTATCGCATACCTGGTCTCCCGTGTAGGCCAGCAACTTACCTTGACAATACCCACGCGCGACCAATGCCGGTGCATACCCCCTTGGCACGGTCCATCTAGGATCGATTACACTTGCCCAATGTCTGATTTCCTGATTTTCCGACATGTTGCTGAGGGGAGCCGCCGATGGAATATGCGAAGGTTGGGAAGCGTGGGGCTGTGGTCATCCCCGCTGAAATGAGGCGACACCATCGACTCCAAGAGGGCACACCGGTGGTGATCGAGGATCGCCCGGAAGGCGTGCTCTTCCGGGCCGCGCCGCGCGCGCCCTCGTGGGAAGAACGGCGGCGCTTCTTCGCCGCGCTCAACGAGGCCGTGCTTTTCACGCAGCGGGATGCATCCGCGTGGGCCGAAGAGTTGGCGGATCGCGCGCAACTGGCGAGCACGCTCGCGGATGGGTTAGTCGCGGACCAGGGCGGGGTGGCCGATGTCGACGTCGACGAACGTGCGCGGCCCGGGGCATGAGTGCGCCGCAGGCTACCCGCCCGCAGTTCTTCCGTGGGGAGATCTGGGAGGCGGATCTCAACCCGACGCGGGGACGTGAGCAGGCGGGGCTCCGGCCGGTGCTGATCGTCTCGGACGATCAGTTCAACCTTGGCCCCCTCGACATGGCCATCGTCGCGCCGCTCACCTCGACTTTACGCGCTTGGCCAACGCGCGTGCCGATTACCCCGCCAGAAGGCGGCATCAGGATCGCGAGCGAGATCCAATGCGACCAGCTACGCACCATCGATATCGCGCGACTGATCCGACCCTATGGCGCGGCGGTGGCACCCGCCACGATAGAGCGGGTAGCGTCGATCTTGCGCTTCCTCCTTGGCCTGTAATCGGCCCTGGAGGGGCATTGTCAAGTTATGCCGGTGATAGAAGGTCGGGTAGCGTTGGGGCGTGCTGAGGCGAGGGACACTGTCACGTTAAGCCTTTTGGGTGCTGATGGCATTCCGAAAGTGGGGAACGATCGGCGCATAAGAGACCGGATCCGGCCTTTACAAGCGCTAGCGACGGCCAGAACTGGCTCGATGTGGGGAGGTTTCGTTCAGTCAAAACTTAACGTGACAGTACCCTGCTGCGCACCGACACGCTGTACCGCACGCCGGCGCAACGGCAGGATCGTCAGGAGGGCACTGTCAACTAAACTCGGGCGGGTGGGGCAATGAGGCGATGAGGGCGCGCTGACATGAGGCGGTGCGGCTGGTCAGGCCATGGCCGGGGTGCCGGTGACCGCCCGCCAGGTGGCGAAGCGTTCGTGGCGGGTCTCGCGGTAGGCGGCAGCGGAGAGGTGGTGGCGGCGTGGGCGGAAGTGGCCGACGATCGGGCCGTAGGCGGCGAGGAAGCGCTGCGCGTGACCCGGCGACTTGAACCGCCGCATCCGCCGCTCGCGCTCGCGCGTGGGTTGCTGGGAGTTCTCGGCGCGATTGTTCAGCCCTTTGTGGCGGCGATGCTCCACGCCGGGGAGCACCTCCCGCTGAGCGGCGCCGTAGCTGGGCAGCTTGTCGGTGATCAGCACCTGCGGCACATACGTGAGGCCCTTCAGCAGCTTCCGCAGGAATTTCACCGCCGCCCGCTTGTCGCGTCGCGCCTGGTCCAGGATGTCGAGCACGGTGCCGTCCTGGTCGACCGCCCGCCAGAGGTAGTGCTGCCGCCCGTTGATCGGGATGAAGACCGCGTCCAGGTGCCACGTGTCGCCCGTCTGGGGCCGCCGTCGACGCAGCTCGTTGGCATACGCCTGGCCGAATTTCAGGCACCACTGGTGGATCGTTTCGTGGGTCAGGACGACCCCGCGCTCGGCGAGCAGCTCTTCCACGTCCCGGTAGCTGCGCGCGAACCGGAAATAGAGCCAGACGGCGTGGCCGATGATCGCGGGCGGGAACCGGTGGCGTTTATAGGTGCAGGCCGGTGCGTGTTCTTTCATGCGCCGAGTATCGCACAGCCGGCCCCTTGTGAGGCTGCTCAGTTATCCTGACAGTACCTCAGCGCGGGGTCGATGGCCTGCGCCGGCGAGGCCGTGCGAGACCCCGTGCCGGGGTCGGCGAGCTGCGCACGGCGCAGCAGCAGGATGGTCACCAGTGCGACACCGGCAAGGAAAAGCAGCGGCACCACCATCCCGAGCAGCGGCACCAGCATATCCGCGAGCATTCCCTCGTGGCCCCAGCCCGGGGCACCCAGCTCCCCATGTCCCATGTGCACACCCTTTCTTGCGGCCAGTCGCCGCCTCGCGCGTCAGAGCCCCGGCTTCGTGCCGAGCGTCACCGTGATCGTCCGGCTCACCCCACCCCGGTCGATCGTCACGTCGACCGCCTGCCCGGGCTTCAGTTGGTTCGTCAGCGCCAGTTGCAAGTCGCGCTGTTCCTTGACCGGCACCCCGCCGATAGCGGTGATCACGTCGCCTTGTTGCACGCCCGCCGTCGCCGCCGGACCGCCCGGGACGAGTTGCTGCACCACCACGCCATCCGTCCGCTGGAGGGCATTGTCAAGTTAGCGTGCTACTCGGGGAGAGAGGCTGAACGAGGGCGAGTTGCGGCCGTGCGCGTGCGCTCTCAGGCGACGGTCAGCGTCCCGGTCACTTCGTGCCAGGCCTGGAAGCATTCGGCGCGGGTCTCGCGGTAGGCGGCGGCGGTGAGGTACTGTCAGGTAAAGGTTATTCGGCTAAGCATGCGATACTGCACGCATGAATAAGCAGAATGCCGCCCCCAACTACAAACGCCATCGCTTCCCGCCGGAGATCATCGGGCATGCGGTCTGGTTGTACTTCCGGTTCGCGCTGAGCTATCGCGATGTGGAGGAGCTGCTGGCCGAGCGCGGCGTGCTCGTGACCTACGAGTCGATCCGGTGCTGGTCCCGCAAGTTCGGCCAGACCTACGCGAATGCGCTGCGTCGTCGCCGCCCGCGCCCCGGCGACAAGTGGCATCTGGACGAGGTGTTCATCCGTATCAGCGGCACAACCCTGTGCTGGCCGTTTACTCTATCCGTGGCGAGTTGCTGGCAATCCAGGTGCGAGAGTGCCAGGATTTGGGCACGGGCGGACTAAACGGCCAGCACCGCTGCCAGCGACGCGTCCCCGGGACTGGCCGACAACGCCCTCGCCGACGCACCATGAGACGGGGATTTGCAGGGTAGCGTCGAAGCCACACATGAGACGCTGCAAAGCGCCGGGGCATGCCCGGCGCTTCCTCGCCGCGTTCGGGCCGAGCGCCGACCCTTTCCGCCCGCGCCGCCACCGCCTGACCGCCACTGCCTGCCGCCAACAACGCGACCACGCCTTCGCCACCGGGCGCGCGGTCACCGGCATGGCCGCTGCCGCCCGATCCGCAGGTTGACCTGGGCCAAGCACGCTTCAGGGCGCGCTCCGCACCACGCCGCTGGCGCAAGTTGATAATGCCCCTCAGTCGCGCTTGCGCCGCCGCGCCCCGAGGGCCACCGCGGCCGCCACGCCCGCGAGCAGCGCGATCCGGGCGGGAACAGGAAGCGGCGTGGCTCGT
>JAABUR0100010228.1_pt1 | contig 10350 bp, 8 predicted proteins | sample 5560091 | NCBI WGS metagenome assembly JAABUR01 (sample SAMN10711879, study PRJNA513375) | rock metagenome | isolation source: Antarctica rocks | place: Antarctica: Victoria Land, University Valley sud
TCGACCCTCCGGATCTCCGTCGCGGTCCCGGAGCAGGCCGAGGCGGTCTACGACGTCCTACGGCGGGCCTTTGCCGAGCAGGCCACCCTGAACCCACCGTCTGGCGTGACCGGCGAGTCGCTGGAGAACGTCGCGGCGGCGATCGAGAGCGGCCAGACGATCGTGGCCCTGCTCGATGGCGACCTTGTCGGGACCGTCCGCTACAACCTCCTGCCGGACAGCATCTATCTGGGCCGGCTCGGTGTCCTGCCGGACAGCCGCCGGACCGGCGTCGCCACGGCCCTGGTCGAGTGGTGCCAGGAGGTCCTCGCTCCGGCCGAGGGCCGCCGGGCGATCGACGTCGAGGTCCGCGCGGCGCTGCCGGGCAATGTCAGCCTGTTCCGGGGACTCGGCTTCGCCGAGATCGGCAGCTACGCGCACCCACGCAACCCCAGGGTGACCGTCCGGAAGCTCCGCTGGCGTGCTCCGGCCAGCCGGACTCCCTCACGCTGACGCGGCAACGCTCACGCCGCGACGGGAATCTCCAGCGAGGTCCGCATCAGGACCGTCGTCCACGTCCGGAATGGTGCCCAGCCGTCGACGATCCGATCGAGGGTGGAAGCGTCGACCTCCTCGGGAAGATCGTAGGCGGCAGCCATCGCCTTGAGCAGCCGCCCCTCGTGGGCCGGCGGGACATCGACGGTCATCGCGCCACGGATCAGGATCAGCTCGGCTGAGAACGGTCCAACACCGGACAGGCGTTGTAACGTAGCCATTGCCTCATCCGATGGAACCGAGCGCAGCCGCTCGGCATCCAGCACCCCGTCGCGCGCGGCGTGAGCGATACCGCGCAACCACTCCGGCTTTCGTCCACCGAGCCCGGCGACCGACGAGAGATCCGCCTCGGCCAGCACCGAAGGCGCCGGGAACGCGACGAGATCCTGACCGTCATGGTGGACGGTCGTCCCGAAGCCTCGAGCGATCGCTGCCTTCACCTTCGCCGCCTGGGTCATCTGGATCCGATGGCTGGTGATCGCCCAGACAGCCGCCTCATACGGCGACCAGAAACCGGTCGGCCGAAAGCCTGGGTGCTCGTCCTGCAATCGCCCGACGACCGGGTCCCGCCGGCCGACGTCAGGGAAACCGGACCCGTCGTAATCGAGCGACAGGAGGCGCGCTACTTGCCGCCGGACGTCGTCCTCCCCGACGTCGCTCGTCACGCCGACGAGGACCGGCCCGTCCAGCTCGGCTTGCCGGATGTCGACGGCCGCGGGTAGATCGGTCCCGTCGACGACGAAGGCCAGTCTGAGCGCGGCATCGGCGGACGCTCGGAGGCCGGCAGCCGGGAACCCTTCGATGAACCGGATCGACTCCGAAAGTCGAAAGGGCCCGCGCGGCTCGATCTCGAACCGATACGTGGCGTTCACCATGATGCCGATCCCTCCATTGGGTCCGATGCTGTTCGGGTTTCCGCCACCGGAGTCAGGTTGGCAAGCGGCTGATCCGGCCGACGGCCGTCGTCTTGCGGACCAACATCATAGTGTCCGTCGATTCGGGCGAATCGCGACCCCATTGCCGGGCTCGCAACGCTGGTGCGCAAGGCATCGAAATCAGGAGCATCATCCCATGCGATTTGGCTTGTTCGTTCCCCAGGGCTGGCGGATGGATCTGATCGAGATCGAGGATCCGGTCGAGCAGTACGAGGCCATGACGAATGTCGCGAAGGTGGCGGACGACGGGCCGTGGGACTCGATCTGGGTCTACGACCACTTCCACACCGTCCCGAAGCCGACCGACAACACGGTCTTCGAGGCCTGGACGGCGACCGCGACCCTGGCCCGCGACACCAAGCGGATCAACGTCGGGCAGATGGTGACCTGCAACGGCTACCGCAACCCGTCGCTGTGGGCCAAGATCGCGTCGACGGTCGACGTCGCGGCGCACGGCCGGCTCTACGCCGGCTACGGTGCCGGCTGGTACGAGCACGAGTGGCGCGCCTACGGCTACGGCTTCCCCGAGACCCGCGACCGGATGCGCGCCTTCCGCGAGGGCGTCGAGATCATCCACAAGATGTGGACCGAGGACAAGCCGACCTTCAAGGGCGAGTACTACTCGATCGACGAGCCGATCAATGAGCCCAAGGGCGTCCGCAAGCCGCACCCGTCGTTCTGGATCGGCGGCGGCGGCGAGCAGGTAACGCTCAAGCTGGTCGCTCGCTTCGCCGACGCCTGTAACCTCGGTGGGCCGCCCGAGCAGATCGCCCACAAACTCGATGTGCTGAAGGGTCACTGCGAGACGGTGGGCCGCGACTACGATGAGATCATCCGGAGTTCGTCGACCAACGTCTTCCTGCTCCAGGACGGCGACAACGCCGAATCCGCCACCGAGAAGGCCCGCAACGCCATCGGTGCTTCGTTCGAGGACTTCCAGAAGGACTTCGTCGTCGGCACCCCCGACGAGGTCGTTGCGGCGTTGAAGGAGAAGAGCGACGTCGGGATCGACTACCACCTGATCTACATGCCCCGCATTGCCTACGACCACGGCATGATCCAGCAGTTCACCGAGCAGGTCCTCCCGCAGCTAGGTTAGTGCGGGTTGCACGGGAACTGCCTGGTGGCGAAGCAGATCCCATCCCCAGCCGCGCTCAGAGGGCACCCGCCGGCTCACCCCATCACCCAGCCGCTGGAGCGGCGTCGGCTCACCGGTGCCCAGGGAAGGGAGCCGGAGGCGGTCTTAGAGCCATGCAGTTCCGGTGAAACCTGCTTGAGCCCGGGTCTCCCATCCGTCCCCGTCGTTCAGCGCCTGGACATCTCCATCCCCACCGTTGGTAAGGCGGGAGTATACCGAACGGTAAATCGATTGGCAGGGGAGCAAAGGGACGCGACGCCGGCCAGGCCCGCCCCGCGGGTTTCCGCCACGAACAGTCAGACCAGCAGCGCCAGCGGGTCATGGTCGCGAAGGGCGGCGATCAGCCGGCCGTCGCCGATCGCGGCCAGCGTGACGTCCCGCTCCCGCCCGGCGAGCGACGACAGATCGGTGTTTGCCAGCCAGCCGAAGATGCCGGCCAGCTGGCGGATGAGGGCCAGACCGTAGTCGCGCTCCAGGCGATCGCGGCTGTAGTCGCTGACCCCGGTGGCCAGCAGCGCTTCGTGCCAGGCGGTGAGCAGGGTAGTCTCCTGGTCGCGCCGGTGGGTCGCGCCCAGCGCTCCGGTCAGGAAGGCGGCCAGGTCGACGACGGCTGGCCCGACCCCGACGGTCTGCCAGTCGGTGATGATTGGCAACGTCTCGGGTGCGTCGTCGCGGAACGCGATGTTGTCGAGGTGGAGGTCGCCGTGGATCAGCGTCCTCGGGACCTCGCCGAGGGTCGTCAGGACCGACCGGTAGGCGCCGCCCGCCAGCCGCCGAAGCAGCTCGCCGATGTCGTCCGGAAAGGTCGCGACGACGTGGTCGGGCAGGCGGGCGATATTGCGCTCGAGACGGACCTGGGCGTCGTCGTGGTCATCCGTCCAGCCCGCCAGCCAGGGCATCGGCAGTGGCCGTTGCCACCACGTCCCATGGAGCCGGGCGATGCTGGCCAGCCCGAGGGCCGCGTCGCCGCGGGAGCAGCCGGTCAGGACGTCCCCGAAGCGGTCGGCCGACAGGTCCTCCAGCAGGAGCACCATCCGCTCGTCGGCCGCCACCATCGCCGCGAACAGGCAATGGGGAACGGCGACGCCGCTGACCGGGGCAAGGTCGAGGTAGAAGTGGATCTCACGAGCGCTCCGCGCCAGGTGCCCTTCGCTCGTGGGTGTCGGCGGCCACGTAGCGGCTACTCCGGCTGACTGACCAGCTCGGGCCGCGAGCGGAAGCTTCGCGATCAGGGTCCGGGCGGTCGCGCCGTCCTCGAGGGAGATCGGTTCGTCGAGTGTCAGGCGGAAGACCCGGCCGGTGAAGCCGCGGTCCTCGCCGACCTCGGCCACGCTAGTCAGGTTGGCAACGGCGTCAGACCTGAGGATGCCCGATCGGCGGAGGGCCAGGGTCAGCCAGGTGGAGGTGAGGTCGGAGGGTCCTCGAGGGATGCGCATTGGCACTGGTCCTTGCCTCCCCGCCTGACGGCGACTGCCAGTCTCGAGCTCGAGGGGGTATCGTTCGATACCATTGTGCGCGTATTCGGCGAATGATAGGCTTGGAATGTACGTACACCCCGCGCCCAATGTCGGACCGACGAGGCATCGATGACCCGTATTATCGCCTTCTTCAACCAGAAGGGCGGCACCGCCAAGACGACCAGCACGCTCAACGTGGCCGCCGCCCTGGTCGAGCGGGGACGGCGTGTGCTGGCGATCGACCTCGACCCGCAGGCCAGCCTGACGATGGCCGTCGGCGTTGACATTGCCGCGCTCGAGAACTCGGTCTACGACCTGCTCATCGACGAGGCGGTCGAGATCCCCGATGTCATCGTCCGGACGACGCTGCCCGGGGTCGACCTGATCCCCTCGCACCCGGACCTCGCCGCGGCCGAGCTGGAGCTGCTCAGCGTGCTGGAGCGCGAACGGCAACTGGATTACCGTCTCCGGAGCGCGGACCTGTCCGTCTACGACTACGTCCTGATCGACTCGCCGCCGGCCCTGAACGTCCTCTCCATCAACATCCTGATCGCCGCGACCGACCTGATCATCCCGATCGAGCCCCACCCGCTCTCGCTGATGGTCCTCGGACGGCTGTTCGAGACGGTCAACCGGATCCGGCGGCTCAATCCGAAGCTGCGAGTGCTGGGCTTCCTGCCGACCAAGGTTCACCACTCGTCCCGGCTCGCGGCCGACATGCTGGCGGCGCTGGCCGAGGAGTTCCCGGACCTCGATCGTCTGCCGGCGATTCCGCTCTCGGTCCGCAGTGCCGAGTCCGCCGCCGAGCGGGTCAGCGTCCTCAACTACATGCCCCGCTCCTCGGTCGCCGAGGCTTACCGCGACGTCGGCGCCTGGATCGAGAACGACGGCGCCGTCATGGCGGCCACCAGCTCGCCGGTCGTCGAGACCGCGGACCACGGTCGTGGCTGACCGCGGTGCGGCGCGCCGCCGCCGCTTCACCGTCGACAGTCTATTCGCCGATTCCCGACCCCAGGCCGTCGGGGTCAGGGACCTGGTCGAGGCCAAGGAGATCCAGCTCGACCGAATCCGGTCCGACCCGACGCAGCCACGGCAGACCTTCGACCAGGACAAACTCGAGGAACTGGCCGCCAGCATCCGGCTGGAGGGTGTCCTTCAGCCGATCGTGGTCCGCTACGAGCCGGGTCGCGACATCTACTTCGTCGTCCACGGTGACCGGCGGTTGCGGGCGTCGCGGCTGGCCGGGGTCGAGAGCATTCCGGCGCTGGTCCGGGACGTGCCGATCGAGCGTCGCCTGATCCAGCAACTGATGGAGAACATCGTCCGGGACGACCTCAACGCGCTGGACCGCGCCTCGGCCCTGCGGGCGCTCAAGGCGCAGCTCCGGGACGCGCCGTGGGAGGCCGTCGCCGAGGCGGTCGGGATCCGCCGCAGCCGGCTGTTCCAGCTGCTCGGAACCGAGAAGCTGCCGGAGGCGGCTCAGGAGGACATCCGAGCCGGTCGGCTGAGCGAGAAGCAGAGCCGCGCCCTGCAGGGACTGTCGGCGGCGGCGCAGGAAGCGCTGCGCGAGGCCATGGTCACGGAGAGCATCCCGGCCGAAGAGGCCACTCGGCTGGCCCGGTCGCTCCGGGACGAGGCGCTGCCCGACGACGCGGTGGCGGTCGAGAAGCGCGTCCGGCAGCTCCGGGCCGAACCGGCGCCGGTTAGCGTGCCACCATCGTCCACGACGGACGGCATCCGGCAGGTCGCCCGGCCCGAGGATGGACAGTCCCTGTCCCCGAACCCGGCGCCCGCCCCGGCCGTGGCGCCGCCGACCGGGCGGATGCCGGCCGAGGACCACCCGGGGGGCGGGACGGAGGTCGAGGCGACCCCGGCACCGTCACCCGCGTCGGTCGAGGCGGTTGCCTGGCGGGAAGCCCTTGGCGGGCTGCTCGGCGACGACGTCCTGACCCGCGCGTTCGACCCCGACCGGGTCCGGTCGGCCATCGTCGAGCTGGCGGCCGCGCTGCGCGACGCCGAGGCCGACGACCTCCGCGACGGCGCGCTGACCCGGGACCTGGTCGCGCTCCGCTCGGCAATCGACGGGGCGCTCGAGGCCTGACCCCGCTGGCGGGCTGCACCGGCCAAACCGTCCGAACCGTCCCACCCTGCCCCGGCGGGCCGCCGCGCTCGTCTGCCGGTCGCCGTCCTTGGGACGAACAGGAGGAACCACCATGACCGACGGACCACGGACCCTGACGGGCATCGACGCGCTCCGGGCCACGACTGACATCATGCTGCGGGTCCGGGAGACGGACCCCATGGCCGGCCTGCTCGAGGCCGGCGACCTGGCCTGGTGGTGGGCCACGGAGCCGAAGCTGGCGGCACCGACGGTCACGACGGTCTGGGACGGGCGGGACGGTCGTCCCCTGGTCGCCGTGGTCGAGGCGCGCGACGCGGGGAAGGACGGGGAGCCCGACCGGATCAACATCGACCTGGTCGGGGACGTCGCGCCCGGCAGGCCCGGACACGAGCTCGTGATCCCGTGGCTACTCGACCGCCTGGCCGACTCGGCGTTTCATCCGGGCATCACGGTCGCAGTCATGGTCGACGAGCGGGACGAGGCCCTTGCCGCCGCCCTCGCCGCCCGGGAGCTGGGGCGCGACCCCGGGGACGACATGGTCCAGTTCGCCCAGCGGCCGTCCGCGCCGCCCGCCGGTCCGCCCCTGCCGTCCGGCTGGCGCTTCGCGGACGGAACGGAGCCGAGCGACGGCCCGCACCACCTCGCCCGGCGCAACGGCCCGGCCGTCCAGGACCGGTTGCGTCAGACCACCCTCTACCGCCCGGAGTTCGACCTGCGCGTACTGACGGACGATGGGTCGCTGGCGGCCTACTGCCTGCTCTGGCACGACGGCGGCGAGGGCCCCACGGCGGTGGGCCACTTCGAGCCGGTCCGCACGGAGGACGCCTTCCAGGGCCGCGGGGTCGGCACGGCGATGATGGCCGAGGGCGTCCGGCGGCTCGTCGCGGCCGGCGCGGTCACCGTCAAGGTCGAGACGTACGTCCGGCTCGAACCCGCCCGGTCGCTCTACGCTCGGTCCGGGTTCGAGCCGGTCTACCGGCGCCTCGCGTGGTCCCGGCCCCCGCTGCCTGGCTGAACGTAGCCGGCCCCCGGCATTGAGTACCCGGACGCCGACATCGGTCCATCCCTGGGGTCGGCTTCCGGCGCCGGAACGTGAAGTGGTCGGCTCAGCGCCGTCCGCTCCGCTCCTGACCCGGGCGCGATCTGCTTCCGCACTTGATCCGCTACGTTAACGTAATACGTTGACGTATTACGTCGTCGTAGTACTCTGGGAATCGGCCGCGTCGGGCCGAAACATGGCCGGGGCCGAACGTCGCCCCTGGAAGACCATGTCCAGCCACCCATCTGAAGAACGGGAGCATCGCGCGTGACTACGACATTCCCGGGGCCAGCGCCCCGGCCCCCTGGCCCGCTCGCCCGCTGGGCACGATTCGCCATCCGGAACCCGTGGCGGGTGATCGCGGTCTGGGTGGCTGTCATCGTCCTGGTCGGCATCGCCGGCAACCGGCTGGGTGGTGAGTACGTCAACCAGTTCACGGTCCCCGGCTCGGATTCGCAGGCTGCGCTCGACCTGCTCAACGACCGCTTCCCGGACGCCGCCGGGGACACCGCCTCGCTCGTCTTCCAGACCCCGGCCGGCGTCACCGACCCGGCCGCTCGGGCCGGGATCGATGCCGTCCTGGACCAGGCGGCGCAGCTGCCCGGTGTGACGGGGGTGACATCGCCGTGGGATGCCCCCGAGCAGGTCTCCGATGACGGCACCATCGCCTACGCCACGCTGCAGTACGCCACGGCCGCCATCGACGTCCCAACCAAGGATGCCGAGGCGCTGTTCGCCCTGGTCGACTCCTCTTCCGGCGAGGCGGGCGTCCGGGTCGAGGCTGGCGGGCAGGTCGTCAGCGCCAATGAGTTCCCCGAGTTAGGGGGTACGGCCGAGCTGATCGGGATCGGCGTCGCGCTGATCATCATGGTCGTGATCTTCGGCTCAGTGATCACTTCGTTCCTGCCGATCGTGACGGCGATCATCGGCGTCGCGCTGGCCACCATCGTCATGCCGTTGTTCGCCAACGGCTTCACCCTGAGTGGGGACGTCACTCCGGCGTTCATCTCGATGCTCGGGCTCGGGGTCGGGATCGACTATGCCCTGTTCATTATCAACCGGCACCGTGAGGGGTTGCTATCAGGGCGCTCGATCGAGGATGCGGCCGTCACGGCCATGGACACAGCCGCGCGGTCCGTCGCGTTCGCCGGTATCGTCGTTGCCGTCGGCCTGCTCGGCCTATCCACGATCGGGATCCCATTCGTGACTGGCATGGGCGTCGCCGGCTCGGTTGCCGTCGGCATCAGTGTGCTCGTCGCCATCTTCCTCATGCCAGCCATCCTCGGGCTGCTCGGTAGCCGAGTCATGCGCTTTCGGGTGCCAGGTCTCGGCCGCGCCCCTCGTGGCGAGACCGGGTTCTGGTTTCGCTGGGGCCGCGCGATTCAGCGCCGTCCGGGAATCGTCAGCGGCGTGGCCGTGTTGATCCTGGTTCTGCTTGCGATCCCGTACTTCAGCATCTATCTCAACCTGTCCGACGCGGGCAACAACCCGGAGACCAACTACGATCGCCGAGCCTACGACCTGACGGCGGAGGGCTTCGGCCCGGGCGCAAATGGTCCGCTGCTGCTCGTCCTGGAGGATGAGGCCGGCCTCCCGCAGGCCACGCTTGACAGCGTGACGCAGGCCATCACCGCGGTTCCGGGTGTCGAGTCAGTATCGGCGCCGGCGACCAACGAAGCCGGCGACACGTCGATCGTCCAGGTCATCCCGGTCTCCGGGCCGCAGGACGAGGCGACGACGGAGCTGACGAACACCCTGCGGGACGACACCCTGCCAGCGGCCCTGGCGGGCACCGGCATCGCGGCCTACGTCGGTGGCGCGACGGCCGCCACGATCGACATCAGCCAGATCATCGCGGACCGGACACCGATCTTCTTCATCGTGGTGATCGGGCTGAGCATGCTCCTGCTCGCTCTGGTCTTCCGCTCAGTGGTGATCCCGGTCAAGACGGCGCTGCTCAACCTGCTCTCGGTGGGCGCGGCGTACGGGGCAACCGTGGCGGTGTTCCAGTGGGGCTGGCTCAGCGGCCCGCTCGGTCTGGGCGCGACCGGGCCGATCGAGGCCTTCCTGCCGATCATCCTGTTCGGCATCCTGTTCGGGCTCTCGATGGACTACGAGGTCTTCCTGCTCAGCCGGGTCCACGAGGAGGTCGTCCACCACACGCCGGCCCGGCGCGCGATGCTGATGGGAGTAGGCTATTCTGGCAGGGTCGTCGCCGCCGCGGGCGCGATCATGGCGGCGGTGTTCCTCGGGTTCTTCCTGGAGGACAACCGTACGATCAAGATGATCGGCTTCGGGCTTGGCTTCGCGGTGTTCGTCGATGCCTTCCTCGTCCGCCTCATCCTCGTCCCGGCCGTGATGACGCTGCTCGGGAAGCGGGCCTGGTACATCCCGACCTGGCTGGACCGGATCCTGCCTCGGGTCAGCGTCGAGGGACCGGCCGAGCCCGACCCCAGCCGAGTCGACCCCGCCGGCTTCCCGGTTCCGACCGAACCACGCCCCCAACTCTCGCGTCAGAGTTGACGCGCTCACATCGAGCCATCTCAGCGGGGACACAGCGCGTGACCAGACGGCAGACGACGATCAAGCGGCTCGGTGACCTGTTCGATTGCGTGGACTCGACGACCATTGCCTGGTTGGAGAGGCGCGCCGCCCGGTGTGACCTGACGATCCACAGCATGGGCGTCCTCAAGTTCCTCGCCGGCAAAGGCGAGGAGACCCTGACCCGAATCGGCCACCAGATCGGTGTCCCGCCGAGCTCGATGACTGGCATCGCGGCCCGCCTGACCGAGACCGGCTACGTCGAGCGCGGACCGTCGTCGGTCGATCGCCGCTCCGTCGTCCTGCGGATCACCGACCTGGGCGAGCAGACGCTCACCCAGCTCAAGGAGACGCTCGAGCGCGACCTCGAGGACATCCTCGGGGATCTGAGTCAGGAGCGGCTGGAGGCGCTGGTCGACGACATCGAGCGGATCACCAACCGGGTCGGCCAACTCGCTGACCGCCTGGAGCGGGAGTCGCGGCAGGCCCGGATCGAGGACGCCGTTGCCATCGCCTCGGACTGATCGTCACCACTGAGCGTTCCGGCGTTACGTCGACCCCCATCTGAGAACAGCCCCGGCGAC
>JAABUR0100010234.1_pt1 | contig 10344 bp, 6 predicted proteins | sample 5560091 | NCBI WGS metagenome assembly JAABUR01 (sample SAMN10711879, study PRJNA513375) | rock metagenome | isolation source: Antarctica rocks | place: Antarctica: Victoria Land, University Valley sud
CAAGCCATGTCCCTACAAACCACTTTTGCAACAGCTTCTTAGAGTAGGTTTATGACAAGTTTGCCTTCTCACAAAACAGCCCGGCATTTCCACGTGCCGGGCTGTTCTTTTGTCAGGAATTCCCCGATGTGAGCCGTTGTTGCGGCGCTTTCTCATGGCTGTGTTCGTTGAAACGGGGCGTTGCAACTTCTGTTTTCCCTTGATTTTTAAATGTTGGTCAGGGAATTGCAAAAGAGATTTCTCATCCACAAATTGCCAGTCGTGCCGTTCAATTCGTCTCGACTCTTATGAGTTGCAAGGGAAGCTTTCCAAGTTTCCAATCGTCTTGAAATGCGCTCCCCACCTCGTTTCCCCTTCGGGACACGACTGATTTTTGTCCGCTCCTTATGCAAACCTTATCTCGCCTCGACTCCTCCGCTCTTGCACTCCAAGACGCGCCCGGAAGCGCGAAGAGCGTGTTTTTTGACCTGTTTGAAGGTCGCTTTTCTCCCCTGGAAGCCGAAACCGCCGCCCATTTTTTGCAAGGGCAACTGGTGCAGGCGCAAAGCCTCGATTCCGATTTGCCCCTCGAAATGACCGGCCTCGAATCGTGGATGCAAGAAAGCGTCGAACGCGTTGGCGCGCAGTATCACGACTATCTCGAAGCCCGCAAAAACGGCGAACCTCGCCGTTTTTTCGAGTCGAAGTCGCACGCGCTTTATTTCCTGCGCTCGGTTGCTCCGACCAAAATGGTGGACGGCGCGTGGCTTTACGGCATCCTGTCGCGCTGGAACGACCCGCGCTTTTTGTCGCTCGTCAAAACCTATCTCGAAGAATTAGGCGAAGGCTTGCCCGCCAAAAACCACGTCGTGCTTTACAAAAAGCTGCTCGCCTTGCAAGGATTGGAGCACTTCGACGACCTGAGCGAAGAGCATTACGTGCAGGGCGCGATTCAGTTGGCTTTGGCTTACAACGCCGAGAAGTTTTTGCCGGAAATCATCGGCTTTAACCTCGGCTATGAACAGTTGCCCTTGCACCTGCTCATCACGGCTTATGAACTGAAAGAACTGGGCATTGACCCGTATTATTTCACGCTTCACATCACGGTTGACAACTCGGATTCGGGCCACGCGCGTCAGGCCGTTGACGCCGTATTCGCCGCTATGCCTCGCGTGGGCGACGCCGATGAGTTTTGGCAAAGAGTGCGCAGCGGCTACGCCCTGAACAATCTGGGCGCCAGCACCAATTCGGTCATCAATGAGTTCGATTCGGAGCGCGAAATCGTGTCGATTTTCGAGCGCAAAGGCGCCGTCGGGCGTTTCGCTCATTCCGATTATCGTCTGGTCGAAGAGCGCACGGTCAACAACTGGTTGTCCGAGCCGGAAGAAACCCTCGCCTTAGTCAAAGCGATGGAGCGCGAAGGTTGGTTCAAGCGCGGGCAAGATCCGGCCAAGTCGCGCTTTTGGAAGTTGATCGAAGGCGACCGCGCGAAGATGTTCGGCGTGTTCAGCCCCTACGAGCAACAAGTCATCTGGGACTACATCGCCGCCGATGCGCCGGATAAAGCCTCATTCGCGCGCCCGTCTTCGTCGCATTTGTCGTTTGAAGCCAAACAAAAGTTGCGCGAAGACTTCGCTTCCGCCGAAGACGGCGCGGGTGACTTCGACGCCGAAGTGCGCGCTTTGGAACACGATCTGGCGCACTCGAACAGCCAAAGCGACACGATGCAAACCCTGATTTCGCTGATGTCGCCCGCGATTCATCATTCGGCGGCGGGCCTCAAAGCGACGCGGATTTTTAATGACGTGCTGGGTTGAGTAATCTGGGCAAACAAAAAGCAGGGCTTGCGCCCTCTTCCAATTCCGGGGATGCGATATTGGAAGAGGGCGTAAGCCCTGCTTTTTGTTTGTGACGGTTCACGGACGTAAACGTCCGCGCTACTCAAGAGCAACGCCCTACGGGCCTCTGCAGTTCGGAGGGCTTTAGCCCTTCCTTTCGAGTAGCGCGGACGTTTACGTCCGTGAACCGTCACAAACGTGAACCGCTAGTCCGCTTTCTTCACCGTCAACACCACCGCCGCGATGCGGTCGCACTGCGCATACGCGCCGCCTTCCAGTTCCTCGCCAAAAATATCCGGATCCATTTCGCACAAATCCCACTTCACTTCAACGCCTGCCAGTCGCTTTTCAACGGCTTCTCGAAACGGATCAGTTCCGCTCATCATCGCCGCGCCCGTATAAAGCAACAGCGTCCCACTTCGCGCCAATCGTTCGAGCGCGCAATCGAGAATGGCCAACGACAATCCCGCGCCAAGTGGCCCGCCGCCGTGACGATAAGCGCGCTCCGAAGCATCAACGAGATAAGGCGGATTGGCCACGATCAAATCGAAGTCGCCCTCGACACCGTTCAACAAATTCGACTCAAGCGCCTCGACATTCCCCGCGCCCACTAAAGCGGCGTTGAGGCGCGTCAAACGTAGCGCCTTCGGGTTGATGTCCACCCCGAAAACCTGCGCGTCGGGAAACTGAAGCGCGGTTAAAATGGCGCCCGGCCCGGCGCCGGTTCCGATGTCAACCGCGCGTTTGACGGGCGCCAAACCCGACGCGAACAACTGCTGCAACGCGAGCGCGTAGCGATACGTGTCCGGCCCGAAAAACACGCTGTCGGGTTCGTTCGTGGGAAACGCCGAATGCCAGAACGCTTGCTCGCTCAAACTCGACAACCGAACCGACGACCGAAAACCGTCCTCGAACGGAACGGCGGCTTGTGCTCGTTGCAGCGCCTGCCACACATCGGGCGGCAAGATGTCAGGATGAAACGGACGGCTCCAACCAAAGACGCCGCGCAGGTCTTTGGCCCATCTGTTGTTCGGACGGGCGTTGATGCGTTCGTGAGTCGCTGGAGTAACGGTTGTGAAACGGTAGCCGAGGTTCTTCAAGATGTGGGCGAGTTCGAGAAGAGCGTGGTCAGAGTCGGAGAATGGTGGCATCAAAAGCAAGCGAAAACGGCAAAGGCCGCGCCCGAAGTTCCTTCACGAACGCCGCTTCTCGTCCTGCTCTTGCCGCTTCAGCTTGTCCTCGCTCAGCACTTCGTCGCTCATCACCGTTTGGCGAATCAGATTTTCGCGGCGCACGCTTTCCTGCACCTTGCGTTCAATCAAAGCGAGCATATCCGTATCGCCCGATTCGCGCAGATGTTCGGCTAAGTGACGCAGCAACATCTGCGTTTCCTGAACCGCGCGCAGCGAAGTCCACAGCGTTTCTTCGACCGATTGCGTCAGTTCGCTCAGGAGACAATCGAGCGAAAAAGCGTGGCCGGTGTGACAGCGAAAACGGGTCGCGCTTCCTTGTGACATTCGGGACAGGTGAACAAGCTTGGCTCGCCGAGCGACAAAATGCCGCGTTCAAAGGCGTTATCTTCTTTGGCGATGCCGCCTTCGATTTCCATGCGTTCGCGCTCTTTTTCGGACACCTTGGGTTTTCCTCCAATGATAGATTCGGCAACCAGCAGACTCAACAATTTGCCCATCTGTTCGATGGGAACGATCTCGTCGGCCTCGACTCGTCTCAGGGCGTTGCGCGGCAAATCGGGCACTTCGGTGTCGTTTGGCTCTTGCACAACCGCGAGTCCGCCGCGCTCTTTGATGGCGTAAAGACCGACGCGCCGTCATCGAGATAGCCCGTCAAAATCGCGCCGATCACTCGCTTGTCGCAGGCCGTCGCCGCCGAGCGAAACAACACGTCAATCGAAGGGCGGAAACTGTTTTCGCGCGGGCCGCGCGTCACGCGAATCGAATTTTCTCCTAAAACCAGATGACGGTTGGGCGGCGCCAAAAACACCTGGCCGCGTTCGATGGCTTGGCCGTCGTCGGGAAAACAAACTGGCAACGCGCAGACGGGCGCGAGGATTTCGGCCAAAAGTCCGGGGCCATCGGGCGCGGTGTGTTGCACGACGAACACGCTCGCCGGAAAATCGGGGGAAGCGCGCCGAGCAACTGTTTGAGCGCGCCGATGACCAGGATGTCACGAGAAAAATGTGGTGAATTGATGGAAGGAGTTGGGCGGCTTCTTGTTCCCGACGCTTCGGTTCCCGACGCTAAAGCGTCGGGCTACACCAACGCTTCGCGTTGAACTGCCCGCCTTCGCGGGCAACGTTGCGCTTGTGGGTTTGGCCACGAAAGTGGCCAGTTCCGGCGAAGCCGGGTGTAGCCCGACGCTAAAGCGCCGGGAACACAGGAAGCGGATGTAGGGGCGAACCTTGTGTTCGCCCTGTAACTGCTCCTGTTATGTATCGCTTTATGTATCGCTCGTGCAAAACCAACGGGAGACCGAAAGAGGGCGAACTACATCAGTTCGTGTCAGGATTTTCCGCCTCTTCCCTCACTCTCGCGCAACTCCCAATCCCTGATACTTTCCCTCAAATTTGCGACCATGAACCCTTCACCCGAAGAACAAAACCAACGCGAAGTCGAAGCCGAAATCGAAGAGCGCGCCGAACATGGCGACAACGACACGCCCGCCGAAGAAATCGCGGGCGACGAGCGGCTAAACCACAACGCTTTGCCGCTCCAGGCCGATTTCGATTTGTTGCCCGTCGTCGGGCTGGGCGGAAGCGCGGGCAGCATTGGCGCGCTCGAAGAGTTCTTCGGCGCGATGGCGCCCGATGCGGGGTTGGCTTACGTTGTGGTCGTGCATCTTTCGCCCGACCTGGAAAGCCAACTGTCGGGAATTTTGCAGCGACACACGAAGATGCCGGTTGTGCCCGTCGCGGGGCCACTCAAGGTCGAGCCGAACCACGTTTACGTCATTCCGCCGGGGCATCATCTGGCGATGGAAAACGGGCACATCCGGCTCGAACCGCTCGAAAACGAGTTCGGGCGTCGCGTCGCGGTGGATTTGTTTTTTCGCACGCTCGCGGCTTCGCACCGCTCGCGGGCGGTCGCGGTTGTTTTGTCGGGCCTTGATTCCGATGGCGCCATTGGCATCAAGCGCGTCAAGGAACACGGCGGCGTCACGGTCGCGCAAGCCCCGGAAGAAGCGCAGCACGAAGGGATGCCGCGCGCGGCGATGAACACCGGAATGGTGGACTGGGTGTTGCCCGTTGGACAAATCGCCGAGCGGCTGCAACTTCTGGCGCGCAACGAAGCGCAGATTCAACTGCCCGAAGCCGAAGTGCCCGCGCGTGGAGGTCAACTCAAGTCAACTGAAGACGGCGATGAAGCGGCACTACGCGAAATTCTGGCGTTTTTGCAGGCGCGCACGCGGCACGACTTTTCGCACTACAAACGCGCGACGGTTTTGCGGCGCATCATGCGGCGTTTGCAGGTCAACTCGCTGGCGACTTTGCCCGATTACCTCAACTTCTTGCGCTCGAACGCCGGGGAAGCGGGGGCGCTCTTAGGCGATTTGCTGATTAGCGTCACCAACTTTTTCCGCGACCCGGAATCGTTCGCCAGTTTGGAAACGCACATGGCGAAGTTGTTCGACGGCAAAAAGGCGGGCGATCAGCTTCGCGTGTGGGTGCCGGGCTGCGTGACGGGCGAGGAAGCGTATTCGCTCGCCATGCTGCTCGTCAAATACGCCGACCGGCTCGCTTCGCCGCCCTCGATTCAACTGTTCGCCACCGACATAGACGAAGAGGCGCTGCGTCTCGCGCGCGAGGGGCGCTATCCGCAATCCATCGCCGCCGATGTGTCGTCCGAGCGGCTGCGGCGCTTTTTTCAACTCGATCAGGGAATGTATCGCGTGCGCTCCGACATCCGCGACATGGTGCTGTTCGCCGCGCACAACTTGCTCGGCGATTCGCCGTTTTCGCGGATGGACTTGATTTCGTGCCGTAACCTGCTCATCTACTTCGACCATCAGGCGCAGGAAAAAGCCTTTGGCGTGTTCCACTTCGCCTTGAACGCGGGCGGGCTGCTCTTTCTGGGCGGCTCGGAATCGCCCGAAGGCAGCGACGACTTCGCGCCGCTCGACAAAAAACACCGACTTTACACGCGCCGCTCGCTCGGCCAACTCACCGCGCTTCCGGTTCCCAAGGCGCAGCGAGTGCCTGAATATCGCACCTTGATGAGCGCGACTTCGCTGCCCCCTTTGCCGGTTTCCGCGAATGAGCGGCCCGCACTTCCGTCGTGGGGCGAGTTGCACTTGCATCTGCTCGAACTCGCCTCGCCGCCCTCGGTTTTGGTGAGCGCCGATTACGAAGTGCTTCATTTGTCGCCGTCCGCCGGAAAGTTTTGGGCGTTTGCGGGCGGGAGTTTGTCGCCCAATTTACTCAACCTCGTGCAGCCATCACTTCGCCTCGAACTGCGCGCGGCGCTGTTTCGCGCGCTGCAAAACGGCGAAAACGTGGACGTGCGCGGCTTGTCGGCTCGACTCGACGGCGAGATTCGTTGGGTTGATGTGCGCGTGCGGCCCCTGCGCGAGCCGGATCGTCCCGATGGGCCGGTGGTTTATCTGCTGGTTGTGTTCGATGATCGCGCCGAACCGTTGCCCGCCGCGCAAGTCGCGCCGGTCGAAAACGATTCGGTCGCGCGGCGCCTCGATCTCGAACTCGAAGAGATGAAGGCGTATCTGCGCCAGACCGTCGAGCAATACGAAGCCACAACCGAAGAACTCAAAGCCAGCAACGAAGAGTTGCAGGCGATGAACGAGGAACTTCGCTCGGCGGGCGAAGAACTCGAAACGAGCCGCGAAGAGTTGCAGGCGACCAACGAAGAGTTGCTCACCGTCAATGCTGAAATGCGCTCGAAAGTTGAACAGGTGTCGCGCGCCAACGGCGACTTGCAAAACCTGGTGTCTTCGACCGACATCGCCACGATTTTTCTCGACCGCGAACTGCGAATCAAACGCTACACGCCGCGTTCGCTCGATTTGTTCGGCCTGGAGCCGACCGACACCGGGCGGCGTTTGAGCGACCTTCGCAACGGTTTGGAAATCGAAGACCAAGCCTTCATCGGCGATGTCCACAGCGTTCTCGACAACCTGAACACCATCGAGCGCGAAGTCCGCACCAGCGACGGGCGCTTTTATTTGCTGCGCGTTTCGCCCTACCGAACGCAGGATGACCGCATTGACGGCGTGGTGTTGTCGTTCGTGGACATCTCGCTTCGCAAGCGCGCCGAAGAGGAACTGAGCGCAAGCGAAGAGCGGTTCCGCGCGTTCGTGACGACCAGTTCCGACGCGATTTATCGCATGAGCGCCGACTGGACGGAAATGCGCTCGCTGGTTGGCAAAGATTTCGTGCCCGACACCAACGACCCCAACTCGTCTTGGCTCGAAACCTACATCCATCCCCACGACCAACCTCGCGTTCTGGAAGCGATCAACGAAGCCATCAAGGGAAAGCGTCCTTTCGACTTGGAACATCGCGTGGTGCGCGTGGACGGCAGTTTGGGCTGGACACATTCGCGCGCCATTCCGCTTTTCGACGCGACGGGCGAGATTTCGTCGTGGTTTGGCACGGCGCGCGACATCACCGAGCGCAGGGAAGCGGAAGAGGTGCTGCGCGAAGCGGAAGGGCGCACGCGCATCGCCGTCGAAGCCGCCGAAATGGGAACGTGGCAGTGGGACTTGACCTCGAACGAAGTGTTGTGGAACGAGCGCCACTTCTTGCTGTTCGGCATGACGCCGCATTCCAATCCCGTTCAGCCCGGCGAACTCTTCGATCACGTCCATCCCGACGACCGCGAAGGCATCCGGCAACAACTGCAAACCGCCATTGAGGAAAGCGGCGTGTTCGACGCCGAGTTTCGCGTTCTGTTGGACGGGGGCGGAACCCGGTGGATGAGCGGTTATGGCCGCGTCGTGGAAACGGGCGACGACGGGCGCGCGACCCGCTTGAGCGGCGTGATGCTCGATGTTACGCAGCGAAGGCAAGCCGAAGAACTTTTGCGCGAAAGCGAAGAGCGCGCCCGCGCCTTGATTTCCAACTTGCCCGGCGGCGCGGCGTTCATCGTGGATGAAAACGAGCGTTACATCCTCGCCGAAGGCGAAGCCCTCGAAACGGTGGGAATGCAACCGTCTGATTTCGTGGGCCGCACGCTGGGCGAAACGGTGCCTCCCGCGTCGCTCGACGAGTTCCGGCGGTTGTATCGAAGCGCACTGAGGGGCGATACCTTCGAGTTGGAACATCAAGTGAACGGGCACTGGTATTCGACGCGCGGCGTTCCCCTGCGCGACGGCGGGGGCATCGTCGCGGCGCTCGCGGTTTCCTACGACATCACCGAGCGCAAAAAAACCGAAGAAACGCTGCGCGAACGCGAAGAACGACTTCGGCTCGTCATGGAAAGCGTGACCGAATACGCCATCATCACGCTCGACCAAAGCGGCACGATCACCGGCTGGAATTCGGGCGCCGAGCGCACCTTCGGCTGGACGCGCCAGGAAGCCATCGGCCAGAACACCGAAATCATTTTCACGCCCGAAGACCGCGAAAGGAACGAATCCGAAAAAGAGATGACCGAAGCGCGCGAAGCGGGCCGCGCATCGGACGAACGCTGGCACTTGCGAAAAGACGGCAGCCGCCTGTTCATGTCGGGCATTTTGTCGCCGCTTCGCAACGGTGGCTTGCACGGCTTCGTGAAAATCGCGCGCGACCTCACGCGCGAACGCGAAACCGAAACCGCGATGCGCGAAAGCGAAGCGCAGTTCCGCACCTTGTCCGACGCTGTTCCGCAAATCATCTGGACAAACGAAGCGGGCGGTGTCGCCAACTACTTCAACTCGCGTTGGTTCGACTATTCGGGTTTGTCGCTGGAGGACTCGTTTGGCCCCGACTGGCAAGCCATCGTTCATCCCGACGACGCGCCCGCCTCGAAAGAACGGTGGCATGAGGCGCTGGAGCGCGGCGAGATTTTCGATGCCGAATATCGCTTGCGCCGCCATGACGGGCAATATCGCTGGTTCATCGGGCGCAACGTGCCGCTTCGTGACGGCGATGGCCGCGTGACCGGCTGGTTCGGCACGGCGACGGACATCAACGACCTCAAAGAAGCTGAAGCTGCCTTGCGCGAAAGCGGCGAAAAGTTCCACGCCATGTTCGAGCAGTCAACGGCGGGCGTGGCCGAATACGATTTGGACGGCAAACACATCTTCGCCAACGACACATATTGCGTCTCGCTGGGTTACACGTGCGAAGAGATTTTGCAGAAGACGCTGGGAGAGATCGTTTATCCCGAAGATTGGCCGCACTGCCACGAGTTGTTCGAGCGCACCAAAACCGAACCGGGTTCGTTCACCAACGAAAAGCGTTTGGTTCGCAAAGACGGCGAGATTTTGTGGATCACCGACAGCGTGTCGGCGATTCGAGACGAGGCGGGCCAGGCGCAAAGCGTGGTCACGGTTTTCATTGACATTTCCGAGCGCAAGCGCGCCGAAGAAGAGTTGCAACGCTCACACGAAGTGCGCGTCGCAAGGCGCACGCGCGAGTTGGCTCTGGCTCTGGCTCTTGAACGAGTGTCCGCCGAAGTCGAGCAGCGTCGACAGGCCGAAGCGGGTAGGGCCGAACTGATGAAGCGCATCGTCAACACGCAGGAAGAAGAGCGAGGCCGCATTTCGCGCGAACTGCACGACAACTTAGGCCAACACTTAACCGCCGTGATGCTGGGTTTGCAAGCCCTCGAATCGCAAATGGAATCGTTCACCGGCGGTAGGCGCGGGGACAGCGCACCGCAACTCGACAAACTGCGCGACTTGGTGGACGGCCTGATGCGCGCGGCTCACCGTCAGGCGTGGGAACTGCGCCCGGCAGAACTCGACGCGATGGGACTCGAAGCGGCGCTGGGCCAATACATCCGCGACTGGAGCGCCCAAAGCAGCGTTCCCGTTGATTTGCAAACCGTCGGCTGGGACGACCGCGCCGATCCCGCAATTGAAACCACGCTTTACCGCGTCGTTCAAGAAGCCCTCACCAACGTCGCCCGCCACGCGGATGCAACGCAGGTGAGCGTCGTTTTGGAACGAAGCGGCAATGGCGTGTCGGCCATCATCGAAGATGATGGTTCGGGCTTCGACCCTGAATCGAGCGACAACGGGCGGCTGGGTTTGTTGGGAATGCGCGAGCGGCTGGCCTTGGTTAATGGGACTTTGGATATTGAATCTGAGCCGGACTACGGGACGACGGTATTTGCGCGCGTTCCAGCGGGTGGTGAAATCCAAATGTAGGGGCGATATGGTGTTCGCCCTGTAACTGCTCGGATGACGCTGCGCTCGTGCGTTACGGGCGCAGAACTGCGAGAGCGCGAAGACAAGCTTAGCCCCTACATTGGGTTATCCCATTTCCCTTTGTCGGGATAACCCCACGCCTCCTCTTCTTCGGGCACAAAATTGACACGGAGCAAGGCCAAAATGAAAACGCTTCAAATTT
>JAABUR0100010236.1_pt1 | contig 10343 bp, 10 predicted proteins | sample 5560091 | NCBI WGS metagenome assembly JAABUR01 (sample SAMN10711879, study PRJNA513375) | rock metagenome | isolation source: Antarctica rocks | place: Antarctica: Victoria Land, University Valley sud
CGACGTCTGCCTCCACATGGATTTGACCATCGGTGGTGTGGGTGTGCAGCGCAGACATCGCGCCAGTCGCCGGATCAACGCCGATATTCGCGGGGACGAGAACTTCGTCACCGTTGATGATGACTTCAAGCTGAGGATGGTAATGCTCCGCCATCCCCATCGGCCCCAGGTCTAGCCCGGCTGCGGCCACGCGCTCGGGCACGTCAGTCGGTGCGGGCCACGGCGGCGGCGAAGTGCCGTCCGGCCCCGCGGCGACAGGGGAGGATCGGCCTACTCGACTCGCCGTCCCGTCGTTCGCAGCTGGAACATCGCTGCTGCAGCCCGCGAACAAGCTCACAAGGGCAAGGCAAAGGCTGCTGTGCAACACGCTGCGCGTGGGGGATCTACGACGAGTGCCGACCACTGATGCCATCGCCCCATCCTCTCACCGTCCTCGCTTGGGCTCCGACGTGCCCAAGCTGACGGCGCACTCGCGGTGCCTGACTGTCAGCAGGTCGCCGGGTTGGCAGTCCAAGGCCTGGCACACGCTCGTCAGGGTGCTGAAGCGGACGGCCTTGGCGCGGCCGTTCTTTAGCACTGACAGGTTGACCACTGTCACACCGGCTCGCTCGGCAAGCTCCGTGAGGGTGACGCCGCGTTCAGCCAGCACTCGGTCGAGATGCACCTCGACGCTGTGGCTCTCGGCGCCCGGCTGAACGTGCTCGTTGGAGCGGACCTCCGGGTTCTTGCGCTTCATATGGTTGCGTCAAGCTCTTCGCGCATGGGAACCGTCCGTTGCAGCAGCCGGCCGAACGTGATCATGCCGAACGCACCGATCAGCGTCGACAAGGTAATGCTCCAGCCAGCCACCACTACATTCCAGCCGACGCCACCGTCAACCATCTGCTGCAGGAGCAGGGCGTTCCCGCCGGCTTGGATCGTTGCCACGACGGCAGCACCCACCAGCAGGTACCAGCCGAGGGCGGTAACGCCGCGAGCGACCCCGGTCGTGAACATCCCGTCGCGCCGCGCGGTGCGGATCAGGATGTGGAGGCCGAGCAGGAAGCCGATCGAGAACAGCAGCGACGGCCACTGCTTCAGCCCGAGATAGAAGCGGGCTCGGATCGTCGGTTCAGCGGCACAGACATCGAGATCATCTGGGTACGCGCGAGCGCCGTCGACGAGGCCGATTACGGTGTCGCCGCCACCGGAGCCGCCCCAAGGGACCACACCCGGCTGGATGGAGGCGCAGACCTCGTTGCCGCCGAAGCCGAGCCCGCTGCCGGAATCGAAGATGCTGCTGACCACCGTAAAAACTAGTCCGACGCCCAGCAGTGTGGTCACCACGTTCACCACGAAGTCGATGGGCCCGAGGGGGTCCTTGTCCGCTGTGAGCTGAGCCATGAGGGAACTCCATATCGATAATCGTTATTATCGATAAACGATGCCCTATTGAATCCGATCTGTCAACGCGACTGGTGAACGCGCCGCTTCACCTGCTCCGCTCGCTCAGCGCCTCGCGGTCCCGCGGCGTCTGCGCGACGACTCGGGTACGCCGGCAAGGTCGGCAGCCATCGATCGGAGGGCCTTGGTGAGCCTCGCGTCGGATGCGCACTCGGACAGGGTGCGGCCGTGCACGATCGCCTTGTCGCAAGCCAGCCGGTCCTCGGGCAGCGTGTGAACTGACGTGACGCCACTGACCCGAGCGACAGTCTCGACGATCTCACTCTCGGGCCACCCCAGACTGTCGCGCACCCGGTTGATCACGACGTACGGCGATGCGCTGGGCACCATCGTCGTCAGCTCGTGCACCGCCCGGATCAGGCGGCCGAGGCTGAGTGGGTCCGCGCCACCAACCACCACCACGGTGTCAGCGTTCTCCAGCGCCTCGAGCGTCGCGCCGTTGCGGCGGGGCGCGGCGACGTCATAGCTGATCTCCTCGTCCAGCTCGACGCTGAAGCCGCAGTCGACAACCGTGAACGCGCACACCGACCGAGCGGTGTCGAGGACGTCGCGCAACAGCGCCGGCTTGACCTCTGCCCACCGGTCCGCTCGGGGGAGGCCGGTCAGCACCCGCAGCGCGGGATTGACCCGTCTGGCGTGTCGCGCCAGCGCGTCAGCGTCGAGCGCGCCGACGTTCGACGCCCGGGCCGCAGCGAGCAGGCCAGACGACTCGTCCAACATGCCCAACAGCGGAGCGACCGCACCGCCGTACACGTCGGCGTCGACGAGCAACGTCGAGGCACCCGAACGCGCCAGCTCGGCACTCAGCCCGAGCGCGACCACAGACCTGCCCGGCGCTCCACTGCCACCCCAGACCGCTATCACCTGGCCGCGCCGAGTCAGTGGCTGGTCGGCTTCCCCCTGGTCCGCCAGAGGCCGTGTGGCGTTCACCCAAGCGGAGGACGACGACACCGCAGCGGGGGCGTTCATCGACTCGGCAAGCACCTCGCGGAGCGTGGCCATGTCGTCGGCGAAGACGAGTGACTCGATACCCAGTCGCCGAAGCGCCGCCTCGTCGGCACTTGACGTCTCAGCTGTCGCGCCCACGACGGCGACATTCTCAGCGCGCAGGCGGGCGACGACGTCGCGGTCGAGGTTGCGCAGGTGGGCGGTGACGACGGCCACCTGGGCCTGATGGGTAGCCGCCGCGGCCAACAGATCAGGTACGTCGACGCAGCGGCGCACGACGTGAAACAACGGCCTCTCTATCGCGTCGAGAAGGGCAGCCTCGAACTCGACTGCCCCGACCGCCACCAGGATCCCTGACGACATGCTCAGCCGCTGATTCCCACGAGAACCACCGTCGCCCCGTTAAGGGCATCCAACACAGCCGAAGTCTCCTCGGGTTCTGGCAGCGCAACCACCACCTGCCGATCTGAGCCCAGCCCGCCGACGCCGACATCGCCGACCGACATCACGATGACATCGGACAGGACGAGCGTCGGAGCGCTCTTGACCTCCTCAGGCTTCGGCACGGCCCAGACCTCGACGTGATCGCCCACCGAGACGTCGCCCGCCAGGCCGGCACCAGTCACAGCTAGCGGGAGCTGATGAGGAACCAGAGCCGTGTCAGTCGAGATGGCAGACCTGGCCAGCAACTCACCTGCACCGATGTCACGAGTGAAATGGGCAGCCGCCGGCAACGGGTCGCTCACCAACCAGTAGCGGTCAGCGTCGGCCGCATCGGTGAAGTGCACCCGCGCCGTACGCAGATCGGTGTCACTGGCAGACATCCCGACCCCCACGTCACGGTCGAGCACCCACACGGCAAGGGTGTCATCAGCCGCAGCGAGCACCTTGGCGCCGATCACTACGGATGCGAGCACCAGGAGAGCGCCCAGCCACAGCCGCGGATCTCGCCAGCGCGATCGCCGCAGACGGTTCGCCGGAGGTGAGGTGGAGTGGATCTCGGAGTCGCCGGCATCCGGTGCACGGACCGGTTGGCGGTGTGAGACGGACACGGCGCACATTCTGCCTGTGGACGCTAGTTCGTGGGAAGAGTTATCCACACGGCTTCGCTCTCAGCGCCAGTCGCCGTTCTCAGCACATGCGACAATGCACGCCATGGCTGGTTCCTCGTCTCGGTTCCACGGGTTAGGAGACGTAGCCGAGATTCTCAATATTTCGGTGGCTCAGGTCTATGCGCTCGTGCGTCGCGGCGAGCTGCCGGCCATCAAGATCGGCGGCAGAGGGCAGTGGCGAGTGGAGCACTCTGAGTTGGAGAACTACATCGACAAGGCGTACCAGAGCACCAAGCAGTTCATCCACGATCATCCGTACTCGTCTGACGAGCCTCCCGCGCAGGAGCGCGCCGCAGACCAACCGCTGGAGACTTAGGCACCCAACGCGGGTAGTCGCACGCTCACGCCCAACCCTGCCCGCTTCGCCTCACGGCGCCGATGGCGTCGAACGCCACCGTCAGTCGTCCCTGCACGGTCGATCGACGTGGTGCTTCACCGAGCTCGTGAACGGCAAGGTCGACGGAGTCAGCGCCCACTCGGTCTGGGGTGCCTGTCACCGAGCCGCCACCTCGAAACAGCACCGTCACAGCGCAGCGATCGATCGCGATGGCCCGTAGGGCGGCGGTCATACGCAGCCGGCCAGCGATGTGACCGACCCCTTCCGGGCTCACCGCGCTGAGCGGAAGATTGCTCACGGCGGTGATGGCCGCTGCAGGTACGACGACCTCGTCGGGCGCGCTCAGGAGGAGCCAGTTCGCGCCGACCTGTGTCAAACGACCCCTCAGCTGGCCCGCTCCGCTCACCGCCAGATCTACCTGCTCGTTCAGTTGGGCTCGAAGGCGGTTCAGCAACGTCAGCTGACCGACCTCAGCTCGGGTGCGGTCCGCCACCTCGGCCTCCAGCTCTGCCTTCTCGAAGGCTTGCGCCTGCCCCTCCAGGTCGGCGAAGAGGTCCTGCCAGCGCATGGGCTGACCGTAGCGATCATGCCCTCTGCTTGTCACTCGGGTGGAGGTGCGACTCCTCACCTCGCCGCCCCCGGTCCACCAGCGTCCCCCTGGGGAGGGCGCTGGCTTGATTTGCTTGTGGATGGGCTCTTGACTCCGCAAGCAAGCAGAGGCTAGAACATTCAAACAAAGTTAAACTTAAGTAAGCGAGGGCTAATGCGAGTCACCGATACCGCCTCGGCAGGCGCGACCCGGGCATTGGCCTGCGCACGAGGTGCCCTGTTGGTGGCAGCGATCGGAGTTCTCGCCGGAGTCGGTTGGTGGGCCGCCTTGCCCCCTCTGCACGCCGTCGAAGTGTTCTTTTCGACGGGGCGTCCCCCCTCGGGAGGCTGGACGCTGGACCGTCTGGTTGTCGCCGGCGCATCCGCTGCCCTGGTCGCGGTCATCGCCCTGCTGACCGTTCTGATCACGCTGAACGTCTTGGGTGCGGCGACGGCTCGCCGGTCGGCTTCGATCGACAGACTGGCGGTCCGCGTGAGCCCTGCCTGGCTCCGTCGCTGCGTGCTTGGGATGTGCGGATTCGCCCTCACCGCTCCCGGCTTCACGGCGGTGGCGGGCGCTCATGACGTCGGTGCAGAAGATGAAAGGCACTCGGCCGGCGCAGTACACCTAGCCGGCCTGGCGTTACCCGACTTGCCGAGCGCTCCGGCGGTTCGCGTCTTGACAGTTCGACCCGGCGACACCTTGTGGTCGATAGCGCGCGGTGGACTGAGTGCCGATGCGACTGACCGTGCCGTCGCCGCTGCGGTGACTGCCCTGTATGCCGCAAACCGCCAAGTCATCGGCGACGACCCCGACCTGATCTTCCCCGGACAGCAACTCACTGCACCCGGAGGTGCCCGATGACCAGTACGCCACCTACTCGAGCTCCCGGCGCCGTACCGACGCGCCACCCCCGCGCCTGGACCAGCCGGGGTGGCCCCGCCGGTGAGGACGGCCTCGGTTACACCCAGGGCGCTCTCGCCCTCACTTATCCCCTACCCAGTGGACTCGACAGCGAGCCGCGGTCAGTCGCCCTCACGGTGGTGCAGCCGGGCCCAGTCGGCCCAGCGGAGTCGCAGCCAGGCTCGGAGGCCTGGGCGGCCCGCTTCCTGCAAGCCGTGGTCGAGGTCCTGTCCAGCGACAGACCCTTGACCCAGCTGGCGCGTTGGACTGACCCGACGGTGTACGCCGAGATTGCTCGGCGCAGGCAGCGAGTCGCCCTGCCTGGCAAGCCAGGCACGGGTCGGGCGGGAAGGGCGCAGGTGGTGACTGTCCACATCTGTCACCCCACGTCCGACAGCGCTGAGGTGGCTGCCCGAGTGACCATGGGCGGGCGCTCGCGAGCTATCGCTGCGCGGCTGGATCTTCAACGCGACCGCTGGTTGTGCACGGCCATCGCGTTCGGGTAGCCAGCCCACCTCAGGCGTTGCGACGTGCGGGGTCGCCGTGGCAGCGCTTGAACTTGCGGCCGGACCCGCACGGGCACAGCTCGTTGCGTGCCACCTTGCCGAACTGGTCGCCAGTGTCCTCGACCTGCACCTCCGGTCGGGCGTCGCCGTCGACGGTCGGAGCGGAGTAGGCGAGCTTCTTCGGCTTCTCCGGCTGCGAGAGACCCTTGGCGACGATCTGCGGCCGCTGGTCGGCCTCAGCGTCACCTTCCTCCGAAGCAGTCGGTACTGGCTGTGCGCCTCCACTCGAAGCGGCGGGGGCTGCATGCGGCGCCCCAACGGCTGTGCTGACCGCAGCGGCCCCGGGCGGCTCTGCTGTGTTAGCCGCAGTGGGTGCTGGAGAAGCCTGGGCCGGAGCTGGCGCCGCCGCATCCGTGGGCGCGCCGGCGACCAGGGCGGCCGCCTCGTCCTGGATTTGGGCGGCCTCGGCCTCGAGCGCCGGATCGGGCGCGGGCTCGGCGACCTGGACCTCGACGTTGAAGAGAAAGCCGACAGACTCCTCCTTGATCGAGTCCATCATCGCCGAGAAGAGCTCGAAGCCCTCGCGCTGGTACTCCACCAACGGGTCGCGCTGGGAGTAGGCCCGCAGACCGATTCCCTCGCGCAGGTAGTCCATCTCGTAGAGGTGCTCGCGCCACTTGCGGTCGAGCACCGACAACAGCACCCGGCGCTCCAGTTCGCGCATCACCTCAGCACCGAGCGCCTCTTCGCGGGCGTCGTAGGCGCGATGCGCGTCGGTGCGGAGCTCTTCAAGCAGGAGATCGCGGGTGAGCCCCTCGATGCCGCCCGCTTCCTCCTCGAGCTGGTGCTCGGTCACGCCGACCGGGTAGAGCGTCTTCAGTGCCGTCCACAGCTTGGGCAGGTCCCACTCCTCGGGGAAGCCCTCTGTGGCGCCGCCGACGTACGCCTCGATCGTCTCGTCGACCATGCCGCGGATCTGCTCGTGCAGGTCGGCGCCCTCGAGCACCCGGCGCCGCTCGCCGTAGACGACCTCCCGCTGCCGGCTCATCACGTCGTCGTACTTCAAGATGTTCTTGCGCGTCTCGAAGTTCTGGCTCTCGACCTGCGCCTGCGCCGACGCGATAGCACCGGTGACCCGCTTGTTCTCAATCGGCACGTCGTCGGGGATCTTCATGGTCTGCAGCACCCAGTCGACCCAGTCGGACTTGAACAGCCGCATCAGGTCGTCCTCGAGCGAGAGGTAGAACCGCGATTCCCCCGGGTCGCCCTGCCGCCCCGACCTCCCGCGCAACTGGTTGTCGATGCGGCGGGACTCGTGCCGCTCGGTGCCGATGACGTAGAGCCCGCCGGCGTCGTTGACCCTGTCGTGCTCGGACTTGACCTGCTCCTGCATCCGTTCCAGCGTCTCGGGCCAGGCGGCTTCGTACTCCTGCGAATGCTCGGTCGGGTCGAGGCCCCTGCGCCGAAGCTCCTCGTCGGCGAGGAACTCCACCGAGCCCCCGAGCATGATGTCGGTGCCGCGGCCTGCCATGTTCGTCGCCACCGTGACCGCGCCCTTGCGCCCGGCCTGGGCGACGATGTGCGCCTCGTTGGCGTGCTCCTTGGCGTTCAGCACCGTGTGCGGGACGCCGCGCCGCTTCAGCAACCCCGACAACCGCTCGGACTTCTCCACCGAGGTGGTGCCGACCAGCATCGGCTGGCCCTCGGCGTGCCGCTCACCGATGTCGTCGATGATCGCGGTGTACTTGGCGTCCTCGGTGCGGTAGACGAGGTCGGGCTGGTCGGCGCGGACCATCGGCTTGTTGGTGGGGATCGCGATCACACCGAGCTTGTAGATCTTGTCGAACTCCGACGACTCGGTCATCGCCGTACCGGTCATGCCGCCGAGCTTCTCGTACAGCCGGAAGTAGTTCTGCAGGGTGATCGTCGCGAGGGTCTGGTACTCCTCGCGGATCCGCACGCCCTCCTTGGCCTCGATCGCCTGGTGCAGCCCCTCGTTGTAGCGGCGACCGTGCAGCATGCGTCCGGTGTGCTCGTCGACGATCAGGACCTCGCCCTCGATGACGACGTAGTCGCGGTCGTTGCGGAACAGCTCCTTGGCCTTGATCGCGTTGTTGAGGAACGAGATGAGCGGCGTGTTGACCGCGTCGTAGAGGTTGTCGATGCCGAGGTGGTCCTCGACCCGCTCGATGCCGTCCTCGAGGACGGCGACCGTGCGCTTCTTCTCGTCGACCTCGTAGTCGACGTCGACGCGCAGCCGCTTCACCAGCGCCGCGAACTCGTCGTACCACTTCACGGACTCGTCGGAGGGGCCCGAGATGATCAGCGGCGTGCGGGCCTCGTCGATGAGGATGGAGTCGACCTCGTCGACGATCGCGTAGTGGTGGCCGCGCTGGACGCAGTCCTCGATCGACCCGGCCATGTTGTCTCGGAGGTAGTCGAACCCGAACTCGTTGTTGGTGCCGTAGGTGATGTCGCTCAGGTAGGACTCCCGCCGCTGCGCCGGCGACATCTGCGGCAAGACCATGCCCACCGACAACCCCAAGAAGTGGTAGATCCGGCCCATCCACTCCGCGTGGTACTTCGCCAGGTAGTCGTTGACCGTGACGACGTGGACGCCGTTGCCGGTCAAGGCGTTGAGGTACGTCGGCAGGGTCGCCACGAGCGTCTTGCCCTCGCCGGTCTTCATCTCGGCGATGTCGCCGAAGTGCAGCGCCGCACCGCCCATCAGCTGGACGTCGAAGTGGCGCTGACCGAGCACCCGCTTGGCCACCTCACGTACGGTGGCGAACGCCTCGGGCATCAGCGAGTCGAGAGCCTCGCCGTCAGCCAGCCTGGCCTTGAACTCGGCTGTCTGTGAGCGCAGCTCCTCGTCGGTCATCGCGACGAAGTCGTCCTCGATGGCGTTGACCTGGCGGGCGACCGCCTCGAGCTTTCGGCGCTGCTTGCCCTCGCCGATGCGAAGGACCTTGTCAAGCAGTACAGGCATCCGAGTGCAGCTCCTCGTCAGGGTCGTCGGTGGTCAGCGCGCCACCGGGTGTGAGCGTCAGTCAGCGGTGCGACCCTGCCATAGTAGGCGACCTGGCGTCGCGGTCACGACGTGTGCTGGCAGGCGCTGAGAGCCCCCGCCAGGTCTCCCCTCGGTGCCACGTGCACGTCGCTGAGACCCAGCCAGTCCGCCAGCTCACGCAACACGGCAGCCAGCTCGGCCGCGGTCTCGTCCGGCGCCGAGGGCTCGGCGTAGGCGCCCTTGACCACGAGAACACCTGCCTTCCTGTCCGCCTTGAGGTCGACTCGAGCGACCAGGTTCTCGCCCAGCAGGAAGGGCAGCACGTAGTACCCGTGCACCCGGGCGGGCTCGGGCACGTAGATCTCGATGCGGTAGCGGAACCCGAACAGCTGCTCGGTGCGGGGGCGCTCCCACACCACCGGGTCGAACGGGCTGAGCAGTGCCCGCGCGCTGAGCCGGCGCGGCAGCCGAGCGTCCCGGTGCAGGTACGCCGGCTGGCTCCAGCCCTGGACCGACACCGGCACCAGCTCCCCGGTCTCGACGAGCGTCCGCACCGCCGGCTTGGACGCCTCCTGGTGCATCCGGTAGTAGTCGCGCAGGGACGCCTCGGTCGCGACACCGTGGGAGACAGCCGCCCGGCGGACCAGCTCGACGTGCGCCTCCTCCGGTGCCGGGTCGGGCTGCCGCAGGATCGGGATGGGGACAACCCGCTCCGGCAGGTCGTAGAGCCGTTCGAACGAGCTGTTGCGACCGGCCACGCTGACCTCCCCGGCGAAGAACAGGAACTCCAGCGCCTGCTTCACCTCCGACCAGTTCCACCCCCAGTCGACCTTCGCTCTCGGCAGGTCGTCGTCGATGTCGCGAGCTGTCACCGGCCCCTGCCGCGCGACGTCCGCCAAGACGCTGGCGACCAGGTCGGGTTTGCGCGCGTAGATGCTTCGTGGGCCGCCCCACGCCAAGGTGTGCGCGCGCGCCATCCGGTGCTTCATGTACGGCCACAGCTCCACCGGCATGTACGCCGCCATGTGCGCCCAGTACTCCACCAGCCGGCGTGGCTTCTGACCGGCGGCCCGGTGCAGCAGCGACGTGTCGTAGGCGCCCATCCGGCTGAACAGCGGCATGTAGTGCGCCCGCTGAAGCACGTTGACGGAGTCGATCTGCAAGACGCCGGTCCGGGCCACGGTCCGGCTCAGGGTGCGCAGAGTCGGCAACGCGGGACGCGGGTCGAGGAAGCCCTGCGCCGCAAGCGCGATCCGCCGAGCCTGGGCTCGGCTGAGCACGTCCTGCGTCACTCCTGCGTCAGCTTGATGACGCCGTAGTCATAGCCCTTGCGTCGGTAGACGACAGCCGGTCCGTCGTCCTCCTTGTCGATGAACAGGTAGAAGTCGTGCCCCACCAGCTCCATCTCGTACAACGCCTGGTCGAGCGTCATCGGTGCGGCGGAGTGAGACTTCTCGCGTACGACGAGTGGGCCGTCGCCGAGCACCGTCAGCGG
>JAABUR0100010238.1_pt1 | contig 10343 bp, 10 predicted proteins | sample 5560091 | NCBI WGS metagenome assembly JAABUR01 (sample SAMN10711879, study PRJNA513375) | rock metagenome | isolation source: Antarctica rocks | place: Antarctica: Victoria Land, University Valley sud
CGGGCGAGACCGCCCTGCTCGTGGGGGGCTTTCTCGCGCACGAGGGTTTCCTCGACGTCTGGGTGATGGTCGCCGTGGCCGTGGTGTGCGCGATCGCCGGGGACTCCGTGGGATACGAGTTCGGGCGGCACTTCGGACCGGCGCTGCGCGGCTCGCGGCTCGGACGGCGGGTGGGCGAGAAACGCTGGGCGGCCGCGGACGCCTTCCTGCTGCGGCACGGCGGCAAGGCGGTGCTCGTCGGGCGGGCCACCGCGCTGCTGCGCGCGCTCGTCCCGAGCATGGCCGGGATGGCCCGCATCCCCTACGCCCGGGTGTTCCTGCCGTGGAACGCCGCGGGCGGTCTGCTCTGGGGCGCCGGCTGCGTGGCACTGGGCTATGCCTTCGCCGCATCGCTCCCGACGGTCGAGACGTACCTGCGGATCGGTCCGCTGCCCGTCGTCGCGATCGTGGTCGCCGTGGTGGTCGTGCTCGAGGTGCGCCGGCGGCGGCGGGAGCGGGACGAGGTCACGGACTGACCGCCTGGGCCGTCGACGGGCGGTCAGACGTCGCCGCCCTCCTCGACCAGCCGCTGGATCTCCCGCAGTACCAGCGAGAGCCGGGCCTCCTTGACCAGCGGCACCTCTCGGCGACGGCGTCGGACGCTGGTGAGGTCGAGGTCGGTGATCAGCAGCTCCGGCTCGTCGACCCGGGCCTGGGCGACCGGATTGCCCCATGGGTCCACCACGTGCGAGCCGCCCCAGAAACGCAGGCCGCTCTCCTCGCCCACCCGGTTCACGAACACGACGTAGACCTGGAACATCCGGGCGTAGAACCGGGTGATGTCCGCCCAGTAGGTCGCGGAGTCGTAGCGTTCCGGGAAGCGGCTCTGCGCGCTGCTGGTGGGGACCAGCAGGATGTGCGCGCCGTCCTGCACTGCGACGAAGGCCAGCTGGGGCTGCCAGGCGTCGTTGCAGGTCAGGATGGCGGTGCGGCCCGGGGTGGCGTCGAAGGCCCGCAAGTGCTGACCGGGACTGAAGTGCTTGCGTTCCTCGAAGATGTCGTACGTCGGCAGGTACAGCTTGCGGTGGACGTGCACCAGCCGACCCGCCCGGAAGTACGCCGCACTGTTGTAGGTGTGCATGCCGGCGCCGTCCTCGCAGAAGCCGACCAGCACGTCCATCGGGCCGGCGGCCTGGGCCAGCTCGAGCAGCTGTGGGTCGTCGGCGCGCAGGGCCAGGTCCTGTTCCACAGCACCGACGGAGTAGCCGCTCAGCGACAGCTCGGGGAACACGACGAGCTCGGCCCCCGCTGCCCTGGCCTCGTCGACCGAGCGTCGCGCGGTGGCCAGGTTGGCAGTGAGGTCACCGAGCACGCAGTCCACCTGGGCAAGGGCGATCCGCATGGGGCTCCATCCTGGGTCGGTCGTGCGTGGGAGCCCCGTGCGCGTTGCTACGCGCCGGAGCGGGACCGGCGTGGTGCACCCTGTCCCGCTCCGGATCGTCCGAACCTATGTCACCCGACGAAGCCGTTGTCCTCCAGCCACTGCCGGGCCACGTCCTCTTCGGTCTCGCCATCGACGTCGACCATGGCGTTCAGCGCGGTGATCTCCTCGTTGGTGAGCGCCTCGCTGATCGGGGCCATGATGTCGGCGATCGCCGGGAACTCATCCAGGGTCTCCTGGCGCAGCGTCAGCGCAGCGAGGTACTCGACAAAGAAGCCCTCGTCGTCCTCGAGCACGGTCAGGTCGTTGGCCGGGATCCGGCCGTCGGTGGAGAACACCTCACCGAACTGGCACGTGTCGCCGACCTGGGTGAAGACCAGGGACAGGTCCACCTCGACCACCTCGGAGAACTCGAAGCCGTACGCCATCTGCAGTCCGGGCAGGCCGTCCTCGCGGTTGATGAATTCGCTCGCCGCGCACACAACACCCTCGTCCGGATTCTCCTGGATGAAGGTGGAGGCGTCGCTCATGGTGGCGAGGTCGTTCTCGGAGGCGAAGTCACTGTTGACCGCGATCCGGTAGGTGTCGTTCATCGGCGCCGGCTCCAGCCAGGCGATGTCGTTCGCCGCGTCGGCCTCGGCCACCGCGGCATACAGGTCCTCCGGGACGTCCTCGGTGGTGTTGCCCAGGATGTTCACCCAGCCGGTGCCGGTGTAGTCCCAGTACATGTCGACCTCGCTGCTCTCCAGCGCCTCACGCACGGTCGCACTGCCGGACAGCGACGCGACGTCGCTCCCGGCGTCGGCGCCGGCGTTCTCCAGGGCGGCGATCGTGATCCAGGCCAGGATGTTGGACTCGGTGAACTCCTTGGAGCCGACGGTGAGCTCGGCGCCGGCGAGCGCGTCGGCGGTCTCACCGCCGCCGCTGGGTGTGGGTGCGTCTTCACCGCAACTGGTGAGTGCTAGTGCCAGTGCCGCGCCGAGCGCCGTGGCGGCCTTGGTCCGGCGGTTCATCGCTGTCATCGCATGGTCCCTTCGTCCTGTCCTGTCGGCCGTCGACGGGTGTCTGGCGACCTGCGGTGAATTGCTGTGTCATTTCTCCGGGCCTACAACCCCTTTGGACGCAGGACCTCCTCGGCGATGCCGGCCAGATAGTCGATGAGCAGGGCGAGTACGGCGGTCAGCAACGCGCCGGTGATCTGCACGTTGAGGCGGTTCAAGGAAAGACCGGCGACGATGATCGAGCCGAGACCGCCGGCGTTGATGTACGCGGCCAGGGTGGCGGTCCCGACATTGATGATCAGCGCGGTGCGTACACCGGCGAGGATGATCGGCACAGCGAGCGGCAGCTCGATCCGGGTCAGCACCCCCATCTTGCCGATCCCCATGCCGCGGCCGGCTTCCAGCACGTTCTCGTCTACCTGCTGCAGCCCCACCATCGTGTTGCGCAGGACCGGCAGCACCGTGTAGGCGACCAGGCCGATGATCGCCGCCTTGAAGCCGATGCCGACGTCGAGGAAGCTCAGCGCACCGAGGGCGAGCAGGGCCAGCACGCCGATGGTCGGCACGGCTTGGCCGATGTTGGCCACGCCGAGCAGCACCGGCCGGAATCGGCGGGTGAACGGGCGGGTGAGGAACACTCCCAACGGAATCGCGATCAGGATGGTGAAGATCGTCGACACGACGGTGATCTCGATGTGCTCCCACAGCCTGGTCGTGATGACATCGGCGTTCAATTGGCGCAGCTCGATGGAGTCCAGCTCCTGCGAGCTGATGTACAGGTACAGCCCCAGGCAGACCAGTACCAGGAACACCGGCATGAACAGGTAGCTGCGCAGGCCGCGGCGCTCCCGGCGCACCGGCGCCATCGCCATCTGCGGGGCGGTCGCTTCCGCGCCGAGCGAATCCTCGGTTGCGACGGTCACGTCGAGGCGCCCTTGACCAGCGGATCGGCGGGCGGGTCGACCAGCCCGGCGCGGGCCTTGGCGCGGGCGGCGGTGCGCATGCCGCGGATCGCCTCGTTGATGTGGTCGAGGTCGACGATGCCCTGATAGACGCCGCCGGCGTCGACGACGATCGCGACGCTGTAGTTCGCGGTGATCAGTTCGTTCAGAGCGTCGTTCAGGGTGGCCTGCGGCTCCACGACGGCGTCGGGGGGCAGGCCGATCTCGTCCAACGCCCTGCCGTCGGCGCGCTGGGCATCGGTGGCACTGACCCACCGGCACGGCCGACGTTGCTCGTCGAGCACCAGAGCGCAGCCCTTGTCCGAGGTCCGCAGCGCCTCGAGTACGGCGGCGCAGTCGGCGCTGCGATCCACGGTCGGCCATTGGGTGAGCTCGATGTCGCGGACCCGGCTGAGGTTCAGCCGCTTGAGTGACGCCCCGGCCCCGATGAAGTCGGCGACGAAGTCGCTGGCCGGCGCGGTCAGGATCTGCTCTGGAGTGTCGTACTGCGCGATCCGCGAACCCTCCTGCAGGATCGCGATCCGGTCGCCCATCTTGATCGCCTCGTCGATGTCGTGGGTGACGAAGACGATCGTCTTGCGGACCTCGGCCTGCAGCCGGAGGAACTCGTTCTGCAGCCGGTCGCGGGTGATCGGGTCGATCGCGCCGAACGGCTCGTCCATGAGCATGACGGCCGGGTCACCGCTCAGCGCCCGGGCGACGCCGACCCGCTGCCGCTGCCCGCCGGACAGCTGCTTGGGATAGCGGTTGCGATACGTCGCCGGCGACATGCTCACGGTCTCGAGCAGCTCGTCGATGCGCGCGTCGATCCGTTTGGCGTCCCAGCCGAGCAGCTTCGGGACGGTGGCGATGTTCTCCGCGATGGTCTGGTGCGGGAAGAGCCCGATCTGCTGGATGACGTAGCCGATCCGCCGGCGCAGCTGGTCCGGGTCCTCATGGGTGACGTCTTTGTCGTCGACGATGATCCGTCCGGACGTCGGTTCGATGATCCGGTTGATCATCTTCATCGTCGTGGTCTTGCCGCACCCGGACGGTCCGACCAGGATCACGATCTCGCCCTCGGGTATCTCCAGCGTCAGGTCGTCGACTGCCGGTTTCGGCTCCTTGGGGTACTCCTTGCGGAGGTTCTCCAACCGGATCATGGTCCGGCCCGGCCTGGTGTCGCCGGTGGTCGTGCCAGTGGGCATCGTCATCGAATCCCTCGCGAGGTCGTCAGCTTGCCAATGAGGTTGAAGGCGGTGTCGAACAGGAGGGCCACGATGATCACGCCGATCATCCCGGCCAGCACCAGGTTGACGGCAACCGGTGAGCCGACCCGGGCCAGTCCGTCGAAGATGAATTCGCCGTAGCCCGGGCCATCGACGACCGCACCGATCGTGGCGATGCCGACCAGGATCAGCGCGGTCACCCGGACGCCGGTGACGATGACCGGCCAGGCCAGCGGCAACTCGATCCTGGTCAGCCGTTGCCTGCGGCTCAGCCCCATCCCCTGCGCGGACTCGACGATGGCCGGGTCGACCTCGCGCAGCCCGGTGATGGTGTTGCGTACCACCGGCAGCAGGCCGTACATGGTCAGCGCGACGACGACCGGCGGGAAACCGATCCCTAGCGGTGGGATGAGCAGGACGAAAAGGGCGAAGGACGGGATGGTCAGGAACGAGCCTGTGACCGCCAGCGCGATCTCGCGCGGGCGCTCAGTGTGGTACGTCGCGACGCCGAGCGCCACACCGATGACGGTGGCGAGCAGCACCGAGACACCCACCAGGACGATGTGCTGCAGACCGGCTTCGAGCATGTCGTCGTACCGGCGTCCGAGGAACTCCCAGAGCGTCATGCCAGTGCCTCCTCGATCAGGGCCGGTTGACCCAGCGCAGCGGTGAACTCGGCGGCAGCTGCCATGACCGCGTCTCCGGCGCGCGCCAGCCCGCGGCCCAGCCGGAACCGCGGGGCAGAGATGTTGACCGCGGCGACGATCCGTCCCCCGGCGTCGCGGACCGGTGCGGCCACGGCGACCAGGCCGGGCTCGGTCTCCTCCTCCACCCGGGCGTAACCCACCGCGCGGGCCAGCCGGATCCGGGCCAGCAGCTCGTCCACATCCGCCGGTGCCTTGGACGTCGGTCGCTCCCAGCCGCTCTCCCCGACCAGCGCGACGAGGTCAGCCCGCTCGTGGTCCATCGTCAGCGCCCGCCCCGAGGACGTCGACGCCACCGGGACCAACCGGCCCACCCAGGACACCGCCTGCACCGCCCGCGGCGGCGACTCCGTCAGCAACGTGAGTACGGCGCCCCCTCGCAGCACCGACAGGTGGCTGCTCTCGCCGGTCTCGCGGACGAGCCGGACGAGCACGGGCGCGGCCGCGGCCAGCAGCCGCTGATCACCGGAGCGGGCCGCCAGGGCGAAGACCTGCCAGCCCAGGCGGTAACGGCGCGTTCGCGGGTCACGATCGACGAAACCGGCCCCGGCCAGCGTCGCGAGCATGCGGCTGACCTGGCTCTTGTCACGGCCGGTGAGTGCAGCCAGCTCGGTCACCCCGGAGCCGCCGGCCGCCACGACATCGTCGGTGCCGAGGATCTCCAGGAGACCCAGTGCCCGACGCAGGCTGCCCGCTCGCTCGACCGTCATCGCGCGCACTGTCGCAGAGCCGTTGCTTCCAGCGCAATGCCTTGTGTTCATATTGCAACAACGCCGGGGTTGCCGCCGTCGGCCGCGCCCGGTCTAGAGTCGCTCGCGGTAGGCCTGGTTGTGCTCGCGCAGGGTGGGCTCGGAACCGAAGAAGGCGTGCTTGCTCATGTCCGCGGTGAAGCGACTGGCCGGCGGGGTGCGACCGAGCGTCTCGGCCATCGCCCGGATGTGGTGCGGCCCGGCCCCGCAGCACAGGCCGAGGTAGGTCACGCCCAGCTCGTAGGCCTGTCGGGTGAAGTCGACCACCTCGAACCTGTTGCAGGTGAAGGGATCCAGCGCCGTCGGGAACGGGCGACCGTCGGGGAGCCCGGCGTACCCCGGGTCGCGCAACGACTGGAAGGTCGGCTCCGCATCGTGGGTCCGATACGGCACCGGGAGGGCCGCGACCGGTACGTCGACGGCGGCCACGATCGGCCCCAGCAGCGGCAGCATGGTCTCCGGGCCGCGGATGCAGTTCAGCCCGACGACGTCGGCGCCGGCGTCGGCCAGCCGACGGCAGGCATCGGCCAGGGACCAGTCCTCACGCGTGCGGGGGTCGGTCCCCACGGCAAGGGTCATCACGGACGGGACGCCGGCGGCGCGGATCACCTCGAGGGCGATCAACGCCTCCTCGGCGAAGCGGAAGGTCTCCCCCACCACGAAGTCGACGCCGGCCTCGACCGCCCAGCCCACCTGCTCGGTGAACATGGACCGCACCTGGGTGTGGGTCTGCTGGTCGGCCGGGTCGTAGACGTTGGTGTTGCACACGTTTCCGGCCAGCAGCGTCCCGGTCCGCCGGGCGACCTCGCCGGCCAGGGCGAGTGCCTGGCGGTTCATCGGCTCGAGCAGGTCGCCCTTGCCGATCAGGCGCAGCTTCTCCCGGTGCAGGTAGTAGGTGAACGCCTCCACGACGTCGGAGCCCGCGTGCACGAATTGCTCGTGCAGCGCGGTCACCTGCTCGGGGTGGTCGAGGACGACCTCGGGGACGAACGAGCCGGCCTGAAGGTAGCCGCGGCGCTCCAGCTCGAACAGGTATCCCTCGGCGCAGATCACCGGGCCCTCGTCGAGCCGCTGCATCAGTCCGGGGGAAACGGCAGCAGTCATGTCAGCTCCACGGGAAGGGTGAGTTGCTGGTCGGGTGTTGCCGGCCCAGCTCGTAGCGGGCGAAGCGGAACGGCTCCAGCAGCTCCTGCGGCTGCCCGAGCAGCTCGCGGGCGACGAGCTCGCCGACGCCGATCATCTTGTAACCGTGGTTGGAGTCGGCGATCACGTAGGCGTTCTGCCGAAACCGGTCGAAGACCGGGAAGCTGTCCGGGGTGAAGCAGCCGATGCCACCCGACGGTTGGCGCGACAGCAGTCCGGCGGCGTCGGCGAACCGCTCGTGGCAGTGCGCCAGGCCCGCGGTCCAGTAACGGCGGAACTCCTCGTCGACGACGTACGCCGACTTCTCGGGGCCGTACGGGTCGACCGCCACCTCGGCAGCGGGCCCGCCGATCCGGCGCGGGATGCCGCCGCCCTGGATGCCGCCGAAGTGCGGGTCCGGTTTGTAGTAGATGCCCCAGGGCTCGTCGGTGACGAGCTGACCCTCGGCGTCGTACAGCGGTGCGTCGGTGTCGATGTGCACCACCGGCGGCGCCTGGCCGGCGCTGTCGGTGAACGACGCGGGGTCGACCTCGAGGGTGGCCTCCTGCACGAGCCAGTAGGTCCACATCGGTTGGTCCTCGTGCAGGTCGCCGGCGGCGTCACGGATGCCGATCCGGTCGGGCAGCCCGAGCATCGACCAGACGTCACGGGTCCACGGCCCGGCCGCGACCACCAGCTGCTCGCAGGCGATGTCGCCGTGGTCGGTGTGCACGGTCTGCACCGCTCCCCCGGCCTGACCCAGCCCGGTGACCTTGACCCCGGTGCGGATCACCACGCCGGCGGCCTCGGCCTTGGCGGCCAGCCCGTGCAGCGCGGTGACGTTGTTGGCGTAGCCGCCCCGGTGCTCGTGCAGCACGCTGGTGATGCCCTGGGCCCGCCAGTCGCCGAACAGCTCACGCAGATAGGCATCGGACGAGCCGGCGCCCTGGACCAGGGTGGAGGCGTAGCCGATCTCCTGCTGCTGGGCGTGGATCGAGGCGATGTCGGCGTCCATCGCGGCATGACCGAGCTGCAGGTAGCCAACCGGGTGGTACGCGAACGCCGCCGGGTCGGATTCCCAGACCGCCACCGAGTGGGCCATCAGCTTGCGCATGGCGGGCTGGAAGTAGTTGTTGCGGATCACCCCGCAGGCGATGCCCGAGGCACCCGCACCGATGGCGGTCTTGTCCAGGACCAGGACCTCACCCGGCTCAGCGCGCTCGCGCAGCAGCACGGCAAGGTGCCAGGCAGTGGACAGGCCGTGGATGCCGGCGCCGATGACGACGTACCGGGACATGCTGGGGACCGCTGTATACACTGTTGCCTCCTCGGCAACGGCATTCCATTATTGAGGGGAACGTACATGGTCGGTGTCACGACGACAACATCCCCCGCCGCCGCCCCCGGCGTGGGCCGACCACCGACGACCGAGGTCGGGGAGAACGGCGAGCGCCTGGTCGCCGCGGTCTCGCGAGCCGTGGCGGTCCTCGCCGCGCTGGCCGACTCCGCGCGCGATCTCGGCACGAACGAGCTGGCGCGGCGGACCGGGATCAACGCCAGTTCGGTCTCGCGGGTGCTGGCCACCCTGGCCCGCGACGAGCTGGTCCGCCGGGTGCCGGACACCGGTCGCTACCGGCTGGGCCTGCGCCTGGTGCAGTGGGGCGACGCCGCGCTGGCCAGGGTCGACGTGCGCGAGGTGGTCCGGCCGCACCTGCGCACCCTCGCCGAGACCACCGGTGAGACGGCGACCCTGTCGATCCCCGGTGAGCACACGACGATGACCGTGGACTTCGTGCAGAGCCCGTCCTCCGTGCGCAGCGTCGCCGAGCTCGGCCGGCCGAGCGTGCCGCACGCGACCGCCATCGGGAAGGTGTTCCTGGCGCACGGAGGGCGACTGCCGGAGGGCGGCCTCGACGCGTTGACGACGCGGACGGTCACCGACCGCTCCGAGCTGTCGCGTCAGATTGGCGTCGTCCGCACCCGCGGCTGGGCCGAGGCCGTCGGCGAACGCGAGGAGGAGCTCAACGCTGTCGCGGCCCCGATCCTGTCCGGCGACGGTCAGCTCGTAGCGATCCTCGGCCTGCAGGGGCCGGCGGGCCGTTTCGGCGCCGAGGCGATGCGGCTGGCCGCCAAGCGGCTGCTGACCCACACCGTGGCAATCGCGCCACACATCGCCGGCTGAGGCCGTCGATGGTCGCCCGAACGGGTCGCCGGCCGGCACGTAGTCTCGCCGGGTGGCTGATGCGAGCGTGCGTCCCGCCCGTCCGGGCGACGCGGCCGAGATCGCCCGCATCCAGCTCCTGACCTGGCGGACCGCCTACGGCGATGTCATCCCCGCACCGGCCCTGGCGGTCGTGGACGACGAGCAGGCCACCGTGCAGTGGCGGGCAGCGGTGGAGGAAGCGCCGGGTCCGGCGTACCGGGTCCTGGTGGCGGCCGAGGGGGCGGTGACCGTCGGATTCGCCGCGCTGGAACCGGACCCCGAGGACCCGGCAGTGAGTCTGGTCACCACGCTGCTGGTCGAACCGCGGTGGGGCCGCCGCGGGCACGGCAGCCGGCTGCTCGCCGCGCTGGTCGACCACGCCCGCCAGGACGGCCGGGACCGGCTGCAGGCCTGGCTGCTGGAGCGGGACAAGGCTTCTCTCGGCTTCTACACCTCGGCCGGCTGGGCCCGCGACGGCTGGGTCCGCACCCTGGAACCCGAAGGCGCGACGATCCGCGAGGTCCGGCTGCACACGTCACTCGTGGAGGGGGACTCATGACCTTCGCCGGGTTTCCCGAGTCCGGGCTGATCTTCTTCGAAGGCCTGGAGGCGGACAACTCAAAGACCTACTGGACCACCCACCGGCAGACCTACGACGAGGACGTCCGCGCGCCGATGCAGGCGCTGCTGGTCGACCTGGAGTCGGAGTTCGGTACGGCGAAGCTCTACCGCCCCTACCGCGACGTGCGCTTCAGCCGGGACAAGACGCCGTACAAGACCGCGGTCGCCGCCAGCGTCGGCGAGTACTACGTGCAGTTGTCCGCCGACGGCATCATGGTGGCCGGCGGCGTCTACCACCCGGCGCGCGACCAGCTCGAGCGGCTGCGGCGCGCGGTGGCCGATGACGTCCAGGGTCCGGCGCTGGAGCGGCTGGTGGCCGGTCTGCGCGGGCAGGGCTGGACCATCGGCGGCGA
>JAABUR0100010240.1_pt1 | contig 10341 bp, 8 predicted proteins | sample 5560091 | NCBI WGS metagenome assembly JAABUR01 (sample SAMN10711879, study PRJNA513375) | rock metagenome | isolation source: Antarctica rocks | place: Antarctica: Victoria Land, University Valley sud
CTGCGCAGGCAGGTGGCGCGGGGATGGTACTAGTGCGCTGATGGTACTAGAGCTATGGATGGTGACTCACCCAGGGTAAAGAGTAGCTCCATGGGCGCGCCAACCCCCCGTTTTCCTGTGTGAAACGAGGCTCTGGCGTAGCTCCATGCTTTTGGTACTAGAGCTACCGATGGTACCATGTTTTGAGGCCCGTTGGAGCTACCGTGGTACTAAAATAGCACCATGATCTGAGGCCCCTGGATGGGCTCGTCGCACCACGCCGGGCGGCGCTGTGGCGCGTCCAGAAGGGCTAGCGGTGGCCGTCCAGACGAGGCCGCACGACGCGCAGGACGGCGCGGGCGAGCAGGACGGCGAGGGCCACATAGGCACCGACGAGGGCGGCGGCGAGGGCCGCCGCCACGATGTTGAGGGCCGTCGAGGATGCATGGGCCAGCGGGGTGAGGAGGGCGACGAGGGGGCCGGTGTGGACCTGCTCACGGACAGGTAGCGTTTTTGGGAAGATATTCCGACCCGTTCTCGAACCGATGATATAAAGCAGCTATCCCTTCGTGCGTTTCCGGCCGCTAGCTCGGCTTGGAGAGATGCGCCACATCATTCATGCCGAGGATGTCCACCTCATTCGGCGGATACAAGGGCCATCCCTCCCGCTCGTGCTCAGGGACGAGCCGGACGGTCGTGAGGCTGCAGTGCGCCACGTCGAACCAGACAGGCGTCCAGGGGGGCATGTGCAGGAGGGCATGGAGGAGATGGTTGGCGAAGCCACCGTGCGTCACGACGAGCACGCGGTCATCCGCTGCGAACCGCGCGCTAAACTCGTCCAACACCCGTCGGCACCGGGCGGCGAACGACGCGTACGTGTCGCCCACGCACAGCCACCCGTCGGTGGGCATGCGTGCGGGGAGCAGCGCGCGGGGGAAACGCGCCTCGATTACACCGCGACTCACCCCGCGATAGGCGTCGTCGGACCCTTCCCGCAGGTCGGGCCACACGTCCACCGTCTGCTGGTCGATCGCCTCCGCAATAATGTGGGCCGTCGCCAGGGCACGGAGTAGGGGACTACTCACGATGTGCGTCAAGCGAGCGCCAACCAGACGCCCCCCGGTCAGGCGCGCCTGCTGTACCCCACGTCGTGATAAATCCCAGTCGGGTGTTGCCGCATCGTGCGCGGCTTCGCCATGACGAACGAGTATGATGTGCATTGGTCCTCCTCCATCTCGTGCCTGCGTAAGGTAAGCCAAGGGCTTGACAGATCCCACTCCTGCTGCTATCGTTGCTCTTAACTTACTGTAGCAAACGGAGGGCAGGGTGGAGCATCAGGAGGGTGAGGTGGCCGAGTTACGGCGCCGGCTGGAAAGCGTTGAGCAGCGGGTTGCCGAACTACAATCTGTGGGACCCGTCACCTCACCTCTCGGCTGGGTCGGGATAGCCGGGCGCGTCAAGACGATAGAGCCGACGGTCGCCATGGCCCATCTGCACGGGGTGCTCGATGCCCTGCACGCGGTGGCGAAGGCGGCCAACGACCGCCTTCTCTTTGTGGCCTCGGCCGATGGTCAGACCGGGAGCGGCGGGGGACCGAGCCCCGCGCGACAAACGGCCGACGACGACGAGACCGCCCATGCTCTCACCCGTCTGGGCACCGCCGTGAGCAATCCGCTGCGCGTCAAGTTACTACAGGCGCTCGTCCTCCATGATGAGCGCACGACGGCCGACCTCGCCGCGGCCTGCGGCACGAGCGGCGGCAACCTTTACCAGCACCTCAACGAGTTGCACGCCGCTAACCTGATCTACCAGCCTGGCCGCGGACGGTACCGGCTTACGGCGAACGGCCAGCACGCGGCGGACGTGCTCTTCTGGGCCGCCTTGCACGTCCGTCGGAGCGTGCCACCCGCGATCGGGCAAGGAGGCTGGTTCCAACAGGACACGGCGGATGTCTGACGAGCGCGCGAGCGGAGCCACGTCCCTGTCGGAGCAGACCTTTCAGCAGCTCCGCCTGTTGTTCACCGACCCGATCCAGCACGATTACGAGGTCATCCGCACCGTCGTCCTGTTCGGTGAACGGGTCACCACGCGCGGCGAAGAGACAGGCCTCGACCGCACAACGGTGGCTGACAAGGCCCGCCGCTTTATCGAGAAGGGCATGCTCGGCCTGGTCGACGAGCGCACGACGCAGGCCGGCCGCAAACCTCACGCCTTCCCCGCGCAGGTCGCCAGCTACATCCTCGTGGTCAAATATCTGTATCCGCCCATCCACGATCGCGAGATCGTGCGCATCCTCCGGCGCAAGTTTGGGTACGCGACCAATCACCATACCGTCAGGCACTTCCTGGAGCGGCATCCCATCCAGATGCAACTGCCCTTACCATGGACGACCTTCCACCAGTTCGAGGATGCCTACCAGGCCCGCTGGGCGGTGGTGCGGCTGTATTACGAAGGCTGGCACAAGCGCAGCATCGCTGGCGTCCTCAAGCTCTCCTCGAAGCACGTCTGGGCGATCATCGAGGCCTTCAAGCGCGACGAGTTCGCCGGACTGGAAGACCGGCGCTCGCGTCCGGCGGCCCATCCGTCTATGCAGCTCACGCTCCCCTTCCTCACTGAGGTCTTGCAGGTCCAACAGGAGTATCCGCGCGCCGGCCGCTTCCGAGTGCGCGGCCTCGTGGGGCAGCGCATGGAGGGGGAGCCGCCGAGTGAGGCGACGGTGGGCCGCGCCATGGCGCACAATCGGGCGCACCACGACGCTCCCGGCCCCTGGGCCACGGACGACGCGCCGGCGGTGGAGGACGATGATGAGGTGAAGGAGATGCCCTACCGGCCGCTCTATCGGCACCAGTACTGGTTCCTGGACTACCGCTACCTGGTGCGCCTCGATGGGACATGGACGTACAGCCTCTGCGTGATCGAGGGCTACTCGCGCCGCATCTTGGCCGGCATGGCGACGCCGCACCAGGATACCGTCGCCGTCCTGCAGTTGCTCTCCGCAGCGCTCGGCGAATACGGTCGCCCGGCGGGCATGGTGTCGGACAATGGGTCGGTCTTCACCTCCGACGCCTACGAGGGGCTGCTCCACGACCTGGACATCGAGGTTTGCCACATCGAGAAGGGCAAGCCCTGGGAGAACCTGATCGAGGCGCAGTGGAAGGTCGAGTTGCGGCTCGCGGACGCCACGTTCGAGCGGGCCACGACGCTCGAGGAAGTGCAGGCTCTGCACGCGGCGTTCATCGAGACCTTCAACACAACGCCGCATTGGGCGCATCGGGAGCGGGACGACGGGCTGAGGACGCCGGACGCGGTCCTGCAGTGGGTGCGCGGCCGGGAGGTGGGGCCAGGGCAGCTGCAGCGGGCGCTCCGCGAGACACAGGTCGAGCGCACGGTGAATCGGGCTGGCTACGTGAGCATCCAGCGCTTCTATATATATGCGGAGCGCGGACTCTCCCGCCAGCGCGTCTCCATCTGGCTCTACGACGGGCGCTTGCAGATCGCGCATCGGGACGCTGTGCTGGCCCAGTACACCTATCGCTATGATCGGGCGGCCAAGCGCCTCCGGGCGATCGACCACCCGCACCTCTATCACACTGCCTATGCGTCCCCGCAGCTCGAATTGTTCGAGCTCGACGACAGGCAGTGGCGCAAGGTGTGGGAACGGGACGCGCGGCAGCGCCATGACAGGGCGGCACGGACAGCGACGTGCGCGCAACTCGCCTTACCTTTCACGGGGGTGCTGACCATACTCATGGCACTCCGGGGTGTCCTGCTCTAACGGGATCATCCCCTCACGACGTCCGTCGCCGATCCCGGAGCGCCTGCATGCGCACCCGCGCTTGCTCGCGTTTGCGCTCCTCCCGACAGACATCGCAATACGCCGTGATGGGACCGCGCTCGCCACGGATAACCGTTTCTCGCTCTCCGCAAGCCGTGCATTTAATGCGCCGTTCTTTGGTCGCCATACTCCCGCCCATTCGTTACGCTAGTTATCACCTAAAACTAGCGTAACGAATGGGGCGGGACAAGCGTCAAGCGGTCAAGGGGACCGGCAACCGAGCAAATATGGGGAGGAATATCTTCCCAAAAACGTTACCTGTCCGTGAGCAGGTCCAGGCCGGTGAGAGCCGCGAGCACGAGGGCGTAGAAGCAGAGCGTCCAGACGCGGGCGCGGGCGTGGGTGTCGGTCATACGTCGCCTCCCGTGGCCTGTTTGTCCCTCCGACGATGCCACGCGTGTCTGTCGTGTACCTGGCTCCTTCTGTCACTGTTGGTAACACCTGCCCTGGGGCGTTACCCGCGCCCCGAAGGAACACTTTGCTCTACAGCCTTTCACAACGTGTAAGAGTGCGGCGCAACGACTTCATCGTTGGGCGACGGGGACGCATCGTGTCATCAGCGTGCGCTAGCCAGCTGTCCGCTGTACAGGATGGCTACGTCCTATCAGCGACACCGTCGAGATTCGCTTGCTCCACGGCTGTGATGATCGATCAAGGACCGGTACTCACGCGACGAGTCTCATAAAGATGTGCGAGCCGATGCTGCTCGTGTCTCAGCAGGCGGCATCGCTCTGGCGGATAGCCGATGCCACAGGCAATGTCCCACGATCACTACCAATCGGCGAACGACCCGTCATCGGGGTGAGCGACCTGCGGTGTTTCCCAACTCCCATCGTAGAGGTGCGCCGCCACCGCGTCGTCGTCTAGCTGTATGCCCAAGCCAGGGGCGGTCGGGACGTCGATGTAGCCATCACGCAGCACATACGGCCGCGTCAGGTAGCCCTCGCCGAGCGAAACCTGCTCCTGGCACAGGAAGTTTGGGATGCACGCATCGACGTGCAAGCCCGCGGCCAGCGAGATAGGCCCAAGTGGATTGTGGGGAGCGATGGCCGCGTAGTAGACCTCGGCCATGGCGGCAATCTTGCGCACCTCACCGATCCCGCCTGCATGGCAAAGGTCGGGCTGGAGCACGCGCGCGGCCTGCTTCTCCAGCACCTCGCGGAAACCCCACCGTGTGTAGAGGCGCTCGCCCGTCGCGAGGGGGATCGTGGTCGAGCGGGCCACCGCGACCAAGGCGTCCACGTTCTCCGGCAGCACCGGCTCCTCAACGAACAGCAGGCTGCAGTCCTCAAGCTCCTTGCACAGACGGATCGCCATGGCGGGGCTGACACGCCCGTGGAAGTCGACAGCGAGATCCACCGTGTCTGGGATCGCCGTGCGCATGGCCTGGATGCGTCCGACCTGACGCTCGACGTAAGCCTTGGTATCGACCATGCGCACCGGCGCGTCGAGCGCCGTCTTGAGCGCCGTATACCCCTGTGCGACGCGCTCACGGGCGCTTTGGGCCGCCTCCTCTGGGCTGCCTCCCCCGCAATGGGCGTAGACGCGAATGCGGTCGCGCACCGCGCCGCCCAGGAGTTGGTACACGGGAACGCCAAGCGACTGGCCCAGGATGTCCCAGAGCGCCTGCTCGATGCCCCTAATAGCACTGAGTAGAACAGGGCCGCCACGGTAGAACGTGCCTCGATACATCGCTTGCCAGTGCCGCTCGATCTGGCGCGGGTCTTGGCCGATCAGGTAAGATTCTAGCTCGCGCACGGCCATGGCGACGGTGCGCGCGCGGCCCTCGACGATCGGCTCGCCCAGCCCGACGATCCCCTCATCCGTGTGGACCTTCAGAAAATGCCAGCGCGGCTTGACGAACAGGCTTTCCAGCGTGGTGATCTTCACGGATTCCTACTCTTTCCCCGTCTCTAACCGCGTCCCTTGTGTCGCCCACTCCGGGGACCGCGCCGTCAAGCCGCCATCGACGACCAACTGCGCGCCCGTGACGAAACGCGCCGCGTCGGAGACGAGGTAAAGCACGGCGGCCGCGACATCAGCGAAGGTCCCCACACGCCCAATCGGATACAACGTCCGCGCGAGGCGCTCCACCCGCGGGCTATAGGCGTCAGGGCTGTGCTCGACGATGAGGCCCGGTAGGATCGCATTCGCGCGGATGTTCGCGGACCCGTATTCGGCGGCGATCTGGCGGCTCAAGGCCAGTAACCCCGCCTTGGCCGCGTCGTAGGCTGGGCACTGGGGATACGCCACCACGGCATGCACCGAGGCGATGTTGACGATGGCGCCGCCGCCGGAGGCGATCATCGCCGGGATAGCGTACTTGGCTCCCAGGAACGCCCCCGTCAGACAGACCGACAGGACGGCATTCCAGTCCTCGAGGGCGAGCTCGGTGACGTTCCCCCGCGCATCGACCTTCGCATTGTTCACCCAGATGTCCAGCCGGCCGTAGGCATCCATCGCCGCCGCCGCCAGCGCCGCCATTTCCTCGGCGTGGCTGACGTCGGCGCGCCGATAGAGCGCCTGTCCGCCGGCCGACCGGATCTCCGCGGCCGCGGCTTCTCCGTCGACCACGTCGCTGATCACGACGGCGGCGCCGGCTTGCGCCAACGTCCGGGCGATGGTCAGGCCGATGCGCCGCGCCGCCCCGGTCACGACGGCCACTTTCCCCTGCAGGTCCTGCATGTCTAATCCCCTAGGCCCTGCTACCCGGCGAGGGAAGCAGCGATGCTTACCCTCCTACCCGACACGTACGGTCATCTTCGCACGCGTTTCAACTCCGGTATCCTGCATAATAAACGTGATCTGTGCGCGCCCGCTCCAGCCCGTCGGCGCGTACGCACGCGGCACGACCGTGAACCGCGCCAGATTAGACACGGCCAGGGCGTGATCCGGGTGTCGCCCGGTACCCCATGGCATCGACGCCGCACGCCGCACGTCGTACACATCGACACCACCGTTGTAGGGTCCATGGAACAGCACACTCTTGGTATAGGCGCCGTTGACTTGATAGTCGATACGTAAACCCAACAAGCTGTTGGGGCCTTCTTTATGTAGAACTCCATCTATCTTTGTCGCGATGGTTAACGCGCGCGGCAACCCCTCGGCTGTGACGCCAACTTCCGCGTCGGCTCGTCCCTCCTTACCCATGCCAAGCCGTGCGATCCAGGTGTTACGATCGACGTCCGCATAGGCCGTTGTCGAGCGATCGGGATAGTAGTGCAGCGTCCGCACGACGCGCGCCACGGGATTCGGCGTTAGCTCGGAGAGACCGCTGCCATCGTCGGCTTCTAGATAGACGACGCCGCCGGAGGGAATGGAGCCCGACCATGTGAGGCGCGCTATATTGACGTGGCTATGCGTTTCGGTCGGGATCAGCAGTTCGTTCTTGGGGTTGTCGCCCCAACTGCTGTGATCCGCGTCGATGCGGTAGACGCGGAACGCGCCGCGCGCGAACGGGACATTTTTCAACGAAACGTTCAATGGCTGATCGTAGCCCGTGCGATTCCACAGCACAACCGTCGCCCTATGGTCGTCCGCGGACGCCATGCCTTGTACCGGATTGCCGGTTAGGGTCTTGCGCAGTCCGCCAACACGCATCTGATAGCGATCGATGGGCATCATAGTGTAGATCTTGTAGGCGTTGAAGACGGCCTTGCGATGCCCATCAATGCTGATCATGCCCGAGTAGTTGCCCTGCCCGCTGTCCAGGAACTGCGCCCAATGAACCGCAGTGAGCTCGGGCTGCGCGATGAAATAGTCAAAATCGTTGAGCAGCGCGGAGGCCAGACCGAACTTGTCCTGGTCGCCGCCCTGCGGATAGTCGATTGCGTATGAGTTGTACTCGTTTAAATTCCACTCTGTCGTGGCGACGTACGGGCGCCGTGCGAAGTATCCGTGCAGCGTGTCCAACTCCTGGGCGATGGTTTCATTGTCGTAGTTGGTCGTGCCGTAGAAATGGAACGAGAAGGCGTCGAGCGGCAATTGCCGCCTTCTCACATCGTCCAGGAACGGGGGAACCCAATCGTTGGTGAAAGCCAGCGCCGGCCCGACGACCACAGCATCGGGATCACCCGCTTTGATGCCCCGTGCGCCATAGTCAAACAGACGCAGATAGTTGTCTTCCGTCCCACTCCAGAAGTCACGGTTGTCGGGTTCGTTGTAGATTTCCTGATAGCCCACCCGGTGGCCCGTCGCGCGGAAGTGGGCCGCGAAAGCATGCAGCACTGCCTGCCAGGCGGGCAAGTTCATGGGCGGGCTCTTGTAGTCGCCCATCACCGGTTGCAGGGTTTCCGGCATGTAATCGTAGGACCAGTAGGGCAGCACGTTGCGCCCGTTCAATAGAGAGATGAGCTGATCGGCCTCCGTGAAGTTATACCGCGGGTGTAAGGCAGACCCCGTGACGAACGGGGCGAGCCACGCGCAAAAAGCGCCGCCCAAGCCTCCATCGATGCGCAGCGAGTCGGGATGTACCTCCGAGAAGACATGCATATCTCGCCGGTAGCGCGACAGGGGCACGATACATGAGTTGAAGACGCCAAACTTCGTCTTGACGAGCGGGTAGTCGACCGGCGCGCCGAAGTCGGCGACGACCGTGACAGACGCCGCGCCAGACGGGGAGAGACGGTAATCCGGCAGGCTGACGCTCGCCACCATCAACAGAGCGCCAACGGCGGATATCCATCGTCTATATACCATCACGAGCGCCTCACCTTATCCCTGCCGCACTATCATCTTGGCACGCGTCCCCGGTCCTGTGTTTTGCATGATAAACGTGAGTTGGGCGCGCCCGCTCCAGCCCGTGGGAGCCAAAACGCCAACCTCTATCTGAAAGCGCGCGAGATCCGTGATCGCGATAACCCGGTCGGCCTGTCGCCCCGTCCCCCAGGGCGTCGGCGAGGCGCGGTCTACGTCGTACAGGTCCGGTCCGCCGGCATATGATCCGTGGAATAGCACGCTCGTCGCATACGCCCCGTCGACCATGTAGTCGAGGCGCACTCCGAGCAGACTATTAGCGTCGAGTCGCTGGAGCGTCCCATCGATAGCGACCCGCAGGTCGAGCCTGTTGGGCAGCCCTTCGAGGGTGGCGCCGACCACGGCCTCGGCGCGCTGTTCCGTTGCCATCCCCAGGCGCGCGGTCCACGTACTCTTATCGAAATCCGCGTAGGCCGCCGTCGTGCGGTCGGGGTAATAGTGCAGCGTCCGTATAATGGTCGCGACCGGCGCGGGCGGCATGGCGGACACTGTAGTCCCATCATCCAGGGCCAGATAGACCACGCCGTCGCGCGGGATGTTTCCCATCCACGTCAAGCCCGCCGTCCGCACATCAGCGGATGTGTCAACTGGCGCGAGTTCCTCGCGCGCGGGGTCGTCGCCCCAACTGGCGTGCTCCGCGTCGATCCGATAGACACGGAGGGTCGCGGTGGCGAAGGGAGCGTGACTCAGGTCCACGCTGACCGTCTGATCGTCATCCGATCTATTCCATAAGACAAGGTCGGCGCGATGCCCGTCGGTCGCGGCCATGCCCCCGACCTCCTGCGATCCGCTGACGCTTACCCTGCGACGGTCCACCGGCATGCCCATATAGACGTTATAGGCGTTGAACACGGCCTTGCGCCGGCCCTCGAAGCTGACCATGCCGGAGTAGTTGTCCTGTCCGCTGTCCAGGAATTGCGCCCAACTCACCTTCGTCAAGCAGGGATAGGCGAGCAAGTCGTGAAAATCCTGTAACAGCATGGCCGCCGAGGGATGCTTTTCTTGCGGTCCGCCCAGCGGGTAATCGACCGGTAACGAGTTGTACTCGTTCAAGTGCATCTCCGTCGTCGTGAATCGCGGGTCGCGCGATAGTCCGTCGCGCATCCGCTCTACCGCCGCGCCGACCCCAGGGCCGTAGTGGTGGAACGAGAAGAAGTCAAGCGGCAGATCATGCGCGCGTACGTCCTCCAGGAAAGCCGTGATCCAGGATCTCTCGTCGGTGAAGGCCAGAGCCGGTCCGCCCACGACGGCATCGGGATCCTCCGCCTTGATGCCCGACGCGCCACGCCGATACATCTCGAAGTATTCGTCGCGCGTCCCCGTGAAGAAGACGGGGCCGGTGCGTGGGTCGATGAGATCGGGCTCGTTGTACACCTCGTGATAACCGATACGGATGCCTTGCGCGCGATAGTGCCGCGCGAAGGCGCGCAGGACCTGTTCCCATCCCTCCATAGTGACCGGTGCGCTGCGCCAGTCGCCCCCCTGCTGTAAGGGGATCGGCATATAGCAATACGACCAATAGGGTAGCACCTTCTTGCTATTCAGCAGCGTCGCGAGTTCATCCAGTTCGGCGAAGTTATACAAGAGGTGTTCGGCCGTCCCGGTGACGGGTTGGACCTCGTATGGATTCCACCCCGGGCCCCAGCCCCAGGCGATGTCGATGCGCAGCGACTCCGGACCCACGTCGGCGAAGCGCTCGGCGTCACGCTTGTAGCGGTCCAGCGTCACGAGACCTGAGTTATACACGGCAAACTTCATCTTGCTCAGCGGAT
>JAABUR0100010241.1_pt1 | contig 10341 bp, 14 predicted proteins | sample 5560091 | NCBI WGS metagenome assembly JAABUR01 (sample SAMN10711879, study PRJNA513375) | rock metagenome | isolation source: Antarctica rocks | place: Antarctica: Victoria Land, University Valley sud
AAGGCGATCTGCGTGCCGTCGGGCGACCACGCCGGGTTGCGCGCGTCCACGACCGGGCCGGTCGAGATGTAGCAGCACCACCACTCGTCGGTGAAGGGGCGGTTGAAGTCCGTCGTGCCGATCGAGTCGGGCGGCTGCGCGTAGTGGTGGTCGTAGAGGAGCTGGCCGTTGCCCCCGGAGAACGACGCCTGCGCGGGCAGGGCCCCAACGAGCGCGCACGCGCACACCGCGAGTGAGATGAGTATGCGATGACGCATGAATGCACCTTCCGTGGTCGCTCGCCCGCGCACACAACACGGCCAGTCCCGACGATACACCGGGCAGGAGCGGAACGGACGAATGGACGTCCGCGCGTGCACCGCTCTGGACGCTTGATCGGTGGCGCGTCAGCCGTTCGCGATGAGGGCCGCGCAGCGCGACGCGGGTCGGGCGGGACCGCGACCAGCAGAACGTCGCAACTCGCCCGCGCGCGCCGTGGGATGCGACGTTCTTCTCTATAGGGGCAAAACGTCGCACCGGAGTGAGCCGGGTGCGGAATGCGACGTTCTCGGGGGCCGATACTGGGCGAGCAGCGCGCGCTCGGCATCCTCGAACGCGCGCGCCGTCGTTCGTCCCGTTCGATCGCTCACCGCCCGCCGAGCGAAATTCAACCCTGCTGGACCTCGTAGATCTCGTCGGCCACGAGACCGTGAGCTTCGCGATGAACGGTATGGGCGGCCTCAGCGGTGGGTGCCTCGACAAGGCAGAAGATTTTGCCCGCCTTCTCGTCGACCCAGTAGCTCTTGTAGTCGACGCCGTACTCCTCCTGCCTCTCCACGTCCTTCCGGTGCGCCTCAGCGACGTCCTTCGCCGAGACCTCACCGTCGAGGTGGTGGACGTCCATGAACAGTGGCATGACGCTCCTCCGGTTGAGTGCAGCGTCGATGCTATGCCGGTTGACCCTCATCAGGCAAGGCCGATCGCGGCGGGTGCCCGACCGGATCGGACGCCGCAGCGAGGGCAGGCCGGGCGCTTCATCGAGCACCCCGCGTCCCACGACGCGTCCCACGGGGGCCGCAGAACGACGAAAGCCCCGCAGACGCGGGGCTTTTCCAAGGTACCGCTACGGGGATTCGAACCCCGGTTTCCGCCGTGAGAGGGCGGCGTCCTAGTCCCCTAGACGATAGCGGCAGGAACCGCCGTGCAGCGTAGCAACGGCGCCGCGGAGCGATGCGGCTGAGAGGACTCGAACCTCCACGGGGTTGCCCCCACGGCGACCTGAACGCCGCGTGTATACCAATTTCACCACAGCCGCAGTGAGCGGCGAAGCTTAGCGTGCAGCCCCGGTCGGCGTGTCCAATGGACGCGCCCGCTTCATCGCGGCCGGAGCACCATGAAGTCGCTCACGTTGGCGACGCCCAGCATCGCCCTGACCGGCCCCGGGACCAGCGCGCGCCGGGGGTCGTGGACGATCTCCGGATCGACCAGGGGGATGTGCCTTCTCCTGGTCTCGACCGAGCACCCGCCGGCGGCGAGCACGTTGCGGACCCACTGGCTGTCGGCCCCGTAGGTGAGTGCGATGACGTAGCGGTCACCGGCACGGAACAGGTTGACCGGGGTCCGATGGACGCGGCCGGACCGGCGACCCCGATGGGTGACGATCGCGAAGCCCGGAAGCCGGCGCGCGGCGTGGCCGAGGACGGGGTTCGTGACGACGCGGTTGAACCGCGCGAGGGTCTTGGGGAGTGGCATCCGGATCGGGGACCGCGAGCGTTCATGACAACCTATCCGTCCCGCCGCCCGGACGGACGCATCGAAGTGGAGCGGGCGCTCCGCTTCTTGATACCTTGGGACAGCCACGCAGGACCGTCCCCAGGTCCGCTTCCCCGCTCCCGGTCCCCCCCCGGAGGTCCGCGTTGTCCACCGTCGCTTCCGAGCGCCCCGACGAGTTCGTCGAGCCCCCGGCGTCGGGCGGGACGAACCGTTGGCTCGTGCTCGTGATCGTCTGCCTCGCCCAGTTCATGGTCGTCCTCGACGCGACGGTGGTAAACGTCGCGCTGCCCTCGATCCAGGCCGACCTCGGATTCTCCGAGGCCAACCTGCAGTGGGTCATCAACGGCTACACGCTCGTGTTCGGCGGCTTCCTGCTGCTCGGCGGTCGTGCCGGCGACCTGTTCGGGCGCCGCAAGCTGTTCGTCATGGGCGTCGCGGTCTTCTCGTTCGCCTCGCTGCTCAACGGCCTCGCCACGTCGGACACCTGGCTCGTCGCCGCGCGGGCGCTGCAGGGCCTCGGCGGCGCTCTGGTCTCCCCCGCCGCGCTGTCGATCATCACCACGACGTTCTCCGAGGGCGAGGAGCGGACCAAGGCGCTCGGCGTGTGGAGCGCGATCGCGGCCGGCGGCGGCGCGTTCGGACTGCTGCTCGGCGGCGTGCTGACCGACCTGCTGAGCTGGGAGTGGATCTTCTTCGTCAACGTGCCGATCGGCGTCGCCACCGCGATGCTGGCGGTCCGCTTCGTCCCCGAGTCGCGGGCGCTGCTGCGCAACACGGGCGTCGACCTGCCCGGCGCCGTCACCGTGACCGCCGGCCTGGTCGTGCTCGTGTACGCGATCGTCAAGGCCGAGGACTTCGGCTGGGGCTCGGGCCGGACGCTCGGGCTCGCCGCCGTCGCGGTCGCGCTGCTCGCCGCGTTCGTCGTCATCGAGCGGCGCTCGAAGGCCCCGCTCATCCGCCTCGGGATCTTCCGCGTGCGCTCCCTGGCCGGCGCCAACGCGGTGCTGCTGGCGGTCGTCGGCGGCCTGTTCGCGTTCTTCTTCTTCTCGTCGCTCTACGTGCAGAAGATCCTCGGCTACTCGCCGCTGGAGGCCGGCCTCGCGTTCCTGCCGGTGACCGCCGGCATCGGCATCGGCGCCGGCATCGCCCAGCAGATCGTCAAGCGCATCGGCGTGCGCACGACCGCAGCGATCGGCATGCTGATCGCCGCCTTCGGGCTGTACCTGTTCTCCGGCGTCTCGGCCGACGGCACGTACCTGAGCGACGTGCTCCCGGCCGTGATCCCGCAGTCGGTCGGGATGGGCCTGTTCTTCGTCCCGATCACGCTGATCGCCACGACCAACGTCGGCGACGAGGACGCCGGGCTCGCCTCCGGCCTGTTCAACACCGCCCAGCAGGTCGGCGGCGCGCTCGGGCTCGCGGTGCTCTCCACCCTCGCGGCCGACAAGTCGACGAGCGTGCTGAGCGGCCTCGGGCACCGGCCCACCCCGGCCGAGCAGGCCGACGCGCTGCTCGACGGTTTCCAGGTCGCGTTCACCGCGGCGGCGATCCTCGTGGCGTTCGGCGCCGTGCTGCTGACGCTCGCGGTGCGCAAGCGCGACGTCGCCGGCATCGACCCCGAGGCCGCGCCCGTGCCGGGTGCGTGACGGCGTGGGCGCCGCCACGCTGTTCCGCCGCTTCCCGACCAAGGAGCACCTGATCCTCACGATCGTCGAGGAGCGGGTCGCGGAGCTGCAGGCGGCGGCGGACGCCGCCGCGCGGCACCCCGATCCCTGGATCGCGCTCGAGCGGCTGATGGAGGCGGGCGCCGCGGAGCGCCGGGGCTAGCGAGCCCGTGCCCGCCTGGGCCTGGATCGCGTTGGTCGCCGTCGCGCTGTACGTCGCGTTCGTGCTCGCGCTGCTCATCGCCGGGCGGCGGACCCAGGCACGCGCGCTCGCCGGCTTCCTGCCCGACTGCGCGGTGCTGTGCCGGCGGCTGCTCGGCGACCCGCGGGTCGCGCGCCGGCACAAGCTTGCGGTGGCCCTGCTCCTGGCCTACCTGCTCATGCCGTTCGATCTCGTGCCGGACTTCATCCCGGTCGCCGGACAGCTCGACGACGCCATCCTCATCGCGCTCGTGCTGCGCGCGGTGGTGCGCGGCGCGGGCGCCGAGATCGTGGCGGAGCACTGGCCCGGACCGGCCGGATCGCTGCGCCTGATCCTCAAGCTCGCCGACGGGTCAACAAGCGGACAGGGCTGACGGTCACATCGGGAACCGACCGTCGGTCGGAGCGGTGCGCGATGGGCAGTCCCTGCAGCCCGCGTACTTGTTCCGTGACCACCGGAGGACGACTTGCAGACCTATTCCACCCCAACCACCAGCGGGCCGACGACGCCCGGCGGCGATTCAGCGACCGACCAGGCGAAGGACAAGGCCCAGCAGGCCACCGGCGCCGCGAAGGAGCAGGCCCAGCAGGCGGCCGGGCAGGCCAAGGGCGCGCTGCGCTCGCAGGTCGACCAGCGCTCGACCGACGCAGGCGAGAAGGTCGGCGGCTTCGCATCCGACGTCCGCACCGTCGGCGACCAGCTGCGCGAGCAGGGCAAGGACCAGCCGGCCAAGCTCGCCGACCAGGCCGCCGATCGCGCCGAGCGGCTCGGCAGCTACCTCAAGCAGAGCGACGCCGACCGCATCCTCGGCGACGTCGAGGACTTCGGCCGGCGCCAGCCGTGGGCCGTGATCGCCGGCGGCATGGCGCTCGGGCTCGTCGCCTCGCGCTTCCTCAAGGCGTCGTCCAGCAGCCGCTACGAGCAGCGCTCGTCGCAGGGCTACGGCCGGCTGCCGGCGCGCACCTCGGACGTCTCCCCCGCGACGTCGGGCATCGCCGGTCCCGTCACGTCCGGTCCGGCCGTTCCGGTCACCCCGCCGGCCGGCGTGACCGCGACGGGCGCCACGGCGCCGGGCACGGGCTTCGAGGGGAGCCGCTGAGCCATGGCCGACGCCACGAACGGCGGAGCCGCCGCCCGGGCCGCGGGGACGGGCACGGCAGACGCGTCCACCGGCGCGACGGACGCCCGCGAGCGGCCGATCGGCGAGCTCGTCAAGGACCTCTCCGCGCAGACGTCGACCCTGGTCCGCCAGGAGATCGAGCTCGCCCGCGCGGAGCTGCAGGAGAAGGGCAAGGTCGCCGGCAAGGGCGCCGGGATGCTGGGGGGCGCGGCCGTCGCCGGCCTGCTGGCCCTCGGTGCGCTGACCGCCGCCCTGATCGCCCTGCTCGACAAGGCGATGGCGACCTGGGTCGCCGCAGTGATCGTCATGGCGCTGTGGGCGGTCGTTGCCCTGGTGCTCGCGAAGTCCGGCCAGAAGGCGCTGCAGCGCGCCACCCCGCCGGCACCCCAAACCGTTGAAACCGTGAAGGAGGACATCCAGTGGGCGAAGAACCCGACCGGATCCGCGCCGAGATAGAGCAGACGCGCGCGGACATGAGCGAGACCGTCGACGCGCTCGGCTACAAGGCCGACGTCAAGTCGCGCGCGAAGGAAAACCTGCAGGAGAAGCGGGAATCGGCGAAGGAGAGCATCGTGGGCGTCAAGGACAAGATCGTCGGGACCGGCAGCTCGGTCACCGGCACGGTGAGCAACCGCACGCCGGATGCCGCCGACGTCAAGGACAAGGCCCGCCAGGCCAAGAGCGTGGCGCAGTCGAACCCGCTCGGGCTGGCCATCGGCTCGGTCGCCATCGGCTTCCTCACCGGCATGCTGATCCCGTCCACCCGCGTGGAGGACGAGAAGCTCGGCGAGATGTCCGACAACGTGATCGAGAAGGTCAAGGAGACCGGCCAGGAGGCGCTCGAGCACGGCAAGCAGGTCGCCCAGGAGGCTGCGCAGAGCGCGCAGGAGACGGTCAAGGAGAGCGGCCAGGAGCACGCGCAGCAGGTCAAGGAGAGCGCGCAGCAGTCCGCTCAGGAGGCGACGTCGTCGTCCTCGTCCGGCCAGCCGAGCTACCAGACGCACTGATGGCCCCCACGACACGGACCGGCCGCCCGCCCTCGCGGGCCGGCCGCACCTCCACCACGACCGGCACGGGCCGCTTCGCGCGAGCGGGCGGCGCGACCCGCACGCAGGGGCTGCGCCGCCGGCGCCAGCCCCAGCCGACCGGCTTCAAGAAGATCCTGAGCGCCGTCGTCCCCTCGGGCGCGGCCAAGAAGGCGACGCCGAGCTCCAAGACGGGCAAGGCCGGCGGGTTCGCGCTCGTCGCCGCGGCGGCGGGCATGGCGTTCAAGAACCGGGACAAGCTCAGCCAGATGCGGCACAAGGACGCGGGCACGGTGGGCACCACGCCCCCGCCGACGCCCACTTCCTCGACGGGCGCGAACGACGCGTTCCCGCCGCCGAGCACTCCCAGCCTCTAGCGGGACGCGCGGGCCGGGCGGGAAGCCGCCCGGCCCGCGCGATCTGCAAGCCTTCCGGCGTGGTGGACGACGACGGCCATCCCATCGGCTACAAGATCCTTCCGCGCGGGACGCCCGTCCGCACGTCGGACGGCGTGCAGATCGGCACCGTGCGCCGCGTGCAGGACAACGCCCGCGAGCACATCTTCGACGGCATCGTGATCGACACGCCCGAGGGGCGCCGGTTCGTCGACGCACCGGAGGTCGCGCGCATCTTCGAGCGCGCCGTCGTGCTCGCGATCAGCGCCGAGCAGGCTCGGGAGCTGCCCGAGCAGGGCTCCGCCGTCGCCGACCGGATGCGCAACACCACCCCGCTGCGGCGGGCCAAGCGGCTCGGCCGCTCGATGCGCGACCGCTGGGACCGGCGCTGAGCGTGGCCTGGGTCGAGCCCGTCACCCTCACCGGGGAGCACGTCGTGCTCGAGCCGGCCGCCGACCGGCACGTCCCCGACCTGCTCGCCGCGGGCCAGGACGACGTCGTGTGGGCATGGCTGCCGTGGCCGCGGCCGCGCACCGAGGCGGACGTCGCCTCGATGCTGGCCGGCGAGCGCGAGCTGGCGTGCCCGTTCGCCCAGGTCGACGCCGCGAGCGGGCGCGCGGTCGGGATCACCACCTACCGCGACATCGACGCGCGCCACCGCACGCTCGAGATCGGCGGAACCTGGCTCGGCCGCCCGTGGTGGCGGACCGCGATCAACACCGAGGCCAAGCTGCTGTTCCTCGGGCACGCGTTCGAGGGGCTCGGCGCGAACCGCGTGGCGATCAAGACCGACATCCGCAACGAGCGCTCCCAGGCGGCGATCGCCCGGCTGGAGGCCGTGCGCGAGGGCGTGCTGCGCCACCAGTACGTGCGCCGCGACGGCAGCCTGCGCGACACCGTGATGTACAGCATCGTCCCCGACGAGTGGCCGCCGGTCCGGGCCGCGCTGCGCGAGCGACTCGCCGCCCACCGATGAGCGCGACCGTCACCCAGCTCTCGATCGCGCCGGTCAAGGGCATGCGGATCGCCCCGGTCGAGTCGATCGAGCTCGACGCCACCGGCGCACGCGGCGATCGCGCGTTCTGCGTGGTCGACGCCGACCACGCGCTGCTGCTCTCGACCCGCACGCCCCAGCTGCTGCAGATCGCGCCGCACTGGGAGGCGGGCCGCCTCGCGCTGCGCTTCCCCGACGGCGGCGAGGTGTCCGAGGCGCCGGTGCTCGGCGCGCGGGCCAGCACCGCGAACTACGCGGGCCGGCCGATCCACGGACGGCTCGTCGGCGGCGCGCTCAGCGAGGCGGTCGCCGCCCACCTCGGCCGCCCGGCGCAGTTGCTCGCGCGCGACGACGGCGAGCGGCTCGCCGACGACGCCCCGGCCACGCTGATGTCGGTCGCGTCGCTCGCGGCGCTGGCGCCGGAGCTGGGCGGCGCGGTGCCCGACGCCCGCCGCTTCCGCATGACGATCGCGATCGACGGCGTCGACGCGTGGGCGGAGCACGCCTGGGCGGGCCTGGAGATCGCGGTCGGCGACGCGCTGCTGCGGGGGATCGACCCCGTCCCGCGCTGCGTGGTCACCACGCGCGACCCCGAGGCGGGCCGGGCCGACGCGCCGGTGCTCAAGGCGCTCGCGACGCTGCGCGGCAAGCACGACGTCACGTTCGGACTGTGGTGCGAGGTGCTCGAGCCCGGCCGGGTCCAGGTCGGCGACGCCGTCCTCCCGCCCGTGTGAGTCACGGTTGCGACGGTCCGTCCTGAACCCGCACCCGGTCGGGTAGGCCGAGCGGAGCCCCTTCCCCCCTCCACCCAACCGCGAGGTTCGCATGATTCAACGCATCGACCGGCTCGGCGTCGAGCTCCCTCCGCCCTCCGACCCCGATCCGAACGGCGCGGCCGCCGTCCAGGAGCTCATGGGCGGCAAGTTCGGCGAGATGTCGACGTTCATGAACTACACGTTCCAGTCGTTCAACTTCCGCGGCCGCCAGCAGGCGCGCCCGTTCTACGACCTCATCGCCAACATCGCGGCCGAGGAGTTCGGGCACATCGAGCTGGTCGCCGCGGCGATCAACACGATGCTGACCGGCGCCTCGCCCGTCGACGACGGCAAGGCCCCCAAGGCGTCGCTCGCCGGGGTCAAGGACGCGCGCATGAGCCAGCACTACCTGCTCGGCGGCCAGGGTGCGCTGCCGTTCGACTCCCAGGGCAAGCCGTGGACCGGCGAGAACGTGTTCTCCTCCGGGGACCTGATCGAGGACCTGACCCACAACTACTTCCTCGAGACCGGCGCCCGCAGCGGCAAGCTGCGCGTCTACGAGATGGTCGAGCATCCGGCGGCGCGAGCGCTGACCGGCTACCTGCTCGTGCGCGGCGGCGTCCACCAGGTCGCCTACGCGCGTGCGCTCGAGCGCCTCACCGGCGCCGACCTGACGAAGCTGTTCCCGTCGCCGAACATCCCGACGGAGAAGATCCCCGAGTGCCAGCCGCACATCGCGAAGCAGCTGCACCTCAAGCTCTACCGGTTCTCGCCCAGCGACTACCTCGAGCTGGCCGCGGTGTTCAACGGCCCGCACCCGGAGACCGGCGAGCCGCTGGTCGTCGAGGACGAGATGCCCGAGGGCTTCCCGCCGATGGACCTGCCGCCCCAGCCCGCGGTGTTCGCCCCGGACTACGCGCCGGAGGACATCGCCGAGATCGCCGTCAAGCTGCGCGAGGCCGCCGGCCTGCCCAAGGAGCCGACCGGCGTCGTCGCCAACGACCCGAGCGGGGTCGTGGACAAGGTGAAGGAGAAGCTGTCCTAGCGCCCGCGAGCGGAGCCGCTGCCCCAAGGGGACGGCGGCTCCGCGGCGGTGCACGGCTAGGAGGCGACGGCCTCCGGCTCGTCCGCGAGCGACAGGGGCTCGTCCAGCAGGATCTGCACCGGTCCAGATTGCACAACCTAAAGCGGGACTGTCCCCCTTCAGGTTCGTATCGTCCCACGGCTCATGCGCCGGTACCTGGAGATCCTTCGCACGCCGCACGTGGGCCGGCTGTTCGCGGCGTCGCTGCTCGCGCGGCTGCCGATGGGGATCAACGGGCTCGCGATCGTGCTGCTGCTGCGGGCCGAGACCGGCTCGTTCGGCGCGGCCGGCGCGACGGCCGGGGCGCTCGCGCTCGGCAGCGGGCTCGGCGCGCCGGTCACCGCCCGCGCGATCGACACGCTCGGCGCCCGCACGCTGCTCGTGCTGGCCGCGGTCAACGCCGCCGGACTGCTCGCCGTCGTGGGGCTGGCACGGGCCGGCGCGCCGACCGGCGCGCTCGTCGCCGCCGCGCTGGTCGCCGGCGCGGCGTTCCCGCCGACCTCGTCGGTCCTGCGCGCGCACTACCCGCGGCTGTTCGGCGACCGGCCGGCGCTGATGCAGGGCGCGTTCGCGCTCGACTCCGTGCTGACGGAGTCGATCTTCACCGTCGCGCCGCTGCTGACCGCCGGGCTCATCGTGCTGTTCGAGCCGGCGGCGGCGCTGCTCGTCTCGGCGGCGGCCGTGCTGGGCGGCACCGCGGCGATGGTGGCGGCGCTCCCGCCCGCGGAGGCGCCGGTGGCCGAGCCGGCCGACGGATCGCGCAGCCGCCTCGGCGCGCTGGCGGCGCCCGGCATCCGCACGCTGGTCGCGGCGATGCTCCCGGTCGGCTTCGCGTTCGGCGCGCTCGAGGTCGCGCTGCCGGCGTTCGCCGACGCCGAGGGGCGACCCGAGCTCGCGGGCGTGCTCGTCGCGCTGTGGGCGCTCGGGAGCGTGGCCGGCGGCCTGACCTACGGCGCCCGGCCGCGGCGCGGGACGCTCGCCACCGCGCACCTGCGCGTGGCGCTCGGACTTCCGTTGAGCTTCCTGCCGCTCGCGCTGGCGAGCTCGCCGGCCGTGATGGCGCTGCTCGTCGTTCCCGCCGGCGTGCTGATCGCCCCGCTGATCGCGACCCGCAACGAGCTGGCCGGCCTCGTCGCGCCGGCCGACTCGCGGACCGAGGCCTACACGTGGCCGCTGACGGCGCTCGTCGGCGGGATCGCGCTGGGCGCGGCGACCGCCGGCGCGCTCGCCGACGCGACGAGCTGGCAGGCGGCGGTGCTCGCCGCGAGCGTCGCCGCCGGGGTCGGGGCGGCGGTGTCCGCCGGGCGCCGGGCGACGCTCGTGACCGCGTAGTGATCGGCATGCGGCCGT
>JAABUR0100010243.1_pt1 | contig 10340 bp, 12 predicted proteins | sample 5560091 | NCBI WGS metagenome assembly JAABUR01 (sample SAMN10711879, study PRJNA513375) | rock metagenome | isolation source: Antarctica rocks | place: Antarctica: Victoria Land, University Valley sud
CGCGGCCGCTCAGGGTCACGTCACCCTCGCGGTCGCCGAGGACGCGCTCCAGCGGCGCGCGGTGCGCTACGACAAGAAGGGCGACGCGCACTACGACCTCATCTCGGCGTGGATCAAGGCGACCCGTGGCTCCGACCCAGACGCCTCGCTCTACTACCTCGCGGTGATGCTCGAGGCGGGGGAGGACCCGCGGTTCATCGCGCGGCGCATGGTGATCCTCGCCAGCGAGGACATCGGCAACGCCGCGCCGCAGGCCCTCCAGGTCGCCGTCGCGACGTCACACGCCGTGCAGCTCCTCGGGATGCCGGAGGGCGCGCACGCGCTCGCCCAGTGCACGACGTACCTCGCCTGCGCGCCGAAGTCGAATGCCTCCTACATCGCGCTGAACGCCGCCCGCGCCCACGCGCGCGAGCACGGTGTCCAGCCGCCGCCCGAGGCGCTGCTGCCCGGCGCGCGCGGCGTGGGCTACGACTACCCGCACGACCGCCCGGGCTCCGTCTCACCGCAGGAGCTGCTGCCGCCGGCGGTCGCCGGGGCGCGCTTCTACGCGCCCGAGGGCAAGGAGCCGCAGCAGGCCGAGCGCCTGGCTCAGGTTCGGCGGGCACGCGCAAGGGATTGACACGGTCGGTCCGGCGGAATCGCCCCGTGTCGCGTCGGGCGCGCGCTGGCAAGCTGCCGCCCCGAACCCACCTGGCAGGATGGGCCGATGCCCTCCCTCGCCGACGCGACGCCGACGCTGAGCTGCGTCAGCCCCGTCACTGGCGAGCGGCTCGGCGAGGTGGCGGTGACCGCACCCGCCGCCGTTGGCGCCGCCGTCCGCGAGGCGCGGGCGGTGCAGCGACTGTGGTGGCAGCTGCGGGCGCGCGACCGCGCGCGCTACATGGCGCGCGCCGCGCAGGCGGTCATCGACGAGGCCGACGAGCTCGTCGCGCTGATCGGCGTCGAGCAGGGCCGCCCGCGCGCGGAGATCGAGCTCATGGAGCTCCTCCCCGCGATCGAGACGCTCCAGTGGCTCGCCGAGCACGGGCCGGGGATCCTCGCCGGGGAGAAGGTCGGGGTCTCGCGCGCGCTGCGCCCCTTCACCCGTGCGCGCTGGACCTACGAGCCGCTCGGGGTCGTCGCGGTGCTCGGCCCGGCGACGGAGCCGTTCGCCACCCCGCTCGGGGACGTTGCGGTCGCGCTCATGGCGGGCAACGGAGTGGTCTACAAGCCGTCGCCGCACGCGGCGCTGGCGGGGGAGCGGATCGCGCGAGTCTTCGCGCGCGCGGGGCTTCCGGAAGGGCTGCTGCAGATCGTGCACGGCGGCTCGGAGACCGGCGCGGCGCTCGTCGACGCGCGGATCGACCAGGTGCGCTTCACCGGCTCGCTGGCCGCGGGCCGCGTCGTGCTCGAGGCCTGTGCGCGCGGGCTGAAGCGCTCCGTGCTCGAGCTCGGCGGCAAGGACGCGATGGTCGTCTGCGCCGACGCGAATCTGCCGCGCGCGGTCGACGGCGCGGTGTGGGGCGCATTCGCCAACGCCGGGCAGTGCGGCGGCTCGATCGAGCGCGCCTACGTTGTGCGGGAGGTCTTCCCGCGCTTCCTGGCGGGGGTCGTGGCAAGGGCCCGCGCGCTGCCGGTCGGGGATCCGCGCGACCCGGCGACCGCGGTCGGCCCGCTGGTCGACGCGCCGCGCCGCGACCGGGTGGAGGAGCTGATCGACGACGCGGTCGCGCAGGGCGCGACGCTCCACTGCGGCGGCCCCGTCGCGGCGCCCGGCGTGACCGGCGCGTGCTTCGCCCCTGCGGTGCTCACGGGTGTCAGGGGCGCGATGCGCCTTGCGCACGAGGAGGTCCCCGGTCCGGTCCTGGCCGTCCATGCGGTCGAGAGCGAGGAGGCGGCAATCGCCGGCGCGAACGACTCAGAGCTCGGGCTGGGCGCCTCCGTGTGGACCGCCGACCGCTTCAAGGGCGCGCGCATCGCCCGCGAGCTGCACGTCGGGATGGTCTGGATGAACGACCACCTCGTCTCGCGCTCGGCGCCCCAGCTGCCGTGGGGCGGCGTCGGCGGCTCAGGGTTCGGACGCGCGCGGGGAGCGATCGCGCTGCGCACGTCCGCCGAGCCGAAGGTCGTCACCTGGGACCCGCCCGCGGGCCGTCCGTTCTGGTGGTTCCCCTACGACGCGACCCTGGTGCGCGCCGCGCGGGCGATCGGGGAGCTGCGCTCCGCGCGCGACGCCGACCGCGAGCGCGGGCTCCGCGCGGGCGGCGTCCCGATCGCGCGCGTCGTCGCGCGGACGCTGCGGACGCTCCGGCGGCGCTGAGGAGCGCATCGAGAGGTCGTTCTCGGACGGTAGACGTCCCGAAGCGACCACTCGATGCGGCGCTCAGGCCGCCCGAGCGCCCAACGGCAGCCCGGTGCGCGCGCTCGGGACGAGGCGCACGCGACCGGGGAGCAGTGGGACGACGAGGCGGCGCACGTACTCCTGGTTCGCCTTGAGCGCGAGCGTCCGCGCCGGGTCCCAGCGCAGGCCGTAGCCCTTGCGCACGCGCGCGGGAAGCAGGCCGATCGTGAGCTGGTTGACGGCCTCGCGCAGCGGCACCGCCATGAGCGGGACAGGGACGCCGAGGACGATCCGGCGGCCGAGCTCGCGCGCGCACTCGGTGACCCACAGGCGCTTGGTCGTCGCGGCGACGTAGACGTCGAAGGCCTCGATGTCCGCGGGCATCTCGCGCGGCAGCAGCCCGAAGCACGCGCCGACGACGCGATAGTCCTGCCAGAGTGCGTCGCGCTCGTCACGGCTCAGGGGACCGACATAGGCGCGGTAGACGCGGTCGGCGGCGTCGATCAGGCAGGCGAGGATCCACAGCAGCAGTTCGGGGTCATCGGCCGCGTAGGGCGTGCCCGCAGGGAACGGGCCGGCGTCGTGGGGAATCGTGCCGCGGACGGTCGCGTGCGCCGCGCGGACCCGGGCGGTGGAGGCGTCGGCCTTCGCCCTGGAGCCCCAGGTGATCTCGTCCATGACCCTCGCGGTGCGGCGCAGGCGGGCGTAGGGATCGTCGAGCGCGCCCGTCGACATGAAGAAGCCCTCGAAGGCCACGGGGTGCGCGGCCATCATCAGCAGCGCCCGCGGGCCCGAGAGCGCAGCGGCGTACTCGCCGAGCACCCGGCGGATCATGGCGTCGTCGGAGAAGTACCGGTCCACATCAGCAGGTACGCACCAGAGCGCCTCAGGGTGCACCGCGAACCCCTACCTTCAGGAGACCATGCCTGCCGCCGCCTACGCCGGGAAGGAGTGCGTCTGCCAGTTCAAGCGCGGGATCTGCGACCAGACCTGCGTGAAGGACATGCTGGACACCCCCTTCTACATCGCCTGCCTGAAGCTCCGCCGGCGCCGGTGCCTGGTAGTTGGCGGCGGGGCGCTCGGGCTTGAGAAGGCGGAGGGCCTGCTCGCCTGCAGCGCCGACGTGCACGTCATCGCGCCCGACGTCGTCGATGAGGTCGCCGAGCTCGCGGCGGAGGGCTCGCTCACGTGGGAGCAGCGCGACTATGCCGGCCGGGAGGACCTCGCGGGCGCCTTCATGGTTATCGCCTGCACGGACGACACCGACACGAACATCCGCATCTACGACGACGCGGAGGAGCGGGCGATGCTCGTGAACATCGTCGACGTGCCGCCGCTGTGCAACTTCATCCTCCCCGCGATCGTGCGCACGGGCCCGCTGGCCGTTGCGATCTCCACCGCCGGCGCCTCGCCCGCACTGGCCAAGCGCATGAAGGCCGAGGTCTCCGAGCTCTTCGGCGAGGAGTACGCGCAGCTCGCGATCATGCTCAACGACGCGCGCGGCTGGGCGAAGGGCACGCTGCCGACCTACCAGGACCGCAAGGCGTTCTTCGAGGAGATCGTCAACGGCGACCCGGACCCGATCGCCCTGCTGCGCGAGGGCAAGGCGCAGGACGTGCTCGCGCTCATCGCGGCCGCGCAGCGGACGCACCAGCCAGCGTAGACGTGAGCCCTACCAAGCGCTGATCGCGTAGTAGAGGTACGCGACGAAGATCATGTAGTCCACCATCGCCACAACAAGGCCACCCACGACGCTCCAGACGGCACGCCGCCACACCGGCATGCACCGGACGGCGCGCTCCTGGGTGAGGAGCAGCGCGGAGAGCATGATCGGCGTCCCCGCCGCGACGAGGCTCAGCTCATCAGCGGGCTCGTTGGCGGACGCGAGCATGAACATCGCGTAGACGACGACGCTCGCGACAGGGAGCACGAGAAGCGCCAGGAGCCAGAAGCGCCAGGTGGGCTCGTAGGGTGCTTGTTGACCATCGGTCAGTTTCATGCTGACCGTACGCCGGCGTCCACACACGGTTACTGACCGACGGTCGACTTGGGCGCCGGGCTGGTCTCAGGAGGTACGGAGTGGGTGCCCGCCACTCCTCGGCCGGATCCAGCGGAAGGGTGCTCGGGCGCCCGCCGGTTGCTGACCGGCGGGCGACGAGCGGAGCCTCAGCCCCTCGCGCAGAGCACGTAGGCCACCGGCGTCCGCGACGACGCGCCGCCGTTGAACAGCGAGATGCGCCAGCGCGTGGGGACCGACCCGCCGCCGACGGGAAGCGAGTCGACGACGTTGTCGTTCGTCGTCGGCGGGCCGGCGAACCCGCCGCCGCCGCCGGTCGCGCGCTCGCCGGCCTGGCAGGAGGCGCTCACCGCGCCCACGGCTCCCGCCGCGACGGCGCCGCCCGACTGCTGGCGCACCACGCTCGTGCCGGCCTTCGGCCGCGGCGGGAGGACGCCCTTCTTGAAGTCCTTGGCGAGGAGGGAGCGGTCGCGGATCTGCGCCGTCCCCACCGCGCCCTCCCGAATCGCGGAGCGGCCGACGGAGTCCGGCGGGATCTTCATCGCCGCGTAGCTGGTGCCGCCGAGCGCGACGCCGAGCGCCACGCACGCGACCACCATGGAGGGACTGGGCAGGCTGATCCGGCGGGTCATATTCTGGCTCCTTGCGAGGATGTGCACGCAGGCGTTCCCCGTCCGGCCCGGGGCCAACCCCAGCCAGCGGGATACAGTCGCCGCGATGAGCGACCGCCTCACCCACCTCGACGCCGAAGGCACCGCGCGGATGGTCGACGTGGGCGCCAAGGCGGTGACGCGGCGACGCGCCGTTGCCCGTGCGACGGTCCGCATGCTGCCGGAGACCGCCGCGGTCGTCGCCGCAGGGGACGCGCCGAAAGGCGATGTGCTCGGGGTGGCCCGCATCGCGGGCATCCAGGCCGCCAAGCGGACGGGCGAGCTCATCCCGCTCTGCCATCCGCTCGGGCTCGACCACGTCGACGTCGACGCCCTCGTCGACGCCGCCGCCGGCACCGTCACGATCACCGCCGAGGCGCGGCTCGAGGCGCGCACGGGCGTCGAGATGGAGGCGATGACCGCCGCCGCGGTCGCGGCATTGACGGTCTACGACATGGTCAAGGGCCTCGACAAGGGCGTGACGATCGAGCGGATCGAGCTGCTCGAGAAGTCCGGCGGCCGCTCGGGGACCTGGCTCCGCGCGCACGGCTGACGCGCCGCCCGAGCGTCGACAGCCGCTGCGTCCGGGCGTCATCGGGGCACGAGCCGCCGTGCACGGGCCAGCCACTAGCGTCTCCCACGCCATGCGCACCGCCGTCCTCACCATCTCGAGCACCGTCGCCCGCCGCGAGAAGGAGGACGTGTCGGGCCCGGCGCTCGCGCGGCTGGCCGACGAGGCGGGCTGCGACGTCGTCGCGATCGAGGTCGTGGGAGACGACGGCGGGCTCATCGAAGATCGCCTGCGCGCCTACGTCGACGACGAGATCACCCTCGTCTTCACCACGGGCGGCACCGGCTTCACGCCCGACGACTGCACCCCGGAGGCGGCGCTCTGCGTCATCGAGCGCCGGGCGACCGGCCTGGAGGCCGCGCTCCACGCCGAGGCCCGCGCCCGCCATCCGATGGGGGCGCTGAGCCGCGCCGTCGCCGGCATCTCGGGGCGCACGCTCATCGTGACGCTGCCCGGCAGCCCGCGCGCGGTGGGCGAGCTGTTCCCGGTCCTCGCGCCCCTGCTCGACCACGCGGTCGCGACGCTGCAGCGGACGGGTGACCACACCCCCGGCCACTGAGCCCGCGCCGGACGCCGCGCCGGCACCGGCGGTCGAGCTCAGCGGCCTCACGCGGCGCTACGGGATGCGCACGGCCCTCGAGGACGTGTCGCTCACCCTCGCCGCCGGGAGCACGCTGGTCGTCTTCGGGCCCAACGGCGCGGGCAAGTCGACCCTCCTCCGCGTCCTGGCGACCCTGCTGCGCCCGCACGCCGGGACGGCCCGGGTGCTCGGCCGCCTGCTCCCCGACGAGGACTGGGCGGTGCGCGGGCGCATTGGGCTGCTCTCCCACGAGCCCCTGCTCTACCGCGACCTCTCCCCGCGGGAGAACCTCCGCTTCCACGCGCGGCTGCACGGCGTGGGCGCCGGGCGCGTCGAGGCGATGCTCGACGCCGTGCGGCTCGGCCTGCGGGCCGACGACCCGCTGCACACGTTCTCCCGCGGCATGGTCCAGCGGACCGCGGTCGCCCGGGCGGTCCTGCACGATCCCGAGCTGCTGCTGCTCGACGAGCCGCGCGCGAACCTCGACCCGGCCGCGGCGGAGCTCGTCGAGCCGCTGATCGGCGCGGCGAGCGGCCGCACGCGCGTGGTGACCAGCCACGACCCGGCCGGCGGGCTGGAGGAGGCCGACGTCGCGCTCGGCCTCGTGGGGGGACGCACCGCGCTCCTCGCCCCGGCAGGCGCCGTGGACGCCGCGTCCATCGGGGCGCTGTACCGGTGAGCGTCGTCGGGGCGCTGCTGCGCAAGGAGCTGCTGCTCGAACGCAAGGTGCCGCAGCTCGTGCCGGCGATGGCGCTGTTCAGCGTCACGACGTTCGTCGTCTTCCACTTCGCCCTCCAACAGCGCTCCGTCGACGGCGACCTAGCGGCCGGGATCCTCGTGGTCACCCTGCTGTTCGCGACGATCCTCGGGATCAACCGGCTCTACGTCGCCGACCGCGAGGAGGGCGGCTTCGACGCGTTCCTCCTCGCGCCCGTGGACCGCACCGCGCTCGGCGTCGCGAAGGCGATCACACTGTTCGCGTTCCTCGTGCTCGTCGAGCTCGTGATGCTCCCCGCCTTCGCGATCCTGCTGCTCGGGCCCGGCATGGGGTTCGAGGTCGTCGGCAAGCTCGTCGTCGTCCTGCTTCTCGTCGACGTCGGGCTGTCGGTGGTCGGGACGCTCGTCGGCGCCCTGGCGATCCAGACCCGCGCGCGCGACCTCATCGGCCCGCTCGTCGCCTTGCCCCTCCTCGTGCCCGTCGTCATCAGCGCGGCGCGCGCGCTCTCCCCGGTGCTGGGCGCGGACGGCGCGGGGGCGCTGGAGAGCCGGTGGCTGGAGGTCCTCGGCCTCTATGATCTGGTGTTCGGGCTCCTCGCCTACGCCCTCTTCGACTTCCTGCTCGAGGACTAGGCCGTACACCCACGTTCGCCCGTAACCCAGACATGACGTACGGCAACCGCCTCCGCGTGACCTCCGTCGCCGCCGCCCTCGTGCTGCTGGCGGCGTTCGCCCTGGCCTTCTTCTCCGCGCAGATCGAGGCCGACCAGGGCTTCTCGCAGAAGATCTTCTACGTCCACGTGCCGCTCGCGATCGTCGCGCTCGGCGGATTCGTGTTCGGCGCTGTCATGGCCGTGCAGCACCTGCGTACGCGCGACCCGCGCTACGACCTGCGCAGCTACGTCGCGATCCACCTCGCGATCGTGCTCGGCGTCGGCGCGCTCGTCACGGGCGCGATCTGGGCGAAGGCCGCCTGGGGCGTGTGGTTCGAGTGGCGCGAGCCGACGCTCGTCTCGTTCCTCATCGTCTTCCTTCTGTACTGCACCTATCAGCCCCTGCGTTTCTCGATCGAGGATCCGGAGAAGCAGTCGCGCTACGCAAGCGTCTTCGCGATCACCGCGGGTGCGTTCGTTCCGCTGAACTTCCTCGCCGTGCGCCTGGCCGACCCGTACATCCACCCGCGCGTGCTCAACCAGGGCGGCGGCGACCTGCCCGCCTCGTTCCGCCCGCCGTTCTACCTCGCGATCCTCGGCATGACGCTCCTGTTCGCCGCGCTCTACCAGTACGAGCTCTCCCACAAGCACTCGCGGGCGCAGATGCGTCAGCTGCGCCGCAAGCTCGGCGGCGAGGTCGAGGCCAGCGGCCGCTCGGCAGCCCCCCAGGTGACCGCCACGTGAGCTGGATCCTGGCGGCGTCGGACGTGCTGCCCGACGACAACACGGGCTACGTCGCCGCCGCCTACCTCGCGTTCTTCGCCCTCGTGCTCGCCTACTTCGTCATCATGGCCGTCAAGCTTCAGCGCCTCGAGCGCGAGCTCGTCGAGCTCAACGAGCTGGCCGACAAGCAGATCGCGGAGCGGACATGAGCCACACTCACTCCGGCGAACTGCTCGCCCTCGGGATCTCCCACAAGACCGCGCCCGTCGCGCTGCGCGAGCGCCTCGCGCTGACCGACGGCGAGGCCGAGCGGGTCGACTTGGAGCTCGCCGCCGCGGCCGAGGTCCACGAGGCCGTCGCGATCTCCACGTGCAACCGCACGGAGCTCTACATGGTCGTCGGCGATCCCGTCGAGGCCGAGGCTGAGCTGCTCGGCATGCTCGCGCGGCGTGCCGGGATCCGCCCGACGGAGCTCGCGGGCCTCATCTACTCGCCTCGCAACTGCGACGCTGCGCGCCAGCTGTACCGGGTCACGAGCGGCCTGGAGTCGATGATCGTCGGCGAGGCGGAGGTGCAGGGCCAGGTCCGGCGCGCCTACGACGCCGCGCTGACCGCCGGCACCACCGGACCGCTGACCAACCGGCTCTTCTCCGCCGCGCTGCAGACGGGCAAGCGCGTGCGCACCGAGACGCAGATCGGCTCGCAGCGCACCTCGGTCTCCACCGTCGCGGTGGATCTCGCCGGCGCGGCGGTCGGGGACCTCACCGCGCGCGAGGTCGTGATCATCGGCGCGGGCGAGACGAGCGAGCTGACCGCCCGTGCCCTTGCCACTCGCGGCGTGCGCACGATCTTCGTGGCCAACCGCCGCGCCGCGCGCGCCCGCGTGATGGCCGAGCGCGTCGGCGGCACCGTCGTCTCGCTCGACGAGCTGCCCGCGCGGATGGAGGCCGCGGACATCGTCGTGAGCTCCACCTCCTCGCCGCACCCGATCGTCGGCGCGGACGAGCTCGAGGTCGTCATGCGGGCGCGCGGCGGCCGCCCGCTCGTGCTCATCGACATGGCCGTTCCGCGCGACGTCGAGGCGGCCTGCGCCGACATCCCGGGCGTGACGCTCTACGACATCGACGACCTGCAGGCCGTGGTGGCCGGCAACCTGGGGGTACGCGAGGGCGAGCGCGCGCAGGCCGAGGCGATCGTCGAGGAGGAGATCCAGCGCTTCGCGCGGTGGATGGGCCAGCTCGACGTGCGCCCGACGATCGCCGACCTGCGCCACCACGGCGAGCAGATCGTCGACAAGGTGCTCGCCGAGAACAAGGGCCGCTGGGAGAGCGCGTCGGCGCGGGACCTGGCGCGGATCGACGCGATCGCCCGCGCGGTCATGCAGCGCCTGCTGCACGAGCCGACCATCCGGTTGAAGGGCCTGCCGGAAGGGGGGGCCCCTGCCCCGCCCGCGCACGGCAGGCTGCAGATCGCCCGCGAGCTCTTCGGCCTCGATGCTCACGTGTCGGCTCCAGCGCGGTCGGGGACCGGCGACGAGCGGAGCCGACACGAAGAGGCGACGGATCCGGCGGGAGCCGCGGACAACGTGCGCGCGCTCGATGCGGGCCGCCGCCGCAGCGCGCAGTGAGGCTCGGGACCCGTGGGAGCGCGCTCGCCCTCGCGCAGGCCGGCTGGGTCGCGGGGCTCCTGGACGCGCTCGGCCAGCCATGCGAGATCGTCGAAGTCACGACCACGGGGGACCGCGACCGGGCGGTCCCCGACAAGCTCAAGTGGGTCAAGGAGCTCGAAGAGGCGCTGCTCGCCGGCCGGGTCGACCTCGCGGTGCATTCCGCGAAGGACGTGCCGAGCGCGCTGCCCGACGGCTTGGAGCTCGTCGGGGCGCCGCCGCGCGAGGACCCGCGCGACGCGCTCGTCGGACGGCTCGGTCCGCGGGTCGGGACCTCTTCACCGCGGCGGGCGGCGCAGCTGCGCGCCGCGGCGGCGGAGGTCGAGGTGCTCGAGGTGCGCGGGAACGTCGACACGCGCCTGGCGAAGCTGGCCGCAGGCGAGTACGACGGCATCGTGCTCGCCGTCGCGGGGCTGAAGCGGCTCGGGCGCGAGGAGGAGATC
>JAABUR0100010244.1_pt1 | contig 10339 bp, 5 predicted proteins | sample 5560091 | NCBI WGS metagenome assembly JAABUR01 (sample SAMN10711879, study PRJNA513375) | rock metagenome | isolation source: Antarctica rocks | place: Antarctica: Victoria Land, University Valley sud
AGACGGGCCGGCCCGTGATGGTCCACTGCGAGGACAAGGCCCTCGCCCGCGGCACGATGCACGAGGGTGAGGTGTCCGGGCGGCTTGGCATGGCGGGCATCCCCGCCGAAGCTGAGGAGATCGTCATCGCGCGGGACATCATGCTGGCCGGCCTCACTGGCGGCTGGCTCCACGTCCTTCACGTCAGTACGGGGCGGGGCGCCGACCTCGTCCGCGCCGGGAAACGGTCGGGCTATCGGGTAACGGCCGAGGTCATGCCGCACCATCTCACCATGACGGACCGGTGGGTCGCGGGCGACGGGACGCTGCACCACACCGACTACGCGCCGGCGCGGCGCGACGTGCCGATTCCCGACTCGCTGGCGAAGGTCAACCCGCCACTGCGGACGCCGACCGACACCGCGGCCCTCCTCGCTCACCTCGGGGGCGGGACGTTCGACGTCCTCGCTACCGACCACGCCCCTCACGCCTCCGACGAGAAGTCGCGACCATTCGTGGAGGCGCCGATGGGAATGAGCGGTCTCGAGCTGGCGCTGCCGACGTTGCTGGGACTCGTCCGGGCGGGCAACCTCACCCTTCACGACCTGATCCTGCGCCTGAGCACCGAGCCGGCGCGGCTCTTCGGCATCACTGGCGGATCACTCCAGCCAGGAACACCGGCGGACGTCACGGTCATCGACCCCAACGACGAGTGGATAGTCAGCCGCGAGACCCTCCAGACGAAGAGCTTCAACACGCCACTGCTTGGAATGACAGTCCGCGGTCGGGCGACGCTTACCCTGGTCGAGGGGATCGAGCGTCATCGCCGGTGAGGATTCAACCCTTCACAGATGAGGACGCCCTACGCGCGCGGACACCGACGGGCAGCGGGAGAAACGGACCGACATGACTTACCAACCACGGACCACGGCTGCACTGGTACTTGCCGACGGCACGATCTTCAACGGAACGGCGTTCGGAGCCGTGTCCGACGCCGCTGGTGAGGCGGTCTTCACCACCACGATGACTGGTTATCAGGAGGTCTGCACCGACCCATCCTTCCGGGGTCAACTCGTCTGCATGACGTATCCCCTGATTGGCAACTACGGCGTCAACGATCACGATGACCAATCGCGCCGGCCGTGGATCGCCGGTCTGATCGTCCGGGAGAACGCGACCCAGCCGAGCCACTACCAGTCCGAGGGCACGATCGACGAATACCTCCGGCGCTGGGCGATCCCCGGCATCGCCGGGATTGATACCCGCGCCCTGACCCGACACCTGCGGACGGCCGGCGATATGCGCGCCGCCATGGTCCAAGACCGGACCGGCTCGTCCGATGCGGACCTGGTCGATCTGGCGCGTTCGGCACCGTTGCCCGGCGAGCAGCCGGTGGTCGACCAGGTCAAGGTCACGGCCGTCGAGCGGTTCGGGCCCAACGACGGCCCCCACATCGTCGTTCTGGATTGCGGCGTCAAGCGCAATATCATCCGGTCCCTGCTCGAGCGTGGCGCCCGTGTCACGGTCGTTCCCTACGGCTCGTCCCCGGCCGAGATCTTGGCGCTGCAACCTGATGGCGTGATCGTCTCACCCGGTCCCGGAGACCCGGCGAATCTCAACGACGGGCTCAACGTCGTCGAATCACTGCTTGCCAATGACACGCCCTACTTCGGGATCTGCCTGGGCCACCAGCTCCTCGCCCGGGCGATCGGGGCCGAGACGACCAAACTTAAGTTCGGCCACCGGGGCGGCAACCACCCGGTCATGAACCGGCTCACCGGCCGGGTCTCGATTACCGCTCAAAACCACGGCTTTCGGGTCGAGTCTGGCACGATTCCAACTGGCGATGGCTGGACGGTCGCCCTGGTCAACCTCAACGACGGCTCGGTCGAAGGGTTGAGCCACGCCAGCCGGCCGGTCCTCTCCGTCCAGTTCCACCCAGAGGCCGCACCTGGACCACTCGACAACGGCGGGCTGTTCGATCAGTTCCTCGGGACCGTACGCGACCGCATGACGACCACCACGGAGGCGGGGGCGTGACGAGCACTTCGACCGACATTCTGAGCCCGGCGGCGCGGCGAACCGAGCACCCACCGGTGCGCAGCGTCCTCGTGATCGGCTCGGGACCGATCGTGATCGGCCAGGCGGCCGAGTTCGACTACGCCGGCACCCAGGCCTGCCGATCCCTTCGCGAGGAGGGCATCCGCGTCATCCTGGTGAACTCCAACCCGGCCACGATCATGACCGACGAGGACGTCGCCGACGCGGTCTACATCGAGCCACTGGTGCCGGCGGTCATCCGGCGGATCATCCAGCGCGAGCGGCCCGACGGTCTGCTGCCGACGCTGGGCGGTCAGACGGGACTCAACCTCGCGGTCGAGGTCGCGAAGCTCGGGATCCTGGAGGAGTACGGCGTTCGCCTGCTGGGAACCCCGCTCGACGCGATCCAACGCGCCGAGGACCGCTCGCTGTTCAAGAAGCTCCTGGCCGAGCTTGGCGAGCCGGTCGTCCCGAGCGCGATCGTGACGACCGTGGACCAGGCGCGCGCGTTCGCCCGCGAGGTGCCCCTGCCGCTGGTCATCCGGCCCGCCTTCACCCTTGGTGGAACCGGCGGCGGGGTCGCCTACACGCCGCGGCAACTCGACGAGATCGTGATGTCTGGTATCAGCGCGTCACCGATCGGCCAGATCCTGCTCGAGCGTTCGCTCCTCGGCTGGAAGGAGATCGAGTACGAGGTCATGCGCGACGCGGCTGACACCTGCATCACGATCTGCAACATGGAGAACCTGGACCCGATGGGGGTCCACACTGGCGACAGCATCGTCGTCGCGCCCTCACAGACCCTGACGGACGGCGAGTACCAGATGCTTCGCTCGTCGGCGCTCAGGATCATCCGGGCGCTCGGGATCGAGGGTGGCTGCAACGTCCAGTACGCGCTGGACCCGGAGTCCTCGGCCTACTCGGTCATCGAGGTCAACCCGCGGGTCTCACGCTCCTCGGCGCTGGCGTCCAAGGCGACCGGCTACCCGATTGCCCGAGTGTCGGCCAAGATCGCGATTGGCAAGCGTCTCGATGAACTGCGCAACGTCGTCACCGGTGAGACGACCGCCGCCTTCGAGCCGGCGCTCGACTATGTCGTCGCCAAGATTCCGCGCTGGCCGTTCGACAAGTTCAGCCGCGCCGACCGCACCATCAGCACCCAGATGAAGGCGACCGGGGAAGTGATGGCGATCGACCGCTCCTTCGAGGGCGCCATCCAGAAGGCCGTTCGCTCACTGGAGACGACCGCGAAGGACCTCGGCTGGGAGGAAGGGGACTGGTCCGGTCCTGACGCTGACGCGATCCTGACCGATCTGATCCAGCGGCCCAACGACCTGCGGCTCTGGGCCGTCATGGCCGCACTCCGGCGCGACTGGACATCAGAGCGAATTCACGACCTGAGCAAGATCGATCACTGGTTCCTGGACAAGCTGGCCGGACTGGTCGCGATGGAGCGGGACCTGTCCAGGGGTGTCTCCCGGAATCCTGACCTGCTCTGGCGGGCAAAACGGGCGGGTTTCAGCGACCGGCAGATCGCGGCGCTGACCGGCGGTACCGAGTCGGACGTCGCCAACCAGCGCTACGAGCTGGACATGGTCCCGGTCTACAAGATGGTCGACACCTGCGCCGCCGAGTTCGCCGCGATGACCCCGTACTTCTACTCGACCTACGAGCAGGAGGACGAGGCGACGCCGCTGAAGGGGCGCCGGGCGATCGTCATCGGCTCAGGACCAATCCGGATCGGTCAGGGCATCGAATTCGACTACTGCTCGGTCCAGGCGGCCCGGACGCTGCACGAGGCCGGCGTCGCCTCGATCATGGTTAACAGCAACCCGGAGACGGTCTCGACCGATTTCGATGCGAGTGACCGGCTCTACTTCGAGCCGCTCGATGCGGAAAGCGTCCGCGAGATCGCCCGGCATGAGCGGCAGACGAACGGCAATGACACGTCGATGCCCCCTGTCATCGTCCAGTTCGGGGGTCAGACCGCGATCAATCTGGCCGAGCCACTCTCCCGAGCCGGCGCACCGATCATGGGCTCGTCGCTGGACTCGATCGACCTGGCCGAGGACCGCGACCGGTTCGGTGCCTTCCTTCGTGAGCTCGACATCCCGCAGCCCCTCGGCGCGACGGTCACAAACCTCAACGACGCCAGGACAGTGGCCGAGCGGATCGGCTACCCGGTCCTCGTCCGGCCAAGTTACGTCCTCGGTGGCCGGGCGATGGAGGTCGTCTACGGCAACGAGCAGCTCGCCCGCTACGTCAAGACCCATTCCACGCTTGACACCGAGCATCCGATCCTCGTCGACAAGTATCTGCTCGGGCGGGAGATCGAGGTCGACGCGATCAGCGACGGCGAGCAGGTGCTGATCCCCGGAATCATGGAGCACATCGAACGCGCCGGCGTCCACTCCGGCGACTCGTTCGCTGTCTACCCGGCCCAGAACGTCTACCCGGCCGAGATCGAGACGATCGTCGATCACACCACCCGGATCGCGGTCGGCCTCGCGGCGAAGGGCATCATCAACATCCAGTTCGTCATCCAGAGCGGCCGGGTCTTCGTCCTCGAAGTCAACCCGCGCTCGTCGCGGACCGTGCCCTTCATGAGCAAGGCAACGGGCGTCCCGATGGTAAAGCTCGCCACCAACATCCTTCTGGGCCGGTCGCTGGCCGAGCAGGGCTATCAGGGCGGACTCTGGCCACGCCAGCCGCTGGTCGCCGTAAAGGCGCCGGTGTTCTCGATGGCCAAGCTGCGCGGCGTCGAAGTCCACCTTGGACCGGAGATGAAGAGCACCGGCGAGGTCATGGGGATCGATCGGTCGTTCGAGCCCGCGTTCTACAAGGCGCTGATGGCGGCTGGGCTGGCGTTGCCGCCGGAGTCGTCGATCCTGCTCTCACTTGCCGACGAGGACAAGGCGGACGCGATCGGTATGATCGACGCCCTCGTCCGGCTGGGCCACAAGCTCTACGCGACCGAGGGCACGGCCGCGTTTCTGGAGCGGAATGGCCTGCCGGTCCAGATGGCGACCAAGCGGATCGGCCGCGGCAAGCCGGACGTGCTCGACCTGATCCTCCAGCGCACCGTCGCCGGCGTCATCAACACCCCTGGCCGGGCCGACAAGGAGGTCCTCGACGGACTCCAGATTCGGCGGGCCGCCGTCGAGCGAGGCATCCCCTGCATCACGTCGCTCGATACCGCTCGGGCGATGGTGCGGGCTATGCGGCGCGACAATGCGACCTACTCGATTCAGCCGGCGGCCAGTTATCGACGGGCCGATATCGGATACTAAGGTGGTTGGCGCCGCGCGATGGTAGGGGCGATCCCTCGTGGTCGCCCGGCCCTTCAGGGCCATCGCCCCGTCGGGCGATAACGGGCCCAGACGACTGACATACGAGAATCGACCCACGCCGGGTGCCCAGACCGGGACCGCCACGCGGGGTGGCGCCTGGCGGCCCGGGTGCCCACGAGGGATCGCCCCTACGATCGCGGTCGTCGTGCGTGGCGAATAGAAGCGGGGCATGATGCAGCAACCTTTGGCTCATTCGTCTGAAACCCTGACCTTCTCCGCCGACTCGCAGCGAGAGTTCCGGGCTCGCGTCGTCGCAACTACGCCGGAGATGGGCAACTGCACGCTGCTGACCCTCGCGGTCCCGGCTGGGCTTGCGCATCGCCTCCGGCCCGGGCAGTTCGTCAACGTCCTCTGTCGTGACGCGCTGTCGCTCGATCCACTGCTCCGGCGGCCGTATTCGTTCTTTCGCGTCGATCCGTCGGGCAACACCATGACGCTGCTCATTCGGCCGTTCGGCCGCGGCAGTCAGTGGCTCGCCGGACGCACCGTCGGCGAGACGCTGGACGTCATGGGCCCACTCGGGAACGGGTTCCAGGTATCCGACCGGTCGGATCGCCTGCTGATGGTCGCGGGTGGGGTCGGGATCGCCCCGCTGGTCCACCTGTCCGATGAGGCACTGGCGCGCGGACAGAGCGTGACGCTACTGATGGGCGCCTCGACAGCAACGACGCTGCTCTCGGCTGCCGAGCTCCCGGCGGAGGTCGAGTACGTCGTCGCGACCGACGATGGCTCCCAGGGCCACGCCGGTTTCGTAACGGACCTTGTTCCGGACTACCTCCCCTGGGCCGATCAGGTCTTGGCCTGCGGTCCGGACCCGATGCTCCGGTCCCTGGCAAACGTCGTCCGCCAGCACCGCCTCGGGCGCCGTCCTAGCGTTCAGGTCTCGGTCGAACGTTCGATGGCGTGCGGCGTCGGTGCCTGCCTGGGCTGCGTAATCGATACCCGGCACGGGATGCAGACATCCTGCGTGACCGGGCCGGTCTTCCCGATCGAAGAGATCGTCTGGTGAGCGTGATCGCCGCGAGTCCCGACATCCCGCCTTGGCCCGGCCCTGCAGGGACCGGGCTCAGGGACGCCGCTGCGCGCTCAGGGCCAGCCGGTCGACCGCCGCATTGGAAGCGCGGAGCGCTGTCCTCCAGCCAGGCCATTCATGGCTGGGGCGCCGCCGGTTCGATCGAGGAACCGTCCGTTGGATCTGCCACCCCGAGCGGACTCAACCGCAATGCCGTGTCCATTCAGCATGGAGCGGAGGTGATCTATGGCTGACCTCTCGGTAGACCTCGCTCCACTCAACCCGCGCGAGCTTCGGCTGCGCAACCCGGTCATCGCGGCGTCGGGCTGCTTCGGCTATGGGCAGGAATATCAGGGCACGATCGACATCGACCGCCTCGGCGCCTTCGTGTCGAAGGGGATCACGCCCGAGCCGCGCTCCGGCAACCCCATGCCGCGGATAACGGAGACTCCGGGCGGGATGCTGAACGCGATCGGGCTCCAGAACCCGGGCATCCGCTCGTTCATCCGCAAGTACCCAGCGCTCTGGGAGAGCTGGTCCATCCCGGCGATCGTCAACATCTCGGCGGAGACGGTCGCCGACTTCGCCGACATGGCTCGCCAGCTCGATGACGTCCCCGGTGTCGCGGCGATCGAAGTCAACATCTCCTGCCCCAATATCAACGCCGGCGGCTTCTGTTTCGGCTGGGACGCCGACATGAGCCGGGATGTGACGGTGGCCGTTCGCGCCGCGACGACCCTGCCGATCATCGTCAAGCTCAGCCCCGGCGCGACTGACATCGCCAGCATCGCGCTCGCGGCCGAGGAAGGCGGCGCCGACGCGATCAGTCTGATCAACACGCTGGTCGGCATGACGATCGATGTCCGGCGCCGGCGGCCGGTCCTTGCCAACCGCACCGGTGGCCTGTCCGGTCCGGCGATCAAGCCGGTCGCCGTCCGGATGACCTGGCAGGTGGCGCAGGTGGTCGGCATCCCGGTCATCGGGCTGGGCGGCATCATGGGCCTCGACGACGCGCTCGAGTTCTTCATGGCCGGTGCTTCGGCGGTCCAGGTCGGAACCGGGTTCTTCGCCCAACCCGGCCGGATGGTCGCCATCCCGGACGAGATCGGGGACTGGCTCGACCGGCAAGGCTGCACCACGATCGGTGAGATCGTCGGCGCCGCTCTGCCCAACGGACTGCCACCGCGTCGAGCCCACACTAGCGGCATTGCGTTCGCCATCCCGTACGACCCAGCCTGACCCGCCTGCCGACTCGGAACCGGTCCTGGTTGCCACGCTATTGCCGGGACTGAAACCGTTGACGCGGAGCCGTAGGCGCTGCTAAGGTCACGTCGAGTGGTTTCCGACTGGCGAACCATATAGTTGTCACGTTTCAACTGGAGGTCGATCCTCATGACCGCGACAACGAATTGCTGCGCATGGGCATTGAACTCCGCTCCCTTCGCATAACCCCGGCGATCGCCGTGTGACACTGGACATCGTATCGTCCACCGTCCGCCGCTCTCCGCCTGCCCGTTGATTCCGCGGACTCCCCCCATGCGCATGAACGATGACGACCCTAAGGGGATTCCCCCTGGGGCTTCTTCCGTGTCGCTCGGTCGGGAGTCTCGCGTTGATGTCCACCTCCTCACCCCGCATCAACTGGCGGCTACTCGTCCGCTACCTGCGGCCCTATCGATGGCAAGTGCTCCTCCTCGCGGGCATTCTCGCCATCACCATTGCCATCCAGCTCGTGACGCCACTGATCGCGGCACGGTTCATCGACCGCGCCACCGGCAATGGGACGTCGGCGACGCTGCGCACTCTGGCACTGCTCGCGATGGGCCTCGCGCTGCTGGGTCAAGCCGTCGCGATCGCCGAGACGTGGGTCGCGGAGCGGGTAGCCTGGGGCGCGACCAACACGCTTCGTGAGGACCTCTCCGCCCACCTGCTCCACCTCGACGCCGCGTTTCACCACGCCCATACCCCTGGCGAGCTGATCGAGCGCGTCGACGGCGACATCGGCACGCTGGCGCGGTTCTTCTCCCGCTTCGCGGTCTACGTCATCGGCAACGCCGTCCTGATCGTCGGCGTCCTCGTGCTGCTCTATGTGGTCGACGTACGGATCGGGCTCATCCTGAGCGTCTTCGTGGCGGTCGCTCTCGCGACCCTGCTCCGGATGCGAGCCCTGGCGACTCCGCTCTCCGCCGCCGAGCGCCAGGCGACGGCCGACGTCTATGGCTTCCTGGGCGAGTACCTGGGGGGCCTCGAGGACGTGCGGGCCATCGGCGCCCGCGCGTTCGTCCTTCGCCGCTGGGCCGAACTCCTGCGCCGCTGGCTCTCCGCGCGGATGGGGGCGCAGATGCGAGGCTACGGCATGGTCGCCGCCGGCGACGGGCTCTTCGGACTGGGGATGGCGTTCGCCCTCGCGGTCGGCGCCATCCTCTACCGCGACGGCGCGCTGACGGTCGGAGCGGTCTTCCTGATCTTTCGGTACACGGAGATGCTGCGGCAGCCGACCGAGCAGATCCGCAACGAGGTTCAGGACCTGCAGCAGGCCGGAGCCAGCCTCGGGCGGATCGACGAGCTCTTCGCCCGTCGGAGCCGCCTCGTCGACGGGCCGGACGCTGGCCTCCCGCGCGGCCCACTCGCCGTCGACCTCGAATCGGTCTGGTTCGGCTACGCGCCCGACGAGCCCGTCCTGCGCGGGGTATCGCTGCACCTGCCACCGCGGCGGGTGCTCGGGATCATTGGCCGGACCGGGAGTGGGAAGACCACGCTGACGCGCCTGCTGCCCAGGTTCTACGATCCGGAGAAGGGCTCCGTCCGCCTGGGTGGGGTCGACGTGCGAACGGTCTCCATAGCCGCGGTCCGCGCCCGCGTCGGTCTGGTGACGCAGGAGACGCACCTCTTCGACGCCAGCCTCCGGGACAACCTGACCCTGTTCGACGACAGCGTGGTCGATGAGCGCCTCGTCGAGGTCCTGGCGTCGCTCGGCATGGGTCACTGGCTGGCCGCGCTGCCGTCGGGACTCGATACCCTCCTTGGCCCCGGCGGTAGCGGGCTCTCTGCCGGCGAGACGCAGGTCCTCGCCTGCGCCCGCCTGCTGCTCCTCGACCCGGACGTGGTGATCCTCGACGAGCCGTCGTCCCGACTCGACCTGGCGACGGAGCGACTGGTCCACGGGGCGATCGCCCGGCTCCTCGCTGGCCGCACGGGCATCGTCGTGGCGCACCGGCTCTCGACGTTCGAGCTGGCCGACGATCTGCTGATCCTGGAGCGGGGCGAAGTCGTGGAGCACGGTGCCCGAGCCACTCTGGCCGCCGATCCCGCGTCGCGTTACGCCACCATGCTGCGTCACGCGGCCGAGGAGGTCGTTGCATGACCGCCCGACAGACGCTGCGTCTCCTCTTCCAGATGGCGCGCTCGGCCCCGCGGTACAGCGTCGCGCACGCCGCGCTGTGGGGCGTGATGAACCTCTCGTGGCTCCTGCCGGCCCTCATCGCGAGTCGGTTCTTCGACGCGCTGAGCGTCGAGTCGCCGGTCCCGGCTGGCACGACGGGGCCGGTCGTACTCCTGGCCGTGCTGGCGCTCGGGCAGGCCGGCCTCTGGCTGGTCGCCGGTTACGTCGAGATCGTGTTCCGCTTCCTGGTCAGCGCGCTGCTGCGGCAGAACCTGCTCGCGAATCTGCTCGATCGGCCGGGTGCCGTGCCCCTTCCCTACGGGATCGGCGCGACGATCAGCCGGTTCCGCGATGATGTCGACGTGGCGGAGGACACGCTCGACTGGACCGACGAGATCATCGGCCAGGGGATCGTCACCGTCGTCGCGATCGCGCTCCTGCTCGCCACCGACGCCGCCCTGACGCTGGCCGTGGTCGCGCCGCTCGTCCTGGTCATCGCCGTTGCGCAGCGGGCCAACGCCACCCTCGGCCGTTACCGCGCCGCCAGCAGCCAGGCCGCCAGCGACGTCGCCGGGG
>JAABUR0100010247.1_pt1 | contig 10337 bp, 7 predicted proteins | sample 5560091 | NCBI WGS metagenome assembly JAABUR01 (sample SAMN10711879, study PRJNA513375) | rock metagenome | isolation source: Antarctica rocks | place: Antarctica: Victoria Land, University Valley sud
ACGCCCGAGGTCTGGTAGATCATCGCCTTGATCTTGCTCGACCCTCCCTCGTTGGTGAATTTCAGCGCGCCGCCGGCCAGGTCGGACATCCGCGAGTCGACCTGGGTGCCGTAGACGACCCGGTCGGCCGATCCGATCTCGATTCCGACGTGGCGGGCCTTGGAATCGCCGAAGAAGCGACCCGCGACGATCGTCGTGTCGTTGGAATTAACATGAACCTGCGCCACGCCGGCCCATTCGCCCATGCAGTTGACCAGCGTGACGAAGTCGGCGTCGATCTTCCAGGCGTACTGGTTGCGCCCCCAGACGTGGCCGTTGACGAACTGGCAGCCGACGGCGGAGTACTTCGCCCCCTGCTCCAGGCGGACGCCCCAGGTCGTGCCGTCGTAGACGATGCAGTTGACGAACTGCGAGTCGTGGGGCCCCCGGAAGTGGATGCCCCCGGCGCCACAGTCGTGGACCTTCAGGTTGGCGACCTGCGCCTCCATCGAGTCGCCACGTTCGACCATGCCCTCGGTGCTCCACTCCGAGTAGAGCCCGACCTCGGCGCAGGCGCGGATCCGCACGCCGTCGAGGACGTAGCCATAGCCGTAGATCCGCAGGCCGCAGCCCTTGCGGTTGTGCGGCCGGCCGCCGTCGAGGGTCAGGTGCCGGATTCCGAAGCTGTCGATGCCGCCCTTGTCGTTGGTGCCGGTCCGCTCGAGGAAGCCCTCGGAGCGGACCAGGTCGCCCTCGGTCCCCGGCGCGAGCTGGAGGACCGTCGCCTCGGCCCCCGAGCCGACGAGGTGGACGCGCGAGCGGAGCGTCAGGGTCCGGCTCAGGTAGGTCCCCGGCGGGAAGGTGACGGCGCCGCCGCCCCGGGCCGAGGCGGCGTCGATCGCGGCCTGGATGGCGGCCGTGTCGTCGGCCCGGCCGTCGCCGCGCGCCCCGCGGTCGCGGACGTCAAGCCCACCCGGGGCCGGGGCCGTCCCGGCTCGGGCCACCGAGGCGGCCCCGAGCGCGACCAGGGCCGGGCCGGTCGCCGCGGCGGAGAGCAGTCGTCGGCGCGCGATGCGCCGATCTTCGGGACAGTCCCTCATCGTCATGGTCGGGCCCTCGCCAAGGTACGTTCCCAAACGATTCACTCGCCGGCGGTTCCTCCCCGTCCCGGCCGGGAGCCGTGCGCCGGCACGGACCGGTCCCGGATCATCGATCGCGCCAGGCCGATCGCCCACTCGCCCATCCCATCGGCCGCCGACCGGACCCCCGGCCTCGTCACGCGGAGCCGGGCCAGGGGGATGGAGTCGGTCGCGAGCCGGGCCTTGTATTCCGACGCCCCGCGCAGGAAATCGTAGGCCTCGATTCCGCGAGACGCCAGATATTGCATCAGTGCCAGGTGGGCGGCGACCCCGGGACTCCGGAGGCGCCCCGTCCCGGCCAGGACGACGCCCGACTGATAGAAATCAAACTTCGCGCGGTTCGGGAACCCGTAGAGGACCGCCACCGGGACGCCGTCGCGGGCCAGCCGGGCGAGCACCGCCCGGCCCTCGGGGACCCAGAGCCGGGAGAGCGTCCGGTGGAACTCGGAGAACCGCCGCGAGGCGAAGCAGCCCGGCCGGCCGGCCTCGGCCCACCGCGCCTGGTGCAGCTCGACCAGTTGGTCGAAATAGCGATCCGCCTCGTCCGGCGTCGCGGCCAGTTCGAGGCTCAGGCCCTCGGTCTCGACGGCGCGGAGGAGCCGCCGCGCCTGCTGCCGGGTGCCGGGCGAGAGCCGACCGAGGTAGGACTCGAACCCCCCCGACAGGTCGGCCACGGGGGATTCTCCCCGCGACGAGGCCGAAGCTCGCAAGCCCGCCTCCCGAAGTCCCCGCCAGCGGAGCAGCGGCGACGAAGCGGCGATGTCTCGGAACTCCAGCACATCCCACCGGCCCGCCTCGGACCCCCGCAGCGCCGCCAGGGCCTGGTCGAGGCAGGCGTCGGCCTCGCCCGGGGCGTGGAGCAGGTCGAGGTACTCGGCCCAGGTCGACTCGGCCCTCGGCTCGCCCGTCGAGAGGAAGCCCAGCCGACGTACCCCCACCCCCAGCGTCGAGACCCCGCCGCCCCGGAGGTAGAGCGGCAGGGCGCCGACGAGCCCGCCGCCCCGCCGCACCGTCACCACCCGCAGCCCTGCGTCGCGCCCGGCGTAGATTCGCCACCAGCTCCGCAACCAATCGCGGTGCAGCGGGGGCGAGGCGGTCGGGCTGGCCTCGAAGAGCTCGTCATACTCCGGCTCCAGGTCGTCCCAGGCCGCCGGGTTTCGGATGACCTCGACCCGCAAGCCGGCCTCCCCTGCCACGAGCTGATTCACGATGCCACCCCCCGGCGTTCCCACCTCTTCCGCATCCGCGAGAGGCCGAGTCGGACGCCATCCGCGCCGAGCAGGGCCAGGCCCCGGGGGCCGATCGGATAGGTTCGGACCGTGACGCAGGGCCGCTCGACCGGGTCCCACAGCCGCTTGGCCGGCTCCATCACACCGAGCACTTCGAACGACCGCAGGCCTCGGCCCGCGAGATCGGCGATCGAGTGGAGCATCAGCAGGATGCCGGGGGAGACCTTCTGGAACTCCTCATCGTAGCCCGACTTGAACATCCAGAAGGCGCCGCCCCACTCGGCACCCATCTGCACGGCGATGGTTCGATCGCCGAGGAGCATCCGGTGGACTCGGAGCAGGCCCGCCCGCGCGGCCTCCTTGGCGTAGCGCCTGAAGAACGGGCCGCGGATCGGGTCGACGGCCAGGGCGGTCCCGCTCCGGCCCTTCCAGCCGGCCGCCTCGACCCGGAAAATCTCCTCGAGCAGGGCGGGTAGTTCCTCCGGCGAGGGCGAGAGCATCTCGAACCCCACCGAGCCCATCGTCTCGGCGCGCCGACGTCCGCGCCGGTAGTTGCCCGCGTGGGCCTTCAATTTGGCCAGGGGATCTGCCCAGGACGGGTCGAGCGGGATCGACGGCGAGCCGGCCACGGGACGGCGGAGGAGCAGGCCGCGGCCCTGATACGCCTCCTCCAGGGCCGCGACCGTGGGCGAGTCGGCGGGGATCCGATGCAGGCAGAGCGGGCGATTCGAGCGGGCCAGGGCCACGGCCAGGGCCGTCAGCGCGGGCCGGTCGGCGGCGAGGAAGTCGGCAGGCTCGTAGAGCTCGCGGCCGCCGAGCAGTTCGAGCCGGCCCGAGCCGCGGCGCCGGACCAGCGGCGCGATGGCCGTCGGGCGACCCGCCGGCCCCATGACGACCACCTCCAGGCGGTCGCCGCGCCGGCAGAAGCTCTCGGAGCAGGCGACCGCCCATTCGGCCCTCTGCATCGGGCTGCCGGACTGCTCGGCCAGGGCATTCCAGGCATCGGCCAGCCCGGCCAGCTCGGCCGGCGTGCGGACGATCCGGGCCGGACTCGCCGGCGGGGGGACGGGGGCCTCGGGCCGGCGCCCCGGCCGGTCCGGGGAGATCGACGGCGCCGCTCCGGCGCGATCGCCGGCTTGCAGGCTGCTCAGCTCGCGTCCCATTGCCATCCCTCCCGCAATACCTCGTTGACGATGCAGCCCTCGGGCCAGCGGCCCCGACGCAGGTCGATCAGGATTTCCGTCGCCTTCGCGCCCATGGCGTCCACGGCCGCCTCGTCGATGCCGGCCAGGTGAGGGCTGAACACCACGTTGGGCAGTGACAGGAGGGGGTCTCTCGGGTCGGGCGGCTCGGCGCCCAGGGTGTCGAGGCCGGCGCCGGCGAGATGCCCCGAGGTCAGGGCCTCGTACAGGTCGGGCTCGACGACCAGGCCCCCCCGGGCCACGTTGATCAGCAGGGCGCCGGGGCGAAACCGGGCGAAGGCCCGCCGATCGAGCAGCCCCCGGGTCGTGGCCGTCAGGGGCAGGTGAAGGCTGACAACATCGGACTCGGCGAGCAGGCCGTCCAGGTCGCGCCGCTCGATGCCGAACCGCGACTCGAACGCGGGATCGCCGGTGCGGGTGCAGGCCAGGACGCGCATGCCGAAGGCGACGGCCCGTGTGGCCATCGCCCGGCCGGAGTGACCCAGCCCGACGATCCCCAGCGTGCGCGACCGGAGCGGCCGGGCGGGACACCGTTCCCATATCCCGAGGCGGACCGCCAGATCGTTGACGACGACTTCCCGGCACAGGGCCAGCAACAGAGCGAAGGCGTGCTCGGCCACACTCTCGCCGTTGGCCCCCGGGGTGGTCGCCACCGCGATCCGGCGGGCGGTGGCCGCGGCGAGGTCGACGGCCTCGTGGCCGGCACCGATGCGGATGATCGCCCTCAGTCGGGGCGCCGCATCGATCATCTCCGCCGTGACAGGATCGCCCCAGGCGAACAGGGCCACGGCCTCGGGCAGGGCCGCGAACAGCTCGTCGGACCCCAGGCGGCGCCCGCCGGGCGGGTCATTGACCTCGAACCCGGCGGCCTCCAGCGCCGCGCGATACGGCGCGGAGCGGGAGCGCAGAGGCGTCGGCATGATCAGGACCGTCTCCCGGCGACTATGGATCCGCGTCATGCCACCCTCTGGCTCACGGCCTTACGGACGATGTTGCAGATTCGGGCGAGAGAGGGGATCGGGTCGGTCCATGAAAAATAGGGGAAAGTGTGGCTATGGCAGATGCTGGCGAGCCACTGCCGGGTGGTGATCTGGCCCGAGGCTCGCATTTGCAGGAAGGCCGCCAGGTCGCGGACGGGGTCCCACAGCCGCAATTCCGACGCGTAGGAGTCGACCGGCTGCGGGAGCCGGCCGAGGATCCGGTCGTAGACGAACCCGGCCAGGTCCAGGCCGCTGGCGGCGACGAGGCTGTTGGCCGCGGTGAATCGCGCGTTGCACTCGATCAGCTTCAGCCCACCATCGCGGTCGTCCCGCTTGAACTCGGCGTTGGCTAGGCCGCGCAGGCCCCCCCCGCGGAACAACGCGTTGGCCAGGGCGGCCACCTCGGGGTTCCGATCGGTCACGTGGTAGCAGCCGCCCCCCATGCCGACGGGGTAGCGCCGAATGACCCGCTTGGTGAAGTGCAGCAGCGGCCGGCCCGCCTCGTCGAGGTAGGTGTAATAGCTACAGAGCCGGTCGTCCGGGCCCGGGATGTACTCGACGAGCACCGCATCGGACCCGGTAGCCCGCACGGCGTCGAACGCCTCGAGCAGCCCATCGAAATCCTCGACGCGGCGGTATTTCAGGCCGGTCCGCGCCTCGAAGACATGCGAGAGGCGAGGCTTGACCAGCAGGGGAAAGACAAGCTCGTGGCACCGCGAAAGTAGCTCCTCGCGCGAGTCGACCGGCCAGAACCGGGGCGTCGGCACGCCGGCCGCGCGGGCATGCTCGTAGGTCCGCAGCTTGTCGAGCATGTCCATCTGGGCGACGGGGTCCATCGCGTCGAGTAGGAACCGCTCGGCGAGCGTGCCGCGGTGGGTGGCCAGCAGGCGCAATGCAGCGTCGCTGCAGGCCAGCAGGACCGCGCCATGCAGCGGTTCGGCCCGAGGACCGAGCAGGAATTCCGCCCAGGCCTCCTCCGGGTCGCGGCCGGGGTCGGGCGCGTACACCGTGTGGCAGTATCGCGAGAACCGGACCTCCGCCCCGGGGCGGTTCAGGACATGGACGACGATCCCACGGCGGCCGAGGCAGCGGGCCACCGAGAGGGCGTTGGCCTCGCCCCCCAGGATCACGACGGGGGGTAGAGGACCTGAACCCGGCCCCCTCGCGGAGGGAGAGACGCCGATCGTGGGGGCGGTCTGAAGGCTCATCGTGAGTGATCCGCTGCCGACGCGACCGGCGTCGGGGAAGATGTGGGATCGGCCTGCTCCGGGGCGCCGTCCAAGATCCGGTCCAGGATCGGGACGGCGACCGGCGTCGCGGGGCCGCGATCGCGATAGTGGTAAAAAAGTCCGGGGGTGGTGTTGACCTCCAGGATCACCCCGCCGGAGCGTTCGAGCGGGACTGCGGGGTCGACCGCGATGACGTCGACGCCGGCCAGGCAGACGCCGGCAGCGTCCGCGGCCCGCCGCCCGGCCTCGATGACCGCGGCGCCCAGCCGGTCGGCCGCGTCGAGGTTGTCCGGCCGGGCGTTCTCATTGACGGCGGTTTTCACGCGGACGACTTCCCCGGCGGCCGGAACCGCCGCGAGGGTCAGCCCCTGCGCCGCCAGCGCCAGCCGCATGTCCAGGTCGATCGTCAGCAGCGCCTGAGCCAGCCGATGTCCGCCGGTCAGGCGTTCGGCGTTGGCCCTGCGGACGAGCCGGCGCACCGTCGAGCGGCCGTCGCCGACGACCGCCGGAGGCCGGCGGAGGACCGCGTCGAGCAGCCTGCCATCGAGGAAGAGCAACCGGTAGTTGTCGCCGGCGACGAGTTCCTCGATCAGCAACGACTCGCCGTAAACGGACGCGGCGGCGGCGGCCCGGGCCAGGTCGGCCGTCGAACGGATGCCGGCCGTCACGCCCCGTCCGGCCCCGGTCCCGCATGCCGGCTTGACCACGCATGGGCCGCCCGCCGCGGCCAGGAAGGCCAGGGCCGGCCTCGGGTCGCCGGCCCGGAATGCGACATGACGTGGGACGGGCAGTCCCGCCCCGGCCAGGAGCCGGTGGACCCGGGGCTTGTCGCCGGCCACCGACTGCGAGCCGGGTCCGTCCAGGGACGTATCGCTCTCGGCCAGAAGCGCCCGCCGGCCGGCGCGGTGGACCTCGACGGCCCGTGGCCCCCACGGCTCGCACGTCGCGCCCAGACGGGTCGCCGCCTCGCCCCAGACCTCTCGGTAGAAGGCCACGCGGCGGCGCTTGACCGCCCTGGGCCCCGGACCCAGACGACGATGCACGGCCCGCGCCAGGGCGAGCGGCTGGAGCAGCCGGAGCAGCAGGGTGCAGGTTCGAGGTCCCATCGTCGATGTCCTCATCGGACGCGGTCCACCAGCTCGAGCCCGTCCCTCGCCAGCCCGCCCGACGACGGCGCACCGTCCCAGTCTGGCTCGATGACCGGGCATCCCTGCTCCTCCAGCAGGCGATCGACCCAGGCGTTGGAGAACGTCCCCCGACGCACCGTCTCGTGGTACGACCGGTTCGCCTCCTGCTGCGCCCGGAGCCGCTCCAGCAGCTCGGCGATGATCAGCTGCGGCACGACGACCGTGCCGGCGCCGTCGGCGACGATCAGGTCGCCGGGGTTGACGACCACGCCCCCGCAGCAGACCGGCAGGTTGATCTCGCCCGGGCCGCGGTGCAGCGGCCCGATCGGCGTGGTCCCGCGGGCGAAGACCGGGAAATCCAGCTCCAGGATCGCCGGCAGATCGCGGATGTAGCCGTCGACGACGAACCCGGCGATCCCCCGGTGCTGCGCCTTCGTCGAGATCAGGTCGCCCAGGACGGCGTTCAACGACGACCCGCCGGCGTCGATCACCACCACGTCGCCGGGACGGGCCACGTCGAGCACCTTATGGACCATCAGGTTGTCGCCCGGGAAGACCTTTACCGTGCAGGCCGGGCCGCACAGCTTGTGATGGAGCCCGGTCAGGCAGCGGATCTCGGGGTGGACGGCGTAGAGCCGGTTGAGCAGGTCCGAGATGTCAGGCGTGTCGAACTCGGCGAACCCCCGCATGAGCGCCGGGTCGGGCCGGGCGAAGTCCGCCTGGATGCGGAACCCGGGCCCCGGGTGCATCTCCGCCGATCGTGGCTTCTGGTCCATGGCAGGATCTCCAGGGTCGAACGCCGGGGGGGAGGCCACCCGGGGGGGAGGGCCGGGCACGCGCCCGGCCCGAGGTGCTTCACGGCGGCCGTTCACGACGGCGGGCCGATCGTTGTCCCCGCCGGCCCGGGACGTCCGGCCGGCGCGGCAGCCCGCATAGGCCGCGAGCGTCCGATCGACCATCCGGACGGCGGTGAACCGCATCGCCCGGCGCAGGGCGAAGTCGCCGGCGCGGCGGCGCAGGTCGTCATCGGCGAGGTATTCGATCAGGGCCGCGGCGAGCCGATCGGGGCGATCCCGGGGGACGATCCGGCCGTTGCGGCCGTCGCGGACGACCAGGCCGACGCCGGACTCGGCCGTCGCCACGATCGGCAGGCCCGCGGCCAGGGCCTCCAGCGCCACGTAGGGCAGGCCCTCGTACCGGCTGGGCAGGGCGAAGACGTCGAAGGCCGCCAGCAGCGGCCGGCCCTCGCGGTCGCCGAGCCAGAGCATCCGGTCGGCGACGCCCAGGCGGCCGGCCAGATCGCGCAAGTGATCCTCCAAGGGGCCGGAGCCGACCATCGCCAGCCGGCACCCGGGCACCGCCTCGGCGGCCAGGGCCAGGGCGCGGAGCAGCACGTCGGGCGCCTTCTGCGGCACCAGGCGGCCGACAAATCCGATGACCGGCTCGTCGTCTCCCAGGCCGAGCCAACGCCGGACCACCGGGCGGGGCGGCGCCTCCGATCGGGTCAGCCCGTTCGGGATGGCGATCACCCGATCGGCGCCGAGCCCCAGAGACAGGGCGTGCCGGCGCTCGGCCGGCGAGACGGCGATGATCCGATCGGCCAGCGGCGCCATCGCCCGCTCGGCCGCCCGATAGACCAGCCGCTTCGCTCGGGGCAGCCCCGGGTCCATCGTCACCAGCGCGTGGGGCGTGTAGACGACCCCCGCGCCGACGCCGACGGCCGCCAGCCGGGCCAGGGCCCCGGCCTTCGAGCTGTGCCCATGGACGATGGCGAACGGCCCCCGATCGCGGAGATACCGCCGGAGGAACCGCAGCGCCGTCACGTCGCTCGGATGCGGGCACCGCCGCATCGGGCAGGCGGCGTGGACCAGCCCGGTGATCGACTCCAGCCGCCGGCGGAAGGACGGCTCGGCTCGGCCCGGGGAGTAGACCAGATGGACCTCCCAATGCCGTTCGATCAGCCCCTCGGTCAGGTCGAAGACGTGGCGGCCGACCCCGCCGCCGCACGACTCGACGACCATCAGCACGCGGCGGGTGTCCGATATCGGGGGCATCGCCGCCCGTGCCGGCACCGCGCCGGCTTCGGGCGCCGGCCGGTCCTCCCCGACACTCCATCGCGTTCGCGCGACCTGGATCATGATGCCGCCCTCCGATCGCCCGACCTCGCCGCCGTGTACAAGGACTCGTACATGTCCTCGTAGTAGTGAACGATGCGACCCAGCTCGAAGCGCGCGCAGATACTCCGTCGCCCCTCCGCGCCCGAGAGGGCCCGCGCCTCGGAGGAGAGGCCGAGCAGGTCGGCGCAGGCGTCGGCCAGGGCCTTCGGGTCGCGCGGGGGGACGATCCGGCCCGACTTGCCGAGGATCGTCGCCGAGTCGCCCACGTCGGTCGCCGCGCACGGGACTCCGCAGGCCATCGCCTCGCAGAGGGTGAGCGGGAAGGCCTCGGTCACCGACGACTGGGCCAGCAGGTCGAACGCCGCCATCAACCGCGGCATGTCCGCCCGGGGGCCGAGCAGGAGGCACCGCCCCCGGAGGCCGAGTCCCTCGACGGCCCCGACCAGCTCGAGGTTCGACGGATCGGTCTGCGTGCCGCAGATCACGAACCGGGCGTCGGGGAGCCGATCCTTCAGCAGGGCGGCGGCACGCAGGAAGTTCATCGGGTCCTTCTGCGGCGAGTAGCGGGCGGCCAGCCCGATCAGCGGCGTCTCGGGGGCGAGGCCCAGCTCGCGGCGCACCGCGGCCCGCGCCGCCGGGTCGGGCCGGAACGCCTCGGTGTCGATCCCGTTGGGGATGACGGTCATCCGCTCGGCGGCGAAGCCCCGCCGCTCGTGGGCCCGCCGGGCCGATTCCGAGCAGCAGACGATCCGCGCCGGCAGTCGCCGCGACAGCCGCGCGCAGGCCGCGACCGTCCAGAGCGTCGATCGCTTCTCCGCCTTCGGGTCGTGGTGGGTATGGTGGATGCCCCAGGCCACGGGCGCCCGCACCGTCGCGGCCGACGCCAGGCCCGCGACGAGGTTCGCGTGATACATCCAGCCCTGGATCACGTCGGGCCTCTCGGCCCGCAGGATCGCCGCCATCCGGGCGAACCCCCGCGGGTCGGGCACCCCCGGCCTCATGCCGACGACCCGCACCGGCACCCCTCTCGCCTCGATCCGGGCCGCCAGCGGCAGGACGTCGATCAAGGACACGACCACCGGATCGAACCGCCGGAGGTCGGTGCGGTCCAGGAGATTGCAGAGCATCACCTCCGCCCCGCCGTAATTCAGCCAGTTGATCACGTGGACGATCTTAATCCTGGACATCGCGCCCCTCCGTCCGGAACAAGTGGCCCCAGGAGAGGGCGACACCCAGGAACAGCCAGATGGCCGACAGCGGCATGTAGCTCGTGGCGAGCGTCGGGCCGAAGAGCCAGACGCCCAGCGCGCCCAGGCCCAGGACGGGCGCCGAGGA
>JAABUR0100010248.1_pt1 | contig 10336 bp, 12 predicted proteins | sample 5560091 | NCBI WGS metagenome assembly JAABUR01 (sample SAMN10711879, study PRJNA513375) | rock metagenome | isolation source: Antarctica rocks | place: Antarctica: Victoria Land, University Valley sud
GGCCCGCAGCGCGGCCTCGCGGGCGACCGGCCGCCACAGGGTGTGCCACCCCGCCCCGATCCGGCGGGCCAACGCGGACACCGTGGTGTCGTCGGCGGCCAGCGCATCGGCGGCCCACACGATGGCGTGTCGGCGTACGACCTCATATGTCGCACCAGGTACGACCTGACGTGTAGGTCGGGTCCCGGCGAGTCACGTCCGTTCTCGCCCTGAGCAAGATCACCCTTCGGTTCGTCCACCGCCAAGTCGACGAGCCCGAAGGTGACCGCCGCTCATGATCCTCGATGCGGAGTCCTGGATGAACATCCGTCGTTTCCGTGCCCTGCACGCCGCGGGCGTGGGCTATGCCGAGATCGGCCGCGAGTGCGGCCATGACTGGCGCACCATCACGAAGTACCTCGAGCAGGACGGGGTGGCGACCCCGCCCCGGGCCCCGGCCCGGACCGGCAGCCAACCCCGGGTGATCAGCCCGTTCTCATCGACACCTGGCTGCGCGCTGACGTCGCGCTCAAGGGCAGTGTGATTCACGAGCGGCTGGTGGCCGACTGCGGCTTCGCCGGCTCCTATCAGCGGGTGAAGATGCACCTGGCGTCGGCCCGGCCGCGGATCGCCGCCGAGCTGGCCGAGCGGGACGAGAACCCCCTGGCCGGGCTGCACCGCCGGTTCGAGGTGGTGCCGGGTGCGCAGGCCCAGGTGGACTGGGGCGAGGAAGGGCTGCTGGTCGATGGCCTCGGGCCGGTGTTCTCCTTCCACATGACGCTGTCGCACTCACGCGACCCGTTCGCCTGCTTCACCCACGAGCACCGATCTGACCACCTTCTGGGACTGCCATCGGCGGGCCTTCGCGCACTTCGGCGGGGTGCCGGGGGCGATCGTCTATGACCGGACCAAGACCGTCGTCCGCCGCCACGTCGCCCCCGGGGTGGCCGTGCCGCTGCATCCGGAGGCGGCCGCGTTCGCCGCCCACTACGGCTTCGTTCCCGACGTGCTGGCCGCGCACCGGCCGACCGGGAAGGGGCGGGTGGAACGCCAGGTGCTCATCGTGCGCGACCACGTGCTCGCCGGCCGGGACTTCGCCTCGCTGGCCGAGGTCGAGGACGCCTTCGCCGCCTGGCTGCCACGTCGACGAGCCAGCGTGCACCGCACCCACGGGCAGGTCATCGGCGAGCGGGCGGTGGCCGACCGGGCGGCCCTGGGCCCGCTGCCGGCGGTGCCGTATCTGGTCGCCGATGCCCACCTGCGTCGGGTCGGCAAGGACGCGCTGGTCTCCTTCGAGGCCTCGCTCTACTCCGTCCCGGCCCGCCGGGTGCGGCCGGGGCAGCGGGTCCAGCTACGGGTCTGCGCCGACACCGTCACCATCGCGGCGCTGGCCGTCGACGGTGGCGGGCTGCTCAGCGGTCATCCGCGCGCCGCCACCCGCGGCAGCTGGGTGGTCGACCCGGCGCACTGGGACGGGCTGCCGGACGGGCGCACCCGGGCGACTACGCTCGAGCCGAGCTGCCGTCGCGACCCGGTCGAGGACGATGTGGCCGCGGCCAACGGCGCGGGCACGCTGGCCGCGCTGCTGCACCGACGGGCCGACGCCGCCGTGCCGGTCGACCGCCGGCCACTGGCCGACTACGTCGCCGCCGCCGGCGTTGCGGGGGTGCGGCGATGAGCGCGCTGATCACCACCCGCATTCAGCAGCACGCGGCTCGGCTCGGGCTCACCCACCTGCCCGAGGTCGTCACCCAACTGGTCGCCCGCGCGGACGCCGAGCAGCTCGGCTACCTCGACTTCCTCGACCTGATCCTGGAAGAGGAGCTCGGCCTGCGCGAGGGCCGCCGGTTCCGCAATGCGCTCAAGCTCTCCGGACTGCCGCACCACAAGACCCTCGAGGAGTTCGACTTCGCCTTCCAGCCGGACCTCGACGCCCGCAAGGTCCGCGACCTGGCCGCACTCGAGTTCATCCCGGCGCGGAGCAACATCGCGCTGCTCGGCCCGCCCGGCGTCGGCAAGACCCACGTCGCGGTGGCGCTCGCGGTCGCCGCCTGCCAGGCTGGCTACTCGATCTACTTTTCCACCCTCGACGACGTGGTCCGGCGACTGCGGCTGGCCGAGGCCACCGGCCGGTTCCCCCGCCAGCTCGGCGCCTACCTGCGCCCGTCGGTTCTCGTCGTGGACGAGGTGGGCTACCTGCCGCTGGACCGGACCGAGGCGAACATGGTCTTCCAGCTCGTCTCCCGCCGCTACGAACGCGGGTCGATCATTCTCACGTCCAACAAGAGCTTCGCGGAGTGGGGCGGCGTGCTCGGCGACGACGTGCTGGCCACCGCCATCCTCGACCGGCTGCTGCACCACTGCGACGTGCTCTCGATCAACGGTCCCAGCTACCGGCTCAAGGACCGCCTCTCCCTGGTTCCCGGAGGTGAGTCCATGCCATGATCCCGTGGCCGGGGACCGACACGTGAGGTCGTACGCCAACCGACACGTGAGGTCGTACGCGGACAGGTGGCGGCGTCGACGCCTGGTCGCCCTCGACGGGATCGGTAGGACGCGGTCGAGCGTGGCGCGCCCAGCACCCCGGCAGACCCGGGCCAGCGGCGCGGGCAGCTCGGCGCTCACCGCGGCCGCTTCGCCGGCGGGATCTCGAGCCCCCTTTTCGCGCCGCGGCGCGCAGGATGTCGTTGTCCAGGGTCAGCTCGCCGACCTTGCGTTCGGCCTCCCGCAGCCGCCGGCGCTGCTCGAGGCTCATGCCGTCCTCGGCGGGGAGGCGACCCTTGAGCCCCACCTTGCCGGCGGCTAAGAACTCATCGCGCCAGGCGGCCAGCCGGTGCGCCTCCACCCGCAGCTCCCGGGAGAGCTCGTCGAGGCGCTCGCCCCGCAGCAGCCGCAGCACGGCGTCGGTCTTCTTGTTCGCCGACCACCGGGTCTCCCGACCCCCGCCGGCCTGCTCGTCGGTCATGACGGCCATGATCACCCTTCCTTATCGGGTGTCCAAGGAGGGCGGGTGCGGTGGACCTCAAAACAACCTCCCGGTGATCCCTGCGTGACGAACACAGAAGCCGGCGCGGCTGCTGATGCGCCACTTGCTTCACTACTACAACCCGTTTCCCTCAAAACACTAGCGCTTATCCTTGAAGTCGTGCGTGTCACCGCCGGCCACCGCGGCAGCCGTCTGCCGCTCCAGCCGCTCAAGAAAAGGGGCCGCGACCTTACCGACCAGCAGCGCATCCACAACCACTTCATTACCTTCCTGCCGCTGGTAGACCGCCTGCCGCTTGAGAAGCGGAATAATGATCGCAGCGGCCAGGGCAAGCCAAGACCACGTCGCGCCAACCACCACGATTAAGACGAACAGGGGAATGAGGGTGATCTCTCGGAGCTGCGCTTCCGCAATGAGTCTATCGTACTCGTCGTACAGTTCGTTTTCACCTCCTCGCATTCGTCTAGCAATCCGGGGTAGTTCCTGAAAGATCGCGGCCGCAATGGTTTCTCGCAGCTTGTCGTCGTCCAAGTCCTGCGCCCAGGGTTCCCGTCTAGCTGTCCCAGCTAAGCGAGGTCGTCCAAAAGGCGTTGGTCTATGTATGTCACCAATGAGCTGGCGTCACGGATGTCGTGCTTCGCACCACCTCGTCCGACGTTCCGAAGACGCCCTACAGCCTCCGCACCGAACTGCACTACGGACCCGAGCAGAAACGCAAGAAAGGTTGCTGCGGCAAACGTGCCCAGGTGCCCCGTCGAATTTGCCAACTCGTACAGGGAATGCAGAGGGGCATTTGTTGGCGCCTGCGATGGAAAGCGGTCTCGAAGGGCTAACCACCCGGCAACTAACAAGATGTAGCCAGCCAGTAGGGGTGCCCGTAAGTCCCGGAATGCCGGCAACAACCCTAACAACATCTCGATAGACTCCGTTGCTCCCGCCCAGCGCGTGTACACGGAGACTACCCCTGGGTCTCTAGGACGCGCGCGTGGCGGCCGCAAGCGCGACGTAAGTAGAGCTGCTCGAACCGGTCACGCTGACCTTGCCTGGGCACCCCAAACACGATGTCACGAACCGCTCAGGGTCAGCGAGGACGACGGCCGACGCCACGACGCGCAGCTAAGCGGGTACTGTCTTGTAGTCCGCCTTTGACGGCCCGGCATTGTGACGGTGCCAGTGATCTGATGGAGTGGCCCCGGTTTCCCGGACGGTGCTGGTTTGTTGGCAGGCATCATGCGGCCGGCTCGGTAAGCCGGCCAGCCTGGTGCTGTAACTTGCCCCGGTCCCAGGTCAGGGATCTGCGTAGGTGTTCTGGAAGGGTGGAGATCCGGGCGGTCAGCGCGTCTCGCATGGCCGCGGCGCCGTAGCCGCCGAGCGCCGGCCCGTTCTTCGTATACGAGGTCATGCCGTAGCCCTCCGAGCGGGGCAGGTGCAGCAGCATCGTGAACCGCGTGGTGCGGAGATAGCTCGAGAGCTGCCACAGGTCGTGCGGCCGGCCCCCGCCGCGGTATGGCTCTAGCTAGGGCGTGTCGACGACAGGGGCCGGACCGCCGGCAGTTTCCTACGCTCCCCCGTGGCTCCCCGCTTCGTCAACTGTAGGCAGGCCGGTTCGCTTCGTGTAGCTTCGCTCGCAGGGGGGAGACGCCTGCGGGCATGATGACTGGCGTGGAAGCCTCCTCCCCAGAGCCGCTAGTCAGCGACCCCAGTGTGCTGGGAGATCGGATCCGACGCTTGCGGCAGCGACGGGGGTTGACGCAGGCCGGCGTGGCTGGCGCAGACCTCAGCGTGGCTTACATCTCTCGGATCGAGTCGGGACAACGGCGGCCGGAGCGCGCGACCCTTGAGCTGATCGCCAGCCGCCTCGGCACGACAGTCGAGCACCTGTTGACCGGCGTGGGCAGGGACGAGGCCGAAGATTTGCGTCTGTCGATCCGGTACGCCGATCTTGCGTTGCACTCCGGCGACGTCGACGAAGCGGAGCGTCGCTTCCGGGACGTCCTGTCTTCGCTGGGCGATCGGCGTCTCGAGGACATCGCCGACCAGGCTGCCTGGGGACATGCCCGCGCCCTTGAGGCGATGGGTCGCCTTAAGGATGCTGCGGCCACGTTCGATCACCTGCGCGAGCGCACGAAGAACGCGCAGCTTCGGTTGCAGGCGACGGTGGCCGTGTGCCGGTGTTACCGCGAGGCGGGCGATCTCGTGCGGGCGGTTGAGGTGGGCGAAGACGCTCGGGCCCGCCTGATCGATCTAGGACTGTTGGGGACGACCGACGGCATCAAGCTTGTCGTCACACTGGCGGCGGCGTACTACGAACGTGGGGATCTTACCCGGGCGCTGATCTTGGTCGAGGATGCACTCCGCGACGCGGAGGCACTGAACAGTCCTGCTGCCCGGGCTGCCGCCTACTGGAATGCCAGTTCCTTGCTGTCCGAGTCTGATCAGCTGCCTGAGGCGCTCACGCTTGCCGAGCGCGCCTTGGCACTGCTCTCTGAGGGAGAGGACGAACGCAATCTGGCTCGACTGCGGGTGGAGTACGGGGGCCTGCTGTTGCGGGGCGCGTCACCTGCCCCTGACCGGGCGCTCGAGGTCCTGACACGCGCCGAAGTCGACCTGGAACAGGGGGACGGCACGCCGGTCGATCGCATGTACTGCCACGAAATGCTGGGACGTGCCTTGCTACAGCTCGGCCAGCTGGACGCTGCTGAGGAGCACGCCGCCGCAGCTCTCCGGCTGCTCGGCGACGAACCGCGGCTGGAGACCGCCAGCATCTTCGCGCTCCGCGGCCAAGCCGCCTTGGCTGCCGACGATAGCCGCAGCGCGAAGCGTCATTACCGGCATGCGGCAGCTCTGTTGACAGCGGCTGGCGCCGGCCGGGCGGCCAGTGGTCTTTGGGCGGAGCTGGGTGCAGCGCTGGAAACACTAGGCGACACCGCTGGGTCCAGGGACGCTTATCGAGCAGGGATGGCATGTCTTGGCATCGTCGCCGCCCCGGCTCCGACCGTTTCGAGGCCTGTGCGAGTTGCCGCTAGAAGCTCCAACACATGACGGCCGAGAGGACGACTCGACTGGCAAGTACGCGAGAGCCGCCGCGCAGAGCTTCCCAGCGCTCAGCAGCACCAGCTGTGCCCGTTCGGAGATGGGGAGGATGACGACGGGGGGTCCGCAGTCGGCCCAACTCCACCGGGTGATGCCCATGACGCCAGAGCGATGGCCAGCGCTGCGGAAACGGCTGCGATGGCGGCAGCCCCGGCACGAAGAACGCCCATAACGATGTGCCTCCCTGAGACAGTGACGATGTCTCGGAGAGTCAAGGCCAGGCAATCCGTCTAGGCAAGAAGCCGCGCCGTGTGCCGGCCATCGAGCGCTAAGAAAGCGGCGGTCTCGGTCCACGGCCGGCCATAGCCGCTCACGCGGCAAGGCCGGCCAGGCCAGATCGCCTTGACTCGTGCTAGCCTTGCCCCACTTGTTGCCGGTCATTTGCCTGGCCGAGTCAGGGGGAGCCTGTGCCGGCGCCTGCCGCTCCGTTAGAGCGCAAGCGAGCTGGGAACGCGGCGTGACGAACCGCGGCATCAACCCGCCGCCGCCCTTCGAGTCTCCGGTGGGTGGACGGCGAGGCTGGACCTGGTTCCAATCACGAACACCACGTCGACGACTGGCAGGCCGTGGTCTCCACTGAATCGCCACCTGACTCGGTTAGGCCTTTGGGGAGTGGTGGCGGCCGCGGACACTCAGGTCTCCTGTCACAGGACGTAACTGACCCAGAGCCCCTGCCCGGATCCTCGACCCAAATGCGGCCGAGCTGCCCGCACGCCTGAAGCACGGAGGGGAATGGTATGACTGATGCTGAGGAGCTCTCATTCGTGAGCGCCTACATATGGGTTGCATTGGGCGTGGCTCTAAGCGTCCTGATTCCGACACTCGTGCGAGCGGTTGGTGTGGCGTTTCCATCCACTAGTAACGGCCCGCTGAACTTGCTGGCCAATCGGACGAACGCTACTTCCGTCAGCCAGTTCGCGCGACCATATCTGCTTCTTGCAGCGATGTCGCTCACGGTGGGCCTCCTCATAGTTGCGTTTGCTCACTTCACCGACGGCCGAGCTGCACTGATAGGGGGGTACGCCTGGGATTCCACCCTGCAGAAAATACGTCGCGGTGTCGCTGGATAGCTGACCCGCCTCCGCGCTCCTTGCGCGACCGGCTCAGGCACACCCTTGGATTGTGGTACAGCCCCTTAGTCGAAGTGGTGATTAGTTGTGCAGCCGGGGGGCAGCGCCGGTGTCGCCGTTCCCCGTGTTGTTCGTTAGATATCTGTCCTAGGCAACAGGAGGAGCTATGGAAGCCAGTTCAGACAGTGTCGAGTTCCCTGGGACCGGTGAGTCGAGCCAAGAGCAGGTCGAGGCCCGGACCGTCGCCCAGGCGGCGGGACCGGGAGCTCGGACAGAGCCCGGGGCGATGGGGAATGCCAGCGTTGTGGTTCCCGCCGGCCCGGCGGCCGGGGCGCCGGGCGAGGTAGCACGGCTCCATGGTGAGTTACCGGTGCGCGGCTCGAAGCGTGTGACACTCTCTTCGATCAGCGAGGGCCGGTTCGGGCGCATGTTCCGACGATTGCGACCGATGCCACCGCTGACCGACGAGCAGCTGCTCGAACTGTCAGAGTCGATGCGCGAGCCGGTGACGCCGACTGGCTGGAACGGCACCGCCCAGGACTTTGACAATCCTGACATTCCGGCAGGGTACACTTACCTCGGGCAGTTTGTCGATCACGACATCACCTTCGACCCAACTTCCACGCTTCAACGCGAGAATGATCCCGATGCGCTGACGGACTTCCGATCGCCCCGCTTCGACCTGGATTCAGTTTACGGCTCCGGCCCCGTCGACGAGCCTTTCCAGTACCGACGCGGCACCAACGGTATGCGTATGCTTTACGGTCCGAACTCACGTGGTGAGATGGACCTACCACGCAACGAAGAGGGCACTGCGTTGATCGGTGACCCCCGAAATGACGAGAACACAATCGTTTCTCAACTACAGCTTCTATTCCTCCGACTCCACGACAAGTTTGCTACGGAAGTTGAGAGTGACAGCTCGGTGCCCGAGGAGGGGCGTTTTTCCGAGGCCCAGCGAAGAGTGCGCTGGCACTACCAGTGGGTCATCGTCCACGACTTTCTTCCGCGCGTGATCGGCGCTGACAGCTTGAAGCAGATCTGCGACGTCGACGATGAAGGGCGGATCGTTGACATCAGACGCGCTCACTACAGGCCTAAGACGACGCCGTACATGCCGGTGGAGTTCTCGGCGGCCGCGTACCGCTATGGTCACAGCCAAGTGCGCGGCATATATAATCTGAACGACGTCGTGCGTGATCGCCCCATCTTTGTCTCAGGTTCACTGCAGGATGAGACACAGGATCTGCGCGGCTTTCGGCCATTGCCGGCACAGTGGACAGTCAGTTGGCCTTTGTTCTTCCCCATTGATGGCTCCACTCCACAGCCCAGCCGACTCCTCGACAGTAGATTGAGCCAGGGGCTATTCGACTTACCGGACAGCGGCGGCTCCCTCGCCTTCCGCAACTTGAAGCGCGGGCAGGTCCTCGGCTTGCCATCCGGTCAGGATGTTGCGAAGGCACTCAACGTAGCCGACGTTCTGACCGGTCCGCACTTGGCCGCTCCGGATCCAACACCGCTGTGGTTTTACGTGCTAAAGGAGTCGGAGCTTGTTGCTGGAGGTCGTCACCTAGGGCCAGTTGGGGGGCGGATTGTTGGCGAGGTTCTTCTTGGACTACTTGAGCTCGATCCGCGGAGTTGGTGGTCGGCTCAGCCTGGCTGGCGACCGACCATTCCTGACGCTGACGGCGATGGAGTCATCGGCGTGCCCGATCTGGTGACGTTCGCCAGTCCATAGGTGCCGCCGTTGCAGGCGCGGCGTCACATCGGCGGCGACGTCGCGCCGATTCTTTGGAATACGCCTCTACCGCCCAGCCTATCGAGCACGCGCGGCGGTGGTATGAGACTTGGCGTGGATCCGTCAGGAGAGATGCTCTGACGGCAGCAGACCGTGAGTGTGACAGCGTTGTCCTCTAGTGAGTCCTCTCTCTACTGCCTCAGCGGGGTGCCTAGGGGATAGCCCAGTTGGCGGACAGACTGACCTCTCTAAAAGGAGTAAGACATCGGCCTCAACACCGCACGACGCGTACGCGACAGAATGGCAGGCGTCTACATCATGACCTATAGGGCGTACAACCGCTTAAGGAATGGTTCGCGCACAGTGGGAGCGGCGGCTATTGTACTCAATGCGCGAGACGATCTCCTGATGGTACGGCTCAGTTATAGATCGGGCCGGGGGCTGCCGGGGGGCTTTTGTGCGCGCGGTGAAGACCCGCACTTGACCGCCAGCCGCGAACTACTGGAGGAAGCACTTGTTCGTTCGCGGGCGCCGTCGAGACGGCCGTGAAGCAGGGCCTCGCTCCAGGAGAGAACTTCCTCCAGATTAGCCCCTGGGAACTGGGCATCGACACGACCGACAACGTGATCTACCACGCGGTGTACAGGCCGTGAGCTCGGTGCCTCTGCTGCTCAATCGCTCGTCGAGCCCGCCGAGACCCCAGCGATTCATTGGACCTTGGACTGTCCGACGCGCGGAGTCGTGATCTTGGACGTGGCCGTCGGCCAGGACGCTTCCGATGCGCCGCTTCATTGGCGTGCAGGCGACTGGAGCAAGCCGCCGTTGGACGTTCGGTTGAGCGACGTCGGCGCGGTGGAGAGCATCCAATTCGTCTTTCAGGATGAGTCGGTCAACGCGGCTCTTCGTCGCTGAGCGTGGTGGCGTGACGCGCCGGACGGTGTGATGCAGGCCCTCTGAGGCCGGGACCTCCAAGATCGGGAGCGACCAAGCAACCGCTCTCGAAGGCCCCGGTGATCATGAACTGTACCCAGGATGGCTGTCTCACCGCGGCGGTGATGTTCGGCGTGCCGGGCATCCGGGTGCTCGACGCCCGGGACGACGGCCGGATGCTGACCTTGACGGTGGAAACCGTTGCCGCGCTGACCGCGTGTGCGTCCTGCGGAGTCGTCGCGACCGCGCACGGGCGCCGCTCGCATCGGCTTCGGGACGCCCCGTTCGGACACCGGCAGGTGCTGGTGGTCTGGGCGCCGGCGGATCTGGCGCTGCGCAGAACCGGCCTGTTCGGCGGGCAGCTGGACCGAGGTGCACGAGCTGGCCGAGCCGCGCGCCGCGCTGACCCGCCGCGCCATCGTGTGGGCCGCCGATGCGCTGGCCGCCGACGACACCACGGTGTCCGCGTTGGCCCGCCGGATCGGGGCGGGGTGGCACACCCTGTGGCGGCCGGTCGCCCGCGAGGCCGCGCTGCGGGCC
>JAABUR0100010249.1_pt1 | contig 10336 bp, 8 predicted proteins | sample 5560091 | NCBI WGS metagenome assembly JAABUR01 (sample SAMN10711879, study PRJNA513375) | rock metagenome | isolation source: Antarctica rocks | place: Antarctica: Victoria Land, University Valley sud
CTTCAGCGCGAAGCTGGCGACCTCGTCCCCGAACCCTGCCGGATGCCATTCGGGGTGGCGAGCGGTCCAGCGCCAGATGCCGTCGTCGATCAGATCAGGAGTCGCGGTCGTCCGGTCATGGTAACCGCCAAAACGATGTAATCAGTTACGGTTGCGGCTCGCGATCTCGATCATTTGCTTGGCGTTGATCACCGCGGCCAGCAGAAGAAAAGACCACACGACCGCGAGCGCCGGCTGCGCGACCTGCGCGATCCCGATCGTCCCGATCTGAATCGTCTTCTGCGCGTAGACGAGGAGCCCCTGGGCAGTCCCTGTTGTGGCAAATCACAGGGTGGTGCATGGTTGGGTATGCCGGAGCCCGGTGAGATCGGTGAGATGTAAGCGTTTTGGGAACCGCGTAACTCGGTCTCTCGCGCCGCGTTCTATTAGCTGCGGGAGGGCGGCGTCGGACGGGCCAGCGGCGGCTGCTTTACGGGGGTCACGACGCCGTCCTCTCATCTACCGGCCGCTGCAACTAAAAACAACTGTAGGCGCGCCCCCGAGGAGTGCTTGAGCTCCTCTGGGAACACGATGTCGACCCACGAGCCCAGGGGGAAAGATCTGGAACTCGGGCGGCAGTCGGGTCATTGGGGCGCGCCTGAGATGCTTCTACTCCACCAGAGTGGCTTCCGCAACCCTTGTGAGACACCGGGCTCCCGGAGAGGATTGGGCGCGCCCCGAGGAGTGCGGCCTCCTCGAACACGATCGTCGACCACGAGCCCCCAGGGGAACGGGTCAGCTCGGGCGGCACGGTCGCTAGGGCGCGCCCACCCCCAGCTTCGACCGCAATCAGCCCTGCCCCTTCCGGATCCGCCCCCCGTTCGGGTGATGAGCGAAGCCAGGCGCGGCCATATCGTCACGGACGGAGGGCGCTCACCGCCCCGCCTCCTCCGCTTCGAGTGCTTGCGCCCAGATGTCGTCGGCTGTCGAGCCGACGTCTCTCTTCCAGGCGGTTCGCTTGAAGTCACGCCCGGGCGTGTAGCCGAAGACGTCACGCAGGGCGGTGTGCCAGTCTTCTGCCCCCTCTTCCTCGCCGGCTTCGGACACCTCCGCTACCACCCCGTCGAGCTTCACGCTGACAGCGTCGGCTGGGTCGCCGGCCTCGAGCGCCTGCCGGACCTCTCGGCCCACCCGACCGATCAGGTCACGATCGGGATCGAGACCCTCCGCACGTGCGCTGTTCACGAAGTCGGTCACGAGCTCCTTCGCAGGTGTGAATGTGTGGTGGTGCGCGGCGCGCGCACCCTGCGGAGCGCTCTTCTGCGTCTTCTTCACCTGAGTCTTCTTCTCTATGGGACCGGACATGGGTGTCCCGTCTGGAGCGGACGTGGGTGGCCGGTCTAGAACGGACAAAGGTGTCCGGTCAGGCGGTGCCACCGGGTAGTCAGGGACGCGATACCGATTCGGTAGGCCGCGACCCTGCTGGACCGTCTCGACGAGCCCGGCCCCCTCGAGCTCGGTCAGGTAACGGCGGACCTGACGAACGCTGACACCAAGCTCACGAGCGAGCGTCTCCTGACCCGGCCAGCACTCCGGGTCCTGCCACGCATGAGACTTCAGCGCGATCCACGTCTGACGCGCGCCCATGGATAGAGAGGTGTCGCGCAGGAGTTCGTTCGGCACCATCGTGAAGCCGTTCACGACCGATGGCTCCGAGGTACGAAATCGGTACAGGTAGAACTCGAAAACGACCGACAACCACCGACAAGCTCAGCGCACGCTGTTAGCTGAAACCCCTGCTCAGATGCGAGAAACCGTGAAGCGGCGAGAGAAGCCGGGAGAGCGGGCACCATCTCGACAAGCTGGGGGTCACTGGTTCGAGCCCAGTACCGCCCACCTCATGAGAGAGCCAAAAGTCCTGCTAATCAAGGGCTTTTGGCTCTTTCTCGTCGCCGCGCGGTTTCCGCTTTAGAACGCTCAAATCCGCCCGTTTCGTTGTAAGACTTCCCCACAGACTTCCCCACACGCTCGGTCGATGTGGAGTACGTTGAGCGCTTCGCGTTTCGATCCGGCGCAACCGCCAAAGGCTTGGAGTGCGGCGCGCTTGCGGTCAGGCGAGAGGACGCTCGCCCAGGCGAGTGTGCGTGTATGTTACTTGGATGGGTGTTGTGCCTCTGCGGGCTGGGATTTATGCGCGGATCTCGTCTGATCGGGAGGGTGAGGGGTTGGGTGTGGCGCGCCAGCTTGAGGACTGTAGGCGGCTGGCGGAGGCGCGTGGTTGGACGGTGGTGGAGCGTTACGTCGATCAGGACGTGAGTGCGTATACGGGGAAGTTGCGGCCTGAGTATGGGCGGTTGTGGGGCGATATCGAGAGTCGAACGCTCGATGCGGTGGCGATCTATCGGGCTGATCGGTTGCATCGTCAGCCGCGTGGGTTGGAGGCGTTCATCGATCTCTGTCAGGCTGTCGGTCTGACGAATGTCGCTTCTGTGAGCGGCGATCTCGACCTGACGACGCATGAGGGGCAGCTGGTGGCGCGGATTACGGGAGCGGTCGCGAAGAACGAGAGCGACGTGAAGAGTCAGCGGATCCGGCGCCAGAAGGAGCAGTCAGCTGAGCAGGGGAAGGTCTCGGGCGGCGGCAGCCGCGCCTACGGGTTCGAGGACGACAAGAAGACGATCCGTCCGGCCGAGGCTGCGGTCGTGCGTGACTGCGCGCGCCGCTTTCTGGCCGGCGAGTCGATTCGGGCGATCTGCAGCGATCTGAACGCGGCCGGCGAGACAACCTCGACGGGGAAGTCCTGGTCGCCGCAGACGCTGCGCCGGATCCTTGCCTCGCCGCGGATCAACGGGCTTCGCGAGCACAGGGGCGAGATCGTCGGTGAGGCTGAGTGGCCCGCGATCATCAGCCGCAGAGACGGCGACCGGATCCGGGCGATCCTGGCCGACGAGAGCAGACGCACGAACAAGAGCGCCCGCCGCTACCTGCTCGTGCGGCTCCTGCGCTGCTCGCACTGCGGCGAGTACCTCGTCGCGGCCCCGCGGGCGTCCAGAGGGCCGGGAGAAGATTCGACACGCCGCTACGGCTGCCGCAAAGGCCCAGGCTTCAGCGGCTGCGGCAAGACCTTCAGCAACGCCGAACCGCTCGAGCAGTTCGTCGTCGAAGCGATCCTCCACCGCCTCGACAGCCCCCAACTCGCCGCCGTGACAAGCGACCGCCACGACGACCCCCAATCGGAGCGCTGGCAGCAAGAGGCTGACCAGGCCCTCGCCCAACGCGACGAACTCGCCCAGGCCTACGGCAACAAAGAGATCACGATGAGCGAGTGGCGCACCGCCCGCGAACCGATCGAGCAACGCCTCACCCAGGCCCGCAAACAACTCGCCAAGATCACCCACACAACCGCCCTCGACGGCCTCGTCGGGAACGCCGACACGCTCCGCGCCGCTTGGAACAACCTCGACCTGACCCGCCAACACGCCATCCTCGCAGCCGTCCTCGACCACATCGTCGTCGGACCCGCACGCCGCGGCTACAACGCCCCCCTCGACGAAACACGTCTGCAGCCGCTCTGGCGCTCCTGAGACGCTCGCCGCCTCCCGGCCAGGCGTCCGGCCGTCTATCAACTTCCGGATCCCGCCGGGAACCCCGCCTACGCACCTTTTGGCAGAAGTGCAAAACTGCACTTTTACAGGGACTTTGCACTCAAACCGAGTTTCGTTGCACTCCAACCCGAACCCCCGATAAACAGCCGCCCAGCCCGCTCCAGCCCTCGCCCGCCTTCTCCGAGTTACGTTGCTAATTCAAGTAAAGGAAGAGCAAGCGGCGCACGCGCCGGACGCGGCCGCGCGGGGGCCACCCTGCCGGGTGGGACCCCGCGCCAGCCGCACCCCCGGCACCCCGGCCGACCCCCCTCCCTCACCAGACGTCAGAACGCACACTCGCGCAGCGGGCGATCCTCTCTCCGGAGCCGAGCGGGACTGGACGCCAGATGACGGCAGGTGGATGATCGCCTCGTGCGAAAGGATCTTCCGACCGGGACGGTCACCTTCCTCTTCACGGACGTTGAGGGATCGACGAGGCTTCTTCACGAGCTCGGCGCGAATGAATACGCCGAGGCGCTCGCTGAGCACCGTCGCGTGATCCGGGAGGCGTGCGCCGCCGAGCACGGCGTCGAGGTGGACACCCAGGGCGACGCCTTCTTCTTCGCCTTCGCGACTGCGCCGGCGGCGCTGGCAGCAGCGGGCACCTTCAATGCCGCTCTTGCACCTGGGCGAGTCCGCGTCCGAACCGGCATCCATACCGGTACTCCTCTCCTCACCGACGAGGGCTACGTCGGACACGACGTGCATCGGGCTGCGCGCATCGCCGCAGCCGCTCATGGGGGACAGGTCGTCGTCTCAGCGTCGACGGCTGCGCTTCTCGATCGCGACTTCGAGCTCACCGATCTCGGCGATCACCGCTTCAAGGACCTCGCCGCGCACGAGCGCGTCTTCCAGCTCGGCGGCGAGCGCTTCCCGGCGCTGAAGAGCCTGTTCCGGACGAACCTCCCGATTCCCGCGAATCCGCTCGTCGGACGGAACACGGAAGTCTTCGACGTGCGCCGCCTGCTCGCGAACGGCGCGAGGCTTGTCACCGTCACGGGCCCGGGCGGCGTGGGGAAGACGCGGTTCGCGCTCACAGCGGCGTCCGAAGCGTCCGATCGCTTCCCCGACGGCGTCTGGTTCGTCGACCTTTCGCCGATTCGGGATCCGGCGCTCGTCTCAGCGATGATCGCCCACGCGGTCGAGGTCGACGGCGATCTCGTCCACCATCTTCGTGACGCGACCTCGCTGCTCGTGATCGACAACTTCGAGCAGGTCGTGGCCGCTGCACGCGATCTCGCACTTCTTCTCGGCGCGTGCCCGAACGTGCGCGTGCTCGCGACGAGCCGGGAGCCTCTCCGCATCTCCCATGAGCACGAGTACTCGCTCGATCCCCTCCCGGAGGCACCGGCTGTCGAGCTCTTCCGGCACAGAGTGGCGGGCGTTGCGCCCGACGTCGACATCGAGTACGCGCTCGCGGCCGAGATCTGCCTCCAGCTCGACCACCTGCCACTCGCGATCGAGCTCGCCGCGGCACGCTCGAAGGTGTTCGAGCCGGAGGAGCTCTTGGCGAGGCTCGAGCGTCGACTGCCTGTCCTTGTCAGCCGCGCACGCGACGTTACGGAGCGCCAACGCGCGCTCCACGCGACGATCGCGTGGAGCTACGAGCTCCTGGAAGAGGACGAGGCCCGGGTGTTTCGCGCGCTCGCTGTCTTTCGCGGCGGTGCGACCCTCTCCGTGATCGAGGTCGTCACCGGGGCGGATCCTGACCTCGTCGAGTCGATCGTCGAGAAGAGCCTCCTCCGCCGTCGCCGTGGTCGCCTCGTGATGCTCGAGACGATTCGAGAGTTTGCCCTCGACGAGCTTGAGCGCTCCGGCGAAGCGTCCTCGATCCGCGACGCTCACGCCGCCTACTTCCTCGAGCTCGCAGAGAGCGCCAACCTCAACGCGGGGAAGCTACGCCCAGGGGGGCAGCGTCTCGACATCGCGATCGCGGAGCAGGACAACTTCCGGGCCGCACTGGACTGGGCCATCGACGGCCGAGATCTCGAGCTCGGGCTGCGGCTGCTCGCGGCCCTGGAGCAGTTCTGGGTCGTGAACGACCCGGGCGAGGGCATAAAACGTCACGCGGCGGTGCTCGACCTGGGAGGAGACGTCGACCCGGCCTTACGAGCCGAGGCGGTTCGCTCGTACGCAAGCTCCGCCGACATCGCTGGACAGCATGAGCTCGCGCTCGAGCTCTACGGGAGTAGCCTCGCGATCTTCGACGAGCTCGGCGACGCCCACGGCCGGGCGGTGCTGCTGCATCGGCTCGGCATCGCGGCGATGCTTGGTGGAGACGTCACACGCGCGCGGGCGCTCGTCGAGGAGAGCCACGCGCTTCACGAGCGTGACGCCGACACGTGGGGGATCGCACAGACGATCGGGACGCTCGGCGCGATCGCGCGCGACGAGGGCGACCTCGAGAGCGCTTCGACGCTCGTCGCCGAGAGTGCGCGGCTGGCGGCGGAGGTGGGCGTTCCGTGGTGGCAGGCGGGAATGCTCCTGGAACTCGCTGCGCTTTCGCTGGAGGCGGACAGCATCGCCGACGCCGAGGAGAATGCGCGTGCCGGGCTTGACCTCGCGCGCCAGTTGCACGACTACAGCGGGCGCGTATTCGGGGTCGGCGTGCTCGCGGGCGTGGCTGGCTCGCGCGGCGACGCCGAGCGCGCGGGACGCCTGTGGGGCGCGATCGAGGACGATCAGGCACGTGCACCACTCGGTGGCTGGTTGCGTCATCGCGCGAGCTGCGAGGCGCGGCTAGCTGCGTCTTCGTGCGCTGCGCTCGACGCCGCCGTCGCCGCCGGGCGACACCTGTCGCTCGATGACGCGGTCGCGCTTGCTCTCGCCGATGCCTGACGACGTCCTTCCGCTCGTCTGCCGACCGTCATGGATCGCGCGGCTAATTGCTGACGTTGGCACAGCTCAGGCGTCATTCCGGAACGCTGGCGCACGCGACGAACGCCACTAGATCGCGCGGGAGTCGATCCCTTCGCGCAGCACCGCGACGACTTCTCGGAGCCAGCGACGTGCGCGCTCGATGTTCGGACCCGTAGGAGCAAGGTCGGCTGTGTCTACCTGCAGCTCACTCATCACGAGCATTGCCCGCAGCGGGTCAGGTTCCGTCAGTGCCTCTTCGATTCGTTCAGCGAGTCGGCCCGGCTTCACCGCAAGTGATCCGACCCGATCGGCCAGGCGCTTGCTCGTGGGCTGCCAGACTCGGTTCAAGGCAAAGACGATTTGAAGAACCCGCGCGGCGTCGTTGTAGAGATACTCGATCAGTGCAAGCCGCTCGTGCGGCCGCGCGAGCGTCAGGAAGCCGGTGGGATGGAAGCCACCCCAGGCCACCGCCGCCTCTTCGATGCGTGCCGCCGCAACCGCGTCAGGATAAACGCGAAGTCTCGCTTGCCAGGTTTCCAAGAGGCCAACCGTGCGAAGAGCGACTCCATTGATGAGAGCGTCAGCCGCCATGGACAGCTCGCCCGCCACGAGCGCCTCGACAGACTCTTCCGCGAAGTCGTGAGGCCACCAGATGGTCTCGATCGGGATGCCTTCGTAGTAGCCGAAGACGCGAGCAACCTCGGTTCCCTGGCCACCCCATGTGTCGAGGTCGACGAGGCCAACGTTCGCCGCGTTCTCGAAGCATTGTGCGAGATCGAGGCGGACTGCGGTGACCAGGAGCATCTCCACGTCGGAGAGGTCATCGGCGACGCCGCGCGAGACGCTGCCAGTCAGCACGACTTCCTCGACAACCGCCGGGAGGGCCAGCGCGATCCGCTCTGCGACTGCGTGTAGCTCGCTCGTCCTCGACTCAGGCACCTCAGGCGTCACTCCTGAACACTGGCACACGCCAGACTCGTGCCGGATGGTGCCGTGCCGTCAGACTGCGCGCAACGATGATCGTTGTTGTCGAGGGCGTCAGCGCTGCAGGTAAGTCCACCTGGTGCCAGGCGCACTATCCGCAGCAGACTGTCTCGGAACTCCCACCGGTCGTCCCCGAACTTGACAGCAGCCTCGATGAGCGGCAGCACCAAGAGTTCTGGCTACGCCGCAACAAGGAGCGTTGGCGGTGCGCAAGCGACTTAGAGGCCACGACCGGCCTTGCCGTCTGCGACACCGACCCGTTCAAGCTTCACTACACCTGGGGGCTTTGGCGGATCGGGCGCGACTCCGTCTCTAGCTGGGAGTGGGCCGTCACCGCCGCTCAGAAGGCGTTCCAGGAGGGGTCACTGGGTCTCGCCGACCTCATCCTTGTCGCCGATGTCGACGAAAGCGACTTGCGCCTGCGGCGGAACTCCGACAGCGAAGGCACCGGTCGGAGACGCGGCACGTTTGACCTGCACGTCCTACTGCGTGAGCCACTTCGTGAATGGTATGAGGCCGTCGAGCGAGTTAGCCCGGGCCGCGTTCGCTGGGAGCTTCCGAGCGATGGCGATCTCTCGCCTGCACCCAGCGTTCGTTCGCCTCGATCGGGAGCAGCGCTATTTCATGCGCTTCTCTCAGAGCTTCCAGCTCGGTAGCCGCCCGGCGTCGAGTGACATTCCCGCACACTCGCGCACCGGAGCGTTCAGTCGTCGGAGTCAGCTAACCGAGGCTGAGAACGGCAATCATCGGGCGTGCCAGCGTGCACACGATCGCACCTTTCCCCGGGCGAGTGTGCCGTGTGCCGGGCGGCCAATCATCGGCTTCGCGCACAGCCTCGAACTCAAAGTGGCCGAAGCCATCGTTGCCCCGCACATCGCTTCCGTTGAATTTGAACTTCGTGAGCTGCAGCCGATCATGCTTGGCGCGCCTCTGTTTCAGGTAGGCGCGAAGGGAATCGCGCTTGAATGCCGACGGCCCCGAACGAAGGCCCGGAAGTCCGACTGATAACCATCTGTATTGCGGCTCGGGAGCGACAAGCCGATCCGCAACTGCCGTGTCGCCGCGCGTCCAGGCGGCGACAAAGGACGACACGACGCGTCGTGTCTCCGTTGCTTTGCACGGGCCTACCTTCGACACGACGTCACCCAGCGGCTCGGCCTGTGGCGCACCTGCGCTTGCTCCCCCGAACAAAATGCTCGCTGCGAACAGCAAAAGAGCCGCTTGCATACGCTGATTACACCACAAGTCGCTGCGGTGATTCCGCTCCCGACGGCTGGACGAGGCACACACCGACGCCCCCTTAGTTGTCTCGGCTCAGGGTGCACCCCGGGACGCTGGCCCATCCGAGTGTGCGTGGACGGGGTCTCGGATAACCGGCAGCACCCTCCGCTACGAAACGGTACGACCATCACAGACTGGGCGATGCACGTTCGCTACCGTCGGACAGCGGTGACGAGGGTCGTTATTACTGCGACATCGCGGTACCCGCCGTGCTGATCGATGGCGGCTCGAACTTCGCGGAGCAAAGCTGCCCTGGTCTCAGTGTCCGCCCCGATCACGTCACCGAACGTGCAGGCTGCCGCGAGCCAATCATCGCACGGATACCGCCGTTCCCACTCGAAACGCTCCAAAGCAACCTTCGCAAATCGGTCGTCCGCCTCCAGGTCGCCTTGAACATCCGGCGAGAGGCCTCCCGGCAGCATCGGCTCCCGCAGCTTTCCCCGACCGACCCGCTCATAGACCTCGCTCAGTGCGAGCGTCAGTGGATCGAGCACCCCACCCGCATTCCAGACCACACCAAGCCGACCGCCAGGGACTAGCACCGCCGCGCATTTCGTGAGAGCAACTTCTCGATCCAGCCACCACCAGGCCTGCGCACACACCGCAACGTCGAATCGACGCTCGCCCGGCTCCCACTCCTCGAAGCGAGAGACCTCCACGTCCAGCCCTGCCTCGCGCGCAACTTCCGCCATCCTCGGATCAGGCTCAACAGCCAAAACCTCGCATCCGACTTCGGCGAACGATCGCCCTGCAAGCCCCGTTCCCGCGCCAACATCCAAAACGGTCGCTGCGCAACCACCCGTAAGCCGCTCGACTACCTCCGGCGGATAACCCGGCCGAACGGCGTCGTACCGCTGTGGATCGATTCCGAATGAAACGGCGCGCAAGGCTGAGCAATGATTACAGACGGTGGGACGAATGGTCTGTGAGTCCGCAACGGCCGTCGTGCCAAACATCTCTTGATTGACCGCGCTCCGGGGGACATTTAAGAAGCGTGGCTCAGGCGCGTGACCTCTCCTCCGGTTAGCTCACGTGTTCGATGTCGTCTGGAAGCCGCAGCCACGAATGTCGCCGCTCCTCCCAGGCCGACATCGTCGGCGCAGGGAAGGAAGGATCCGCGAACGCGCCCACCGAGACCACAATTCCAGGCCGAGCCTCCGCGGTGTAGAACACGGTCGCGCCGCAGTCCGGACAGAAGTGGAAGGTGCCTTTCTCTCCATCGTCTGAGACGCGGACGTACTGCCGAGAGGCGCCCTCGGTCGTCACCTGTTCTGCATCGAATCGCGCTTGGACACCGAAGACGCTTCCGGTTCGACGCTGGCAGGCGAGACAGTGGCAGATCGAGACTCGAACCGGCTCTCCCTCGACGGTGAGTCGGAGCTGCTCACAATGACACGCGGCGTTTCGAGTGCTCACGAGCGGGATCTTAGACAGGGTCAGCTTAGACAGGGTCGGCTCAGGGGACATTCCCGGGCTCAATGTCATCGTCTTGTTGTGGTGGCGTCTGACGGTGGAGACTCGGGTAGGCGGCGGCTGACTCTATTCCCGGATGTCGCGCCCGAAGGGTTGACTTGCCAGCGTTGTGTCGC
>JAABUR0100010252.1_pt1 | contig 10335 bp, 12 predicted proteins | sample 5560091 | NCBI WGS metagenome assembly JAABUR01 (sample SAMN10711879, study PRJNA513375) | rock metagenome | isolation source: Antarctica rocks | place: Antarctica: Victoria Land, University Valley sud
TAGTGGATTAGAGACGTTCAGAAGGAGAAGCCAGGATAGGCTGAGGTCGTCGAGTTTGGAGGGTGTACCTCCTGGCGTTGGGACTCAAGCTACGCCCACAACGTTCCCTGAAGAGGGTGAATCAAGTGAACAAGGCCTGGGCATAGATCATAGGAGCGATTGGAAAGCTAAGATACGACTGTTGGTGATTGCTTTCGGTATATCTGCAGTATATGTATGTACGTATCTTGCAATGTGCGGTCATAGCACTGATACACCTAGACTCTTATATCTTATTTTATCCCCCAATTCCGAGATCTTCCCATTTTTGGATTACCTCTAGCTACCAACTGGCTATGGACACTCAATCCTTCACCGGCGTACGTCGGTCAAGGCATCATCATGGGCCCTGCAACAACCCTCCACATGCTTCTCGGAGCCATCGTGGGCTGGGGGATCCTCTCTCCGTTAGCGAAGAGTAAAGGCTGGGCTCCAGGATCTGTGAAAGAATGGTCTAATGGCAGCAAAGGCTGGATCGTTTGGGTCAGCTTGGCCATCATGCTTGCAGACTCCCTTGTCAGCTTGGGGTGGCTGACCATTCGGCCTATGGTCAATAAAGCCCCGCATTACTACAGAGAGATCAGAGACCACATTAGAAAGGGCAATATCACGGATATGTTCCGCAGCCGGGAATTGGGGAAAGGCGACTACACCGCTCTCAGCCCCTCAGGGCTCTCCACTCCCTTGACGCCGATCATCTCCAACTCCTCCCACCACAACTACTTCCCATCTTCTTCCCACTCACCCCAAGATAACAAAATCTCCCCCACCAACCCCGACGCCCCCGAACCCGACGCGCCCCCCCACCACCTCGTCCCCACCCGCCAGCTCGTCCCCCTCTTCATCGCCTCCCTAGCCCTCTGCATCGCCTCTGTCCGCATAGCCTTCGGCCCCCTAATCCCCTACCACGCCATCATCCTCGCCCTCCTTCTTTCCCTCCTCCTCTCCCTCATGGGCGTCCGCGCCCTCGGCGAAACGGACCTCAACCCCGTCAGTGGCATTAGCAAACTCACCCAGCTCTTCTTCGCCCTCGTCATCCCCGCCAGCAACAAAAACGCCATTGCTATCAACCTCATTGCGGGCGCCGTGTCTGAGTCCGGAGCCTTGCAGGCCGGCGATATGATGCAGGATCTCAAAACGGGACATCTGCTGGGCGCAGCGCCTAGGGCGCAATTTTGGGGCCAGATGATCGGCTCCTTTTTCGGCGCCATTGTGTCCGCTGGCGTCTACAAGCTCTACACCTCCGTCTACGAAGTCCCCGGTGGCATGTTTCAAGTCCCCACCGGCTACGTCTGGGTCTTCACCGCGCGGCTCGTGACCGGCAAGGGCCTCCCAGCAATGGCATGGCAGTGGGCTCTCGGCGCCGGGCTACTCTTCTGCGGCCTCACAGCCCTGAGAATCAAGGGCAGGGGCAAGGGATGGGTGGATTGGGTGCCTGGCGGGATCGCGGTGGCGGTGGGCATGTACAACGTCCCGTCGTTTACGCTTGCGAGGGCGATTGGTGGGCTAGTCAACTGGTACTGGCGCATTTGGAGGAAGCGAGAGGATACGCCTGTTATCGTTTTGGCGAGCGGGCTTATTCTCGGTGAGGGCGTGGTAAGTATTGTGAATTTGGGACTGGCCAGTTTGGGCGTCCCGCACCTGTGAGGGTAGAATCGATATGTGGTAGAGAACAATACATGGCCACAATATCTGTCGTGCCTTTTAGAATCTTTGTTCGGGAGGGCCTGAAGCGGGGAAAGCACTGTGCCTACCTACTACCATCGAGCTTCCCAAAACAAAGGAATCTACGGTTCCCAGCAGCCCTCGCCTTTCTCCCCGTCAACGAATCAAATTCTCAAAGGTGCCCCAAGGCGAGCCACCCCCGCCTCGAGCGCCTTGTTCGCCAAGGAGCACCGTCTCCCCATAACCCCATGGCTATTTCTCCACACGCGATAGTCTCCCCATCATGCATGAATGATTCCATCAACGAAGTGGCATGTTTAAGAACAATACGAATCGGTTAGCGCCACACATGAGGGTGAGCGGCGGGGCATAAGGCGCATGAGATGGGGTGTTGTAGAGGATGGGGGACAGGATATAAGTGGACAACGACGTTGATATCTTTGAGGAGGGAGTGGGGGGGGGGGGGCTCACGATCTCGAGTTATCAAAAATTTTATCTCACTGAACTCTATGAAACACTCCTCCCTCCCTCCCTCATCTTCCCCTTCTCAGTCCAACCCCTCCCTTCCTCACTCTCTCTATCCATCCCCCTCACACACCCCCCACCCTCTTCAAATCTACACCAACCCCCCGCCACCCTTGTCTCTTCACCTCCCATTCCCCCCCCTATCTAACCGCCTCATAAACTTTTCTTCAAAATAATTAAAATTTACTTTGTTGGAAATACGAGGTCATATTGATATATTGGTTTGTTGCTGTTACATAGGAGGCTAAGGTATCTATGTACCTAGGAGGTTGGAAGGTTGGAAACTCTACCAGGCGGCCTACCAGCCCTAGAGTATGAAGCGGAGGTTACCAACTCTCCCCTGTTTCCAACATGCTTTTGTTTCACGGTACGGACGGTTAAGAGGGCGGTTGGGTGGGGTACGGGCGGGAGTGAAGGATGGTGAGGGGGGTTTTGGGACTAGGAGCGGCGGGTTTCAAGAAGTGGGAGGATGGAGGGGGTGAAGGAAGGTTGAAGGATTGATGGATTGATATGCAATATTCAAAGTGGAGTGACAACACCAGGTCCTTTTGGCGGAGAACGTAATTCATATATACAGTTCGTGATGTCTTCATATGTATTAGCATCCTCAAACCATCCGCTTTCGATCCGTTTTTCGTTCCACATCCTCCCCTTCCAATCAAGGATTTCATGAGTATCAGCAACGAAGCGAAAGATTCCATATGTACAAACCCCATGCCTCCTAACCACCTTTCCACCCCGCGGCACCCTTAGTTGCTCCTGAACAAAGCAATCGTATCCACAAAGCCATCGAGATTATCCGAGTACCTCGCCAACGCCACCCCATCCCTATCAATCATCTCAGTAGTGCCAATAGTATTCAAATTATACACATTCACATTGTTAGACCCATAGCCCTCGACGCTGAAAATGCGGAGCTGGCATGCCTCGCCGTTGCCCTGGTTCGAGCACGTAGTGCTGTAGTTGTTGAAGAACGAGTACAAGCCCGCGCCGTAGACGAGCACGCTCTGCGAGTTGATAACTCTGAGCCCCCAGCCGAGCAGGCAGTTGGGCGTCTTGCCCTGGCAGGAAGCGACAAAGTCGGGGTCGTTGTAAGCTTTGACGACGGGGGAGGGGGTTGCGGCATTGGGGTTTGGCTGATAATAGGCCGTTTCGGTTTGGATCTGACCCATGAAGAGATTGCGGGTATTGGCGAGCTGGTATTGGTAGAAGGTGTGGTGTTCGACGGCTGTGCCGACAAGCCAGATGTTGCCGGCCTCAGATTCTATGTACAGGCCTCGGCCGGCGTAGATGGTGATTTGGGTGTCGTTGGGGTCCTCAATGTCGTGGTCGGCGGTCCAGAGCCAGTTGTTCTCCATGTAGACGCCGCTGGCGCCCTGTGTGATGTGCATGGACATGAAAGCTGCGATACAGCTGGATTTGACTGGTGCTGGTGGTGTCGGTACGGTTGGGGTGGTGGGGCAGTCAGCGAGTTGGAGGTTGGAGCCGGCAAAGCCACCGATTCTGGTGTGAACGTCCCACAGTCCGGAAGGTGTTCCACCGGCAGCGAGGTTGAATTCGATCAAGATAGCTCCGGCCTGGGCACCTTGAGTGCCGACAATCATGTCCGACCATTCAATTGATCCACTATCACCTTCCTCGCCGATTTGGACGACTGGTTTCGGGTCGTTGATGTCGCTGAAATATTTCCCACTGGACATGATCACTGGGTTCGTCTCACCAACAATCCTGGCGCCAGCTGGGATTCGCAGGGTTTTAGTAACCTTGTAAATACCCGCATCAAAGTAGACAATCTTTCCTCGCTTTGTAGCGTCCTTGACTGCTTTGTCGAGAGCCTTTGTATCGTCGGTATTACCATCGCCTAGGGCACCTGCGGAGCGAACACTGACGAAATCACTGACAACGTTCTGTTCATATTGGGGCTTGGAACGCTCATAGTATTTGTTACCTTGAAGCAGAGATCCTGGCCTGTTGTTGGGAGTGATGGGGCCTTCGAAGTTGGTCGGGCCGTTGGGAGTGTATGAGTGGCCTTGACCCCATGCGGCAATGGTTGACTGACCTGTGGTGCCTGCAAGGGCCATTGACTGATTGGGACCCTGAACCGCGACAGGGACGTTGTTGAGCTGAACGTTCTCAATAATTAAGCTTCCACCAGCAGGAGGCTGAGAAGTGGCGTCATGGTTCGTGGAGAAACCAACTTTGGTGTTGCTGATCGAGCTGTCGAGGAAGGTAACGGAGCCGACAGTCTGGGCGTCGTGGCCTCCATTACCCATGGAAACACCAGTAGTGCAATTGTTGATCGTAATTGATTTATAAGTCCAACCCCAATCCCAAATCTGGTTGATGGCCGTCACGCAGTTGGAGAATGACAAGTTCCGAACCGTAAACTGCTGGTTCCCAAACGCAACACCGTTCAATCCACCTTGGAAAGTGAGATCGTTCATGAAACCACCGGAACCTGCACGAGACATGTCAGATGACCAAAGCGGACTAGAATAGCTCGGATGAAGACTTACCGCTCTCGATGAAGATACCCTGGTGCTGCGTTCCTGCTGCGTCACTCATCTGGAACACACAGTTCTGCAAGCTCGTGGCTTGAGCCGTGGGCCAATGGATACCAGTAGCAGGCAGATTGGCGGGTACATCGGTCATATCGAAAATGAGGTTCCTAACCTGTCGATAGCTGTTCAAAATCACAGTCAGCTTCTTGTTCCGTCGACAATAATCCACTGAACCATTCTCCGGGTAAAGTGCTCAAGTACATACAATACATTAGTCGCACCATAGCCGAGGTTTCCAGTGGACTGATACGGGTTGCTGTCGATCAAACCGAGACCTTTGAAGTTGGGGGTGGCTCTGAGGATTGGAAGGCTGTTGGGATTCCCAATGATCTGAGTAAAGTAGTAGTCGATGATCGAGGACGAGATGATGTAAGTCCCAGCAGGGAAGTAGACAACGGCAGGCGTCGTAGTGGAAGATTGGCATTTCCCTGGAGCACATCTGTTTCCGCTGCTAATGGCATTGTTGATGGCTGCGGTATCGTCGGTGACACCATCGCCTGGAACACGGTCAGTATTCGGTTGGTTCTGGCGGCAGATACTCGGTGCTGGGCATACCTTTGGCACCAAAGTCCTTCACATTGCGAAAGACTTGGTAACTACCCGGGCTGGGATTAAACGGTGCAATGCCCTGATGTTTGATGTTTTCCATCCAGAAAGTGACACCGGCAGGCGGCTCAGGTCCATGCTTTGGTTTCTTGGGAACCTCATTGTTCGGGCCTTCGTATTTGACATATTGGTTGAATTTGCTCAGCATGTCTTGGACATCCTCTTGGACCTCGGGGGGTTCACGGCCATGCTGGGCAAGCGTCACCACCACCACGAGGGGCAAGAGGGAAAGGAGAGCAGTAAGACGACGCATACCTCAGGGAGTTGATGGCTTTGAGTAGAGGCAAGTAGAGACCAGAAGTGCCTTAGAATGATGAGGAAAAGGGTTGATTAAATAGAAAAATACAGTATCACTTGAAACTAGTCCTAGTAAGATCGGGGACATGGTCTAAAGTACAGATGCTACCATGATATTAATGTTGCCAGTGTGACCTCAAGAGGCTGCATCCCATTCAGGCCAGCATCGACCCCGGCGTCCAATGGGGCATCCCACAACAGACCCCCCACAGAGGGGGCATTACCTATTGAGAGCGGCCAAAGCTCTTTAGTGCAACTGGTCACTGTTCGTCGGGGGCTCTCGGGGGTGGCACATGATGTAAGCAAGCTGCAGAGCAATTTCAAGTCCAAGCAGTTGACTCTACATCTAGCAGACAAGGTCCAGATGATCCAGACCGTCCAAGTGGAGCATTGGTCTTTTCCATTGTTATTATTGTTAAGGTAGTTGTAGAATTTGGAGAAGATGGTGGGAACCGAGAAAGGAAGGAGGAACCTTCAAGCTGCTTTCGATTCACGTGGCTTGGCGTCATCGTGAAATGCGGGGTTGGTGGGAGATACATACATACCTTACTTACTCTACTCGAATTAAAGGTCCGGCAAGGCTTGACCGGTCAACCTCAAGGAGTCAGGTCTCTCTCTCCAGCTCGCAGTCCAGGGGGGGGCCCCTGTCACTGTCAGAACTCAACCATCACTCTGAACTGTCCTTATGGAGCCAAGGGTTCTCAGACGAGATCAAGATCAAGAATCAAACAACGGGATAACGTTCGAAAGTCCCCGTTAAGGTTACTGCACTATTTCGGATCATCAGGTACATAAGGTAAGGTAGGTACCTATGTAGGTACAGTACATATAAAACCACCATGTCTCGTTACTCTCGTATCGTACATCATAAAACACCCCGAATCACACATTCAGCCTCGGTAATCGCATGGCCTATTGTTCGACATACCCCACTCGATTGCTGCGGTTCGCTGAAATGTTCTAGCGCATAAACCACAGCTGTCTTCCCTTTTCGCCGCTGCCAGCCACATCCCACTTGACTTCAATCTCCAATTCGCGGCTGTTCTCACATCTCTTCTTGTATCCGATCTCTCCGCGAACGACTTGCCCCTTCTTCAGAGCCTCGGCCGGGCGCTTGCTATGGTCGATCAACAGCACTCCTTGGCGCCAATGCGTCTCGGGGCCTCCGGGTCCGGTCGTGAACGCCACTCCCTTACGCTCATGTCCTCCCCAGTTTTCGGCCTTGGCGTGTTCGGGCACACTCAGGTCTTTGTTGGGCAGGAAGTACGTGTCAAACCAGATGACGAATCCATCCAGCTCGTCGATGTCTTCCTTGAGAGTCATGGCGAAGTCTTTGCTCGTAAAGACGAGTTCCTCCTTCTGTGCGCTATGCAATGGAAGGCGTAGAAATGGCACAGACTCTGCGGCGAGAACTGAAGACTTGAGGTCGCGGATCAATACTTCATCGTAGATGTGAGCCATCATGCTGGTCATGTTGAATCCGTAAACCTCCCTCCAGAAAGTGACATGGTTCGCAATGTAGTCGGGGTCGGTGAACGGTGCTACATAGAGCACGGTATTAGATGGCACCATAAGCCCGGCGGGAGCGAGATAATGATCCCGCGCCCAGAGCACAGAGTCGAGCATGGCTTCGTAAAGCAGACAATAGCCCATCCATTCGGAGACGATGACATCAACCTGAAGAACAGGCAGAACAACCTCTTCAATCTTTCCGTGCAGGCATCTGTGACGTGTTAACTACGTCTCACTAGAAGATAATATCTACCAATGAAACTCACGTGATAACATCTCCCATTCCGTTCTCGTAGATATTCTCCCGGGCTTTGTTGATGATGTCCGAATTATCGACTGCAATCACTTTCGCGGCTCCCGCTCGAGCACAAAACATGGATAAGATACCAGTACCACAGCCAACATCCAAGACTACCTTGCCGTGAAACAGGTGCTTGTTGTCGTAGATGAAATCTCTGTAAGCGTCGGTTCGGACGGTGTCTTTCAACATGGTCTCATGTATGTCTTTACACGCTTAGCATAGAAAACCTCCAAGCCTTGCATCGACTTACCGTTGTAGGAGTACGAATTGAAGTAGTGGGAATCGTCGTCCTTAGGTGCGGATGCTCCGATGTATGACATTGAGTCCGCGCTTGAGGACAGGGTTGAACCCGTGTCACTCTTCCATTGCTTGTCTAATGCCTTGCTTACCATGTCTTTGTACTCCTCGAAGGCAGCTAGAGTCGATTGCAATTCCTCCTCAAGCTCAGCGACGCGCTCTGTGGCGCTACAATCATAGTCGCCCATCTTGTCTCCGTTCATAACTGAATCTTTACTGGCTTCAATGTCCCCGGTAACGTCTTCCAATGAATATAAAAGAGCGTCGTCTTCTAGGACTGGCTTCAAGTATTGGTCGTCGTTGAAAGTGGACTTGGAAGAAACATTCGGCGATTTGTTTCCATTTTGAACTTCGCGACGAACATAATTGACTAGCTTCATTGTCTCAAGAAAATCAAGATCTTCCACAACCGCTGATCAGCCTTCAATGCAGTGTACGCCAACAAGGTAGAGGAAGATATACATACTGAGCTCTTTCCGAATCTTTATAAGGTCAAACTGATGATTGTCCTTACAATGCTGCAGCATCATCTGAACGTTATGGAACTTGTCTTCGCCAAATAGGCTGACTATCTTAATTTTCTCTACGTCAGGTTCCAAGTCCTCCCAACCCTCATCGTCCTCAAGGTCAAGGATGTCATGGCTCTCCGAGGAATTTGAGCTAGCTGGCGACATCTGAGAGAGTAGCAAGCCCGCTGGCGAGCTGCGGGCTTTGGTGAGAGAAGTATACTTGCCCACCAGCTGGTTGTTGTCAGGTGGGTTATGGTTATGGATAGCTTAACGTTCTTGTGAGACTGTTGGAGGATATAGCTTTCGGCGAGAATTGATCCGTGCCGACCTCGCTTCGACCCGATTGGACGCCTTACGGGCAGAGGCTTCCTCGTTGGTGCAATTATACGAGGGGGTCGCCATTTCCGATGGAAACTGCTTTGCACTACGTCTTTTTAATTACCTAGGTATCGTTGATTGCGAAACCTGTGCCGTTTTTTAGAATTTGCCGAGAGCCCCACCAAATTTAGTCGCGAATCTCCTAAAAGTGCAAAATAAGAAACAGATTTGTAAAATCAACCCTACTGCCCTTTCGATGCTTCATATATAGTATATTCAATGCTTCGTATGTGACGTATTCAGTGCTTCATATGTGGCCTACCCAGTGCTCCATATGTGACGTATTCAGTGCTTCATATGTGATGTATTCAGTGCTTCATATGTAATATACTCAGTGCTTCATATGTGGCCTATTCAGTGCTTCATATGTGATCTACTCAGTGCTTCATATGTGATATATTCAGTGCTTCATATGTGATATATTCAGTGCTTCATATGTGGCCTACCCAGTGCTTCATATGTGACGTATTCAGTGCTTCATATGTGACGTATTCAGTGCTTCATATGTGATCTATCGGAAGCCAATGAGAAAGTTGATGGGGAAGTCAATGGGGAAGCCAATGGGGAAGCCAATGGGGAAGCCAATGGGGAAGCCAATGAGAAAGTCAATGGGATGTAGAGAATTCGTTATCGTTATTTCAAGCTCTTCTTCATAACAATTCGATAGAGAGTTTGATAGGGAGTTTAATATCGAGCCATGAAGGGTGCTTTCTATCGAGCTAATTAGCATGTACGAAGCATACAGTATGTACAGGTAAGCTCGATAGAGAGTTTGGTAGGGAGTTCGATAGGAAGTTTGGTACGAAGTTTGATAGAGCGTTTGATAGAGAGTTTGATAGAGAGTTTGGTAGGGAGTTTGGTAGGAAGTTTGGTAGGGAGTTTGGTAGAGAGTTCGATAGGAAGTTCGATAGGGAGTTTGGTAGAGCGTTTGGTAGGGAGTTTGGTAGAGAGTTTGATAGGAAGTTTGGTAGGGCTTTTGGTAGAGAGTTTGGTAGAGAGTTCGATAGAGCGTTTGGTAGGAAGTTTGATAGAGAGTTTGATAGAGAGTTTGGTAGAACGTTTGATAGAGAATTCGATAGAACGTTTGATAGAGAGTTTGATAGAAAGTTTGGTAGGAAGTTTGATATCGAGTCATGAAAAGTGCTTTCTATTGAACTAATTAGCATGTGCTATGAAGCATGTACGAAGCATACAGAGTGTATGAATAAACAGATAAATCGATAAACAGAGATGAACAAAGATTCAAAACACGCGTTGAATTAGAATTGAAGAATTCATGAATGAGACGGTTATAAGCACAGCGAGTACAGGTGCGTTGAGACATGAAAAACGATCGTAAAAAGAGATAAAGATTGATATATACGCGTACAATGAGGGCAACGACAGGTGCAGATAGATAATGGAAGTATACAGGTATGTACGAATAAACAGGTAAGAAAATTTCAATCGTCGGTCAGGTGAATTTCGGTCATCTGATGTACGTACAACGACTTCAATGAACTGTAAAAATCAGGATGGTAGTTGAAGCGAAAGGAAAAAGAAATGATGGCAGTTTAAACGGGAAAAAACGACTTGCACGGGTCAACGCAGCGAAAAAACATAGTGCGGGGTCGAAAAAGTTTTGATGTTGGGTCACGTGGTGGAA
>JAABUR0100010254.1_pt1 | contig 10332 bp, 17 predicted proteins | sample 5560091 | NCBI WGS metagenome assembly JAABUR01 (sample SAMN10711879, study PRJNA513375) | rock metagenome | isolation source: Antarctica rocks | place: Antarctica: Victoria Land, University Valley sud
GAACGCACAGTCCACCATGTACAGCAGCACGCCTGCGCGGCCGGTCAGGCCCTTAAAACCTAAACCTGCACCCTCTTTTTGGCAGCGCGCCACGCCGTCACGGCATGCGCTCCCTCCTGCATTCGCTCTGCGGCCCTGCTCGGCAGGCGTCGAGGCGCGTCCGCGCATGCTGGGCCGGCAGGCGCAGAGCTCGCTATCGCCGCACACGCTGTGCTCTGGGCGGGCGGCCGGTGCAGGCGCGGCTGCGCAGCGCGCGTGCGCAGGCAGGCATGTTGGCACACATGCCGTACGTTACAAGCGCGTGTGCGCGCCTGGCAGCGTGTACGCCCACAGGCTGACGTGGTGCGCAAACCCGAACACCATGAAGCCCAGGAAGCCCAGGATGTGCGTGCGGTAGAACAGCTGCGCGCGCGCGCGCGGCCGCCGTCAGCACTGGCGGCGGACGGCCGTGCGGGGACAATGCCGCTGCGGCGGGCACGCGCTGCCGCGGCGCAGGGCTGCTCACGCCTGGCGCAGCGCATGCTGTGATGCAGGCTCATGACAGGCAGCAGCCGCACACGCTCTGATCGAACAGCAGCGCCGAGTTGGACCAGGAGAGCGCCGCCGTCGCTGCATCTCGCAGTGCTGGGCATGGCCCAGAAGCGCAGCAATGCTCAACCCCTGGGCCCAGAGGGCCAAGGGTAATTGCTGGGTCCGGAGATTGCTGCAACAGGAGTAGAGCCACCGCAGGCGCTGCTCCCCTCGTGCCAGTATCTAACAGAACACACGATCTCGGCAGGCAGGGTGTGTGCGCCGCTCCGGCGCGCGGCCCACCTCGAAGTAGTTGCGGCGGACCCAGGCCAGCGAGGTCACCCACAGCGCGCAGCCCGCGAGCCACGACAGCGTGCCGGCCAGCATGTTCGTGCCGTGCTTGTCCCAGACCAGCCCGCGCAGCCAGTCCGCCTCCGAGATCCTGCGCCCGCTCGCGCCGCGGCATGCGTCAGCGCGCGCACGTCCTCGGCGTCATAGCCCCACACAGCCAGGTAGCCTGAGAGGTCCTGCCACAAACAAAACCCCCCTAGTCAGGACTCGTCGCAATGACAACATGCATGCTGATCTTGCCCTGGAAACCCTGCACGCGTCTCCATCCCAACCAACTCAATGCCCTACATCTGCTGCACGGGCGCGTGGGTAAGGGTTAGGGTATAGGGATAGCCCGGAGGCGCGCGCACCAGAGCGCGTAGAAGCCCCAGCCGTGCAGCGTGAGCAGCCACATGGTGCCGTGGCCCACCCAGCGGTGGTACTTGATGAGCATCGGGAAGCCCGCGCCCAGCAGGCGGTTGAGGAAGCACGAGCGCGGCACCGGGTAGAACAGCAGCAGGATGTCCAGCGACGCCGCCCAGCCCAGCGCGCCCGAGATCCTGCACGCGCGCACACAGCAGGTCAGGGCGCGACGTCTGGCTAGGCCTCACGAAGACCCCACCCTGTTCCCTGACATATGTACACTATTTTTAAGGCGGCTTTTCAAGCTTGAAAATGCTCAGACATTGTGTGTGGGCGGCTTTGCCCGGCAACTCGTGAACTGTGCACACTGAGCGCTGTCCTGCAGCAGCTCACGCTCTTAGGCAGTCACAAGGAATGTAGTACGCAAGCATAGTAAGCACACCAGCACGTAGCAGTCAGTCGCTATAAACATATTGCGCATGTGCGCACGGTATCATTTTCCGTAACTTCCACGAAATCAATCAAACATGTCTGACAGCTACTCACGCAAGACCCCCACTACGCATGCCCGCAGCGCTGTCCTGAACGCCAGGAGGGTGGGGACGGGGGCGCACGCGGCCAGCATGACCTGCCAGGTGTTCCAGTCCGGGAACAGGCCCAGTGCGGCCGCCGCTGCCGCCAAACACAATGCAAACATCAGCTCAAGCAAGCGCCATGCATGACATGTGATTGATGCCAGTCACATGCCACTCACACAGCCTGAAACACAGCAGCAGGGCAGGCATGTCCGCACGACTGTGGTCATCGACCGCAGCCAAAGCAGAATTTTGAAAAAGATAAACATCAACCCATACACAGCGCAATCAAACACCCTGGACCTGCTGCTGTGTGCCATGCTCACAGACAGGCATGGCCACTCAACTGCTGGTGGCATGGCACAGCATGCGGTGCGCACATTTGAAGAGCGGCACGATGAAGGCGACGCGCTGCCACACGTAGATGACGTGCCCAGGCCGCAATGATGACTGCGTCGAAAACAGACAGGCCGCCGCACGCCCACACCCAGAAGCCGCGCGGCGGCAGCTGGTACCAGATGATGCGCTTGGCCTGCCGCGGCCCGGCCACCTAGTTGGCGAACAGTGCAAACAACCACCTCCGGATGGTAAAATGAACATCTGCCCGCGTGCAGGCTAAAATCACATGTTGAATAAGGTGACAGACCACTTGTGTAGGCCTAAATGTTCCGAGCTTCAAACTTGGCGTGCTACACCGTGAGCGCCAACAGGGGCGCAGGGCCCATGTGGCAGCACAGTGTTGCATGCACGCAGCAGTGTAATTGCAAAACAAAGCACCCATGCACTTTGCAATGCGTTCAGGCGAGCTGACCAGTTATCAGCAGTGCTCGCAGGAGCACTGACATACGCAAAAATAGCCGCACCATGAGCCGCCACTGGCATGGCGCCGGATGCACAGGCTTCAGCAGCGGCTGGGCGTTGCCATCCTGTGGCTGCTTGCTTGCCGGGCCGCGCCAGGCGACGTGCGAGCTCACGGCGCTGAAGGCTAGCGTCAGCAGCGCAGCCAGTGTCGTGAGCCCCCACTGGACGTACACCTGCGTCCAAGGTACCGGCGGTGAGGATTGGTGCATGTGTGATGAGGGGGCAGGCCACTGCTTTCCTTGCAAGGGGATGCCATAAAGCAAGCCACACACGAAGGAGCGTCGTGTGGCAAGGCCCGCAGCCCCCACAGCTCAACACACATTAGAAAGCACCAGCAGCGCTCTCCTTGACAAATACATAGCAGCTTGCCAGGCAAGCGTAACAAGGCCAGTCTCGGGGACATATCAGTGCTGGGTCAACCAGTCACGTCAGGGGCAGAGGGCCTTTTCTCCATGAGGCAGTGGTTGGCTTTTCTACTTGTGACATCACTTCGTGCTACACCCAGCACCCGCCTCGAGCAGAGTCCAGCAGATTCTCAACATGTCATGACCATGCACGCCCATGCAGCGCTCGGCCCCGCACCGTCGCAGCATACTTGGCCCCGGTAGACGGCTGCGACGAGCCGGGCAGGTGCTCCCCGCCAGCCTCCTCAACGCCATCGTTCAGGAAGGGGAAGTACGCAAGCGCGGTGACTCTGGCAAAGAACTCGCTGTTGAGGAAGCTGTTCCAGGGCAGCGCGAGGTGCCAGAGCACCCAGGCCGAGACGGTAGCGGCCAGCGCAATGCGCAGCACCCACAGCAGCGCTCGGGCCAGCATGGCGCTCCTGTTCCGCTTGCCGCAAAGAGCTCGCGGCGCTGTCAAATTGTCATCGCCTGGCGGTGCTGCTGTGTCGGGGCAATCATAGCTTTGGCACTTTTGCGACGCCTAAGCCACGCTTGAGGCTCAGCTGGGCTCGCTTTCTGGCCTATCTAGGCACGTGCTCTCAAACAGCTAGGGAGCTCCCTGTCAAGATCAGCAGCAAAAAGAGCTAGGAGGTTAGGCCAATCCAGAATATGTTATGAACCGTTTGCTGATGCCTTGACGGTCATCCTGGTGCACAGGGGCTGGCTGCAGACTGTGGCACCTGCAGGCGCTGCAGCAGTGGTTTCCATGTCAGCGCGTGCCGACAGCGGCCTGCTCTTGCTAATGCAGGCAGGCCAGGGCACTGCGGCGCCCTCCACGCTGCCCGCGGCAGCTCCCAGCACAGAGCTCATTCAGCAGGTGCGGCGCAGCGAGTGCGGAGTGTCTCGCCTGTCTCGCCTGCACTCACCGTCACTACTATATGCGACCAAGTGCTTTGCTCGCAGTACCTGGAGGACAACGAGGCGCTAATCCAGACAATCCATGACACCATCAGCCTCGGCCGCTTCGATGCCGCGGTGCAGTACCAGCAGCAGCTGCAGCGCAACCTGATGTGGCTCGCTGCCATCGCGGACGCACCAGCTGGCGCAACGCTGCCCGCACAGGTGAACCTGGAAAGGTGTTGATGCGGCTTGGCAGCTTCAACGCCTGCGCCCGTGCGCGTTCACCGTGTGTGCCTCTATTTGAGCTGAAACTCGCTTGCCGCGGCGCGCAGCCGCCCCTTGCAAGCCAGCGCGCAGAGAAGGGCAGGGCGACTGGCGCTCAGCTGTTGGCGGCCGCGGATGCCCAGGCCGCAGCGCATGCAGCAAGCGCGCGGTAGAGGCCGGGCGGCGTGGGTCACAAGGGGATGGCGGAGTGTGAAAGGAGCGTGGCGGGGCGCACGTGGTTTCACTGCGCCCTCCCAACGTGTGTACAGAAGGTTTGAGAGCCAGGGGTGTGGCTGGGGGTGGGCTGTTCTTCACTCTTGGTTCTCTCGACCAGCTCTCTTGTATGCGTCGCTGTTTCTGCGATCTCTGTATGCGTCGCTGTTTGAGCGAGACATGTTCTCCACCAGCTATAAGTCTGGCAGGTGCCAGTGGAGTGTTGGGCAGCGCGTCTACAAAGAGGGGTAGAAGCAGTGCTGGGCAACGCCCAACTGGCCACGCTGCCGCCCCATGCGGCGCCTCACACGCTACGCTGACGCTCCTTGAGCAGGCGCTGCAGGTGCTCTATCCCAGCCATGTTGAAGCCCAGCACGTCCTTCAGGCCGCCCGTGCGGGCGCGCAGCAGCCGCTGCAGCGCGACCAGCGGCCCCCGCGCGCCCGGCGTGGCCACCAGCTGCGCGTGGTGCAGCCGCACCAGCAGCGCCGCCACGCGGCAGCACAGCTCCACCTGCCGCGCTCGCAGGGTGTCACGAGCGATGAACCTGAGGGCCTGCAGTGCCGGACGCTGGGCATGGCGTGACCTCCCCAGCATGCGCATGGTGCAGCCGTGTCGGCAACCGTTAGGCCGCAGCAGACGCCCAGCACGCGCTGCCACGCGCAGCGCATGGGCTCCAGGGCTGAGCACGGCGCATGGGCATGTAGGGCAACGCTGTGGCCAGCTGACTTGCATCCACCAGCTCCGCACAGCAGGCGGTCTGGGTGCGGTGCCAGCACCAGCAGGGCTCCACAACCCTTCAAGCCCTACCCAGGAGTGGCGGGCGCTGCCCACGCAGCACAGCACTAGAGCAGCCAGCAACACTGTGCGCTGCCAGGAGGTGGAAGAAACATCACGTCACGAGCGCTCTGCTGCTCCAAGGCCGCTGTCGCTTTGGCAAGGACGGGAGCCGGGGCCGGCCGCGCGCCTGCAGCCCGGCCCGCAGCCAGTGGCACAGGAAGGTGAGCAAGCGCAGGGCGTCCGTGTATGGCAGCAGCAGCAGCGCCTGCTCCAGCTCGTTCGCGCGCACGCCCGCCAGCGCCTTGAGCACGTGCGCCTCCGGCGTCTGGCCGAGCAGCAGCGGGCTGGGCGCCGGCGCGGCCCCGCCGCCGTCCCTGCTGCCGGCGCTCTCCTGCGGGCAGGGGATAACCAATGACGAGCCCTGTGACGATGCGCTGGGGCAAGGGTTGCAGACCAGCCGTCATGCTCTGCGTTGCTCAAAATACGGCGCAAGTGGCTGATGTGCACCCAGTGAGCTCCTTGGCTGGCCGGCATGCAGGTGGTGAGGTGGCAACGTGACCCCGAGATACGCACCTCGCCGTAACTAAGCAGTGAGGGTGGATGCATGTGCAGCCAGCCACAGCACATACTCCTGTGGCTGCATGCGCAGCCAGCACCAAGGGCAGTGCAATCCGACACAGAGACCCAGACAGCCGCGCGCCTGCACGCGTGCCGCCTCGTGGGCGGCCAGGTCCAGCGCGTCCGCGATGCGGTCGGCCGCGCTCAGCGCCTCCCGCGTCTTCCGCCCGGCCGGCGCGGCCCCCGGCGGGGCGTCTGCGGCCGTCGCCCCCTCCGGGCCCCGCCGCGCCGCCGCGTCCTGCGCAGCCGCCTGTTCCGCTCAGCACCGACACGTGTGCCTGCGGAGGACCTTGCGGAGCCCTGCCATGCTGCCGCGCCCTACCCTGACGTGCGCGTTGCCGAGGTGTGCATTGCGCCCTGCTGCTCACCTCCTGTACGTCCTAATGCTGGGTTCCTGATGCATCACGTACCGCGGCCACTGCTGCTTGTCATCCCTGACAAATCCGCATCCCTGACAGCCCGCCTCGGCAGCGCTGCCGCACCTCCGCAGCCGCCTCAAACAGCAGCAGTGCCGCACCTCCGCATCGGCCTCGAACATCGACTCCAGGCGGCGCTCGCGCTCCTCCTCAACGAAGAAGGGCTCGTCGGTGCGCCGCCAGACGCGCAGCGAGCGGTCCGCGCCGCCGCTGACGGCAAAGTCGCCCGCCGCGCTCACCGCCACGCACCACACCTGCGGCGGCCGGCGCCCATCGGGCGCCTCTCCCTGACCCACCGCCGTCAGGCAGACATGCTTCCACGTGCGGCGCCAGAGCTTGGAGGCATGCAAGGGAAAAGAGGACAGGGGTAATGCTGAGTGAGCAAGGCTGTGCAGCTGCCAATGCTGCCAGCTCTGCCAAGCGTCCAACAGCAGGCCACTGTGCAGGGCGGCACTGCGGCACGGTGTGCACGGCGCCTGTTGGGAGAAGTGCATGCAAGCCCGCTCCGGTCCTTGCTCCGCTGACGGTCATGGTCGGTGTGCGCGGCAGAGGGTGCCGGCATGCTCGGCATGCATGCATGCGGCGTGCCTCGGCGTGGTGGCCCTCCAGCGTGAGCAGCAGCTCCCAGCGGTCGGCGTCCCAGAACTTGACCAGCCGGTCCTTGCCCGCGGTGAACACGTAGTGCGTGCCCGGCACGAACGCCACCTGCCCCGGGCGCAATGCCCAGGTCGGAGCAGGCCACTAAGGTAATCAATGCGTGCAAAGCATCCGAAGCGCATACCGCATTGCTAGCATGGCCCGCAAACTACACTAAAACTGGCCGGCGTGGCGGCCGGAGCGGGTCCTGCCATGACACGCCGCCGACGAGGCGCGCTCGCTTAGGCAAGCCCCGACAGATGAGCGCAGGGCCGCGCCTGCATGATGGAGTCCTGGTGCGCGAACAGCGACTTGTGGCAGTCGCCAAAGTCCAGGCCCCAGATCTTAATGTTCTTGTCGGCGGAGCCGGAGACGAGCAGCGCGCCGTCGGACGAGATGTCCATCGACAGCACAGGCAGTTTGTGCCCGTACAGCGACAGGAAGAACTTGAGGGTGTCCAGGAAGAAGACCTGCGCGCACACGCGCGCGCGCTCAGCGCCACCTGTTCTACGCCGCGCCTCACGCTGAGCAGCGTATGCCCTTCGAGCAACAGGACAAACACCACGCACAAACAAACGTCATTGTCGCCATCCAAAACTGCGCCTCGGGGGTCAGGGCCACGCTCGGGAACTGGTCGCACAGGTTGGTGGTGCAGCCGATGTTGTACAGCATGGCGCCTGCGGGGAGGGGCGGCCCCGTGAGGGGCGCTCGCAGTCAGAAGCGCGTGCTTCAGGGCTGCAGAAAGCCACGGAGAGCGCACCCGCGGTGTACACAACGCCCGCCCAGAAGGGCAGGGAGCGCGGCGCCACGCCGAGCCAGCGGTAGCGCGGCTTGGGCCCGCCGCAGGCCCACTCCTCCGCGCGCTTGCTGTAGTCTGTGCGCGCGCGCACGCCTCGCACGCTCGCACGCTCGCATGAGCAGACAGCCCAGAGGCGGGCGAGCAAGGGGTTCGGGCCGCACCAGCATTCAGCGCGGCGACCGCCAGCAAGCTGCAGCCCAGCGTGAACCTGTGTGCGAAGCTCCCGTCAGCCGGCGCGCGGCGGTGCAGGCAGGGCGCCAGCGCTGCGGGCGCACTGCAGCACAAGCTCGCAGCCTCACATGTACGACCCGGCGAAGAAACGTGAGGTACACCAGGCAGTTGTACGCGGTGCTCAGCCCCGCCTTTGGAGAAGCGGGCAGCTGCGCGGAGCGTGCCCGCACTTTAGGCGCAGTTTCGCAAGCACTTGGTCGCTACCCTTGTCAGGCGGCCTCTGCACACTGCTCACAACAGGTCGCTGGTGCGCCACCCTTGTCAGGCGGCCCCTGCACACTGCTCACAGCAGGCGACACGAGGCGCAGGGCGCTCAGGGCAGCGTGGCCGGCACAGCGGAGACAGCATCACCTGGCTGCTCGCAGAGAACCCGCCTGCAACCCCCACCATAGCGCTTGTCAGGAGGCCCCGCAAGTGCACTTCAAGGGAGTGGCCAGGAGCCGGCGGGCCTGTGCTGTGACGCACCCACGGTGAAGCACATTCCACCAAAGAAGGCTGCGGCAGCAATCCACCAGTCCACAGCTCGCTGGGGGTTGTCGTGATAGCGCCACGGACGGAACAGGGCATCTACATAATGGAGGGGGGGCCACAAGCCACGCGGCGAGCGGCCGCGCATGCTTGTCAGTGCCCCCCTCCCCCCCTTTTCCCTCACGCAGCCCCTGCCTAGGCGTGCCCCCGACTCAAAAAGAGTCCGCGCTCCTCCTCATTCGTGTGAGCATTGGCGGAGCAGCAAGTTGTACGACCTCTCTCAACTGCAATCAACCCTAGGCTAGCGCTCGAGATGGCCCACCTGGCTCCACCAAGCCAAGCAGTCCGCAACCCCCTGGATCCGATATGCTGCAAGGCTCGCACCAATGCTGCTCATAGTGTACTACACCCCAGACGCATGCGGTTCGCTGGCGTGGTGCATGCACTGTGAGCGTCTTGTGCGGCTGCACCTCGAGCGCCAGCCCCTGCTCCGTGTGGCGGGCGATGTGTGCTGTCCCTGAGCGCCGCTTGCGCGAGGCGGGCTTGGTTTGCCGGGTCTTGCGCTCCGGCATGGGCTTGCCCGCCTCCGTGGCCGCGTGGAGGGACAGCTGGTTATAATCAATAACAGGGCAACTTTGAGGTGCGCAATCTCCAGCTGTAGGATGTGCATACTGTGACGTATGGGGCATCCTGTGACTCGGTTGCGGCGACCGTCACCAAGGGCCACCCCCTTTGCGCTGCTGCCGATCCAGTTATCCAGATATCTTTGCTGGCTTGCAGGTCATGGTCATTGGCTGAGAAAGGGGGCGGCGTATGTGCTGTCCTCTTGCGCCATAGCCCTATACATTGTCGCATGTTGGTCAGGTAGCAAGTAAGCGTCCTGTGGCTCTCTGACGCATGGGCTGCGGTGGAAGGAGCAGTGACCTGTCCCTGCTCCTGTCTGTGTTGTCAGGTCACACCTTGTACGCTGAGGAGCTGGAATGTGCTGTCCGCGCTAGGAACCCAGCCTGGCGCGACCCGGACGCTCTGTGCAGGAGGACACCGTCCACTGTGGCTGCAGCACAGCAAGGCGGGAGTTCCATGACCCCCGCAGGCTTACATGGCGCTCGTGCTTTCCAGTGCTGAGGGGATGCCCGAAACACGCTCCACCATTTCATTGCACAGCGTATGCAGTGTGCAGTCTGCAACACAGTGTCTTGCTTTTTTCGTATATTCTGAAGTATGATGATGGCTTATGATCATGCATGCCACCTGTATAGTACTGCTGAGTACGTTGGTGAAGCTGGTGGTGGCAGCGATAACAGCCCTTGGAGGTGTGGGTGAGGTAGATGTGCACAGCGTCCCCAGTAAATTTAGTAAATTTGACGGTGCACGCACTTACTCGGGTCATGGAACGGCACCTGGCAAACAGCTTGCAAATGCGCATCGCGCTGTCTCACAACAGCCAGTCGAGGACACAAAATCGCCGCTCAAAACGCAGATGGCGCCGCCGCCGCCGCCGCTACAGCGGCTTCTGCTCGATGCGGTCGTTCCAGCCGAAGCACCGCTCCAGCGACGTGAACCAGTCGGCAGTCTGGTCCGTCTTGGAGATGGTGGGCACGGGGTTGGTAGACATGCGCACACGCACCACGTCCCCACGGTGCAGCTCCTGCCGCTGCTTGCCATCGAAGCAGACCCAGGCCGGGCTGCGCGAGTCCGCGGGCAGCCGCAGCTCCAGCTCCGCGTAGTCGGGTAGTATGACGGGCCTGCAGGTAAACGCCAGCGCCTGGTCAGCCCTACCTCAAGGCAGGCCTCATGGGGCCCCCCGCCCTGTCGCATGCTGTGACTCGGCGGTGGTGGCATCCCAAGCGGCATGCTACGCTCTGGCGGGCGCTGGGTTGACATGTGGCATGGGCCAGCGCGCGGCGCGCACGCCTGATTGTCAGCAGGCATGAGCAGACGGGAGTGCTGGGTGCTCGGGGGGGGGGGGGGGGGGGGGGGGGGGGGG
>JAABUR0100010255.1_pt1 | contig 10332 bp, 9 predicted proteins | sample 5560091 | NCBI WGS metagenome assembly JAABUR01 (sample SAMN10711879, study PRJNA513375) | rock metagenome | isolation source: Antarctica rocks | place: Antarctica: Victoria Land, University Valley sud
GACCGTCCAACCGATGGCGAACTGCTCGTCGTACATCCGGCGGCCGGCCCGCCCCAGCTCGGCCCGCCGGCCGGGGGAGTCGAGCAACTCCGCCGCCAGTTCGGCCAACCGGCCGACGTCGCCCGCGGCCGCGGCGGCGACCGGGCCGTCGGCCCAGATCGGCTCGGACAGCGCCCCGATGGTGGTCACCACCGGCACCCCGTTGGCCAGGGCGGCCATGACCGTCGTCCGCCGGCTACTGACCCCGTCCGGGAACGGCTGGATCATGAGATCGCACGCTTTCAGGTACTCGGCGACCGCGGCCGCGGGCAGGGAGCCGGGCGCGACGACTCGGTCGGACCAGTCCGCCCGCCCGCCGGTCAACTCCCGCCGCCACCGATCCCCGTTGGCCCCGAGCAGCAAGACCCGCACGTCCGCTCGGCGGTCCAGGAGGTCGCGGAGCACCGGGGCCAGAGATTGGGTCACCAACAGCCCGTAGGTGCCGAAGTGTCCGACCATCAGGGCGACCGGGCAACCGCCGGTCATCTCGGCCCGACGGCGCTCCACCCCCTCCGGCGGGGCATCGAAGGGGACGTTGGACGCGATCGGGGTCCAGGCGATCGGCACCCGTCCGCCCCCGAGCCGCCGCAGCAGCGGCACCCAGCCCGGGATGGAGACGTAAGCCCGGGTACACGCCCGGACCAGCACGGCGGCCATCACCCGGTTGGCGGCAGCGATGACGTTGTGCGAGATCGGCCGGCGAACCCACGGGTAGGCGACCTCGTGGAACATCACCCGGACGTCGTCCCGCCGGCGGACCCTCCGGGCCAGGGCCCACGCTACGAAAGGCAGGTTCATCGCCTTCCAGCCGAATGCAGGGGGAACGTACTGGATCAGGATTGTTCGAGGGCCGGGGAAGCGGTCGAGCTCGCGGTCAAGGCGAGCCAACCCGGACGGCCCAAAGCGGCCGGCGACCCGGTGGACCACCACCCCGCCCGGCCCGGCGGCCGGCCCGTCCGCGTCCCCCGGTGCCCAGACGTGGACCTCGGCGCCGGCCCCCACCAACGCCTGGGCCAAGTACGCGGTGTAGTCCGCCACCCCTCCCTGGTCCGGTGGGTACTCGCCGGTGACCATGTGCCAGATCCGGGAGGTCATGCCGCCCCCCGCCGCCAGATGCGACCGGTCAACACCCGGCGGTCGTCCGTAGACAGGACCATGAACCACGCAAGGATCAGATACCCGCCGGCCGCCGCCGCCAACCACGCGGCCAGCCCGAGCCAGCATGCCCACCGCGGCGAGTCGGGACGGTACGGGGGGAGCACCTCGGCCAAGAGCACCAGCGCGAGGGCATACGCGATGGCGACGATGGCCGGACGAAGGACCGCGGCCCAGACCTTCCGGACCGGGGTGCCGAACTGCCCCCTGAGGATGAGCGGGAGCCAGACGGTCATCACCACCCCGTACTGCACGGCCGAGCCGAGCGCCGGCCCGATTGGCCCGAGCCACCACGTCCCCAGGACGCTCACCCCGAGGTTGACCCCGGCCCCGACGAGCGAGCATGGGATCATCCGGCGGACGTTCCCGGTCCCGTGGATCACCCACCCCCAGATCGCCACCGAGTTCTGACTCCACGCAAACACCACAGTCAGGACGGTCAGCCAATCCCCCCCGTACCGGTCCGCCCCGACCCACAGCCGGACGAATGAGGCGTTGGCGACGGCGACCGGCACCAGGAGCCCTCCGGACATTACCCCGGAGATCAAGGTTAACTGACAGATCCGGCGGTTCATGTCGGCCACCCGACCCTGGTGGTGGAGTTCGACCAGAGCGGCCCAGGTCGAGTTGGCGACCGCCAGCACGTATCCGGCCGATAACAAGATGATCCGCTGGGTCAGGTAATACGGGACGACCGCGGCTGGGCCCAAGAGCAGGGACAGGATGATCGAATCCGAGTAGATACTCAGCCGGGTGCACAGGTTGAACACCAGGGCCGGGCGGTTGAGCGTGGTGAACCTGGCCTCCTGCTCGGGATCCCGGGCGGGCCACCCGCCGCGGGCGAGGTCGGGTTGCCGGGCCATCCCGTCCCAGGCGAGACCGACTTGCAGCACGACCAGCCCGATCAGGGCGGCGGCGGTCTGGCCCGGGAGGCCCCACCCGATCCGGGCGAATGCCAAGGCCAACCCGGCGGCGGTCAGCCCCTGGACCCCCAACATCAGGTTGACCATGTACCCCCGCTGGCCGGCCTCAGCCAGCCAGCGGAACACGGCCAGGGGAAGGATCAGCCCCCCGACCACGTTCATCAGGGCGGCGGCCACCAGTTCGCCCTCCAGGTCGGCCCGGACCGGGATCACCAGCGGGGCGGCCACGGCCAGCACGATGCCGGCGGCCACGATCAGTGCCCCCACCCGCATGTAGGCCCGGACGGCAGTCCTCACCACCCGGGCCGTCTCCGCCAACACTCCCGCGGCGAGAGCCGCGGCCAGGAGCGGCTGGACGGCCCCGCTGACCCCGAGCTCCAGCAGGTTTACATAGCCTTGCCAGTCGGTCAGCGCCCGCAGGGCCCCGAACCGCTCCTCCCCGAGCCACCGGAGTAACAGCGGCGTGGCCACCAGCCCGGTGACCATGCCGACGGCGCTGAGCCCGTAGGTGGACGCCAGGTTCCACGCCGACCGCCGGGTCCGGCTCAATCTTCGCGCCGGATCAAGGTCAGCCCGCACCCCCGGCTGGTGGCCAGGGTGACCGACGGGTGCCTGTCGGCCGCCCGGTTCGCGGCCCGGCATACCCCCGTGTAGTGGACGGTGTCGTGCACCGCGACCACCCCGCCGGGGCGGAGTTTGGGCACCCATACGGCCAACTCGGCGTCCACCCCGGCCTCGCTGTGGTCGGCGTCCAGGTAGATCAGGTCGCAATCCCCGGGGACGGCGGCCAGGACCTCGGGGGCGTTGGAAAACCCGCGGTGCGGCGCCACTCGGGCCCCGGTGACCGCTCCCGCCGAGCGGCAGGCGATGTCCAACGCCTCTTGGCTCAGGTCCACCAGGTGCAACTCCCCTCCCCGGGGGGCGACCGCGGCCGCCAGGAACCGGGACGTATACCCCCGGAACACCCCGACCTCGACCACCCGCCGGGCCTGCTGGAGGCTGGCGATGGTGAACAGCGTCCGGGCCACGTCCGGCTCGCTGCTCTCGACGACCGTGGCCCCCGGGGCGTCCGGCTGGTGCATATCCCGGAGGTCAGGGGGGATGTCGGGAAGCTGTGGGACGATCGGCCGCAGGAAGTCAAACAGGTCTGTTCGGGTCCGCGGGAACTCGACCAACTGGCCCGGGCGGGTCAGGACTCGATACATGAGGTCGGCTCGAAGTACCACCCCCCTCCAACTGGGCATCCGGAGCTCCGTTCAGTAAGGACGTAGCGAGGCTCGGTTCGATCGTCGGGTCAACGACCGCCGTGGCACCGCGAGGAAGTAGACTCGGATCGACCGGTGACGAGGCTGCCGACCATCTCGGGGCAGATTGTAGCGGGCATACCGATCCCGCTCCCGGACGGCCGGGTCATCGGGCGAGCATCCCGGCCGCGATCAGGTGGGGGATTCCCTCCCGGTAGTACAACGGACGGGGGTAGCCCGGGTAGTGCTTGGCCACCAGGGGGATACCGCCCGGGGCCGTCAGCCCCGACTCCACGGAACAGGGGTAGGTCGGCGGCAGGAACTCCATCCCGATCCGACTGCCCATCAGCGCCTGGACGGTTTGCTCGGTCAGCCACGGCTCGGACAGGATATCCGGGTCGGTCAGGAAATCATCGATCATGTCGAGCCGCCAGTCCTCCCGTCGGACCAGCGCCAGCCCGGCGTTGACCTGCTCCACCAGATCGATCCCATATCGCTCCCGAGCAGCGTCCGGGGAGAGATTGTACCAGGTCTTCGAGTCCCGGTTGAACAGGGAGGCGGGTTCGCCCGACACGATGGCGTCCAGCAACTCCTGCGGGCGGGCGAAGAACAGGACGTCGGTGTCCAGCAGCAGGAGGTACTTGGCCCGGGACAGGGCGAGGCAGTCGATCAGCTTCAGCAGCATGAAACTCTTGCGACGGCAGGCGGCGCAGTGGGACAGCCCTCGTTCGGCCAACAACCGGCCAACCCGGTCGTCGGCCTCTTTCAACGTGATCAGCCGGGCGTCGGGGAAGTGGTCGATCAGCCTTCGGCGTGCCGCCGGAGACAGGAAGCCGCCCTCGTGCCAGACCAGCGGCCACCGGACTCCGGCCGATCGGTAGAAGCTCTTGGCCGCCCATAGGCCGTTGAGGTAGTCCCGCTGCCAGGTCAAGATGTGGACCTCGCAGTCCGGAGGCGGGCCATCCGGCTCGATCGGGTCGGTCCGCACCGGTGCGGTCCGCAAGATCTTGCGGGACTGCCGCCAGCGATCCCAGGCGAGATGGACGCCGACGACCCGCCGCAAATCCTGGAACTTGACCCACCAGCGGGATTTCCGGGCCGCCGACCGCATCCGGTTCGCGATGGACATGGGCAATGGTCACGAGCGGGACACGAGGGGGGTCAGGTGGCACGAGTGGTCGGCAGGCCGCTCACCTCGGCCAGCACTTCGGGCCGGGCCGCCAGGAGGTAGTTGTGGGTCGGGGCGTCCGTCCGGGGCTCGATCGTCCGGACCGGGACGGCCCGGTCCGGGAGCAGGTGGAACCGCCGATACCCGAGCCGGTCCCAGGTCGCGGAGAACGACTCGACCTGCGAGCCCGGCAGGCACTCGATGACGATGGTCGGGCGGGCGTCCTCCAGGGTCTTCTCGCCGCCGGCCAGCACCAGGTGCTCGAACCCCTCGACGTCGATCTTGACCAAATCCACGGACGGCAACCACCCGGCCACGAAGTCGAGACTGACGGCCGGCACCCGCCCTCCCCCCGGGCCGCCCTCCCCCCCCCGGATCGCGGAGGTCATCGGGACCTCGACCGGCCCGAAGTCGAACGGCACCACCCCGGGTTCGGCCGTCGCCGCGGCGACGGCCAGCACGCACCGCCCGACCATCCCATTCGCCGCCAGGTTCGCCTGGAGGAGACGGGCGTTGACCAGCACCGGTTCGACCGCCACGGCCTGGGCCGCGGGGTTGGCGGCCAGGGCGATCAGCGTGAACAGACCGGTGTGGGCCCCGACATCCACCACCCCGCCCGCGTGCCGGGCCAGGGCCGGCAGGACCCGCGCGACCTCCGGCTCCCAATGCGTCGGGCCGCCGAAGAAGAGTATCCGCCCGAGGTGGTCCATCAGCCCGGATTGGTAGAGGATCTCGACCCCGTCCGCCAGCCGGACCGGGACGGGGCCGGTCACCGGGACGTGGCGCCAGAACTCGGGGGGGAGGAAGGACGACCGGCCGGCGGCCCGCGCCGCCTGTCGCAACCCGGGCGCCCGCAGGCAACCCGCCGCGGACCACTGAAGGCCCCTCTTGATCCAATTCATTCGAGACGACCTCGGCGGGTCACCGGCCGGACGCGGCCAGGATACGATGATACATCTGCTCGATCCGATCGACGGTGGGCCCCGGCCCGCAGTGGGCCTCCAGCAATTCCCGCCCGCGGGCACGCTGCCGGCCCCGGGCGGCCGGGTCGGAGAGCAGGCGGACCGTCCGGTCCACCAACCCGGCGTCGTCGTCCGCGACCCCGGCATGGACTCCGTCCACGGCCGGCAGCCCCTCCACCCCCTCCGGGGTGGTGACCACCGGCACGCCGTACCCGAGGGCTTCCAATATCTTGATCTTCATCCCGCTCCCCCGCTCGGGGGCGTACAACAGGACCGCGGTCCGCTCGAAGTAGGGGCGGGTGTCCGGGACGTCCTCTTCAACCGTAACACCCGGGGCCCCGAGGTAGTCGGCGAGGGCCGCGCGGGCCCCCCACCCGACCACCTGGACCCGGGCGGCCGGCACCCGGTCCCGGATGGCCGGCCAGAGCCGGGTGATCAGGCGGACGGCCGCCGACCGCGACGGGGCCCAGCCCATCGACCCGATCATGCTCACCACCGGGTCGTCCGGGCGGCGGTCGTCCGGGAGGTAAGCGTACAGGGAGGGGTCCAGCCCGAGCGGGCAGACACCGACCTCCTTCCCGGGTATCAACCCGCGCACCTCGTCGGCGAGCCTGTCGGACAGCACGGTCAACCACGGGTAGCGGCGGAGTTGGGCCCGCTCGGCGGCGTACAGGAGGCGTCGCTGGAGGGCCTCGACCATGGAGGTCGGGGGCTCGGCGGCCAGATCGACCCGATACAGGGAGTGGACATTCAGCAGCGACCGTCCCGTGTGCCGCAGCCCGGCCCACCCGGTCCAGATACCGTCCAGATGGAGCACGTCGAACCCGGCCGCCAGTCCTCGCTCGAGGTCCGCCTTCAGCGGACCCGAGAACATGTACGAGTACGGACGGACGACGGTCTCGAGCTTGGACCGCGGCCCCCGCCCCCGGGGCGGGAACGGGTACAGCCGGAGGTCGTATTTCGGGGCCGGGAACAACGCCCGGGCGGCAGGGATCTCCTCCGCCTTGCTACAGGCCGCGAACGCGGTCACGCGGTGACCGCGTTCGACGAGCCCCCGCAGGAGGACGTAGTACCACCGGCCGATGGCGTGGCCGAACGGGAGCGGCGGCTCGATCATGACCAACACGATGCGCAGTGGGCTCACTTCACGCTCCCCGATCCCGGCCGTCCCCGGCCACCGCGTCGACGATATCGGCCGCCATGTCCGTCCACGTCCGGAGGCGCAGCCGCTCCGAGAAGGGGAACGTCCGCCGCCGGTAGCCGTCGATATCCTTGTGCCATCCCCGGAGCCGCCGGGCGAGCTGCGACGCATCCGGCGGGTCGTCCAGGAGCAGGTCGTGCAGGTCGGCGGGGTAGCGCTCCGAGACGCCGGCGCAGCGGGTCACGAAGGCGGGCAGGCCGCAGCAGAGCGCCTCATGCACGCCCTGCCCATACGGTTCGAAGCGAGTCGGGCTGACGAGGGCATCGGCCGCGGCCAGGAGGGCGGGAATCGCCTCGGTAAAGCCGAGGAGGCGGATGTCGCCCTCCCGCCCCGCCTCGATCACGCGCCGTCTCCAGTAGGGCAATTCCGCCCCGGTGCCCGCGACGACGAGGACCGCGTCCCAGCCGGCGTCCGTGCAGAGCCGGCACCAGGCGTCGAAGAGCACGTCGAGACCTTTGCGGCGGTCGAAGCCCAGGGCGCCGATGAAGGCCACCAGCGGCCGGTCCGGCGGCACCCCGAGCGCACGTCGCGCGTCCCTCCGTTCGTCGGCGGTCGCGGGACGGAAGCTGTCGGGATCGATCCCGTAGTAAATCGTGCGCACGCGCCCCGGGTCGAGCGAATAGTCGGCGATCAAACGGTCCTTCACCAGGTCCGAATCCGCGATCACCAGGCGTGCCCCGCCGACGGCCTGCCGCTCCCGACGCCGGTCGCTCCGCCGCGCCCATCGCGTCCGGTGGCGGTGGAGGAACGGCTGCCTCGCCCCTTCGGCGACCGGCACGGCGTGGACGTAATGCACCCAGTTGACATCATTCCAGAGGCAGTTGCCGCCGTTCACGACGACGGTCCCCCCGGCACGCGCGACCCACCTGGCGACCCCCCTCCCACGACGATCGAGCAACGGAGCGCCGATCGCATGGCGGCCGAATGGCCGCGGGACCCGATGCCAGACCACGTTCGGATGGCTCGACAAGGGGCTCGCGACGCGATGGCTGACCAGGTGCACCTCGGCCCCTCGGCGCTCCGCCAAGTGCCAGGCCAGCTCATAGTTGGGCCTATCCATGCCACCCCATGGGGTGAAGTCGCCCGTGACGATCGCATAAGGTCCGGAGGTCATTGGCGGGCTGCTCTCCCCCCGGGAGGCTCGCCTTGCGCGATGCCTTCGAGGGCCCCGATCAAGAGCCAGAACTGCATACCGATCTGCGCACAAAACGGGGCGTAGCTGAAAAGCAGGGCGATCGGGCCGGCCGAGAGCATGATGATCACCGCGGCCCACTGACGTACCACGTAGGAGCGATGAGCCAAGCTCAGCTGGAAGAGGCGCTTGACCGCGACCACGATGGCGATCAGATAGAGGGACAGGAGCACAACACCCCCGTCCAGCACCCAGGCCGGCAACTGAACTTCGGCCCAGATGCGGGGGGAGTTATCGTTGTTCTCGTCGCCGAAATACACCCGCATCATCCCATACCGCCCCAACCCCGCACCGAACGGATGGTCGACGATGAGCGTGTCGAACGTATTGGTGACCATGCCCAACCGCTCGGAACGATCGTAGACGGTCAGGGGGTCGTCCTCCAGCAGCGAGGCGAATCGATCGACGGTGCTCTTCCCGCCGAGCGAGGCCGCATATGGCAGCACTCCGACGCCGCAAGCCGCCATGGAACCCGCGAGCACGAGCGCGGTGGCCGCGCGTCTCTGCATCACCAATATCACTAAATAGACGACCGCGGAACCGACCACGATCACGAGCGAGGTGCGGACGTGCGTCAGGAAGATGACGGTCACGCCCGCCATGCCCATCGTCAACCCGAGCAACCGCCTCAAGTTGGAGACGGGCAGCCCCAGGTAGGCCAGCCCGATCGACGCCACGAACATACCGGCACTGCACGCGGCCCCCGGAGAGTCTCCCAAACCGGGAGGGCGGACCACCATCTGACCGTCGCTCCCGCGATAAGCAAGCGCGGAGACGCCGAATCTTCCTTGTGTCACCACGCTGGAGAACTCGGACGGCATCCAGGTCCCCGGGTCGCGGGCCTGAAGGATGCCGACCACCGCGCTGGCACCATTGAAGATCCAGAGGATCGTCAGCACCCGTGCCAAGCGCCGGGGGTCGCCCAGGAAGTACGGGGGGGCCCACAAGAGCGGCGCCGCCACGGCCAGATGCATGCCGATCTGCGCCAGGCCCGCCATCAGGGTGTTGGTCCCCGGGTGGAGAAGCATCAGCATCATGTAGCCGGCGCCGAGCACCAGCAAGAGGCACGCCGGATGACGCCTCGTCACCCGAGGGCGACGCATCCACATGGCGAGCCCCAGCAGACTGATGCCGAAAGTCCCCACTCGGAGCAGGACCCGGAACGGCTGCGACCCCGGCAAGAACAACAACGCCGGCCCGGCCACCTGCGCGACCGCGAACCACTCGGGAAAACCCCACGAGAAGGGCCGGTGCCCTCGGCCGTCGGGGGAGGTCGGGGCGATCGGCCGCCATGCCGGCCCCGTCTCCGGCGTCGCTGCGGGGCTCGGCCTGACCATGACCTATCCTCCTCCGGGGCCGGCCGCGATGGATGCGACCATTCGGCGGACGACGGGTCGAGACCGGATGGTGTCGACTGCATCGGCGGGTCCGGGGCTACAGTGCAACCCGACCGTGGGGGCTTCGCGTAGGTCAAGCATATAAGCCCTCGTCAATCGGAGGCGCGACGACGAGGAGAGGGACTTTCGAGGAGATCGACATCCGGTCAAGCTTGGCGGAACAGGGCCACCCCTTCATCCGAGTCGGGAGAGGTGCCGACGTCCTTGACGGCCCGGAAGCCGGCTTCGTGGAGCCGGTTGAACAGGGGTGCCTTGGGATTGTTGGGATGATATTCCTGGGCGATGGCCCCAACCGGCGCAGGATGTCATCGGACGTCGAGAGGAACACTTCGTGCTCGGCCCCCTCGATGTCCATCTTGAGCAGTTCCACGCGATCCAACCCTTCCCGCTCCAGGAGGGTCGCGAGCGTCACCGTCTCGACGGCGACCCCCGACTCGCGGGCCCCGTCGTCGGAGAGGCCCCGGCTCTGGCTAGGCGCATTGCCGTCGGCCATGAACCTCCGGCCGTCCGAACGCGCCAGAGCCCAAGGCTGGCAGGCCACTCGAGACCCGGGGGCGTTCCTCGCGACGTGCCCTCGTCGCGGGGAACGGCTCGAGTGCGATGATCCGCGCCTCGGGCGCGACACGCGCCGCGAGCAGGCTGAAGGACCCGATGTTCGCCCCGGCGTCGATGATCCGCCGGTGCGAGAGATCGACGGGGTACTCGTCCCTGAAGAAGACGACCCAGACGGTGACGAGATCGTGGAAGGTCTCCAGGGTCATGCGATCGCCATACGGCGTCCGGAATTCGCGCGGGAAGCGGAGGGGGCGAAGGCCCAAGTACCCGCCGATCAGCGCGGGCCACGCGTCCGACCGGCGGACGCACCGCAATATCTCCGGATACCTATGCAAGCTACCGAACAATTTAGCAAATCTATTCATATTTAATAATAACGTGTTGTATTTTGCGTGGAATCCCGCGGGGGGACGAGCCCGGCCCCCGCCCGGCGCGATGGCCCGCGGCTCCGACCGATCGGCCTCCCGCCGCGGCGTCGATCGTCCCCCGGCGGGCG
>JAABUR0100010257.1_pt1 | contig 10328 bp, 19 predicted proteins | sample 5560091 | NCBI WGS metagenome assembly JAABUR01 (sample SAMN10711879, study PRJNA513375) | rock metagenome | isolation source: Antarctica rocks | place: Antarctica: Victoria Land, University Valley sud
CCGGCACAACCACTACCCCATCAAGACACCGACCGATACCGGTGTCCGCCACGATCATCCGCCCACCATCACAATCGCCAAGTTCACCACGGCGGCCGCATGATCAACATAAGCTAAGTGGCATTGCAGGTTCGACGGTCATCGTGAGAGCGTAAACCCGGTCGGCGCCTTCCCCGGGGAACGATGGTGCCCGATCCGTCGGACTGTTTGCACGTCGTACGTCGGCGCAGCTGCGTCGAGCTGCGTTGAATGAATATTTTCGAGCTCGTTCGCCACGGGTGGCCAGTCGCTTCGGAAGGGGTTAGCTTATTTCGCATCCCTTCCTCCATCGCCGGGACTTCTGTATCACCTTGCGACCCGGGAGGGGGTGGGGCATTTCGCACCCCTCTATCCCCTATCCCACCACCCGGTCCGGTCGCATGCGCAGCGCCTGGCGCACGAGCTGGCGCACCATCACCTCGCCGACCCCTTCGACGTTGGCGGCGCGTGCCACCAGTCGGACCACGTGCGGGTGCTGCGGCTGCAGCTCGGCGGCGTCTTCCACGCACACGATGCGTTCACGGGCGTCGACCTTGGCCAGCAGCGCGGCCAGCAGCGTCGTCTTACCCGCACGTGAACTATGGCACACTAGCTGCATGACGACAATAGGCAGCCTGTACGTCCGGATCTCGCAGGACCGCAGCGGCGAGGGTCTCGGGGTGCAGCGGCAAGAGCAAGACTGCCGCAAGCTCGCCGATTCGCTCGGCTGGACCGTCGCCAAGGTCTACGAAGACAACGACACCAGCGCTTACTCCGGCAAGCGGCGGCCTGCCTACGCCGAGCTGCTCACCGACATCGACTCAGGTGCCGTGCAGGGCGTCGTCGCCTGGCACCCCGACCGTCTACACCGCTCCCCCCGCGAGTTGGAGGAGTACATCGACCTCGCCGAGCGAATGAAGGTCGTCACGCACACCGTGCAGGCCGGCAAGTGGGATCTCTCGACACCATCGGGGCGTGCCGTGGCCCGCACACTCGGCGCATGGGCGCGGTACGAATCCGAGCACAAGGGCGAACGCATCCGGCGCGCCCGCCAGCAACAAGCGCTCGCCGGTGGCTGGCACGGCGGTATCCGCCCGTACGGGTTCGAGCCCGACGGCGTGACGGTCCGGGACTGCGAAGCTCGCGAGATTGCTCGTGCCGCGGAGAGCATCCTGGCGGGCGCGTCGCTGCGTAGTTGTGTGCGCGACCTCAACGAGCGCGGCATCCCCACGATAACGGCCCGTGGACCGTGGACCTCGGTAGCGCTGAAGGACACGATCATGCGGCCGAGGACCGCTGGACTGTCGTCTCACCTGGGCGAGGTCGTCGGCCCCGCGGTGTGGCCCGCCATCGTCGGCGAGGACACCTGGCGGGCAGTGTGTGCCATCCTGAGCGACACGAGCAGACGCACCAACCACCGCGGTGGCACGGTGCGGTGGCTCGGGTCCGGGCTGTACGTGTGCGGAGTCTGTGGGCAGGCAGCACTTCGGGTCGGCACGGCAGGCAACAAGCGCAAGCCTGCCTATCGGTGCAGCGCCCGCGATTCCCGCGTAACTGGTGGGCACGTCACCCGTGCGGCCGAGGAGCTGGACCTTTACGTGGAGTCGGTAATCGTCGCTCGACTGTCTGAGCCGGGGGTGCTCCAGTCGCTGCTACCGCCGGTCGCCGAAGCCGACACGACGCCGTTGCACGTCGAACAGATGGCGCTGCAGCAACGCGCCGACGAGCTGGCGAACCTGTTCGCCGAGGGTGCAGTCACGGCGCGCCAGCTCGCCACGGCGACCGCGGCGATCCGCACCCGCTCGGACGAGATCGCCGACGAGCTGGCGCAGGCGAGTATTCACGGGCCGCTCGCTGAGCTGTCGCGCGCCGACGACCTTGAACGTCTGTGGTTCGGCACCGACCACGGCTGCTCGGGCGGTCTGCCGCTCGGCAAGCGCAGGGCCGTGCTCGATGCCCTGCTCACGGTGACCGTGCTGCCAGCGCGCCACGGCCAGCGGGCAGGCGGGCTGTACTTCGATCCTGAGTTCGTTCGCCTCTGGTGGCGGCAGTGATGAAGGGGGAGCGCCCGGACCTTCGTATTGAGAAGCTACCTATGGCCAAAGTGCGCATCATGGATGGGCCGACGGTGGTGGCCGCGTTTGAGTTGGTCGCGCCCGACGACGGCCGCGCTCGGTGGTGGAGTGAGGTGGGCGCCAAGTCGCAGGCACAGATGCGTGTCGAGGAGACCCAGCTGCGGGCGTGGCGGGCGGCACCCGCCGACCGGCGGGGACCAGCGAACTGGTACCAGAATGAACACAAGGTGACGCACAGCCATCTCGTCGCACTTATCGGTGACGAACCGTTCGAGCGGGCATACCGCCCCGAATGGGACGGCGTGCCGCTGCCAGAGATACCGGGCTACCGGGAGTCGTATGTCTTCGGTCGGTTCAGTGTGCGAGCGGAAAGGCTCTACGAGCTGCTCGACGGCGTGCGCGCGGCGCAGCGCGACAGGGTGCAACTCGCCACGCTGAGAAAGTTTCTCTAGCGGCTGTAGCTGCTATTCTGGTCACGTACTAACGAGCCGGGCAACGGACCCGGTGCAGCGCCAACCGCGCCGGCATTTCTGAGTCTCCCCACAAGGAGGCTCATTTCTCGTACCCGAGGAATGAAATGTCCGAGCAGAAGTGGACTCACCACCGCGCCCGTGTTGCCGCATTGTCCCGCGACCGCGCACCCAATGATCCCGACCTACAAGGTGCTCGCCGCGACCTGCGCGCTTCGATGCTCGCCGAGCACGTCGCCAAGGTCGTCGCCAAGGCCCCGCCGCTCACCCCGGCTCAGCGCGACCGGATCGCCGTCCTCTTGCGTGGTGGTGCCATATGAGCCCCGCGACAGTCACAGGAACCCACCGGCGGATTCACAGGAGCGCCGACGGGGGTGAGTCGCGCCCGCAATCTGTCGAGCGCCTGACCGCTGAGACCAGGGCGGTGCTGGACCGGTTCGGTGTCCACTGGTCCGCCTCCAAGACCTCGCGCGTTGTCCGCGCCTACGTGCGCACGGTGCAGGGCAACCGCTTAGCGTTCGCCGACTACGTGGCCGATCAGATCATGGAGACCGAGCACCAGCGACGTGTCGTCGCCGACGAGCTGCGCCGCGTCACGGCCTACGTCGACCCGACCGGCGAGACCGCCGTGAACCGCGTCTTGCGGGGTGACTCATGACCACCCCTCAACGAGAACGGCACCCCGCGCCCGAGGTGCCGTCTTCCGGATTCGCAAGCCACCAAGCCGCTGAGTCCACTTCGGAGTCTACCGCAGAGCAGGCCATCGGCGCGTTGATCGCTCGCGATGATTCGATCGCCGACTATCTCGGTCCGAAGATCGCCCAGTGCGAGGCGCGGGGTTCGATCCCGCAGCTCGGAACGGCTGAGTGGGAGCACCTAGACGACGGCGACCCGCGCAAGGTCGGTGCGGTGTTCGTGGCCGCCAGCGAGTGGTCGACGATCACTAGCCTTCGTCGCTGGAAAGTCCTCGATGAGCCGCGGCAGGCCGAGGTCGAACGGCTCACCTTGCAACGTGAGGCATCGCACGCGGTGTCGGCCGCCCTCGACTGGACCAAGCAAGCCGCCCGGCCGAGTTTCGCCACCCTCCAGCGCCGCCGGGGGGTGATCGCATGACCCTCAACATTGTCAGCGGTGCGACGGAGAGGACGGCCGAGGAGCTGCACAGCGGTCAAGCGCGGATGGCTTACCGGCTGGCCGAGTCCCACAGGGACGAGCTGCTGCATGTGCACGGCATCGGGTGGTTGAGCTGGGACGGCACCCGGTGGTCAGCCGATGATCCCGGCGCGCCTAAGCGTGCGGTGCTCGACGTGCTCCGCACCGCGCTGGCGGACTCGTTGGACGACAAGGAGCTACGTGCCGATGTTCGCAAGTGTGAGAGCGCGGCCGGGGTGGCGGGGGTGCTCGACCTCGCCGCGGCGCTTGTGGAGTTCGCGGTCACGGTGGCCGACCTCGACGCGGACCCGTACCTGCTCAACGTTGCCAACGGCACGCTGGACTTGCGGACTCGGGAACTGCACCGGCACAGCCCCGCTGACCGGATCACCAAGGTAACGAGAGCGGCCTACGTTCCCGATGCGCCCACGGCGACGTGGGGCACCTTCCTGGCCCAAGTGCTGCCAGATGCCCCGGTGCGGGAGTTCCTACAGCGGGTCGCCGGGGTAGGCCTGCTCGGTCTGGTCGTGGAGCACGTCTTGCCGATCCTCACCGGCACCGGCGCCAACGGCAAGGGCACGTTCTACAAGGCGATGGGCTACGCGCTCGGTGACTATGCGTCCACTGTCGAGCCGGATCTGTTCCTGCACCGGCAAGGCGCGCATCCCACGGGGGAGATGGACCTGCTCGGCATCCGCTGGTGCGTGGTCAGCGAGACCGAGAAAGATCGCCGGCTGGCCGAAGCCACCATGAAACGGCTCACCGGTGGCGACACGATCCGGGCTCGGCGGATGCGCCAGGACTTCATCGAGTTCACCCCCAGCCACACCGCGGTGTTGATCACCAACCACTTGCCGAAGGTCTCCGGTGACGATCCGGCGATCTGGCGCCGGTTGCGGGTGGTGCCATTCGACGTGGTGATCCCCGAAGATCAACGGGACAAGCACCTGGATGAGCAACTACAGCTCGACGCCGATGCCGTCCTGGCATGGGCCGTGGCCGGGTACACCGACTACGCCGGACGCGGGGAGCTGGCCGAGCCGGACAGCGTGCGCGCCGCCACCGACAACTACCACAAAGCCAGCGACGCCGTTGCCCGGTTCCTGGACGACTGCACTATGCGGTGCAACGGCTTCGCCACCGCCGCCGACCTGTTCACCCGGTGGAGCCGGTGGGCACTGGTGGACGGCACGGAGCCGATGAGCCAACGGGCGTTCGGACAGGCACTGGACAGCCACGGTCTACCACCGAGTGACAAGGGCACTAACGGAGTGCGCATCAGGCGTGGCGTGATGCTGCTCTCAGAGGATCAGGAGCATGACTCGTGAGGGCACATAGTGGCGCAAGTGGCGCAATTACCTGTTCACCCTTACGCGCGCACACCATCAGGACATACATAAGTTGCGCCACTTGCGCCACTATCTCAGCATTACCGCAGGTCAGGTGGTGTGCGTGAGCATCTGCACCATCTGCCGCACCCGGTTGTCATACGACGATGGCACTCACGCTCACCCGCACTGCCGGGGTGCCGCACCCCTCACCGACGCGGAGATGACCCGGCTTGTCGCCGCGCTCGGAGACCTGCTCGGCGGGGTGGTGATCGCGTCGTGACCGTCCACCGCAAGCACCGTGAGGTGACGCGATGACTGGGCCGCCGTTGCAACAGTCCAATGGTGCCTTTCTGGCGCAAGGTGTCGCAGTGAGGCAAGCCGACCACCTCATCAATCTCGCCCTCCGCGTACTGCGCGATCGCCGCAAGGACGTTCGCGAGTTCCTGCCATTGCAGGCCGCGGCTGCTAACGCTCATGCCGATATCAAGGCAGGCGGACAGAACGACATGGAAATGGTTGCCCGACGCCCACACTGGAATGGTGCAGACGACATCGACACGGGCGAGGCCGCACACATTCTGGGGTGCAGTCACCGCCACGCGCAGCGACTCCACGCTGACCTCGACGGCCACTTCACGGGCGGGCGCTGGCGATTCGACCGGCGCACCGTCGAGTCCTACGCCGCCGCCCGCAATCGCTACCGCCGCAACCCTGCGGCCTGACAGGAGACCCCGTGACCATGCCCACCGATCCCACTGCCCGCCTCGGTTCAGCCGTCGAGGATCACCTCGCGAGTTTGTCGGCGGACGAGTTCAGCGCGTTGGTCGGCCGGACCCGGCCACCCGAGGAGCAGGCCACGCCACCCGCACCCGCAGCACCGCCAGCGCGCACCCCTCGACCGCCGGGCACCGTGGCCGGTGGACAGGCGATGTATCAGTCGCGAAGAGGTGCACGATGACCACCACCACAACACCGCCCACCGACAACCTCGGTAGCCGCATCTGGGCCGACGTCCCCTCCCTCGCCGCCCTCGCCGCCGCCCGGCAGAAACTAAAGGCCCGGCTCACCGCCCTGACCGCCCGCGAGCCTGAGCCGGTGCACAAAGCGCGGCACCGTCTGATCGACGCACTCGCCGCCGGTGGTGAGGTTCCCGCCGACCTCGGGCGCCAGCTCCACGAGGACGCGATGAGCACCCAGTACTTCGCGCTGGAACGGCAAGCGTTGGTGCTGGCGGTGGAGGACATCGGTGCACGGTTGAGCACCACCCGCGCCGCGTTCGCCGACACCGCGTTGGCCGTCCTCGACACCGAGTTGCACGTGATTGTCGCCAAGGTCCGCGACCTCGAACCTGCCCTCGGCACTGTGCGCACCGCCGAGCAGGCCATCAGGAAGGGCAGCGACGCGGCGGCCGCGTGGGCAACGCTGGCCGGGTACGTGGACGAATACCGCCGACTCCGGGGCCTGCAGGTCACCGTCACTGCCGACGGTCACGGCGACCACGCCGACGCCGCCGCCCTCGTCGCCCGTGCGGGCCGCTACACCAACACCGAGGAACACAACCCGCTGCGCGAATACCTCGCCACCGGCACCGAGGTCGACCCGGACGAACCCCCGTACGCCGACGGACCCGCCCACCTGCGGTGGATCGCTGGCACCGACGTCCTCGCCTGGGTGCCCGCAGTGCAGACACTGCGCGCCGCCGCCGAGGCAACGACCAAGGCACGCAACACGGCGGACCACGAACGTCTCGTCGCCAAGGGACAGGCCGGACCCGCGGCCGAGGCACGCCACCGCACACAGGTGCACCGCGACCGACAGTTCATCGCCGCACGCCAAGCCAACGGATAGAAGGGATCACCATGACCGCACGCCGCAACTCCACCGCCGCAGGACGCGACGCCTACCGCACCCGGCACCCCCAGCGGGTGCCACCCACCACCGACCCCACAGCGATGCGCACCTCACCCACAGGGCGCGCCACACCCACTGCCACGCACGCCGGCAACCCCACCAGCGACCAACGCTCACCCCACACCTTCCACTGACCCAAGGAGCACCCATGAACAGCCCCCAGCAAGTCCGCCACCTGCTCACCTACCTCACCCCGCACGTCGGCAGCGCCGTGTCCGTGCAACTCGTCGGTGGAGCAGTCATCACCGGCGTCTTGACCATCATCGACGGCAAAGACACCTCAGGCCAGTACTCCGAGGCCACCCTGCTGCACCTGGCGACCACCGGCGGCCCCACCTGGCAGGTCGACGCGGTAGACGTCCTCGCCGCCGCCGCCTAGCCACCCCCCATAAACCTGTGGCAGCCCCGGTGCGAGCGCGCCCGACCCACCACCTCGCCGGTGAGCGTGGGTACGGGAACACCGCGACCTGACCTCACCGGGACTGCCACAGCCACCCACCACGCGCCGAGGGGGTAGGGCGGGACCCCCACCCCCACCCGGTGGACACCGCTCAGTTCGGCCGCTCGCCCCCAATGACCCCTGAAACGAACGAAAACCCCTCAGACCGAGCAGATTGGGCCGATTCTGATGCCGCACAGGGACATTCCGAAGCCGCCGAGCGGCACACGGGCCTCTGGACGCCGATTGTGGGCGTCAATCGTCACCGTTTTTGAGCTGGAAGAGCACGAATTGGCCCTGCTGCGCGAAGCGGTTCGCACTGTGGACACCCTCGACCGCCTCGACGCCGTGGTCCGTGCCGACGGTGGGATGATCGACACCTCGACCGGGGTGAAGGTGCATCCGGGGTTGGTGGAGGCCCGGCAACTGCGCATCGCCCTGGCCCGGTTGCTCGCTGCGTTGCGCCTGCCCGATGGGGAGGTCGGTACCGAGTCGCAGGGGCGCCGCCAACGCCGTGCCGGTGCCCGCGGGGTCTACGGCATCCGCGGTGCAGTGTCGTGAAGCGCCGCATGATGCGTACCGAGGGGTTGCGTGCCGCCCTGATCACCGCCGAGCGTGAGGCCATCGCCGCCAGCCCGTGGCGGTTGCATGCCACCACCTACTCGAACCGTCCCGGCAGTTTGCTCGCCCAGCTCGAAGCGGGGCAGACGGTGCAGGTGCCCGGCTACCGCCTCCACGGTCTGGTGCCCGGTGTGTCCGGCTGCGAGTGGGTGCGTGTTGAGGCTGACGGCACCACTGTGGTCCTGGCGTCGTGAGGCGTCGCCTGGTGGAGCAGCCGTCCGTGGAGGTGCCCGCCGAGTTGGCGATGGGACCACGCTGCGACCTGTGGGCGGACCCGGATCATCTCGCAGCGTTCGAGCGGGCGTCCACGGCCGCCGAGCGCATGACGGCCCGCGACTCCTACATGATCTCCGCACGCCGCAACCATCGGGACGCCATCCACGCCTGGGCCGAGCAGACGGGCCGCACCTGGCGGCAGGCCCGGGCACTCATCCCCAGCCGCCGGCCGTACTGGACGGGCGGCGGAAACGCCCTAGATCGTGCCAGCCGTCCTGCTCTGGCGAGTGGCGGTGGCGGGAGCCCGTAGCTATGCCTGTTATCCACAGGTTTGCGCACAGGTGTGAGATCTTTTGGAACGGCCCCAAAGTGCAGTTCCCGTAGCTACGATCAGCTACCGCGGTCCCGCCAGTAATCGGATGCAGCGACGTACTGGTGGCGATAAGCTGTTCCTGCCGGTTGCACCCATGCCTCACGCCAAGAGCCGCGCTCGAAGTAGGCAACGGTCACGGTGTCGCCCTCGCTGGACAGAAACGTCACATTGAGGGCACCCCCGGCGTCGACTGCCAGCGTCGGCGGATTTGAGACGACAACTTCTTTAGGCGTTCTGGATGCGAGGACGACCACTACAGCCATGCGCCCAACCGTAGCGCCCGCGCACCCGTGGGACACACAGCAAACGGCCCCACCCCGATACGCAGGGGCAGGGCCGTTCGTGGCTGTACGGCGAGCTCAGCGGGCGCTCAGTTCGTCTCTGCCAGCTCGTGCGTGCCTTCCTCGACCAACTCAGTGAGTTCGGCAGTGATGGCGGCTTGTGGGTCGTGCTCGTCCGGTCCGCGCTTGTAGATCATCACGAACCGGTACGGTTCGCCATTGACGTCCACGTGGTCTCTCCACGGGACGTAGACCCATTCGCCGCGCATGATCTGAGCGGCGGCAGTGGTCGACGCCGGTACCTCTGCTCGGTCGCGTACTTCCAACCAGGCGCCCTCAGCGTGCGGTGTCCAGTCCACGATCTTCGCCACGTCGCCGGGCTGCCAATCAGGGCCGGGCACGACGAGCCGTAGGCGGGTGAACCCAGCGGCGCGCAACTGCTCGGGTAACGTCAGCCGCCGGGGCAGAGGACGTGCGGCGCTCATCGTGCCGCCTCCACACTCGGCACCAGCAAGTTGTAGAGCCGTTCGACCGCCTCGGCCACCCGCACCGGGTCGTGCAGTGGGCCACCGTTGCGGACTTCTGCGCGCATCCATCCGGCGCGGATGAGCAGGTGGTCGGTGTCGCGTTCCATGATGTCGAAAGCCATCGCGCTGATGGCGAACCGGGCGTCGTTCCAATCGAGCCCGTCGAGCACCCCTTCCCGGCCCATCATCGCGGCAATGTCGGCGTACAGCAGCGCGGCGTCCGAGGTCGGTTCTTGCCCAATGGTGACGGGCATCCTGGCGAACAGGTCCAGCGCTGCCGCTATGGGGTCGACGGGTACGTCGATCGGATCGAAGGTATCGGTGGTGCTCATGGTGTCTCCTTTGTTTCTGTCTTAGATAGAGGGCAGTGTTACCTGCCCCGGTGCCGCCGATGACGAGGAACGCCAGCCGCGCGGCGACAATCGCCTCCAGCAGCCGAGCGGCGTCGAGGGGTACGGCCCCGGCAACCACCAAGGCATCGAGGCCCTCCGTCGCCGGACGCAGCACCCGCAGGGACAGGCACGTGCCGTCGGCGGCGATCGGCGGGAGCACCGCGTGCAGGCGCACGCCCGCCCCGCCGTACCCCGCGTCCGGCAGGCGGCCGTCCACCCACGGTTGCGCCTCGTCCAGCCGTCGGCCGGCGGACAGCGCCAGTCGCTGCGCCAACCTGCGCACCGCTGCTTCGTCGGGAAAGCACACCTCGGTCCGCTGCAATCCCGCACCGCGGTCCACCCACACCTGGTGCGGGGCGGTGACCAGCACATCGGCTACGTTCGGTTCCCGCAGCAGCGCCTCCAGCAGCCCTGCTCCGGAGAGCTCCGTCTGCAGCACCCGCAGCGCAGTCAGCAGGTCGGTGTCCCCCAGCACCCCTCCAGACTCGGTCCGAATCGCGGCCGCGACCACCGCGGGGCTCA
>JAABUR0100010259.1_pt1 | contig 10328 bp, 12 predicted proteins | sample 5560091 | NCBI WGS metagenome assembly JAABUR01 (sample SAMN10711879, study PRJNA513375) | rock metagenome | isolation source: Antarctica rocks | place: Antarctica: Victoria Land, University Valley sud
CCGGGTCGAAGACCACCAGGACGGCCTCGGTGTGTCCGGTCCGCGCGGAGCAGACCTCCTCGTAGGACGGGTTCGCGGTGTAGCCACCGGCGTACCCGACGGCGGTGGAGTAGACGCCGGGGGTCTGCCAGAAGATGCGCTCGGCCCCCCAGAAGCAGCCGAGGCCGAAGATCGCGGTCTGCATCCCCTCCGGCCACGGCGGGACGGTCGGGTTGCCGTTGACCGCGTGGACTCCGCGGACCTGGATCGGCTCACCGCGGTCGGCCAGCGCGTCGCCGGCGTCGATCATCGTGGTCTTGGCGCGACTGAAGAGCATGGTTCCCACCGTAGGTCGGATTCGTCGGTACCGGTCGCTAACGTCGCAACGTGGATACCGGGGACGACACCTTGAACGGCCAGCCGATCCTCACCATTCCCAGCGCGGCGGCGTGGGAGGAGTGGCTGAGCGCGCACCGGGATGGCGAGGGTGCGTGGCTCAAACAGGCCAAGAAGGGGTCCGGCCTGACCACGATCAGCCACGTCGAGGCGCTCGACGTTGCCCTGTGCCACGGCTGGATCGACGCCCAGCGCCGGTCGCTGGACGACCGGTTCTACCTTCAGCGCTTCTGCCCGCGCACCCGACGCAGCACGTGGTCGAAGGTCAACCGGGAGAAGGTCGCCGCCCTGACCGCCGCGGGCCGGATGCGGGCGGGTGGTGTCGCCGCGGTCGAGGCGGCGCAGGCCGACGGCAGGTGGGACGCCGCCTACGACCCGCCGAGCCGGGCCACGGTGCCGCCGGACCTGCAGAAGGCGCTGGACGCGAGCCCGGCCGCGACGGAGTTCTGGGCGAGGTTGGACAAGTCCAACCGGTACGCCGTTCTGCAGCGGATCCAGGGCGCCAAGCGCCCGGACACCCGTGCCCGCCGGATCACCCAGTTCGTCGAGATGCTCGCCCGCGGGGAGAAGATCCACCCCTGACCACTTCCCCGGTCAGAACAGGTCGATGATCTGCGATACGGCGAGGACGGCGAACAGCACCGTCGCGACGACCAGCGTCCCGTTGCTGACCCAACCGCTGCGGTGCTCCCGCGGGACGCGCTCGGAGTTCAGCAGCCGAAGCAGGGTCCCGGCCAGGAACGGCAGGAACAGCGACCCCAGCGCGCCGTAACCAGCCCTGACGCACCCGGTCAAGCGTCGCGGCCGCGGCGGGCGGGAGCCGGTCGTGGCGTGTGACCGGCCGATCCGAGGATCGCGACGGCCGCGCCGGTGCGGGGCACCGGCCGGAAGGCCTCGGCGCGCACGCTGATCCCGACGGTGATCCGCCGATGGTCGGCCGCCCAGCGCCGCGCCACCCAGCGTGGCACGAGCAGGTCTGCCCGGCGCAGCTCCCGGGCGCCCAGCAGCCGCGACCGCACGGTCTCGGCCAGCGCCCACGGCGGGTTGGCCACCACGGCGAACGGCTCGTCCGGGAGCCGCAGCCGGGCCAGGTCACCACCCCGGACCTCCAGCACCGCCCCGGCGAACCTGCGGCGGAGCGCGGCAGCGCGGCCCGGATGCAGCTCGACGGCGACGACCCGGGCACCGGCTGCCAGCAGCGGCGCGGTCAGCGCACCGGTGCCGGCCCCGAGGTCGAGCACCAGCTCACCGGGACCGATCCCGGCGGCCGCGACGAGGCGTGCGGCCACCCGCGGGTCAAGCTGGTGAAAGCCCCACGGTGGCCTGCGCTGTCCCGCGGACACGACGCACCAGGTACATACCCATGGCCGGCATCCTGGGCTCGCCGGCGTACTGCCGCCACTGGTTTTATCTGCCCTTGGACATCTCAGGCCGCGAGCGCCGGCCGTGTGCGTAAAACAGGCTCCCGAATGAGCCCCGCGGCGCGGTAACTGGTCCCGACAGGCAGAGAGCACGCCCCGCCAGGGCGCGTGTCGGGACCAGTTACCTGCGCGGAGGTCACAGTGGGGACCAGTTCCCTGCATCAGCACTTGCGGAGGCTGGCCTTGCCGGCCGCCCGCGTCGGGTCCAGGACGTCGCGCAACCGTCACCGAGCAGGTTGAGACCGGTCACCGACAGCACGATCGCCAGCGACGGGAAGACCAGCAGCCGCCAGGCCCGGTCCCTGTTCGGCCATCGCCCGGAGCGCCTCGGCGGTCTGCGGGTCGGCCGGGAAGAACAGCTCGATCACCAGCTCGGAGACCGTGATGTCCACCGGTGTACCGAAGGTGGCCACCGTGCTGAGCAGCGCCAGCTGCTGCCCCTCGAAGTCGATCTGCCACGTCACGACGACCTCGTCGGCCATCGGGACCGTGAGCGCGACGCCCCCGCCGGGATAGGACCGGAGCTCGGCCAGCAGATCGACCAGCTCGGGATCGGCGGTCGCCACCACCTGACGCTGCAGCCTGTGCAGCAGATGCGACCGGAACTCCGGCAGGTTCAGGCACCGCGACGCCAAGGCGTCCGGGTGCAGGGCCAGCCGCAGCACGTTCACCGGCGGCCGAAGCAGCTCGGGGTCGACGGTGGCCAGCATCCGGTGCACTGGGGCGTTGGCCTCGACGAGGTTCCACCAGCGGTCCACCACGAGGCCGGGGTTGGGCTCGTGCCCGGCCAGGAGGCCACGCAGCGCCGCGCGGACCGCCACCAGCTGCGGCGAGTGCAGGCCGGCCTCGGAGTAGACCGACGCGAAGCCGGCGGACAACAGCAGCCGGTTCCGGTCCCGCAGCGGGACGTCGAGGTGCTCGGCCAGCCGCAGCACCATCGCCCGGCTCGGTTGCGCGCGGCCGGTCTCCAGGTAGCTCAGGTGCCGGGTGGACACGTCGACGGAGTGGGACAGCTCCAGCTGGCTCAGCCGACGCCGCTCCCGCCACGAGCGCAGCAGCTGACCAACCGGCCGGGCTTGGGACACATCTGTCATGGCCGCCTCCGCGGAGGAAAATACGTCGGCATGGTCACCGGCAGGACGGTAGCCGTGGCCAGGGCGTGCAGCCATGACGTCGGAGGTCATCGACGGCGTGCGCCGGCGCGCGCATGGTCAGGGCCGGACCACCGACCACCGACCACCGACCACCGACCACCGACCACCGACCACCGACCACCGACCACCGACCACCGAAGGAGAGAATCGATGAGCACCCTGATGAACCGATCCCTCGTGCACGGTCGCCTGCTGTCCGCTGTCCTGCGCGTCGACGCCGCCGCGGTGGCGGTCCTCGCCGCCGGCCTGCTCGTCGTCAGCGGACCCATCGAGGACCACCTCGGCCTGCCCACCACGCTGAGTCTGGTCGTCGGAGTGGCGCTGCTGCCCTGGTTGGCCGTCCTGCTCCGGGCTGCCAGTCGCCCGGTCCGGGCCGGCATGATCCTCGGCATCGTCGCGGGAAACGCGGTCTGGGTGGTGGCCAGCGTGGCGCTGCAGGTCGCCGACGGGGCCGACCTGACCGGAGCCGGTACGGCGTTCGTCCTCGTCCAGGCACTCGGCACCGCGGTCATCGCCGGCCTGGAGTACCTGGGGCTTCGGCAGGCCCGCCGGCGTGACCCCTCGGCTCGCCTCACGAGCGCGTCATCATGAGGTGTGACCACATCCGACCGCGGGTCCGAGCCCGTCACGCCCGACGCCCCCCACCTTGCCGGTCGCCGGATCATGCAGCAGCGTTGGGCGGACGTCGCCTTCCTGCACTGGCGGGTGGAGGCCGCGCGGGTGGCGCCGCTGCTACCGCCCGGCACCACGCCGGATGTCTTCGACGGCAGCTCGTGGGTCGGGTTGATTCCGTTCCGCATGGTCGGCGCGGGACTCCTGGCCGGTCCCTCCATCCCGTGGCTGGGCAACTTCGCGGAGACGAATGTGCGCCTCTACTCCGTCGACCGGACCGGCCGGCGCGGCGTCGTCTTCCGATCGCTGGATGCCTCCCGGCTGGCCGTGGTGCTCGGCGCCCGTGCCGCGTTCGGCCTGCCCTACTGCTGGGCCAGGATGCGGGTACGCCGACGCGCCGAAGACGTCGAGTACTCCACCGTCCGCCGGTGGCCGGGCGGGCACGGGGTCGGTGCCCGCATCGTGGTGCGTCCCCAGCCGGTCGTCGTCCGCGACGATCCGCTGGCGCACTTCCTCACCGCGCGCTGGGGTCTGCACACGCGGTGGGCGGGCCGGTCCCTGTTCGTCCCGAACGAGCACGAGGTGTGGCCGCTGCAACGAGCGACGGTGCAGCACCTGCGCGACGATCTGGTGGAAGCGGCCGGGCTGCCCGGCGTCAGCGACCGGGCACCGGACTCCGTGCTGTTCTCGACAGGGGTGCGGACCGGCTTCGGTTTCCCACGACCGGCCGATAACCGGGTGAGCTGACCCGCCGGCCGGGCTAGCGTCGGCGCGCATGATGCCTCCCCGCGAACGACCTCCCTTCGTGGCTGACGAGCGGACGCAGCTCGTCGGCTGGTTTCAGTTGCAGCGCGCCCTCGTGCCCTGGAAGTGTGAGGGACTGTCCGACGAGGACGCACACCGTTCGGTCCTGCCGAGCTCTCCGCTGATGACGATGGCCGGCGTCGTTTCGCACCTGCGCCGGGTCGAGCACACCTGGTTCGAGGTCCTCTTCCTGGGCCGCCCGGCCGAGGGTCCGCAGTTCGACGACGACGGGTCCGAGGACGCCGACATGATGGTCGACGGGATCCCGCTCGAGCGGCTGCTCGCGGACTACGAACGGCAGTGTGCGGTGTCCAACGAGATCGTGGTAGCGCACTCGCTGGACGATGTCGGCAGGCATCCCGACTTCGGCGCGGGCGCCGCGACCCTGCGCTGGATGCTCATCCACATGGTCGAGGAGACCGCCCGGCACGTTGGCCACCTCGATGCCATCCGCGAGCTGCTGGACGGCCGGACCGGCTACTACTGACCGCCCGATCAGTCGAGCAGGTCCAGCGCGGCGTCGACGATCGACCGCACCCCGATGCCGTGCAGGTCGTACACCTCCGCGACCGAGCCGACCTGCCCGAACTGCGTCACCCCCAGCGTCGTCACCGGCCGGCCGTGCACGGAGCCGAGGAAGGCCAGGGTGTGCGGATGCCCGTCCACGACGGTGACGATCGGCAGGGCCGGTCCGAACAGCTCGGCGAGGATCGCGTCGTCGGCCAGGGGGTCGTCGGCAGCCAGCCCGCGGCGGTCCTGCAGCGCGCGGAAGAGCAGGTCGGCGCTGGTCACGCACACCACCCGGGTCGCCACGCCGAGCCCGACCAGCTCCTCGGCCGCGGCGAGCGCCTCCACGACGAGCACCCCGATCGCGGCCAGGGTCACCACCGCCGTCTCGGCCTCGCGCAGCACGTACCCGCCCCGCACCACCTGGTCGCGGCGCCGTTCGCGACCCGCCTCCTCGGCCGGTACGCCGGCCAGCGACTGGTCCAGCGGCCGGGTGGACAGCCGCAGGTACGCCGACGTGCCGTCCGGACGGCCGAGCAGGCCCAGGCAGCGCAGCAGGCACCACTCCAGGTCCTGGGTGAACGCGGGCTCATAGCTGACGACGCCCGGCTGCTCGATCCCGAGCGACGGAGTGGTGATCGACTGGTGCGCCCCACCCTCCGGCGCCAGGGTGACGCCGGACGGCGTACCGACCAGGATCGACTGGCCGCCGGCGTAGACGCCGTAGCTCCACGGCTCCAGCGCGCGGTTCACGAACGGGTCGTAGATCGTGCCGATCGGGAGCAGCGGCTGCCCCCACCGGCTCCACGTCGCCCCGAGTTCGCCGAGCAGCCCCACCAGGTTGACCTCGGCGATGCCCAGCTCGACGTGCTGGCCCTGCGGGGACTCCCGCCAGTGCAGCCGGGTCTCCGCGTCATCGGCGAACCAGTTCGGCGTCTCCCCCACCGCGAAGATGCCCACCTTGTTGAGCCAGCCGGCCAGGTTGGTGCTGCTGGCGACGTCCGGACTCGTCGTGACCACCCGCGCGGCCACGTCCGGGGCGTCGCGGTGCAGGTCGACGAGCACCCGGCCGAGACCCGCCTGGGTCGACGCGGTGCCGCGGTGGACCCGGCCTAGATCGGCGGGTACGCCGGGCGGCTCGCGCATCTCCACCGGGGTACGCCGCAACCGGTCGGCCACCCCCGCACACCGGATCGCCTCGGCCGAGTCCGCCGGCCACAACGCCCAGGGGGCGTCGACCCGGGCGCCGAGCCGCTCTGCGAGGTCGGCGTACTGGCTCGCGTTGAGCAGGGCTGAGTGGTTCGAGGGGTGTCCCTCCGTCGGCAGTGAGTACCCCTTGATCGTGTAGGCAAGCAGCACGGTGGGCCGGTCCGGCTCGACCGCGCGGAAGGCGGCGGACAGGCCGTCGAGGTCGTGCCCGCCCAGATCGCGCACCGCGGCGTGCAGGGTCGGGTCGTCGATGTCCTCGACGAGGCGTCGGATCGCGCCCGCGTCACCGCCGTCGCCGGGCAGCCGGACCCGCAGCTCCCCTGCGGTCGAGCGCAGCAGCCGCTGGTACTCGGGGTTGCCCATCGTGTCGATCCGGGCGCGCAACGCGTCGCCGCCGGGCCGCTCGAAGAGCCGGTGCAGCAGCCGCCCGTACTTGCAGGTGAGCACCTGCCAGCCGGCGGCGGCGAACATGCCGGCCATCCGCTCGGCGGCGATCTGCGGGATCACCCGATCCAGGGACTGCCGGTTGAGGTCGACGACCCACAGCACCTCCCCGAGCCGGCCCACTGTCGGGTCGAGGATCGCCTCCCAGCAGGCGCCCTCGTCCAGTTCGGCATCACCGACGAGGGAGACCTGCCGGCCGGGGGGAGGCGGCTCGCCGAACCGGCTCCCGACGTAGCGGCGGGACAGCGCCGCCCAGATCGGCGCGGTGGCACCGATGCCTACCGATCCCGTCGAATAGTCGACGGGGTCGGGGTCCTTGGTGCGGCTCGGGTAGGACTGCAGGCCACCGAGCTGACGCAGTCGCGGCAGGTAGGCCGCGTCGAGTTCGCCGAGCAGGTAGTTGATCGCGTGCAGCACCGGGCTCGCGTGCGGCTTGACGCTGACCCGGTCGTCGCGGGTCAGGCAGTCGAACCACAGTGCGGTCATGATGCTGACGATCGAGGCCGACGAGGCCTGGTGGCCACCGACCTTGACCCCGGGTGCCTTGCCGGCCGTCGTGGCGCCCGGCGGCTTGGCGTTCGCGTGGTGGACCATCGACGTCGCCAGCCAGAGGACCCGGGACTCGATCGATGTCAGGACATCGAGGTCGACCTCGGTCGCACTGCCGGTTGCTTCATGCGCCATGGCAGCAAAACCTACGGTCACCCTCGCCCGCCGGATAACGTGGCCCGCGATGAGTCCACCGCCGACCCGCCCGTACGTCGACACCCTCGAGCCGACCGGCGCGGTGTCCGCGGCGATCCTGGTGCTGCACGGAGGCAAGGTCGCCGGGATGCTGGAGCCCAAGACCAGCAGCCTGTCGATGTTCCGGCTGCGCCCGTTCTGGTCCCGCCTCGGCTCCGCAGGCAAGGAGCACGGCGTCTCGACGCACCTGCTGCACTACCGCTACGCCGGCTGGAACGGTGCCGCCGCGGACGCTGCTCGCGACGCGCGGTGGGCCGTGCAGGAGATGCGGGCGCGCTACGGCGACGTTCCGGTCGTGCTGGTCGGTCACTCGATGGGCGGCCGGGCGGCCATCCGCGTCTCCCCGTCACCCAACGTCGTCGGGGTGGTCGGGCTCGCCCCCTGGCTGCCGCCGGACGAGCCGGTGCCCGACCTGACCGGACGCACCGTCCTGCTGGCGCACGGGACGCACGATCGCTGGGTGGATCCGCGGATCTCGCTGGCCTTCGCGCTGCGCGCCAAGACAGTCCACGACGCCGTCGCGCGCCTGGAGGTGCCCGGTGTCGGGCACGCCCTGTTGCGCCGGGCCGGGGACTGGCACGCGTTCACCCGCAACGCCGCCCTCGGGCTCCTGGGAGTCGAACCGCTGTGGCCCCTGCTGACGAATGCCTTGCACGAGGAACCGCCGGCCGGGTTGCGTACACCTCTGGTGGTTCCTCGTACCACATCCCTGTTCCGCAAGTGACCCACCGAGCCCAACCAGCCGAGGAGATGCCGTGTCCGCCGTCACCGACCGGCCCAGCGTCGGGGTCATCGGCTCCGGGGTCGCCGGGCTGACAGCGGCGTACCTGCTGCAGCGTCGCTACGACGTAGCCCTGTTCGAGGCCGACGATCGCCTCGGCGGCCATGCCCACACCCACGACATCCCCACCCCGGACGACCGGGTGATCCCCGTCGACACCGGGTTCATCGTGCACAACGAGCGCACCTACCCCAATCTGTTGCGGCTGTTCGCCGAGCTCGGCGTGGCCACCCAGGCGACCGAGATGAGCATGAGCATCCGGTGCGAGGGATGCGGCCTGGAGTACGCCGGTGCCCGCGGACTGCCGGGCCTCTTCGCGCAGCGCCGGGTCGCCGTCAACCCGCGGTACCTGCGATTGCTGGCCGAGGTGAAGCGCTTCCACCGGCAGGCCAAGCGATTGCTGACGGCGTACGACGACGGGGATCCGACGCGGATCGACGCGGTCACCCTCGGCGCGTTCCTCGCCTTGGGCGGGTACTCGGAGTACTTCGTCCGGCACTTCATGGTCCCGGTCGTGTCCGCCGTCTGGTCGGCCGGTGCCGAGGTCTCGCTGCAGTACCCGGCGCGATACCTGTTCAGCTTCCTGGACAACCACGGGATGCTCAGCGTCTCCGGTTCGCCGTCGTGGCGCACCGTCGTCGGGGGTTCCCGCTCCTACGTCGAGCGTGCCGCCAAGGGGCTGACCGCGGTACAGACCCAGACGCCGGTCCGCTCGCTGCGACGTACCGGCGGCGGCGTGGAGATCCGCGACGACGACGACCAGGTGTCCACCATGGACAAGGTGGTCGTGGCGACCCACCCGGGCCAGGCGCTGCGGCTAATCGCCGACCCGACGGCCGCCGAGCGCGACATCCTGGGCGCCTTCTCATACTCGACGAACGCGACAGTCCTGCACACCGACGCCTCGATCCTCCCGCGCGCGGTTGCTGCCCGGGCGTCGTGGAACTACCTGATGCCGACCTGCGACCCTCGGGCCGGTGAGCCGGTGGTCGTCAGCTACTGGATGAACCGCCTGCAGCAGATGGACGAGCGGCTCGAGTACGTGGTGTCACTCAACGCCGGCGAACGGATCGACCCGGCGACCGTGCTCGACCGGATGACCTACGAGCATCCGACGTACACGCCGGAATCCGTTGCCGCGCAACGTCTCCTGCCAAATCTCAACACCGGTACGACGGCGTACGCCGGGGCCTATCACGGCTGGGGTTTCCATGAGGACGGCTGCGCCGCGGGTGTGCGCGCCGCGGCGAGCCTCGGGGTGGTCTGGTGAGCGCGCCGGCCGCGGCGCCGGTGGCCACCGTTCGCCCGGCGCCGGTCGGCGGGGTGCTCTACGACGCCGTCGTCGGCCACACCCGTCGTGCAGTCCCCGGCGGTCCTGCGGTCGAGAACACGTTCTCCTACCGCGTGCACATGTGGCTGGTCGACCTCGACGACCTGCCGCGGCTGCCCGGCGGGCTCGGCTGGCTGGCCCGCTTCGAGGCGCGTGACCACCTCGGCGATGCCGGTGCAACGATCCGAGCGAACGTCGACCAGCTGCTCGCCGCCCACGGCATCGACCTGGCCGGCGGTCGGGTCCTGATGCTGGCCAACGCCCGGGTCGCCGGCTACGTCTTCAACCCGATCAGCGTCCACTGGTGTTACCGCGCCGACGGCAGCCTGGCCGCGCTGATCGCCGAGGTGCACAACACCTACGGCGAGCGGCACGCCTACCTGCTGCGGCTGGACGAGCAGGGCCGGGCCGAGACCGACAAGGCCTTCTACGTCTCGCCGTTCCTCACCGTCGACGGCCGGTACCTCATGCGCTTCTCCCCGCCCGGTGACCGATTGTCGGTGACGATGGCGTTGCGGCAGGGGGAGACCACCCCGTTCACCGCCACCCTGCGCGGCGTGGCCCGACCGGCCACCCGGCGGGCGATCCTTGCCGCCGCAATCCGTCAGCCGTTCATGCCGCTGCGGGTCAGCGCCCTCATCCGGTGGCAGGGCAGCAAGCTCTGGCTCCGCCGTCTTCCCGTCGTACCGCGTCCACCGCATGTTCCTCAGGAGTGGGTCCAGTGAGCAGTGCAGAAGTTCTCCAGATGCCCGAGGCAGGCCCGGTCCGGCCGTCGCTGCGGATCGTGCCTCGCCCCAACCAGGGTCTGTGGCCCGGCCTCGCCGCACCCAGCCGGGACCGGTTCAAGGCCTCGGTCGCCAAGGCGCTGTTCCACAGCGCCGTACGCGACCTGCCGGTGCGGGTGGTCTACCCCGACGGGCGGGTGCTCGGCGCCGGGACGAAGAACG
>JAABUR0100010266.1_pt1 | contig 10320 bp, 11 predicted proteins | sample 5560091 | NCBI WGS metagenome assembly JAABUR01 (sample SAMN10711879, study PRJNA513375) | rock metagenome | isolation source: Antarctica rocks | place: Antarctica: Victoria Land, University Valley sud
CATGCAGGGCACCAATACGGACACCAGAACACAAGTGCAGCGCGGACCTCGACACCCGCAACCACCTTGCCGTCTGGCAAGATGCCGTGGATGTTGCCCATGGCCTGGCCGCAAGAGGAGGCGTGTCAGCCGCAGGCACCGCTCACTGACTTACAAACGGGCGTGAAAGGCAGTGGTAGGGGCATGTTCAGACAGCGCATGCCAAGAGTTCCGGGTTCCTTGGCAGTGGACAGCAACGCGCCTGCTCGTAGCTGAGGCCTGCATTGGCCTCAGGGCTGTATGAAGGGTCGTTGATGTCAACAAAGCGGATTTTGCCCACGCCCGCGTCTCGTCGGCGCAGCATGTTCACCTGTGACGCCCACAACTTGCTCACTTGACGCCAGTGGGGCCCAAGCCCTCAACCATAAGTCAACACATGGTCGCAAAACAGGGATGCTCACCTCCCGTTCGCACAGGGGGCAGGCGCCATCGTGCAGCATTGTGATCTCCCACTCTTGCCCTGTGCATGTCAACTGTTTTACTGCGCTGTCGAGTGCGGTCAGATAGGTGCAAACATTCATCAGGGGCAGACCAACCTGAAGCAGCGCTGCCAACAGCCTGCCTGCTACCGGCTGCAGGGGCAGCAAAGCAGCGCAGCGGCCTGTCAAAAGCCTTTGCTGCTGGCCGGAGAGCACAGGGCCGCAGCGTGTTCATATGTGCCTGTGCAGGCGCCAATCATCAGTGTCATAACTATTCTCAGCACGTGCATAACCAGGAACCGTGTGTCAGTAATCTGCAACCGTAAGGTTCACACCAGCACCGGGCGGCCAAGCCCAGTTGCAGCCCTCCACTGCGCCATTGCTTCAAAAACAAGAGCTCTCTACTTGCCGCAACAGTAGCAGCAGTACTGAGGTATGCAGCGTCCTCTCGGTGCTGGCAATTGCAATCTTTGAAGCAGGCAATTGCAATATTTGAAGCAGCATGGGCAAGCAAATAATTGTGGCGTGGTGCCAGCAGGCCAAAGAGCAGGCCCCAGGGCTAGACCTTGGGGCGCCCTCTCGGCCCTGTTTCCTTGGCGCTAGGGGCATGCAGGTCGCCAGCGGCAGGTCCCCAAGGAGGCGGGCAGACTTGGAGCCGGCCTGCGGGCGCAATATGTTGTTTCATGCGCGCCAGCGCGCTGCTGTCTAGGAGCTGCCGGCTGCTATGCCTGGGGCCGTTCAGCCGGGCGGCGCACGCACTTGACCAGGACATGAACATGCAAAGCAGGGCGAGGGTGTACGCCGATGTGAATGTTACCCGCCCGCGCGACTACTGGGACTACGAGACGCTAACTGTCCAGTGGGGGTGCGCTCGCCCGCACATCCACCCCTCCGCTGCTGCCTGTGCGGCTGCTGCAAGACAGCAGAGCGCCGTCAGAGTCACTGCCTGGGCATCTGCTGGTTAGGCCTAGCCGGCAATCCCATCAGCAAGCTCATCTGAGTGTACCGGTACTCCTAGCCAGTGCACACTGGGTGTACCTGCAGCGTCCCTGACGCTGGTCTCTGTAGCGCACTGGGCTAAGGCCTGGCCCTTCCTTGGGGGTGCTGTGCTGGCTGGCAGCGCACCAGCTGCGTGCCAGGGGCGGCGGCGTGAGGCGCGCAGTAGCCAGGACGCCTGCAGTTGTGCAGCCCCTTGGCCAGGGCCGCCTGGAGCAGATGAGCGGCGTGTCTCGCAGCAGCTTGAGACTGTGAGGTCAGCGTGGTATGTATGGTAGACACGTCCGTCGGCGGCGGGTGCGCGCGAGGCGGAGCTGGGTCGGGCGCAGGAGCCGGGGCAGCCACGAGGCCGTGCAGCCTGTGAGGCAGCGCGGCGTGTGCGCCGCGCCTGAAGCAGAGCTTGGCCGGCGTGCAGGAGCCAGGACGACTACGAGGTGGTGCGCAAGGTGGGCCGCGGCAAGTACAGCGAGGTGTTCGAGGGCGTCAACATAGTGAACAACCAGAAGTGCATCATAAAAATCCTCAAGCCCGTCAAGAAGAAGAAGGCGCGCCGCCCGCCCCTGCACGCCAGCCGCCCGGCGGGTCAGCGCACACAAGAGACGGGTGGTAACAGAACCTGAGCAGGGATGCGCTGCCGGGCGCGGAGTTCACCGTGTCTGCCTGCCCTGTATACGGCTGTCGGATCGTCCACGCGCGGCCAGGAGGGCGGCACGCGGCAGCCTCTCGCTCTGCCAGACCTGCTGTGCGGCTGCCAGATCTGCGGTGCGGCGCGCGCAGATCAAACGCGAGATCAAGATCCTGCAGAACCTGTGCGGCGGGCCCAACGTCATCCAGCTGCTGGACGTCGTGCGCGACCCGCAGTCCAAGACGCCCAGCCTGGTGTTCGAGTATGTGAACAACACCGACTTCAAGGTCCTGTACCCCACGCTCAACGACTATGACATCCGCTACTACATCTATGAGCTGCTCAAGGCGCGCCGCCGGACTCCCTGCCGGCCCGCTCGATGCACGCCCGTTGCTGGCGGCCGCACGGTGTGGCGGCATGGCAGGCCACTTGCGGCCATGCCACAGCTGTGCTGCGCCACGCAGCCGTCACACGCGCCTGCCCTGCGTGTCCTGCTGTACACGCCATGGCGCGGGCCATATCGCTCCTTTCGGGAGCTGCAGACAGGCGGAGCTCCGCCGCCCGCGGCACGGGTCTGCCTGCTCGGTGCGTGGCAGGGCGCACGCGCGGCCCGTCGCCGCGCTGACACCTGCGCGCGCGCGCGCGCGCGCGCAGGCGCTGGACTTCTGCCACTCGCAGGGCATCATGCACCGCGACGTAAAACCGCACAACGTGCGCCCGCTGCCCCGCCCCCGCCCGCCCGCGGCTCCCAGCGCCGGGCGTCCATTAGGGGCGCTGGCCGGACGCGCCAGGAAGCGCACGGCTTAACTCATGCCTGTCGCAGGCAGGGCTGTGCTCCTGCTGTGCAGCCGTGTCACCAAAAGTGGACGTCCTGACGCTCCGACCTTGTTCTGCTGCTGCTGCACCTCTGCGTGACTGTGATTGCCGCCAGGTAAAACCAGCACGGGCAGGGCTCCGCAGCATGCTCAGGGCTGGCACCGCGCGGCGCGCTCGCCACCGCGGGCGTGTGAGGCGCGCGGATGGCGGCCGCAGGTGATGATCGACCACGAGCAGCGGAAGCTGCGCCTCATCGACTGGGGCCTGGCGGAGTTCTACCACCCCAGCAAGGAGTGCGGCCCCGCTGCGGCCCCGCTGCCCCCCCCCACGCATGCCGCGCCCTGCGGCCGCTCGCTCCGGCGCTGCTGCGCCTCTCCGTGTGGTATACTGTTATGTCATGGATGGCGAGCCTGGGTGTGCTGGCAGCGTGCCAGGCAGGGCCCTATGCATGGCATCAGGGCGGGGCGGCTGGTTGCGGCCGGGGGCCGGGAGCGGGCCCATGAGCGGCGGCGCGCGCGGCAGGTACAACGTGCGCGTCGCGTCGCGTTACTTCAAGGGCCCGGAGCTGCTGGTGAACCTGCAGGACTACGACTACTCGCTCGACCTGTGGTCGCTGGGCTGCATGCTGGCCGGTGCGGCCCACCGCCCGCGGCGCCCGACGCGCCCGCCGGCGGCCGCACGCCCGTGCTCCAGGCGCGCGCGTGGCTGTGCTTGTGCATAGGTGCGGCTGCTGGGCCGCATGCAGGCTTGGAACGCTTTGCGCTGAGGGAGCGGAGAGCGCTGCCTGCCGCGGCCAGGGCCCAAAGCCGTGCGGGAGCTCAGCAGGCGTGCACGGGCTGTTTGCAGCTGAGAGTCAGGGTTAGGGTGTAAGCGGCCTGGGAGCAGCGCGCCCGTCCGCGGCAGGCATGGTGTTCCGGAAGGAGCCCTTCTTCTACGGCCACGACAACTACGACCAGCTGGTGAAGATCGCAAAGGTGCGGCCCCGCCGCCGCCGCCCGCGCGCAGCGCGCGCGCGCCAGGCGCTGCTCGCGCACACGCTGGACAAACAGCGGCAGTGTAAGTGGGCAGGGTGCAAATGGGGTAGGGTTAGGGATAAGGTGTATGGTAGGGTAAGGTGTGTGGTAGGGTGAGCTTATTTGGCTGGACGGCGCTGACGCGCCCGCGCGCGGGAGGCCAGGTGCTGGGCACGGACGAGCTGGACGCGTACCTGCGCAAGTACGGCATCGAGCTGGACCCGCAGCTGGAGGCGCTGGTCGGGCGGCACAGCCGCAAGCCCTGGGCCAAGTTCGTGACGCCGGAGAACCAGCACCTGGTGACGCCCGAGGCGCTCGACTTCCTGGACAAGCTGCTGCGCTACGACCACCAGGCGCGGCGCCCGGGCTCGCGGGGCGGCCTGCCGCGCGCGGCGCCGGGGCGGGCCGCTCTGCCTGCCTGCCGCCCGCCGCCTCTGCCCAGCGCGGCGAACTGCAGGCGACCTCATGCGAACAAAGTCGCGCGCGTTTGCCCGCTTGGCGGGCGGCCCTCCAGCAGCTGCCGGCTGGCCCTCTGGCGTGCTACAGGTCATGCTACAGGATGCTGAGAGCCGCGATCTGCATGGAAACGCGCAAGTGGTGCTGCTGGCGGCGGCCGCGCTCTGCACCCCCGCACCAGGGCGTGTGCCGATTCGCCCTGCGCGGGCCGCGCAGGAGCGGCTGACGAGCCGGGAGGCAATGGCGCACGCGTACTTTGCGCCGGTGCGCCAGCGGGAGGGCGCGCAGTGACGGCCGCTGGCCGCGGCCGGGCCGCCCGCCGGTGGACGGCGCAGGCGCGCTGCGCGGCTGCTGCTGGCGGGCGCCTTGTTCGGCTGGGCCGCGCTGCCAGCTGGCCCCGGGGTAGGGCTGGCCCAGCCTGGTGCGCGCGGCCAGCCTGCGGCGCGGGTCGGCGGCGCCGGCCCAACAGCGGTCAGGGGACAGGGGACGCGCGCCTGCTTTCGGCTTGCAGCGAACCCGCGGCTGCCTCCAGCCCCATCGAGGGCTATACTCGCGTGCGCTGGGGCCGTCTGCGGCGCTGAAGCGCGCGCTGGTCCGGCCCCGGCCGGCGAGCGGGGCGCCCATGCAGCGCGTGGCCAGCGCTATGCGGCACCCGGCCCAGATCGGCTCCGACCAGACTAGGTGCTGCCAGCCCGGCAGCAGCCATGCGCCCGTGCTGGCAGCTCTGCGCAGCCGCGGCGGAGACCGCGCGAGAGGTGGCGCTCGGCAAGCGCAGCGGAGGGATGAGCAGCGACAGGGCGCGGCGTAGTCCGGGCGCATGCTGCGCCGCAGCGCGCCGCATGGGGCAGCTGCGGGGGCGCGCTCGGCAAGCAGCTGCGGCTGCTGCCGGCCGCAGGCCGAGTGCCCGCGCTGCGGTGCCTGGGACAGGCACCCTGCTGAAGGGCACATGCCCCCAGGGACAGTGGGTGTATACGGGGTGCTCTGTGGACGACGGAACAGAGCGGGGACCTGGGGTGGCCTCGACGGGTGCCTGTGAGGCTGGCGCAGCGCATGTCATGCATGTGCGTCTTGTAAGGCATGACTGGGACTTGTACAGGGATTGGGATGGAGCCGGCTAGCAGATGGGGCTGCCTGTTGGGCGGGCAGAGGCGGTGCGAGAGAGGTTGCAAGGGGCTGTGTTTGTTGAGGCGACCCTGCTGATGCAGACGGCCTTGCGTTTGCGGCTGAGTGACGGGGTGCGGCGGCTCACTGTCCCTGTGGGTGGTGCAAGGGATGTGTATCTCTGGAGCCGCGGGTGTGCTTCCAGGCTGTGTGAGGGGCGGACCGCCGTCTTGTTTGTCGTGCCGGGACTTGCGCCTGCGGGCCACCTGTTTGTGCCACAGATTTCGTGGTGGCGAATACCTGCAGCTGCAGCGTGGCGGCGCACGCAGACTTCAGCCCTGTGTAAAGAACAAGCCGTGCGCATGGGAGACCATCATGTGAAAATACCCTGGACCCTGTTGAGTTTTCAACTTCAAAAAATTAACTAAGGACAAAGGAGCGCACGATTGCGACTGACATTGATGGTGTGCACATTGTGGCGGCACATCTGAGCGCTGTCTGCATCACACAGCATGGTCCAGCAACAGCATGCTGCACCGGCCGGAGTTGCATTTGCGAGCATGGCCGCAGCGCTGCTGGCCGCGGCAGCCCTGGCCGTGCAGAGCCACACGCGGAAACGCACTAGCCTCCTTGCCGCTGGCTGTACCCGGCTGTGCCTCAGCAGGCAGGGCGCACACACTCCGCTGCCGGACTTCCTGGCGGAGGTCGCCGCGCAGCTCCCCGGGGGCGCCATGGGAGAGCTCGCGGAGCTCGTGCTGGCCGGCTTTGGCATCGCACGGCTGCCCGGCCGGCACCTGGCGGCGCTCGGGGCGCTCACGCGCCTGGACCTGTCGCGCAACGCGCTCGCCGCGCTGCCGCCGGAGGTCGGGCTGCTGAGCGCTCTGGACGACCTGGACGTGAGCCGGAACCGGCTGCGCGGCCTGCCTCCTGGAGCTCGGGAGGCTGTCGCGCCTGCGCCTGCTCAACTGCATGGCCAACGAGCTGGAGCGGCTGCCGGACGAGATCGGCGACCTGGCCTCGCTGTATCGCCTGGGCTGAAGGTGCGCCGCAGGGTGATGTGAACCGCTAGGAGGGCTGATGCAGAACCTTCCCAGCTGCTGTCGGGCAGCATCGAGTTCGTGTATTGCAGCCGGCAGTCCTCCCGGACCTGCGCCTGGGGCGCTTTGCAGAGGGTGGCAGTATGCTGCTCGCACCTGCCTCCCCCTGGATGTCACCCGCTCTCGACCAGCCTCCTGTTGGCAGCTCCTGTGGAACGCCACCTGCATACGCTGGTGCCTGCTGATCCTCTTGCTGGCCCAGCGTGCAAGCGTGGACACCAGGTGGTGGATGATGCAGCCTGCCCTAATGACAGGCATGCCTGCAGCCGCATGCTTTGCAAAAGAGGCTTGGTCCTAAGTACTAGCTCAGGGTCACTGCATCGCATGCATGCGGTCGCGCCAGAGCGTCCGCCCACAGGTGCCTCACAGCCCGTGCGCGCCGCCTGCGCGCAGGGCAACAGGCTGACTGCGCTGCCCGCGAGCGTGGGCCGGCTGGGCGCGCTGGTCGAGCTGTTCATCACCGACAACGCGCTGGCGGCGCTGCCCGCGCAGCTGGGCGGCTGCGCCGCGCTGGTCAAGGTGCAGGCGTCGTTCAACCGGCTGCGCGGCCTGCCGCGCGAGCTCGCGCGCCTGCCGCGGCTGGAGATGCTGCGCGTGGCCGTCTGCAACATCGCCGAGGCGGGCCCCGCCGCCGCCAACGGGCTCACTGACACTGTCCTCGTCAAGGAGTCGAAGTGTCAACTTTGAACGCGGGTGAACACGGTTGAACGATGGTGATTTGTGCAAACTTAGATGGAGACGCATGTCCGCTGTCCTACAGATGTTGGTACGCTACCGCTGTGCAAGAAACGCTTGGTTTGCCTGCGACATAAGATAAGATTATACATCACTGAGCTGCCTGCAGCGCATGTATAGCTCGTGCTTAAAGGACTTTGATATCAATTCCTCGTACCCGTACTCGTATGGATGTCACCAACCATGTGTGCTGCTGAAGCGTGAGTGCGCTGGAGCCCCTGCAGCGTGCCAACAGCGTTACAGGTGCCAGAGGAGCTGGGCGCAGCGCCCTCGCTGTGCTGGATGTCGCTCGCCGGCAACCCAGTCTGCGCGCGTCCGCCACCGCGCACGCCAGCTGCTACGGCCGCCAACGCTGCCGAGGTCGCCATGGGCGCCCCGCTCGGCGCCGGCGCCAGCGGCGATGTTTTCGCGGCGACGTGGGTGCGCCCCGGCGCTTGCACTAAGCGCTGGGCCGGGGCTGTGCGCTCGGCACGCCAAGCGCTTGCATGGCAAGCCGGCAGCGCAGGCGAGCAGCGCAGGCGAGCATTAAAATAAGTGACACACAGCGCGCCTCCCCATGCCGCGCGCAGAGCCGCATTGCGGCCATGGGGCCACGTGTAAAGAGCTCTGACGCTGGAAGCGCATGGCCTGTCGCGGGTTGCCGGCGGTCGGGCCTGCTGAGCAGGCAGCAGCAGCGTGCGTGGCAGCGCGGCCCGCTGCGCATGGCAGCTGGCAGGCGCGGCTCGGCGCCGACGCGCGGGTGGGCTGCAGGGCGGCCGCGATGTGGCGGTGAAGGTGTTCAAGGGCGAGGTCAGCCCCGACGGGCACATGCGCGATGAGGTGGACATCGCCTGCGCGCTGGACCACCCCAACCTGACCCGGTGCGCGTCCGCCCCTGCTGGCCACCGGCACAGGGGTGGTTTCGGCGCCTCTGTCTGGCACTTGGCCGAGCCGACCCAGCTGCACAGACGTGTGGCGCGGCCCACAGACTGCTGCGGATCTGCTCAGGTGCCGGCACCTGGACTTCACATCACAGGCTTCTTCCAAGTGGCTGCCGTCTGCGCGCCGTCTCTCCCAACACGCACGCAGCATGCATGCGAGCAAGCAGGACAGTGCCGTCGCCGGTATGGGCGGGTGCCAGGCCTGCCTCACAACCCTGGCCGGGGCCGCTGCGCCGCAAGCCGCGCGGGCGACGGCGCAGGGTGGTGGGCACGCTGGACGCGCCCGCCGCGCTCGTGCTGGAGCGTGCGCCGGGGCGGCCGCTGGCGGCCAAGCCGGACCTGGTCAGCCTGCTGCGCTGCCGCTGGCCGCCCGGCGCGGCCTTCGCGCCGGCCTGGGCCGCGCGCGTGGCGGCCGGCGTGGCGGCCGCGCTGGCGCACCTGCACGGCCTGGGGGTGCGCCCGGCCCGCTGAGGGAGGCCGCCGGGATCAGCTTAGCAGCGCAAGCGGTTGAGGACGGCGTCGGGGCGAAACCGCCTTGGCCAATAGCGCGCCATGGGCCCTGTTGGTCGCGCGGGTGCCGACCGCACGGGCGCCGGTTGTGCGCCCGCGCACGACGCGCAGGCAGCTGACGCGCGCGCGCGCGCCAGGTGTGCCATGGCGACGTCTATGCGCACAATGTCATGGCCGACGCCGCCGGCGCGACGACGCTGCTAGACTATGGTGCGCCCTCCGCGGCAGCAGGAGCTCAAAGGGGCGCAGTGGCAAGCCTTGTGGCTCACCTCAGCAACACGGTCATTGCACAGCGGGTGTCAATCGGCGGCGACGCGCCCGCCGCACTCGCCCTAGCTCGGGCCCCCTTGTGAGACCCGCGACCCGCGCGCCGGCAGGCGCGTCGTTCTGCTACGTGCGCGACGCGCCGGCGCCGTACGAGGCGCAGGAGGTGCGCGCGTTTGGGCTGCTGCTCGCCGACCTGGTCGCGCGGCTGGCGCCGGCGGCGCCCGCATGGCCAAGCCCAGCCCGGACCCCGGCGGCGGAGAGAGATCCCGACGCCGGCGGCGTCGCGCTTGGCGGCGCCCTGGCCGGCGTCATCGGCGAGTGCCTGGCGGCGGCGCCCGCGCAGCGGCCGGCCTTCGCCGCGCTCGCCCGGCGCCTGGAGCGGCTGGCTGCGGTGCGTGGCGGCGCCTGTCGCACTGCTCGGCTGTCAGCCGACGCTCTGCCAGTCTGCCTTGGAGTGACGTGCACAGGGGAGTGAGGCTGCGGGCCTGTGCTGTGGCCAAGGGCGGGACATAAGGAGAGCCATGAGACATGGACAGACCTCACGCAGCGCTTGGAGCAGCTTGCATGCACTTGCCGCCCGCTTCGGAGACTGCGCGGACAGAAGCTTCCAGCCACCGTTCCCTCGCCGCACAGGTTGTGAGGGCGAAGGAAGCCAGGGCCTCTGTGTGTGTGGCCGTCTGTGAGTGTGTGGCCGCCGGAGCATGCAGCCGCAAAGTTGCCTACACAGCGGCCGGCGTGCAGCTCATGCGCTCACCATCGCAGGGACCTTGCTGCAAGGAGACCAAAGACGCCCAAGGTGTGCCTCTGTGGTGTGGCAGGGAGCACCCGTGGGTGCGGGCGCGGCGGACCCAAGTGCTGCCCCTACACGCGCCTGAGGAGGCCGCCCGAGCTGGCGGCAAGGCGTGAAAGCCACCGACGGCGATGCATGCATCCACCTATAATCAGTTGGTAGGAGTCTCGGGCTGCCTTGCTGCGCATGGCAGCATAGTTCCAAGCTGGCAGCACCCGCAAGCGGCACAGCCGCGCGCGCGTCAGCGCTGCCAGAGCAAAGGCCGCCGCAGGGCAGGCGGCAAAGGCGGCAGGGACCTGCACACCTCGTACTCTTTAATGCGGCCGTTGCATGGGAACTCAGGGGCAGAGCATACACGACCTGATGGGTGGGCTATTCATTATCATGTGTGGCAGCCGCGCTTGCATCAAGGCGCGGACTGTGCTGTCTACGGCACACCTTGCATAACAGACTGACAGTGTGCACTTGGTATCGGGCTGCTGGTGCAGACGCATGCTTATGTATACGCTCCCTGTCATGCAGCAGCACCGCCTACT
>JAABUR0100010271.1_pt1 | contig 10317 bp, 10 predicted proteins | sample 5560091 | NCBI WGS metagenome assembly JAABUR01 (sample SAMN10711879, study PRJNA513375) | rock metagenome | isolation source: Antarctica rocks | place: Antarctica: Victoria Land, University Valley sud
GGGCACTGGGAATCTCAATGTTGTTGTCAAGCTGCCTGAGCGACCGCCGGCGGTTCGGTGGTCCATGTCCGGTTGTCTTGCAGGAGTGCCCAGAGGACGTCGACGCGACGTCGGGCCAGGGCGATCACGGCCTGGGTGTGGGTGCGTTTGCTGGCGCGCTTCTTCAGGTAGTAGTCACGGTTTGGGCCGGCGCGCATCATGCTGGTTTGGGCTGAGAGGTAGAAGACGTGCCGCAGTGGACGGCTATAGCGCAACGGACGGTGCAGGTTGCCGGTCCGTCGGCCGGAGTCGTTGGGCACCGGGACCAGCCCGGCGGCCGCAGCAAGATGACCGGCGCTGGGGAATGCGCGCAGGTCACCTGCCGAGACGAGCAGGGACGCGCCGAGGAACGGACCGAAGCCGGGCATGGACTGGATGATCGCGGCCTGCGGGTGCTGCGCGAACAGCTCCTCGATCTGGGTGTCGAGCTTCTTGAGCCGCTCATCGAGGGTGAGGATGTTGGTGGCCAGCTCGGTGATTATGTCGACGCTCAGGTCCTGACCGGGCAGCACGGTCAGTTGTGCCTTTGCCGCGGTGACGGCGCGGGCGGCGACGCCGGCGGAGTCGCGCACTTTGCGCTGACGCAGCCAGCCGGTCAACCGGGTTTCGCCGATGCGGCGGATCCGGTCGGGACTGGCATAACCGGTCAGCAGAACCAGTGCGCCTTTGTGGCTGGAGTAGTCGAAGGCCCGCTCGAGGCTGGGAAACACGCTGGTCATCAGGTCTCGGAGTCGGTTGATCATGCGCACTCGATCAGCGACCAGGTCCGCCCGATGCCCGGTCAACACGGCGAGGTTTCTCACCAGGTCGGTGTCGGCGTCGATGGCTGCCAGGTCCCGGCGCAACCGGGCTGTCTCGGCGATCACGTAGGCGTCTTTGGCGTCGGTCTTGCCCTCCCCGACATAACCAGCGCTCATCGCCGCAACTACCCGACCGGAGGCATACCGGACCGTTAGCCCTGAGCCGGCCAGCAGCGCCAGCAGCAGCGCGGACGGTGCGCCGATGATGTCGACCGCCCACACGAGCTCGGCCGCCAACGAGCGGGCAGCCGTGATGATCGCGAGGATGTCGGCCTCATCGTTGGCGACCTTCCTCGACAACAGACGGGCGCCCTGGTCATCGACCACACACACCCAGTGATGCGTCTTTCCGACGTCCACCCCGACCCACGCTCTGTCCCGCTTTGCCACGCCTGTGTCTCCGTCTCCTCGATCCCGATGCTGACAGCGGCCCGTGGAACACCCCGCTGACGCATCCGTAACCAGCGACCGAGCGCAGATCTCAATTAGCAGCCAGGGCACCCCGGAGAGCCGGGCGGACATTCCCAATAAGCGACCAGAGCGCAAGGCGACCTCAGCCACACCCGACCCTCCCGGGCCACCTTCAGTCTTACGGAAGGTGACCTGCTCATCGGGCTGGGACGCTCAGCTATCGGCACCGTCGTCGAGCGCACCACAAGGTTCACGATGCTGGTCCACCTGCCCCGTGAAGACGGCTACGGCCTCATCCCGCGAACCAAGAACGGACCACCGATGGCCGGCTACGGGGCCGTCACGATGAAGAACGCACTGACCAACACGATGTCGAGCCTGCCTGCGCAGCTGACGAGATCGCTGACGTGGGACCGGGGCAAAGAGCTGTCGGCGCACGCCCAGTTCAAGGTCGCGACCGGCATCCCGGTGTTCTTCGCCGACCCGCAGTCGCCCTGGCAGCGCGGCACCAACGAGAACACCAACGGCCTGCTGCGCCAGTACTTCCCCAAGGGCACCGACCTATCCCGCTGGTCAGCCGAGGAGATCGAGGCTGTCGCTCACGCCCTCAACACCCGGCCGCGAAAGACACTCGGCTGGAAGACCCCCGCCGAAGCCTTCAACGAGCATCTACTGTTGATCCAACAAACCGGTGTTGCATCCGCCGGTTGAATCCGATCAATACACCTCTATCGCCTACACCGAACGACTCGCCGACGCCGGCATCGACGCCTCGATCGGGACCACCGGCGACAGCTATGACAACGCCCTGGCCGAGACGATCAACGGCCTTTACAAGACTGAACTGATCAAACCCAGAGGGCCGTGGCGCACCGTGGACCACGTCGAGATCGCCACCTTGGAATGGGTCGACTGGTTCAACCACCGACGCCTCTACGAACACTGCGGCGACGTCCCACCGGCAGAGCTCGAGGCCGCCTACTACCGTCACGAAGGAACCCGGCAACCCGCCGGGTTCTCAAACAAGTAAGTCTCCGGACACGCCGTCAGGATTCAATGAGCGTCAGGTTAGGCCACGCAGCGCAGAGGGGGTTCGTCCGCACAAGAGAGCGTCGCAGACGCCGAACCCCAAGCGGGGCAGGCAGACGCCGGAGAGGCCCACCGTTTTCCCTACACATGCGGCCGTGTCAGCAAACCCTGCCAGAAACATCCGTCCCGGTTTGCGAGGTGTCGCCAACACCGGTTTCCGCCGCCCACCAAGGCGCGCTTAGCTCGACGTAAAGAAACGGATCCTTTTCTTTACGTAAGCCGAGCGCCGCGACATGTGACTGTCGACGATAAGTGGCGTGAATTTTGCGGAGCTAGTTGGCGGCTGGTGGGCGACTCGCATGGCGATCCTTACGGCGGGGGTCAGGTGGACTTCGCACCTAGTCGACGTAAGCCGATTCCGATCACCTCGTGGCGATACAGGTACCCGTACGTGCGTGAGTCCTCGCTGCGCGGGTTGTCGCCGCTGACCAGGAGTGCGCCGGGCGGCACTCGGGTGTCACCGATCGGGCCGGCTGGTAGTTGGAAGGCGGCTGGCACCTGGTCGCCGGGGAGTGCGGCGATCCGCTTGATCATGGTGGGCACGTCCTGGGATGCGCTGACGAGGTCCGGCGCCTGGCGGGCGGTGAATAGCACCAGGGAGCCGACTTTCAGTGTGCCGCCCCGACGGACCAGAACCCGGTCGCCGTCTGCGAGGGTCGGTGACATGCTCGAGCCGCGGACGGTGGCCACGCATAGCATGCGGCGTAGCCCCGCGAAAGCCCCGGCGGTCGCGAGCAGGGCGATCGCCGTCGCGGCCGAGACGCGCCGTGCGGACCCCGTCGGCTCCCGGTCAGTCATCCGCGGCGCCCAGCGACGGCCCGCTGTTGAGCTGATAGCCGGCCGCCTGCTTGGTGAACAGCTCGGCGTATCGGCCGCCCTCGGTCGCCATCAGGCTGTGATGAACGCCGCGCTCGATGACCGCGCCCTCGCTGAGCACCAGGATCTGCTGAGCGTCGCGCAAGGTGCTGAGCCGGTGGGAGATCAGTAGCTGGGTGCCGGCGCCGTGCCGGGAGATGGCCTGTTGTATCTCGTGTTCGCTGGCCGCGTCCAGGCCGGAGCTGGGCTCGTCCAGAACGAGCAGGTCGGCATCATCGCGCAGCAGGCTGCGTGCGATCGCGATGCGCTGCCACTGGCCGCCGGACAAGGTCGTCCCGCTCTCGCCGTCATCGATGAATCGTTTGCTCAACGTGGTGTGGTAGCCGGACCCGAGCGCTTGGATGAACTGGTCCGCACCGGCGAGCCGGGCTGCGGCGCGGATTCGGGGCAGCGTGTCGAGCCGGTCGTCGGCACCGAGGTTGCCGATGCCGATGTTCTGCTCGGCGGTCAGTTCATAGCGTGCGAAATCTTGGAACGTCGCGCTGATCCGGCGGCGGAAGTCGTTGATCGCGAACTCCCGGATGTCGATGCCGTCCCAGAGGATGGCGCCCTCCACCGGGTCGTAGAAGCGCAGCAGGAGCTTGACGATGGTGGACTTTCCGGCGCCGTTGCTGCCGACGATCGCGGTACTGCTGGCCGCCGGAATCGTGAGGTTCAGCCCGCGCAATACCCACGGGCCGTCCGAGTCATAGCGAAAGCCCACGTCGCAAAACTCGATGCCCGACCGCAACGGTCCGGGTGTCGCGCCGCCGTCGATGAGGTCGGTCGGAGCGTCGATGATGTCGAGGTAGTTGCGAAACATCCGGACGAACATGCTGGCGTAGCCGTACTGTGCGGTGATCGAGCTGGCCGCGGACTGGACTGCCGCCACCCCGGCGATGAACAGGGTGAAATCACCTACCGACAGCCGCCCGGACAGCGCGCCTCGGATGGCGATGTAGGCGGCCACCATCGAGACCGCCACGCCACCGAGTGCGAACCAGCACTCGGTCATGGTGAGCCGGCGCTGCTGGCTCAGTTCGATCGAACTGAGGCCTTCGTAGGCGTCGTCCATCTTGTTTCGGAACAACGAGGTCATCCCGAAGACCCGAGCCTCCTTGGCGAACATCGGATCGACGGCAAGGGAGTGGAAGTAGTCGCGGCGCCGGTATTGCTCCGCGGCGGCCCGGTAGTCGCCGGTGGCGCGCTTGGCCAGCCGGTGTTGAGCGATCGCGGCGGGCACGGCGACTGCCAGCAGCAGCAGCGCGATCGGCGGCCAGATAGCCAGCAGGATCAGGATGTAGGTGATCGAGCCGGTTGCCTGGCGCACGGTCGATACCAGGAATGCGGTGACTCCGGAGGGGCTGCTCTGCACGCTTCGCTCGGCCAGCTGCAGGCGGTCGAAGAATTCGGGATTCTCGAACTGTGCCAGTCCCTGAAAGCTCGCGATCCGCTGGAAGAGCCGGCGCTGCGCAAGCCCGATCACCTTGGTCTGGATGAGACCGGACAGGTAGCCGGTGCAGTAGCCGCTGATCAGCAATACCCCGCCGAGGGCGGCCCCGATCAGCGCCAGCGTGAGCGCGCGAGTGTGGTCGGCGGCTCGGCCGGCCGTCAGGGTATCGATCAGTAGCTTGAGTACGTAGGTCGTGAGCGCGGGCACGGCGCCGGTGAGCGCGCTGATCCCGAAGGCGCTGATCGACGCTCCCGGGGAAGCCTGCCAGGGCAGCGCCGCGGCCCGGCACAGCACGCTGAGGTTGTCACCGAGCCTGGTTCGCCAGGTGCTGGCGACCGCTTGGGTCATCGACCGCCCGTGCGGGCGCCCTCGGGCAGCCGGTGCCCGACCCGGACGATCTCACCGTCGCGCAGGTCGACCACGGTGGGAAACACCTCCACGCCCCCGAACGCCGCCAGCGCCGGATGTTCCAGTGGCACCACCGAGACGCCGCCGAGGTGACGCAACTCCGTGGCAAATTCCGAGGTTTGCGTTTCGGCGTCGTCACCTACCAGGAAGAAGCTCACGAGTTCCGGTGATAGCCGATCGGCGGATTTGGCTGCCCGCATCGCGCTGATGACACGCCGGCAGCCCGGGCAGTGCGCGGTGACGAAGAGCGCTCGTCGGTTGCCCTGCCGCAGCTGGGTGCCAGTCAGAGGTGCGCCAGCGCCCGCGGGTGTCTCGAATTCGCCGATGCTGTTGCCGACCACGGGGAGCACCGGCTTGTCCTCGGAGTGATCGTGCGGGGGCGCCTTGATCCGCCGGATCGCGGCTAGGGTCAGTAGCAGGTTCCCGGCGGTGGCAACCGTCAAGAGCAGGACCCAGATCGACAAGGCGGCGGTCATCGTGAATTCCCCCGTGGGTGTCGGGTCGTGTGCGTCGTGGTGCGCAGTGCTAGCTCGCCGCCGCCGGTGTCCTCAGGTAGACCAGCAGGTCCCAGTTGATGATCACGGTGGCGGCCAGCACGCCACCGACCGCCGCCCCGGCGCCGGTCATGGTGACTGGTAGCCCTGGGTGCGCCACGGTCTGCAGTATCCAGCCGAGCGCGCCGACCACCATGAGCGCTGCGGCCCGGACGACATGCCTGCCGGATAGGACGCCGGAGTCGGTGCCGAAGCATCGGCAGCGCGCATCGGCACCATCGTGCACGAGTTTCGCCAGCGACGACGTCATCACTAGGAACAGCGCCGTGCTGAGGACGAAGCCGATCGCGCTGGTCCAGAGCGCGAGCGCTCCGGCGGTGATCAGCTCCGCCGCGACCAGGAGCGTGGCCAGCACCCTCGGCCCCAGCCAGCCGGGCAGCGCCAAGGCGGCCACCGGTAACGAGTCGGCGGCCGCCTGGAACGCGGCGGAGCTGCGTACCTTGCCGACACCGGCCACGACCAACACGCCGATGAGAAGGATCCTCAAGGCCAGGACGAACTCCGGCATCCTCGTCAGGTTCAGCAGGGAGTGGTGGTCTTGACGGCGCAGTTGGCGAGGCAGTCGTAGCGATACACGACGTGATTGAAGCAGCCGCACTGCTGACCGTGTTCGGGCACGCACGCTCCCGCATCAGCCTGGTGCAGCACTACCTGGAGCAGGCGATCGCCCATCGTACGAAGAAGCTGGGTCATGAGGTTTACTCCTTGTTCAAACGGTATGAGAAGTGTGGGTGGACACTCGCAAAGGTATCAATTATGTCAAGAGTATTTGGACATACCCGAGAAACTAGGTGTCCTGGGCCAGGATCTTCGATAACACCGATGACATCGAGTGAGAATCGTCAGTCGCAGGCTTGAGGCAGAAGTGCGCAGCAGCGCCGTAGCGAGAGCAAGGAGTGCCTTGACGTGTGGCGGCTGATAGCGGGTCAGATGCGATACCGCTTCGGCCGCACCGCGGCACTGATCCTGGGCATCTTCGTTGCCGCCACCAGCTTCACGGTGCTCAGCGGCTCCGCCCAGACCGCGCGGTTGCAGGTCACCGGGACGGTGCAGGCGAACTACCGCGCGGCCTATGACATCCTGGTCCGCCCGAAGGGCAGCACCACCCCGCTGGAATCCGGCCAGGGACTGGTGCGCGCGAACTACCTGTCCGGCATCTACGGTGGCATCACCACGGCGCAGTGGCAGCACATCGAGAAGCTCTCCGGGGTCGACGTGGCGGCCCCGATCGCGATGGGAGGCTACCTGCTGCCCAAGGTCGAGGTGCTGATCGATGTCTCGGCTGCACTGTCCGCGCGCCCCCGGCAGCTACTTCGAATCAATCGGACCTGGGTCACCGACCGAGGACTGTCGCGCGCCCAGGATGCGCCCGGCTACGTGTATGTGACCAGCTTTCCTGAGAGCTCCGGCAACGCGGACTCGTCCGGCACCACTGTTCCGGCGGTGGCCGAGCAGGCCGGCGGGTCCTCGAAACAGGTTTGCCTGAACGATTTCGGACTGGCGTCGGGCAGCGGACCCTTCGATCCCGCATTGCGCGGCAGGGAATTGTGCTGGTCGCGGGTCAACGGCTCCGAAGGCGGCGGACCAATACCGGGTGTCCGGCCAGGCGGTGCGGGCTACTTCATGTACTGGGCGTTTCCGATGCTGGTTGCCGCGATCGACCCGGCACAGGAAGCCAAGCTCGACCATGTCGACCAGTCGGTGATCAGCGGCCGGTACCTCCAGGGCAGCGACCGGGGCGGGATCGTTAACAACCCCTACACCAAGGACATGCGGGTCCCGGTGCTGATTCCCGACGCCATCGCATCCGATCAGCAGCTGCAGCTTGATGTCGAGCAACTGCCGTCGACGGTGGCCGACGGCGTGCCGGGGCACCCGCTCAGCGCATTGAACCTGGATGAGCGCCTTGCCGGCGTGACCGGTACCAAGGCGACGTCGTTCACCGTGACCGCTCAGACCGCGTACAGCGAGTTGCGCGACGTGCTGCTGCACCATCTGCAGTCCTCAGCTCTCATTACGCAGATGGACGCCTACTGGACGCCGGGTCCGACGAACTACGTCCAGCAGCAGCACGGTGTGCTTGCCGCCGAGCCGACGGATACCCCGGACTCGACCTGGACTTCGGTCTACGGGATCGGTGGCTACCAGAACGTGTCTAGCACGGTGCAGGGTCAGGGATTCCGCCAGCTGGTGGAGCATCAGGCTGGTGGGGACGGTGGAAACGGCCCGAGCCTTGACAAGATCGTTCGGCCACAGCTGCAGGTGGTCGGTCAGTTCGACGCGAACAAGCTGCCGGGTTTCGGCGCGCTGTCCTCGGTACCGCTGGAGACGTTCAACCCCCCGTCGGCAGTGGGGGCGGACAAGAAAAGCGCTGCCGCGTTGGGTGACAAGGCGTTGCTGCCGGACGGCAACCCGGCCGGCTACCTGCAGGAACCGCCATCGCTGCTCACCACGATGGCCGGCCTGGCCAACCTCAAAAGCCTCTATGACGACAGCTCCTCGGCCCCGATTTCCACCGTCAGAGTAAGGGTGTCCGGCGTCGTCGGACCCGATCCGGTCAGCCGCGAACGGGTGCGCCTGGTCGCCCAGCAGATCCAGCAGGACACCGGTCTGGACGTCGACATCACCACCGGCTCCTCGCCAGCAGCGGTCACCGTGGCGCTACCGGCCGGCAGCCATGGCCGGCCGGCGCTGAACCTCACCGAACGCTGGGTGAAGAAGGGCGTAGCGGTCAGCATCCTGAGTGCGATCGACCGCAAGAGCATCGTGCTGTTCGGGTTGATCCTGGTGGTCTGCGCGCTGTTCGTCGCCAACGCCTCGGCAGCCTCGATCCGCGCCCGGCGCACCGAACTCGGCGTGCTGGCCTGTCTGGGCTGGCCACCATCGCGCTTGTTCGCCACGGTCATCATCGAACAGGCCGGCATCGGTCTGCTGGCCGGTGCCGCCGGCTCTGCCGTGGCACTGCCGTTGAGCGCGATCTTCGGGCTGCACGCCTCGCCGAGCCGGGCGGTGCTCGCGGTGCCGGCCGCCGTGGTGCTGGCGGTGCTGGCCGGGCTGTCGCCGGCCACCCGCGCGTCGCGAGCTCATCCGGCGGCCGCGGTCCGTCCACCGGTCCTGCGATCCCGCCGTGGCGGCAGCCCGAAGTCGATCGGTGGGCTGGCGATGGTGAACCTCTTCCGCACTCCCGGCAGGACCTTGTTGGGTGCCTCGGCGATGACGGTCGGGGTCGGCGGCCTCACCCTGCTGCTGGCGATCACCTTCGGATTCAGGGGAACCCTGGTCGGCACCCTGCTCGGTGACGCGATCAGCTTCCAAACCAGAGGAGTTGACTACGCCTCGATCGCGGTGACCATGCTGCTGTCGGTACTGGCGGTGGCCGACCTGCTCTACCTCAACATCCGGGAGCGGTCGGTGGAGTTCGCCACCTTGCAGGCCTCGGGCTGGGCGCCACGCGACACCAGCCGGTTGGTGCGCCGCGAGGGCGCTGGCATCGGTCTGCTCGGCTCGGTGGTCGGAGCCGGTATCGGTCTGGCGCTGGCCAGCACGCTGGCCGGCTCGCTGACCACGGCTACCGCGATCTACGCACTGGTGGCGGTGCTGGCCGGTACAGCGCTCAGCGCCGCCGCCGCCGAACTACCAGCCCGGGTGCTGCTACGGCTGCCGACCGCCCGACTACTGGCTGAGGAGTGAGCCCGTGCGACGACACACCGATACCCCGCACCCCGAAGGCAGTGACACCTATTCCGGTAGCGGCTCCAGCACCGGAGCGGCGGTCAGCACCCGAGGGTTGGTCAAGACCTTCCGCGGCGGTGTGGACACCGCGCTGACCGCGGTGGACCGGGTGGACCTGCACATCGATGCGGGCTCGTTCGTCGCGCTGACCGGCCCCTCGGGGTCGGGCAAGTCGACGCTGCTGCACCTGATCGGGGCGATCGAATCCGCCGACAGCGGTGACATCGAGGTCGACGGCGAGCTCATCACCGACCTGCCCCGCAAGCGACTGCCGGCCTACCGGCGCAGTGTCGGCTTCGTGTTCCAGCGCTACAACCTGCTCCCCGCGTTGACCGCGCTGGACAACGTGCTGGCCCCGGTGCTGCCGATCCGCACCAGCTTCGACGCGCTGGCCCGGGCGGCCGAACTGCTCGACGCCGTCGGACTCGCCCGACGGCACCGCGCGCTGCCTTCGCAACTGTCCGGCGGGCAGCAGCAACGGGTCGCGATCGCCCGGGCGCTGATCAACGCGCCGCGGTTGCTGCTGGCCGACGAACCCACCGGCAACCTCGACACACACACCGGAGCCGAGATCCTCGACCTGATCCAGACCATGCAGCAACAGCACGGCATGACCGTGCTACTGGCCACCCATGACCAAGCCATCGCCGAGAATGCCCACCGGCACCTGAGCCTGATCGACGGACAGATAGTGACCGACACCCAACTCTGAAGGCTGCCCGATCACCACCGCAGGCGTAGAGGTCGGCCTGCTCACCGTCACTTCATTCCTCGTCTGACAACGAGACCACCATGGCTGAACCGGAGCCGGGCTCCTCGCTGGAGGAAAGCCTGGCCCGGCTGCCTCCTCGCTGCCAGGATGGGTGAGTAGCGTCGCTGGCATCGAGTTGAGCCCGACGGTCGCTCGAGCCCACCCCGGCCGCTGCAGCACGAATCAGCAGTGAAACGAGAAGGAAGGTTGTGCCGTGAACTTCGA
>JAABUR0100010272.1_pt1 | contig 10315 bp, 10 predicted proteins | sample 5560091 | NCBI WGS metagenome assembly JAABUR01 (sample SAMN10711879, study PRJNA513375) | rock metagenome | isolation source: Antarctica rocks | place: Antarctica: Victoria Land, University Valley sud
GTACCACACGCGCAGGGCGCGCGGCGCCTTGCGCAGAATCCGTCGCCAGTAGCGGGCGTAATTGACTGCTGGTCGTGAGGAGCGGCTGCCCGTCAGAGGTCCGAGTGACTCCACGAAACTGGAGGGGGGAAACACTTTGCCCATGACGAAGGAGACCCGGTCTCTCCAGCGGGACAACTCGCCGAGTTGGTGAAACGTCCCGGCTCCGGTGCCTGAGACCCCGGCAGCCAACAGGCGAATGCGTGCGGACGGCGACGCAGGCCGCTCCAGGCCGACGCGCTGGGCCATTGCTTGGGCGCTGGGCCAGGTGGACAACGTCCAGGCGAACGCGTCGTAAGCACCCACCTCGGCTGCAAATGCGGAAGCCGCCCGCCAGGTGTCCTCGGGCACGAGGCGCAATGCCAGTTCTAAATCGCAGTTCGGTCCTGCCTCTTTGAACTCATGCTGCAGCGCGTGAGTGACGACGTGCACTGTCTTGGCGACATCATCGAGCACAGTGACACGTAGATCGTCCAGCAGCAACGGCTGTATGTGCGCTTGCAGGCGCCTCCACGCATCTGCTGTTTCGTAGAACAGCCAGATTCCGGTGTGGAGATCGACGCTGCCCGCGGCCCCACGTTTGAGCCAGGTTGTCGCCGCGGGACGTGGGCCGGGAGGGTTTGGAAGAGGCTCGTAACCCAAGCCGGTGAGTACGGCATCGGCACTGTCGGCAACGCCAGGCTCGATGAGGAGGTCAGTGTCGTTGTACGGCCTCGGGATGCCGTCGCCGTATAACCAAGAAGCGAACGAAGGACCCTTGAGAAGAATCGGCTCGATGTCCCGCTCGCGCAGAGCCTTCACCACGCTCACCGTGACCGAATCTATGGCCATCGTCTGCGCGGCAACGTCTTGCATCCGGTTCATCTGAGGGAGGTGGGCAAAACAGGCTTGTCGGAGATCCGGCGTACGACGTGGCTCACGAGCTGCTGGCACGCCGAGACAAGGCTGCTCACGTCATCAGGCAGACTGACTCGCCACCACGGCACGGAATCGGCGAGGCGACCAGCGTGCTCCAACAACTCTTGATGAGAGTGAACGTTGGACAGGTCGAGCCGAAACGCATGCTCGACTCCCTTCATCAGCGACTCGGCCGGCGCCAGAGGCTCCACTTGCGGTGCCGCACCGGCCTCCAATCGTGGTTGCAGGTAGACGACCGCACCGATCGGCACCGGTTCTTGAAGTTGACGCAGGTACGGCGGGTCAAGGATTCGCTTCTTGTGGGTGTACTGGGCGACAGTGGGATAGGCGCTGGGGCAATCGAGTAGCTCGGCCACATCGTCGAACAACCGCAGCCCCACTCCGGCCGGGACAGCTGTCGCTGCGCGGTTGTGAGTGTGGACCACGACGAAGTCGTCAGCCAACAACTCAGCTCCGGCAAGGCTGCAGCCAACGGCGACGGAGGACTTGCCGGCACCGGACTCGCCGATAAAGAGCACAGCCCGGGATCCATCCTCGGTGGGTACGGCAACGCCACTGGCGTGGAGCACGAACTCACCTTGGGACACCAAGGTGAGAGGTACCACTTGGTCAAGAAGGAGGTGCCGGAGGGTATGGCCCTGTGTGTCGGGGTTCATGTAGCCGACGATGTGGCCACTGCTGCGTTCCAGGGTGAACACAGCCATGCCGGGGAATCTGAACAGCAACTGATCATGACCCTGCTCAACATCGAGCCAGACGCCTTCTTGGGCAGTGAACCGTCGGACCAGCACTCCGGAAGGGATAGGTCCGTCGCTCAGAGTGAACGACAGATCAGCTGGTCCGGTATTAGACGCGAGCTGCGCAAGCGGCAGGGTGCTGAAGAGCGATCGGCCAGCGATCCGGAAGAACTCTCCGGGGGAGGACGCCGCGTGCATGCGCAAGCCCGGGACTGGCTCGCTCGCCTCAGTTATCGGTGTTGCTCCCGCCTGACTCTACGGCCTAGGCTGCTTACCGCCCGAATCGGCGCCGGTGGACGGTCCCCCTTGGCTGAGCTGGGCAATACTTCCGTAACTCGTCAGGGTCGGCTTGGCGTAGCCCTTCAGGGCGACGGCTTGCTGTCGATCCATGTACTGGCCTCCAAGGCGTTGTAACAGCGTTCTCGAACTATACCACCGGCACCGACCGCGTTGAGTTGAAGTCGAATCGGCTCCGGGGTCGCCAAGACACTGGCTGGCGCTACCGGGGTGTCACCGCACTGTGCCAGCTGTCGACCGCCAACCCAAGCCATAACGGCCAGAGATGCTCCGGGCTGCGCCCACACTCCACATCCTGCTCCAGCTCACCGTACATTCGGGCCATCTCGGACCCCACCAGCCAGTCACGACCCCGAGCGATGCCCAAGTAGTCGAAGGCCCTCCGCCCCCCCGCTGCGTCGAACTGCTCGAGGAAGAGATGAGAGAACTCCGCCTTGGACGTACGCGTGCGGATCACGTCGGGCAGTCTGCCGCACATTGCCCTTCGCTGTATGGCCCGAGACTGCCGGTCAGCCCAGCGGTGTGATTCGTTCAAGGCCAAGGCGAAACGGATGAGCCGAGAGTCGTAATAGGGGTGCCGCAGCTCCCCTCCAACTTGTTGCTGTCGCAATGCGGCCGTTTCGTATACGAAAGCCTCCCATCCGGATTCGCAGAAGCGGCGTCGCTCCTGCAGTGGCGATGTCGCCTGTCGATCGCCGTAGTGCAGGCGTTCCGACAAGTTCGTGCGCCACACCAGGCCGGGAGTGAGCCAGTCGGGCGGGTGTCGTGGCCGCAGGCCCGGAGCGACCTTGCGCGCGAGCAATCCGGCGATCGGGCGCATCACGTGCCGCACGAACGGCTGAGCAGCCGACTTGCTCCCTGAGAGCTGACTCATTGCGCCCCAGGCACCGAACAGGTGACCGCGCATGGCCAGGTACTTGGGATAGTTCGGGAGGTTGTAGAACCATTGGTCTCCTCCTTGGCCGGTCAGCAGCGCGGATGTGCCGGCTGCATGCGCGGCTGACAGCAGCCGCTGGAAGGGTGTGCCGTTGGGCATGCCGGGCAACTCGAAGGTAGACCTGGATTCGCGCAAGAGCCGGTCGGCATCGGGACGCTGGTTCACAAGCAGCGTGGGGGTGATCGAGGGTGGACGAGCTAACGCGCCTATGTACGCCGTCTCGTCGCAGGGCAGGCCTGGAAAGACGAGGGAATACGATTGCAACGGCTCGCCGTACATCTGCTGCGCGAACGGAGCGGCGAGGACGGCCACCGACGACGAGTCGAGACCACCACTCAGCTCCACCCCTACCTTGGCCGGACCACGCATCCGGTCGGTGATGGCCTGGGTCAACAACTCCCGGTAGAGCTCGTCGTAGGCCTCGTCGGGCAGCCGGCCAGACATCTCCCGAGGCTCGATGCGTCCCCACTGCCGTATCCTCGGCGACCCGCTCCCGTCGACCCGCGCGGCGTGGCCGGCGACGAGACGCCAGGCGTCCTGGTAGAGCGTCTCGTGCCGTGAGTGGACGTCGTCGGCGAGGATCTCGGCGATGTAGCCCTCGTTGGGTTCGGTGGACACCAGCGGGTGTGCCATCACCCCGCCCAGGTGACCCGCCAGCACCACCTCATGAGGGTCGCTCCAGTAGTACAGCGGTGCGATGCCGACGACGTCACGGGCGAACAGCAGTGATTGCTCGCGCGGCTCCCAGATCGCCGCGGCGAAGTCACCGATGAGACGTTCGAAGCACTGCTCACCCCACCGCTCGTACGCCGCCGCAAGGACGTCGGCGTCTGTGGGCGCGTCGCCGAAGCGGCTGGAGCCGCCGAGTCGAGACACCAGGTTCGAGAAGTCGTCGAGGCGGCCCGCCAGCAGCGCGACGAAGCAGGCGGGGCTCTCGGTGATGGAGAGGCTGGGGGAGTGCTCGAAGGCCAGGACGGTGAGCGGACCCCTCGACCAACTCGTGACGGGTTCCTCTCGCAGTCGGGTGAGCCCGTTGGCCAACCGGTCCACCAGCGCGGGGGCGACCGGCGCGCCGTCGCGGCGCCAATGCAGCACGAATGTCATGACGTGGCGACCGTACCCGGTGCGAGACTAGGCCGGTGAGCCTGCCCGCGGACAGCACGACCACGCCGACCGGTGGTCGGACGTCGTCTCTTCGCCGGCTCGTCGTCACCATCGTTGCGGCCTGGCGCATCCTGCGGGCCTCCGCAGGGCGCGAGGTCGCCCTGCTCGTCGTGCTCCAGATCGTCGGAGCGGTCGCGCTGGCTCTTCAGCTGCTGCTCGGCAAGCACCTGCTCGACCAGCTGGGAGACGACTCGGCGGCGCTGCTCCGTCATGTCGCGGCGACGCTGGCCGGGCTGACCGTCTGCACCGTGCTCGCAGCAGCAGCCGGGGCTGTGGTGGGGGAACGGCAGCGGTTGCTCATGCAGCTGGTGGAGCGCCACCTCGAGGGGCGCATCATCGGCGTCGTGGTCGGAGTGGAACTCGAGGAGCTCGACAACCCTCGCTTCCACGATCGACTGCAGCGAGCGATGGCGTCGTACGTCAACCAGCCGTACGACCTCGTCAACGGTGTCGTCTCGGCGACCGGCGCGGCCGTCGGGATCGTGGCGATCGGAGCAGTGCTGCTGCCCGTCAGCCCGTGGCTGCTGCCGATCGTGCTGTTGGCCGCCCTTCCGCTCGGCTGGGTGTCGACGCGCAACTCCCGCGACCTCTACGGGCGCTATCGGGAGCTGGCTCGGCTCGACCGTCAACGAGCCCACCTGACGGAGGTGTTGACGACGCCACGGCCGGCAGCAGAGGTCAGGCTGTTCGGCGCCGAGCACTACCTGCTGCCGCGCTACCGGGCGCTGTACGACGAGCGGGTGGCCACCGTGCGACGGCTCAGCCGCGAGCGCAGCGCACGTCTGGTCACCGTCCAGGTGGTCGTGGCGATCTTCGGCATGGCACTGCTGGCGGCGTTGGTCCAGCTCACCGCCACCGGACGACTGACGATCGCCCAAGCGGGGCTGGCGGCCATCGCCGTCCAGCAGCTGCTCCAGCGGCTGCGGCTCGCGAGCAGCAGCGTCGGCAGTGTGCACGAATCCAGCCTCTTCCTCGGCGACCTCACGTCGTTCCTGGAGACGCCGACGCGAGCCACCAGCGTCGTGACGGCGAGCCAGCAGAGGAAGCCCGGCCCGCTCGTCATGGAGCACGTGCACTTCATTTATCCAGGCACCGACCGAGTGGTCCTCCACGACCTCTCCCTGCGCGTGTCCCCCGGCGAGGTGGTGGCTCTCGTCGGTCCCAACGGGGCAGGCAAGAGCACCGTGGCAAAGCTCGTGTGCGGCCTGTATGCGCCCACGAGCGGAGGCATCGGGCACCCGGGCGAGCGCGACCTTCGGGTGCTGGAACGGGCGGAGCTGCGCAGCGAGGTCACCGCCGTCTTCCAGGACTTCGCCCGCTACGCGTTATCTGTCCGGGACAACATTGCGCTCGCCGACCATGAGCGGGCCGGTGACGAAACGGCACTGAGGGCAGCCACGGAACAGGCAGGCATCGCCGAGGTGATCGAGCAACTCCCATTCGGCTACGACACCATCTTGTCCCGCGCCTACGAGAAGGGCACCGACCTGTCGGTCGGCCAGTGGCAGCGAGTCGCGCTGGCGAGAGCGCTGTTCCGTACGGCACCCTTCCTGGTGCTCGACGAGCCGACCGCCGCGGCCGACGCGGCGAGCGAGCGCGCCTTCCTCGACCAGCTCCGGGCGACGTGCGGTGAGCGCGGGGTACTGCTCATCACGCATCGGCTCTCCACCGCCCGCCGCGCCGACCGCACTTATGTGATGGAAGCCGGGCGCATCGTCGAGTCAGGAACTCATGAGGAGCTCAGCGGGGCTCGTGGCCCCTACTCGGAGCTGAACCGCCTGCACAGCGGTCTCTGAAAGGTCGTCGCCGCGGCTTGCCTGGTGTTCGCCAAGGGTCGAATATCGCCTAACGTCACAGGTCGCTGAGCATCGCCTCCGGCTCGGGCGTCAGCAGTCGAGCAGGTGAACAGTCTCGCGGCCGAGTGACCACGGCCGGGAAACTATGCCAGACTCCCGCGGATGGCGCCTTACCGTCGGCTGAACCTCGGTTGTGGCCTGCAGGCACCGAGGGCTGGGTGAACATTGACCGCTCGCCCAGCCTCACGCTCGATCGCCGGCCAGTCGTCAAGAAGGCCCTGTGAGCGGTCAGCCTGCTGCGCGACGAGCACATGGTGTCGTGGCCAAGAAATATCGAGCGGCACGATGTGACGAGACCGCTGCCATATGCCACGGACAGTGTGTCCGCTGTTTACTCATCTCACATGCTGGAACACCTGTACTACGACCAGGCCCTGGCGCTCCTGAAGGAATGCCACCGAGTACTGCGACCGGGTGCAGTTCTACGCCTCGCACTGCCGGACGCCGAACAGTTCGCCAAAGAACTCGTCAACGACGCCTCCACGGACTCCGCCGAGGCAGGGCTTCAGTTCACTCGTGCCCTCGACATGGCGCCGCTCACGGTCCCCAACCGAAGGCGGCGGCTCGTCAGCCGATTCGGAAGTGCACCCCACCGGTGGCAGCCGACCACCGGCCTGGTCCTGAGCATGCTGCGAGAAACCGGCTTCGCAAACCCAGCCCTGTGACTACTTGGTAGGCGACCTTCCCGGCCTGCCCGAAGTGGAACACCGCGCCGAGAGCTTGTTCGTCGAGGCAACAGCCTGAGAGCCGCAACCGTCTGCTTGATTTGGCGTTCACAGGGCTCGAACATCGCCGAACCCCACATGGTCGCTCAGCGTTGCCTCCGGCTCGGCGACCAAGCGTCCAGCGCTGCTGACCCAGGCGTGGCCGGTCAACCCCTGTCCCTCTCGGCGTACTCCGAGGTGCACCTCCGCGTCGATCCCGTGCAGCCGCAGCCACGCCCACAAGGCCAGCGACCGACGTAGACAACGCCCAGACCACCGACAAGCTCGTGCCCCTGCGCGGTCGAGCGCCAGCGCCACTCGCGCCGTCCTGGTCCAGTCGGTGTCGGACTCGGGCGCCAGGTGTGTGCGCAGTGGGATGAGGCGGCTCAGCAGGCGGCGGGTGCGTCGTACGCCCAACAGCCGGATCATCATGTCGAGCACAACAAGCACCGGGATGGCGGCTGCGAACCTTATGAGGTCGCCGACGCCTAGCCGAGGCCCGCGGTTAGTCGACACGGACATCGAGCAGCTTCTGCTCGACGAGCTGTTCGGCCAGCTCTTGGAGATCATCGGCGAGTGTGGCGGGTTCGACGTCGTACACACCTTGCAGGGTTGCCGCCGCGGCGGCCAACGTCCCCGCCTCGCAGATCGCGTCCCACATGGTCGCTCCGACCGGGTCGAGGCCGAAGTAATTCTCCGTCTGAAGATTCAGCAAAACCAGCTCGCCGCCAACGGGCCTGGTCAGCACTGACTCTGCGGGCGCCAGTCTGGCGTCTGGAGGCACAGGCACCTCAACCTCCCAATCTGCTCGAGAGCCGCATCGTATCGGCTAACGCTCGGCGTAGTCGGCATCGGCAATCGCGACGCTAGGGCGGCGTCTTGCGCCGGTTTACGCTGGCATGGCTTGGCGCTCGGCTCGATGACTCGTGTCTGGCATCTGCCTCAGGAGGTCGCGTCCGCGGCTTCTCCTGGAGGGTGCCGACCGGGTCGAACTGGCTTGCGAGCAGCATGCGCAAGGCCGCGATGTCGAGCAGCAGCGCAGCGCGGTCGGCGGCGGGCGTTTCGTCCGCACCTTCGCTGAACTTGGCGTGCATCAAAGAGTACAGAGTCAGCAGCGACTCTTGCTTCTGCGGTTTGACCATGGTCTCGATTGTCGGCCGCACCCGGTCTCGGAGTTCGATCACAGTGGCGATGATGTCTCGGGCTTCGTCGATCTCGGCTTCGCCAGCCTCAACCCGTTTCAGAAGCGAGCAGCGGTAGGCCCTGCACACAGATGGTCGCGACTCGTAAATCGAGCAACACCGCAACTCCAGGGCTGCACACGGCTGGAGGAAGCGTGGGCTCTTAGCGACTTCGAAACGGCACCCACCTCACGCAGCGGGCTTAGGTCGGCTTCGGGCTCCACTGGGACAAACGAAAAGAGCGTGCCGTCGCAACACATGCCGCACTCGATGCAGATGTTGCTCATCCTTGCCTTCCGCAAGCGGTCGTGCTCGTGAAGCTAGTTGACGGAATCCTCGCTGGGCAGCTGGTCGGCCTGGTGCTCGTCGGCGTACGCGGCCACCTTGTCCTGGGAGATCGCCTCCCAGAGGTCGGCACATTGCGCCTTGTCGAGCAGCACGACGTCACCCTCACCGCTGATCGACTGGTTCCAGTTCGTCGCTATCGGAGCGCTCAAGAACGTGACGTCGTTCGTCCGCAACCCTCGTAGCGAGAACGCGAGCCCACGCAGGTCACCGCTCGACCACTGATCGTCGACGGTCAGGTTGCGTGTCACCGCGTCGAGGACAGACCCCAGCTTCAGTGGGCTGCCCAACGTGCCCTTCTCCAGCAGGTCGGTCATGATCGAGCGGATGAAGTTCTGCTGCCGACGGATCCGGTCGAAGTCGCCGCCTGCCAGGCCGTACCGGGTCCGGACGTAGCGCAACGCCTCTTTGCCGTACATCTGCTGGTAGCCCTTGGACCAGGTGACGTGAGAGCCCTTGTAGACGGTCTCGGGGATGTAGATCAGCACTCCGCCCAGGGCATCGGTCAGGTCCTTGAAGCCGTCCCAGTCGATGACGGCGAGGTGGTCCATCCGGATACCGGTGAGATGTTCGATGGTGGAGACATAAGCCGCGGGTCCGTACAGCGAGAACGCGGCGTTGATCTTGTGTTTACCAGCAGGTTTGCCTTTGTCGTCATAGATGGTGGTGTAGGAGTCGCGCGGGATCGACACGACGTACGCACTGCGGCGGTCACCGCTGATGTGCAGGATCATGATCGTGTCGCTGCGGTGCTGGCCCGGCTCCCAGCTCGCGCTCTCGACCGACTCGGCGATGCTGGGGCCGTTGCCGTTGTCCATGCCCGCCATCAAGACGTTGAGTGCTTGGCCTGGCACTTTGTCCGGACGTTCGCCCTCCGGCAGCGTGCCGGAGACGTCGACGTGGTCGATCTGTCCGAGCTTGCTCTCCACAAACAGGACGCCGCCCAAGGCGATCAGGGCGAGCAGCGTAACGAGCCCGAGGAGTGCCGTCACAGCCTTGTGGCGACGGACGAAGGAAGCTTGCGCCCTTCTTGAGGAGCTGCGGGAACGCGTGGCGGTCGGCCGGACGCCGTCGGGGTGCTCGTCCTGGCCCGCCATGTGGTCCTTTCACTGGCAATCATCGCCGGATGTATCCGTCGCATTCTACGTGAGAGACTGCGCACATCAGCGTCAATCGAGGGTCGGCCGCTCTTCAGCGCATGACGCCGCCAGCCCGGCCCGGCGGGCGCCGAACCGGCTCGCGCGCGGGCACAATGGGCGGGTGACCCATCTCTACCGCGACGAGGCTGTCGTGCTGCGCACCCAGAAGCTGGGGGAGGCCGACCGCATCGTTACGTTGCTGACCCGCGAGACCGGTCGGGTGCGGGCAGTCGGCAAGGGAGTCCGCCGGACGAAGTCGAAGTTCGGCTCGCGGCTCGAGCCCTTCATGCAGGTCGACGTGCAGCTGGCGCACGGCCGCACGCTCGACATCGTCACCCAGGTCGAGACGATCGCGCCGCTCGGGCATGCGATCAGCAACGACTACCGGCGCTACACGGCCGGGACGGCGATGCTGGAGACGGCCGAGCGGCTGGTGGCCGAGGAGCGCGAGCCGGCGGTCCAGCAGTACCTGCTGCTGGTGGGTGGCCTGCGCGCGCTGGCAGCGGCCGACCTCGATCCCACCCTGGTGCTCGACTCGTTCCTGCTGCGCTCGTTGGCTATCGCGGGTTACGCACCGACGTTCGAGGTCTGTGCACGCTGCGGCACCGACGGCCCGCACCGCAGTTTCAGCGCCGGCGCCGGCGGGATGCTGTGCGGCGCGTGCCGACTGCCCGGCTCGGCGTCACCGTCGGCTGACACGGTGGCCCTGCTGGCCGCGTTGCTAGCGGGGGACTGGGTGGCGGCGAACGCCGTCGACGCGCGGTTCCGCAGACCGGCCAGCGGCATCGTGGCGGCGTACCTGCAGTGGCACCTCGAGCGCAGCCTACGGTCCCTCGTCCACGTCGAGCGCTGAAACCGCGGCAGGGTAGCCCCCGCCGACGCGAGCGTCGGATCGAGTTCGCAGGTCACACTTTGCTGACACAGTGGACGCGTGACGGACGACCACTGGGCAACACCGCCGCAGCTGCCGCCCGAGCTCGTCCCGCGTCATGTCGCGG
>JAABUR0100010276.1_pt1 | contig 10310 bp, 8 predicted proteins | sample 5560091 | NCBI WGS metagenome assembly JAABUR01 (sample SAMN10711879, study PRJNA513375) | rock metagenome | isolation source: Antarctica rocks | place: Antarctica: Victoria Land, University Valley sud
CGACTGCGATCGTCTACTGTCTGGCCGCCATCGGGCTCAACGTCCACTTCGGCTACACCGGACTCCTCAACTTCGGGCAGGCCGGCTTCATGGCGGTGGCTGGGTACTCGCTCGCCTCGGTCGTCGCGACCTTTGATTTGCCGTTCTGGCTCGGGCTTGTCGTCGGCCTGTTGCTGACCGTGGTGCTGGCGCTGCTGCTCGGCATCCCCACCCTCCGGCTGCGAGCCGACTACCTCGCGATCGTCACGATCGCTGCTGCCGAGATCATCCGGCAGGTGGTGGGCTCGGTCAGTCTGCTCGAGTACTTCGGCGGCCTCGACGGTCTGCAGTCGTTCAACGGGACCTTCGCCGATCTCAACCCCTTCGACAAGTCCATGGGCATCGATGGCGTCGTCACATGGCGGGCCTACGACTTCTGGGTCGTCGTCGTCGGCTGGACGTTGGTGGCGATCAGCTGCCTCATCGTCTTCCTGCTGATGCGCAGTCCGTGGGGCCGTGTCCTCAGGTCGATCCGCGAAGACGAGGACGCCGTGCGAAGCCTCGGCAAGAATGTCTACTCCTACAAGATGCAGTCACTCGTGATCGGCGGCCTTTTCGGCGCACTTGCCGGCTTCATGACGGCCCTCAAGAGTGCGGCGATCTCCCCGGCCGGTTTCGCGACCGACGTCACGTTCTTCGCCTACACGGTGCTACTCCTCGGTGGGGCGGCCCGCGTGCTGGGACCAGTCGTCGGCTCGATCATCTTCTGGTTCCTGCTCACCTTCCTCGACCTGTTCTTCAGCGCGGCCACAAGCGGCGCGGACCCCCTGATCCCCGCATCGATCATGACGCAAAACCAAGCCAGCCTAATGCGGCTGATCTTCTTGGGGCTGGCGCTCATGCTGTTGATGATCTATCGACCTCAAGGGATCTTCGGAGATCGAAGGGAGCTGGCGATCGATGCCCGCTGACATGATCCAATCCGGCGACACCACCGACGTCAGTGCCGAGCGCACCGACCAGTCGATAGATGCCCGGGAAGCGCTTGGCGGCGTGAAGCACGAGCCGGGCGCGTCGAAGCCCGACCCCATCGTGGTCGCCGACGGCATCGTGCGCCGCTTCGGTGGGCTCACAGCCGTTGACGTCGCGCATGTGGAGATCCAGCGCGGAGTGATCACCGCCCTGATCGGCCCGAACGGGGCGGGGAAGACCACGTTCTTCAACCTGTTGACGGGCTTCGACGAGCCCGATGCAGGCAGCTGGTCCTTCAGCGGCAAAGGGCTCAAGGGCATACCGGCGTACAAGGTTGCCCGCCTCGGCATGGTGCGGACGTTTCAGCTGACCAAGGTGCTTGCGAGACTCACCGTCTTAGAGAACATGCGCGTCGGTGCCACCGGTCAGTCCGGCGAGAGCATCTGGCAGGCCATGTTCGCGCCGTTGTGGCGTGGGCAGGAAAGACGCAACAGCGAGCGCGCGATGGACCTGCTCCGCCGCTTCAAGCTCGACGCCAAGAAGGAGGACTTCGCGGGTTCGCTGTCGGGGGGGCAGCGCAAGCTGCTGGAGATGGCACGGGCTTTGATGGTGGAGCCGAACCTGGTGATGCTCGACGAGCCGATGGCGGGAGTCAACCCGGCGCTCAAGCAGTCGTTGCTCGGCCACGTCAAGTCGCTGCGCGAGGACGGCATGACGGTGTTGTTCGTCGAGCACGACATGGACATGGTGCGCGACATCTCTGACTGGGTGATCGTGATGGCGCAGGGGCGGATCATCTCAGAAGGCCCACCTGATGCAGTGATGGCGGACCAACGGGTGATCGACGCCTACCTCGGCGCGCACCACGACACCGAGCTGACCGAGGAGGACGAGGAGGCAATCCTCGCCGCCGCAATGGACGAGATCGAGGCGTCGGAGGAGGGAAGCAGTCATGGCTGAGGACACCACGACCGAGCGCGACGCACACCTGTCGGCAGCCGAAGGCGCGGTGCTGCGAGCCGACGACCTCATCGCCGGGTACCTTCCTGGTGTCAACATCCTCAACGGGGCAGACCTCTACTGCCAAGAGGGCGAGCTGGTCGGGATCATCGGGCCGAACGGCGCGGGAAAGTCGACCCTGCTGAAGGCGCTCTTCGGCCTGGTGAAGGTCAGCTCTGGCACTGTCAAGCTCAAGGGCGACGACGTCACGAACGAACGGGCCGACGTCCTAGTGTCGGCAGGCATCGGCTTCGTACCACAGTCCAACAACGTATTCCCGTCGCTCACCATCGAGGAGAACCTCGAGATGGGCAGCTACCAGAAACCCAAGACCTTCACGAATCGTTTCACGTTCGTCGCGTCATTGTTTCCGACCCTCGCCGACCGGCGCCACCAGCGTGCCGGGTCGCTGTCTGGTGGTGAGCGGCAGATGGTGGCAATGGGCCGGGCGCTCATGATGGAGCCCTCGGTCCTGCTCCTCGACGAGCCGTCTGCGGGGCTCTCCCCCGTCATGCAGGACGAGGTCTTCGTGCAGACCCGGCGCATCAACCGTGCGGGGGTGTCTGTGGTCATGGTGGAGCAGAACGCCCGACGGTGTCTACAGATCTGCGACCGCGGCTACGTCCTCGACCAGGGTCGCAACGCCTACACGGCAGACGGCAAGGACCTGATGAACGATCCGAAGGTGATTGAGCTCTACCTCGGGACCCTTGCCAAAGGCTGATCCGAGAGCGGACACGGCAAAGGCCCAACCACCACTGGCGGGGGCTGGGCCTTCGACGTGACTCGGCCAGTCAGGTCAGCTACTTGATGATCCCCGACACCGAGTCGATCTGCTTGTAGTTGTTGTCGGCGCCGTACAGCTGGATGCCGATGGTGGCCTTGCTGACGCTTCCGGTGTCGTTCAGGTCGACCGGCCCCGAAATGCCGTCGTAGTCCACGTCCTCACCCTTCTTGACGAGCGCGAGGCAGTCCGCATAGGTGGTGCACGCCGTACCGTCCTTCGAGACGTTGATGATCTCCTTCGAGAGCGCCAACCCGTCATCATCCTTGGCTGCCTCGGCTGCCAAGGCGGTCAGCATGACCGCGTCGTAGGACTGCGCCCCGTAGGTGTAGTCCTTCAGCTTCTTCGGCGCCCAGATGGCGTCCAGCTTCTTGTTGAACTCGGTGGGAACCTCCGCGGCGGCAGGGAACGTCGCCTTCGCACCTTCCATGTCGAAGTCCTCACCTCCGTAGTCGGCGGCGTTGCCGTCCACGAGATACGTCTGCTGGTCCTGCGGGCCAACACCCTTGGCGGTGAGCTGCGGCAGGATTTTGACCGTCTCCTCGAAACCGATGATTGCGAGGGCGTCGGGCTTCGATGCCGCGATCTTGTTGACCTCGGCGGTGTAGTTGGTGGCGTCAGCGGAGTACAGCTCTAGCGCCGCGACGGTGGCACCCTTCTCCTCGAGGACCTCCTTGAGCCTGTTCGAGAGCCCTTCGCCGTAGGAGTCCTGGCGCGCCAGGATGGCGATGTTGTTGAACCCGTCCTCGACGATGAGATTGGCCAGCACCTCACCCTGGAAGATGTCCGACGGGGCGGTCCGGAAGTACAGGTCCTTGTCGTCATACGTGTCGAAGGCCGGAGAGGTGTTCGCCGGTGAGAACTCGACCTTGCCGGCACCGATGATCTTGTCGATAACGCTCAGCGAGACACTGGACGACGCTGCTCCGACAATGACGTCAGAGCCGGCGTTGAGCAGCTTGTCGACCTGCTCGCCACCGATGTCTGGGGTCAGGTCACCAGAGTCGCCCTTTGTCTGCTCGACCGGCTTGCCGAGCACTCCGCCGGCGTCGTTGATTTCCTTGATGGCCAAGTCGACTCCGGCGAACTCAGGTGGGCCGAGGTAGGCCAAGTCCCCGGTCGCCGGCAGGAGGGTGCCCACATGAAGAACGCCGTCACCCGTGGCTTCTGCAGGGGGCTCCGAGGAGGTGGTGTCTTCGGTCGGGCTCTCGGATGAGTCGGTAGACGTGTCGCCCCCGCCGCCGCCTGAGCCGTTGTCGTCTTGCGCGCAGGAGCTCAGCACCAAGGCAGCAGTAGCCGCCAGGACCGCGAGTCGAATGCCGCGTGATGGGCGAGTCATGTGCCCCTCCGTCTAGATTGTGGCCAGCCGAGAAACTGGCAGCGAACGTGTCGGTGCAACTTAGCGCGATATCCGCCCTGAGTCACCGAGGCTGCCTAAGCAGCGAGTCGTCGTTGTCATTTCGTGACATCGAGACCGTGGCTCACCACGCCCTCGGCGACCTCACGCATCGACAGCCGCAGGTCCATCGCCGTCTTCTGGATCCACCGGAAGGCGTCAGCCTCGCTGACGCCCAAGGACTGCTGGATGGAGCCCTTGGCCCGGTCGACAAGCTTGCGCGTCACCAGCCGCTCTGTCAGGTCAGCCACCTCGGACTCCAGCTGTCGCGCCTCGGCGAACCGCGAGCGGGCGATCTCGATGGCCGGCAGCAGGTCGGCCTTGCTGAACGGCTTGACCAGGTAGGCCATCGCCCCGGCCTCACGCGCTCGCTCGACGAGCTCGCGCTGGCTGAAGGCGGTAAGGATGACGACGGCAGCGAGCCGATGCCCGGCGATGTGTGCGGCCGCGGAGATGCCGTCCAGCTTAGGCATCTTGACGTCGAGGACGACAAGGTCCGGACGCAGCTCCTCGACCAGCTCGATCGCCCGCTCACCGTCACCTGCCTGGCCGATGACGGCGTAGCCTTCCTCGGCGAGCATCTCCGCAAGATCGAGACGGATCAGCGCTTCGTCCTCAGCGATGACGACGCGAGGGCGTGGCGTCTCGTCGGGTGTCCTCACCTGAGCAGGTTATCCACGCGTTATAGGATCGGCCGCACTGGCCGGGATGGCGGAATCGGCAGACGCGATGGTCTCAAACACCATTGTTCGAAAGGACGTGCGGGTTCAAGTCCCGCTCCCGGCACCGAATGAGCTGCCGGCGCTTGTCGAGAACTGGTCGCGTTTCAGTCTTCTTGCTTGCGCGGCTCGCTCAGCGGGTGCTGCTGCGGCCTGTACCTCGCCTCAGGGTTTTCGTTGTCCTTGCGCTCGAACAGGTCTCGATCCGCCTCCTCGAGGCTCTCTTGACGATCGTCGTAACCGCCCTCCGCATGCTCGGTCTGCTCGTTCGTCACAGCCGCGTCCGACTGGTCGTCATCATTCCCACCAGGTGCACCGGAGCTGACGGCGTACTCGAGCGGCTCGTTCCCTGAAATCGTCATGGTGAATCAGTACCCACACCCCGCCGCCGGAAACAGCGGCCCGATACAGGCACGTCGAGCACCGGCGGGGTGGACCACGCTGGCTGCACCGAAATACCGCACGGACACCGCGTCAGCACGTCGCCAATCGCTTGGGCGCCCGGTACAAGCCGAGTCGCTGCTTGAGCCGCACCACGCGCTCGACCGACGCGTTGAGCCGGCCGACGCTCAGGCGTCCGTCCCGCACCGCGGAGACGATGCCCAGAACCGCCTCGCGTGGCTGCGGTGGCATCAGCAACAGGTCGATGCCGGCTCGAAGCGATTGGACCGCGATGTGTCGCGGAGTCCCCCACGACGTGATGCCGCCCATGTTGAGGGCGTCGGTGATGACCACACCGTCGTAGCCCAGCTTGCGGCGGATCACGTTGCGGGTGAGACGGGGTGAGATGGTCGCGGGGCGGCCGGACCCGTCGAGCGGGCGAAACGCAAGATGGCCGACAAGGATCATGTCGACGTGGGTCTTGACCGCGGCGACGAATGGGGGCAGGTCGGTGGTCCGCCAGCGTCGCAGGCTGCCGTTGATGCTGGCCGTCGACACGTGGCTGTCGGTGCTGGTCGACCCGTGACCCGGCCAGTGCTTGGCGGTGGCCGCCACTCCGCCGTCGTGGTAGCCGCAGATCTGCGCCCTCACCATCCGGGACACGACCTCGGGGTCGGACGAGAAGGAGCGCGACGCGATGACCCCCGCCGACCCGACGGTGTTGACGTCGGAGACGGGCGCGAGGTCGACGTTGATGCCGACGTCGACGAGGTCACGACCCGTGTGGAGGGCGGTACGCCGGGCATAGGGTCCGTTCCCACCGAACTCGATGCCGGCCGGGACATCGCTGGAGCCCGGCAACCGGGTGACGATTCCGCCCTCCTGGTCGGTCATCAGCAACAACGGTTGGGCCGAGGCGCGAGCTGCTCGCTGGGCCTGCCGCGACATGGCGGCGATCTGCGAGGTCGAGCGGGCGTTCGGGCTGAAATAGATCAGGCCGCCGGGATGCAGGGTGGTGATGAGCTGGGAAGGAGCCGAGGTGCCGGCGAAGCCCACCACGATCAGCTGCCGGGCCCGGTCACGCACTGACATGCGCTGAACTCGTGCTCTGACCGGGTCGAACGCCCGCCGTTGGCCCGGCGAGGGACGGTTCGGTGTCTGCTGTGGCACGGTCGGTTGGGTCGACGAGGGGGTCTGCGGGCCGGTGGTGCCGGCGGCCGCGCGACTGGCCATGCTCGCTGGCGACGGGGCGACAGGCGCGTTGTCGGCTGCAGACGTCGGCGTGCAGGCCGCAAGCGACAACGCGACGACGACAGCCACGAACCAGTTGACAGCCTTCAACGTCATCTGGCCGAGTCTAGGGCGCGTCGAGGCGCTGGGAACGATAGGCGGGTGCCACGCCCCTCACCGCGTCACCCATCCGGTGGATGCGCAAGGCGTTGGTCGAGCCGGGGATGCGAGGTGGTGAGCCGGCAACGATGACGACCTCGTCACCCTCCTTGCACCGACCGACCTCGAGCAGCGACCTGTCGACCTGCATCACCATCTCGTCGGTGTGATCCACCTGCTCGCCCAGGAACGTCTCGATGCCCCACGTCATGGCCAGCTGCGACCGCACCACCGGCTCCGGTGTGAACGCAAGGACCGGCACTGAAGAGCGGTAGCGAGCCAGCCGGCGCGCGGTGTCACCGGACTGGCTGAAGGCCACAAGGTACTTCGCACCTATCCGCTCGGCCACCTCGGCGGCGGCTTTGGCGATGATGCCCCCGCGGGTGTGAGGCTCCCACAAGATGGCCGCCATTCGGGCGAGCCCGTGGTCCTCGGTCGACGCGATGATGCGTGCCATCGTCTCGACCGTCTCGATAGGGTACCGCCCCACGCTGGTCTCGCCGGACAGCATCACCGCGTCCGCGCCGTCGAGCACCGCGTTGGCCACGTCGGACGCCTCGGCCCGGGTCGGCCGAGGAGACGAGATCATCGACTCGAGCATCTGGGTGGCGACGACGACTGGCTTGGCGTTGCGTCGGGCCGCTTCGACGACCCGTTTCTGGAGGAATGGCACATCCTCGAGCGGCATCTCCACACCCAGGTCGCCTCGGGCCACCATCACACCGTCGAAGGCGTCGATGATCTCGTCGACGTGGTCGATCGCCTGCGGCTTCTCGATCTTGGCGATGACCGGCAGCCACACCTTCTCGTCGTCCATGATCCGGCGTACGTCGACCACGTCGTCGGCCGAGCGCACGAACGAGAGCGCGATCATGTCCGCACGCAGATGGAGCGCCCAGCGCAGGTCTTCGACGTCCTTCTCGCTCATCGCGGGCACACTCACGGCGACACCGGGCAGGTTGATGCCCTTGTTGTTGCTCAGCTTGCCGCCGACCTCGACCCTGGTGGTGACGTCGGTTCGGTTCACCCGGGTGGCGGTCAGACGAACGTTACCGTCGTCGACGAGGATCACGTCACCGGGCGAGACGTCGTGCGGAAGCCCCCCGTACGTCGTCGAGCAGCGGGTGCGGTCCCCTTCGATGTCGAGGGTGGTGATGGTGAACTCGTCGCCGTTCCTGACCTGCACCGGGCCGCCAGCGAATGTGCCAAGCCTGATCTTCGGGCCTTGCAGGTCCACCAGGACGCCGACGGCGTGCCCGGTGTCGTCCGACGCCTGCCGCACCATCTGGTAAAGCAGTTCATGGTTGGCGCGGCTTCCGTGGCTAAGGTTCAGCCTAGCGACGTTCATTCCGGCGTCGACGAGCTCACGAATCTTCTCAGGGGTCGACGTGGCCGGCCCGAGGGTGCACACGATCTTCGCTCTCCGCACCCGCCGAGCCTACCCATCACCAGGCGCCGAGAAGGGGAGGCGGCAGCCGTGAATCCTCGGAACATGGCGGTACTAGAGCGCCATCGGTCGGGCCGTGGGAGGGATGGGCGCCGGCAGCGCAGTCGTGCCTGTCAGGTACGCGTCCACAGCCGCTGCCGCCGACCGGCCTTCGGCGATCGCCCAAACGATGAGCGACTGCCCCCGACCGGCGTCGCCGGCGACGAAGACGCCTGGCACCGACGTCATGTAGCGGAGATCGCGGGCCACGTTCCCACGCTCGTCCAGCTCGACGCCGAGCTGTGCCACCACGCTTTCGTGCTCGGGACCGGTGAAGCCCAACGCGAGCAGCACCAGCTCCGCCGGAAGCTCACGCTCGCTGCCGTCGACGGGCTGGAACCGGCCCTCGACCGACTCCACCTCTGACAGGCGCAGCGCCGAGATGCGCCCGTCTCCGCGGTCGATGAACTCGGTCGTGGAGACGGCGTACACCCGCTCGCCGCCCTCCTCATGCGCCGCCGAGACCCGATAGACCATCGGGTACGTCGGCCACGGGTGACCGTCGGCGCGGTGGTCGGCGGGCCGGGGCAGGATCTCGAGCTGGGTCACCGAGGCCGCGCCCTGACGGTGCGCGGTCCCGACGCAGTCCGCGCCGGTGTCACCGCCGCCGATCACCACGACATGCTTGCCGGCAGCGCTGACCTGGTTCTCCACCTGGACGCCCCGCACGGCCCGGTTGGCCTGCGGCAGGTACTCCATCGCCTGGTGGATGCCCGCGAGACCGCGGCCGGTCACTGCCAGGTCCCGGGCAACGGTTGCCCCCGTCGCCAGCACGACGGCGTCGAAGCGGTCGCGCAGCTGGTCGCCGGTCAGATCGACGCCGACATCGACGCCGACCCGAAACGCCGTTCCTTCTCGCCGCATCTGGTCCAGCCGACGGTCGACCTGGCGCTTCTCCAGCTTGAACTCGGGGATGCCGTATCGCAGCAGTCCGCCCGCCTGGTCAGCACGCTCGTAGACCGCCACGGTGTGCCCGGCCCGGGTGAGCTGCTGCGCGGCTGACAGACCCGCAGGGCCGGAGCCGACGACCGCCACCGTCTTGCCGGTGAGCCAGTCGACCTGCTGCGGCGAGATGTAGCCCTCGTCCCATGCCTTGTCGACGATCGCCACCTCGACGTTCTTGATCGTGACCGCCTCGGCGTTGATGCCGAGCACGCAGGATGTCTCGCACGGCGCCGGGCACAGCCGACCGGTGAACTCCGGGAAGTTGTTCGTGGCGTGCAGCCGCTCGATCGCCGTCTCCCAGTCGCTGCGGACGACCAACTCGTTCCACTCCGGTATCAGGTTGCCGAGCGGGCATCCCTGGTGGCAGAACGGGATACCGCAGTCCATGCAACGGCCGGCCTGCTGGGAGATGATCGGCAGCAGCGCACGACCGATGTCGTCGGCGTAGACCTCCTTCCAGTCCTGCACCCGCTCCGCGACGGGTCGCCGTTGAGCGACCTCGCGCCCCGTCGTCAGGAACCCGCGGGGGTCACCCATGCTGTGCCCCCATCATCGCCGCCGTCGCCTCGTCCTCACTCAGTCCATCGCGGTCGGCGGCGGCTCTTGCCTCCAGCACCCGGCGGTAGTCTCGTGGCATCACTTCGGTGAACCGATGCTGCGACGAGCCCCATCCGAGCCCCAGCGCCTCCGCGACCAAAGACCCGGTCTCTTCGGCGTGGCGTCGCACCAGCCGGTGAACGGCGTCAGCGGCGTCACACTCCAGCGGCCCGAGCTCGACCAGCTCGTGGTTGACGCAACGTGGGTCGAGGTCGAGCACATACGCCGCTCCCCCGCTCATTCCCGCGCCGAAGTTCCGGCCGGTTGCCCCGAGGATCACCACGGTGCCCCCGGTCATGTACTCGCAACCGTGGTCACCGATGCCCTCGACCACCAGGTCGGCGCCGGAGTTGCGCACAGCGAACCGCTCCCCGGCCTGGCCGCGGATAAACACCTCGCCACCGGTGGCTCCGTATGCGATCACGTTGCCGGCGATGATCTGCTCCTCGGCCACGAAGGCGGCGCCCAGCTCAGGGCGGACGACGACTCGCCCGCCCGACAGCCCCTTGGCGACGTAGTCGTTGGCGTCGCCTTCGAGCCGCAGCGTAATCCCCCGCGGCAGGAACGCACCGAACGACTGTCCCGCGGACCCGGTGAACGTCAGGTCGATCAGCTCGTCCGCCAGGCCAGCCGGATGCGCCTTCGTCACCTCGTGGCCCAGCA
>JAABUR0100010278.1_pt1 | contig 10307 bp, 10 predicted proteins | sample 5560091 | NCBI WGS metagenome assembly JAABUR01 (sample SAMN10711879, study PRJNA513375) | rock metagenome | isolation source: Antarctica rocks | place: Antarctica: Victoria Land, University Valley sud
CGCCATTAGTTCATCTTCGCAATAATGGGGGTCCATGCCGCATTACTGGCCCGCGTAGAGCTATGAGAGGCCGCAAGCGCCGTGATCGGCGTCAGATAAGGCTTTGATGACCTCAATGGGGTCTGAAAATGCCGCATATAGCCTCTCACAGTATTACGAAGATGAACTATTGTTTAACGAGCCCTAAAGATGTTGATGAGGATCGAGCGCACGTTGTCGTCGCTGTTGATGACCTCCAGCCCATTGGTGACGACAGCGGCGTTGGCGCCGCCGCCCAGGTCGGGTATTGGCCACATGACCCGTGGCAGACGTATGCCGTAGTGCGCGAAATACTGCTTGCCCTAGTACGCAAAGAGGTCCATCTCCTGCGAAAGCGGGGGGCGTCTCGGCGAACGATCGCCCGAGACGCTGTCGTGTGGTATCTGGCACACCACGAATCGGAACAAAATGACAGATACACTAGCGGTATGCCCGTTTGCGCTGGCCCCTCCTCTCTCGTGGCCTTTGGGGGCGGACTCGCCCGCCAATTGTTTTCTATCGTACTCCTACCCGCGCCCCTTGTCAATCATGTGCTGTCACTTGGTAGGTGCGCGCCCTATTTTCGCGCCGATCATGGAGGCGCATGTCGTATTTACTGGGGCGCCCATTTCCAGCCGGCAGACGGTTGCCGCCACACTGTTCGCAACGACGGGTCCGCTCGCCGTGGTGAACCGGCGATCATGATAGCCCAGCGGGGTCTCGTCCGGCACGTGGACCGGCCCGGCGGGGCGCTCCGCCGCCCGCGTCTGGAAGAACACGCGCAAGAGCGCCGCTCCCAGCGCCAAGAGGCGCCGGAAGAGCGTGAGTTCCACCGTGTAGGCCGTCGCGGTGCGTGTCTCCGGCCCCGTGACGTAGGCGTGTAGGCGATCAAAGCTTGAACGTCCTGCTGACTCCGCTGTACACTCAGGTCTACGTTGGACGTCATCGGGCGTCTCCTGGGCTGTTGTGGTGGGTGATGCTGCCATAGTATGACCCCTTGCGCGATGGCTTTCAACGTCCGTGACCCTCCCCACAGATTTTGGTCACACGGGTGCACCTCGAAATAGGATACTGTTGGCGAATTCATCGGAGCAGCCACAGGGGCCGAATAAGCGCGGGGCCGCCGCCTTGTTCCCGCGTCGCTTATAGCCCCACAGGAGTCGTGATCCGCATAAGCGCAGGGCTGTCAGAATTCGCCAACAGTATCAAATAGTGGGATCGGGCGCACAGGGGCCTGCGACCGCAGTCGCATGGCAGCACTCTGGCACTGCGGTGCCACGGACGGGCGCACGGACCACGCGTCCAGCCCGACCGCAGTCGTCGTCTGCTGCCATGCGACCGCAGTTGCAGGTGTCGCCAACGCATTCCACTATTTCGAGGTGCACCCTGGTCACACTCGAATGATTGACAAGGCGCGCACGTAGGAGTACCATAGAAAATAATTAGCGGGGGGGGCTATCCCCCTAAAGCCACGAGAGAGGAGGGGCCAGCGCAGAAGAGCATCCGGATAGTGTATCTGCCATTCTTGTTTCCCTTCGTGGGATGCCACATACCACATGACAGAATCTGAGGCGACCGTTCGCCGCGTCGCCCCCGCTTTCGTAGGAGGTTGCACCCATGGCACAAGCTGCTACACAGGCATATCGTGAAGTCACCAATTCAACAGGTCGTGTCTTCCGCATCGGGGAAACACCCAAACAACTCCTCGGCTACTCGCGTGCAATAGTGATTTGGGCCGCCTGGTTCGCCATGTGCCTGTCCGGGCTCGTGGAGTACACCTGGGGAGCGCTCTCGGGTTCTCTGGCGGCTGCGCATCACTGGGACCCGGCCCCGGTGTTCTGGCTGTTCACTTTCTTTGTGATCTTCGAGTCTTTCGTCCAGATTGGGACCGGCTTCCTGCGCAATAAGGGCATCCTGCCGGTGCGTTGGGCTGTGATCGCTGGAGGTGTCATCTGCGGCATCGCGGCGTACGGTTGGCTAGCAAACTCGACGCACATCTGGGAAGCCTACGCCTCATACGCGTTTCTCGGTGGCGTTGGTTCTGGCATGGTGTACTCAAGTTGCATCAACATCGTGGCCAAATGGTATCCCGACAGAAAGGGCTGGCGCACCGGCTTTGTGAACGGCGGATGGGCCTATGGGTCCGTCCCTTTCATTATCGCCATCGGCGCGGCGTCCACCGGCTCGGGCGCGGTCAGTCTAACGACCCAGCAGATACACAACTTCATCATCATGCAGGGCATCATCATGACCGTGGGCATTGCGATTGCTGGCTGGTTCATGAAGGATCCCCCGAAGAACTGGTGGCCTGCGAATGTGGACCCGTTCAACTGGGCCAAGAACAAGCGGTCCGCGCGCGACCTGATTTCCAACCCGCCGGCCTTGCGCCACTACACGCTGGGCCAGATGTGGCGGACACCGCAAGCCAAGTGGATTGGCATCCAGTACGCGTGCTACATCGGCTCGTCGCTCTTCGGCGTCGCCTACTATTACGTTTTTGGCACGGCCATGGGCCTGGGGACGTTTGCGGTGGTCGCTGGGGCCGCCGGATTCTCGCTCGCGGACGGAGGGTTCCGGCCGGTCTACGGGCTTATCTCCGAGTACATCGGCCGCCGCCGCGTGATGACGTACGCATACGCGGGGAACATGATCTTCCAGGTTCTGACCTTGATCTGCGGCCTCAACCACTTAGGGCTAGGCTTCGCGATCTGTGCGATCATCTCTGGTGGGCTATCGGGCGCCAACTTCCCGATGACCGCCGCGATGGTGGCCGATTACTACGGCGAGACCAACAACGCGGTCACCTACGGCTCGATCTACGCTTGGAAGGCGCTCGGCGGTAGCTTCGCCGGCGGCGTCGCGGCGCTGATCATGACGGGAACGCTGTACGGCAATGCCAAGTTCAACTGGACGCCCGGCTTCCTCTTTGGAGCCGGTCTCGCTCTCATCGCCACCATCATCGTCTACACGAAGTGCAAACCGCCGACGGTCGCGGACATGGAGCGCGCGGTGGCCGCGTCGGGGGCGCCCGTTTCGGTTGCTTCCACGATTCCAGGATCGCCCGCAAAATAAGTTGGTACCGGGATGAGGCACGCGTGCGGCTGGCCCGCCCACTCACGCGCGCCTCATCCCACACGGATAGCAGGTCTGCGGCAGGGCGGCGTGATCCTTGCTGGTGGGCAAGAGTGAGACCGACGGAAGGGAGACGCGCATGCCTGCTAGCATTGCTCGCCCTTCGCACCGCTTGTTCTTTGACTATACTGTCAGCTACTGGATCTGGGCTGGGCACGCCTGAATGGCCCATCAGCCACGTACCATGGCCGGTTCTAATCACCAAACGATTGTTCAAGACGCCTGCACCATCGCGGTCGTCGGGCTATGCACCAACTCGTCTAAACCAATCACGAGGTGGCGCGCTATCTCCAGGAGCACGACTATCGCATCATCCCGGTCAACCCGAACGAAACGGAGGTGGCAAAGGATGCGGTCCGCGCGGGTGCGAAAGTGCTCTGGCTGCAACTATAGATGTTCAGGTGCGCCTACTAACGATGAAAGGTGTTGCTCATAAGAGCCTTGTTTGAACAGTGACAAGAGGGTTGAACGGCATGCGGCGGGGAGCGGCACTCCCCGCGGTGTGAAGCCCGTTGACAAAGAGCTGAATCTCCGAGCCAGTCCAGGGGAAACGGCGCGAACCCCGTGCCCTATGCTGACGAAAGAAACCTGTGTGTGAAGCGTCGTGACTATAGAATGGCGAAACTGGCTGAGACGCCATGCCCAAAACGGGAAGGTGGTAGCCTCCACGGCTCTGAATACGTGTGAGGACTGTTTCATAACTCCACCCGGCGTATAGCAGGCAGCGACGGGGCGCTATCACATCTAGCAACGGACGTAGGGAACTCTGCAACCGCAGGACCCGCAAGGGGTGCGAGAATGCCAGCACGCGGGACAGAGGGCCGAGGCGGCGTCGTAGCCAAACGCCGCGCTGTCATGGCGCGGACAGGGTGAAGGTCCGCCAGGGTAAGTCCGTGAAAAGCGGAGCAAACAGACGAAGGGAGGAAAGCAGATGACGGTAGGCTTGTCCTGCTGGTGCGCCTTCCCGTGGGTGACCATGAGTCTGCTCTCCGTGAGGACCTGGACCCAACTGGAAAGCGCAGTGCGGTGAAAGTCGCATGCTGCGTTTGGAGCGGGGAAAGATCGCAAGATCCTACCTATCGCTAGATAATGTTTCAGACAAACGGCTCGTTTTATGAGCGTTAACACCACCCTTGGTCTCTGATTCTTTATCTGAAACGCTATAGCCACAGGCGAGAGAGGACACGAGTGGGCGCGGGGAGTAAGCTGTTTATCACGGTGTTCGGCCTGGGCGTGTCCTATAACGCCGCGCCTGGTACCGCCGCGCCCACTACCGTCAATACGGAGATGCTGCGGCGCGGGCTAGCCCGTGGCTTCCGGCCGGCGCTGCTCGTCCAGTTAGGTGCGCTGATCGGCGATGCGACCTGGGCCGCCCTTGTTGCTCCATAACCGACCTGTTACGCTGCTGCTCGGGCTAGGCTCCTCCTACAGGCGAACATAGTGCGAATGAGTCACGCTTAGAAAGGGTATCGATACGATATGAACCAACCAGATCCGCGTGTTGATCGCGCCGGGCGCGCCACGATCCAGCGCGACCAGCCCGAGGTGCCGTCGGCGGCGCCGACGCCCCGGGAGCAGGAGGTGGCCGACCGCGCGCTGGCGCGCTATCCGGAGTTCCGCCGCGACCAGCTCCTGCCGCTGCTCCACGAAGTCCATGCCCAGACCGGCTGGTTCTCCGATGAACTGACGCGCTACCTCAGCCAGCGCACCGGCGTGCCGTTCGCCGATCTCTACGGTGTGCTCAGCTTCTACGCTCTCTTCAAGACGGCCCCCGCCGGCCGCACCGTCCTGCGCGTCTGCAACGGCGTGCCCTGCTACCTGCACGGCGCCTACGAGCTTGGTCTGCGCCTGCAAGACCTGCTCGGCGTCGGGCTGGGCGAGCAGGCGGCCAATGGGCGCCTCAGTTGGGAATGGTTCGCTTGCCTGGGCCAGTGCGACCACGCGCCGGCCATGCTCGCCGGCGAGGAGGAGGTGCGCCGCGTGACGCCCGAGATACTGGAGCGCATCGTGACCGAGAGCGTCGGCGCTCCCGCATACGTGGTGACGGAGGATGACTATGCTTCTGCAGACCTCTAATCTCCTGTTGGCGCGCTGCGGCGTGGTCGACCCGACCAGCGTCGACGACTACGAGCGGCACGACGGCTTCACGGCCCTGCGTCGCGCCGTCGAGATGGGCCCCGACTGGGTCATCGAGCAGATCAAGCTCTCGGGGCTGGTCGGGCGTGGCGGCGCTGCCTTCCCGACCGGGCGCAAGTGGGAGGCCGTGCGCGCCGCCCCCGGCACGTCCAAGTACGTCGTCCTCAACGCCGACGAGAGCGAGCCGGGCACCTTCAGCAACCGCAAGTTGTTGGAAGAGGACCCCTTTTCCACCGTCGAGGCTATGACCATCGCCGGGCTGACTGTGGGCAGCCCCAAAGGCTACGCCTACATCCGCGGCGAGTACACCACGGCCGCGCGGCGCCTGGCCGCGGCCATCGAGGCAGCACGCGTGCGCGGCTATCTGGGCGCCGGCGTGCTGGGCGCCGAACAGCCCTTCGACATCGAGATTCGGCGCGGTGGCGGCGCCTACATCTGTGGCGAAGAGACGGCGTTGTTCAACTCGCTGGAAGGCATGCGCGGCGAGCCGCGTTCCAAGCCGCCCTTCCCCGTCAACGCCGGCCTCTTCCGCAAGCCCACGCTGATCAACAACGTGGAGACACTGGTCAATGTGCAGCCGATTCTGCTGATGGGCGGAGAGGCCTACGCCCGGATCGGCGCGCCGACGTTGACCGGTACCAAGCTGATGTGCATCAGCGGCCATGTGACGCGCCCCGATACCTACGAGGTAGCGGGAGGCGCCACCCTCCAGGACCTGCTCGACCTGGCGGGGGGCGTGCCCAATGGCCGCTCCTTGCAGGCTATCCTGATGGGCGGCGCGGCTGGCGCCTTCGTGCCGCTGGAGCATCTGGACAAGCCGCTGACGCCTGGCGTGCTGGTTCCGCTAGGTCTGACCGTTGGCTCCGGCTCGGTGATCGTCTTCGACGACACGGTCGACATGTGGGAGGTCACGCGCCTGGTGGCCGAGTTCTTCGCCGAGGAGTCGTGCGGCCAGTGCGTGCCGTGCCGCATCGGCACCAAACGACAGGTGGAGATCCTGCACCGCTTCACCTTGGGCCACGGCCGCATGGACGACGTAGAATTATTGCAGGAACTGGGCGCGGCCATGACCGACGCCTCGATTTGCGGCCTGGGCCAGACCGCCGCCGGGGCAGTGTTGAGCGCCCTCAAAGTATTCCCGCTGCCGGGAGGAGACCATCATGCTTGAGACTGTATCGCTGACCGTCGACGGCCGGGAGGTGGAGGTGCCCGCAGGCACGACCCTGCTGGGCGCCATCACCAAGCTGGGTATCGAAACACCGACCCTGTGCTACGACAAGGACCTCACGCCCGTCAACGCCTGCCGCGTCTGCGTGGTCGAGGTGAAGGGCACGCGCGTGCTGGCCCCCTCCTGCTCGCGCCAGGCCGAGAACGGCATGGAGGTCTTCACCGACACGCCGCGCGTGCGGCACTCCCGGTGCCTGGTGCTGGAACTGCTGCAATCCTCCGTCGAGACCAGCCGCGCGCCGGCGTTGCTGCAGTTCGCCGCGCGCTACGGTACGCAACCGGACCGGCTGGCCGGCGGCGCCACCATGGAGCAGCCCGTGCGCGACAACGATAATTTGCTCTACGTGCGCGACTACTCGCGCTGTATCCTATGCTACAAGTGCGTGGAGGCATGCGGCAACGATGTGCAGAAGACCTTCGCCATCGCCGTGGCCGGCCGCGGCTTTGACGCCCACATCGACACCGGCTACGACGTGCCGCTGGGCGACTCGCCCTGCGTCTACTGCGGCAACTGCGTGGCCGTCTGCCCCACCGGCGCGCTGATGGGCCGCACCGAGTTCAAGATGCGCCAGGACGACACCTGGACCGAGGCCGCGCAGACGCAGACCGACACGATCTGCCCCTACTGCGGCGTGGGCTGCCAGTTGCGGCTGCATGTGCAGGAGAACCGCATCGTCAAGGTTTCCTCCTCGCGCGAGCACCCCATCACGCGCGGCTTCCTGTGCGTCAAGGGCCGCTTCGGCTACGAATTCATCCACGGCGGCAGCGCGCGCAAGCGCCGCCAGGAGGACCCCGCGGGTCTATAGCCTGCTGGTGTCATTGGGTTGTGGTGAGGCTGACAATAAGCGCCGAGCCGGGGGCGCGGTTCGGCGGCCGTCGATAGGGACGGCTATGCCGCGGCGCGGATCCGAGTGAGGTTGTCCCAAGCGCGAACCAGACGCGAGGCTTGCGGGATCCGTGGGCCGCCGGTTGGCTCGCCCAATCCGTAGAGGCCGTCCCGCTGGTTGCGCATGAAGCCATGGCCTTCGCACACGGCGCGGGCGTATTTGAGGTGTTGGAAGCTGCGCATGCTCCCTCTATGCGCGAGTGCGTACTTGACGTTGATAGCAATCCTGATGAATGCGATTTGTCCCAGGGTCGGCCCCATGGCCCTGCGCTGTCGCCAGCGTCAAGAACGCACTCGCGCACAGAAACGCACTCGCGCACAGAGGGGCAGGATGGAATGCATCCTGCCGTACGGCCGATAGGGCCGCCGTGCCTGTTGACTCGTGCAACCATCTACTATTACAACGAGAGATGGTCCGCAGCTCGGCGTAGCACCCACAATTCGTGATGGCGCCAGGTATGCTTTTGGATCGGGTAGCCATAGCGGATGTTATGTATGGCATGAAGCTTTTGCCGAAGTCGCGTTGTAATACTATGATCATGAAGCGGAAGGTGATAGAGATGGAGCCAAATGATGACCTCCGGTGGAATAGCGAACCGGATTCCTGTGATGACTGCGGGCGACCTCTCGCCCCACAGAGCGGGTATCGGTTGTATACGGACAAGGGCAAGAAAATTCTCTGCCCGGACTGTTATCAGCACCGTCTAACGATGGACACCGGCGGCAGCACCCACGATCTGATCGCGGAGGTGGATGGCGGGTCCGGCTAAGAGGTGGGTAGCCCGGTCCCCGTCGCGCCCCACCGGGGCCGAGCCACCGGCCCGCCCAGTGCCTTCTTAAACCTAAGTTTCGCCCAAAGCAACGGCAACATGCGCGGGGGTGAGCGGAACGCGTAAGGCGTGCATAAGTCCGCCGCTAACGGGGCGGCGCCATTCAAGACGAGGCTCTGTATCTGCCGCGTAGTAAGGTCGACGAGGATGAAGCCGCTCCTATTGGAAGACATCGCGGACCAGGCGCCGCAGCCCAGGGGGGCCAGAGCGGGGGCATGCGGGCCAGTCAGGCGCGCCCAGACCAGGACGTTGTGCGCCAGGTTTATGCTGGCCTTTTGGTACATCCGTTCAAATATAACGGCATTCAACAAGGCTTGTGTTGACATCCAACGCAGTGGCAAGGCTACACTGGAGCAGCGCCATTGCGTCGCTGCGACCTCCTCCCCGATCAATAGCTCTTCGGGAGGAGCCCTGATGTTGACTCGCCTTTTCTCCCGCATCGCCTGTGTTGGTCGGCTGTGGTGGCTCCCGTCACCATCCCTGTCGGAAGTACGTGCAGATGACAACGAAAGCCGCCACACGGGTGCACCTTAAAATAGTGGACGCGGCCTGCGACCGACGTCGCATGGCAAACCATGGCGACTAAAGCCGCTTGAGGCGTCACACCTAGCAGTTTGTCGGAGAGAACATGTTTTGCCGAGAGATAGCGTACTTGGGGACCATTTTGAAGCCAAGAAACAGGCTTCAGACGCGCTATTGCCCTCTCACAATGCGAAAAACAAGAGCAATGTGCTTCTCTCCGACAGACTGCTAGAGACACTTCAGTGTCCGTCGTCTGCCATGCGACGTCAGTCGCGGGCGTCGTACGCGCGATCCCACTGTATAGCCGAGGCGAACAGGCCTATTCACATGACAAAGATGGGATAGGTAGTCTGCGCGCGGAGCCTTCGTTACCGCAGGAGCAGTATCCCCAGCCCCGTGGTCATGCGGGCAGGGCACGTCGAACAAACCGCAGCTGCTACGCGCCGTCGTCAAGCACGAAGGTCACCGTCATGTTGACCTGGTACCCCGTGATCTTGCCGTCGGCGATCTTGATGCTCTGCTCCTTGATCCACGCGCCCTCGACGCCACGCAGGGTCTTGGTGGCGCGAGCGATCCCTTGCTGCACGGCATCCTCGAAGCTTGTCTCCGAGATCGCACTGATTTCAGTGATACGGGCAACGGACATGGTATCCTCCTCGATAAACCGACACGCTCCACTTCTGAGCGTCCGCGTAAGGTGAGTCAGCAAGAACTATACCCATACGCGGGGCGTGCGGCCATCTGACCACACCGATCGCAGGATATAGCGCAAACGGTTGCGTTGGGATATGCTGAGATGACGCGTTCTGACCGAGAGACCATCGGATGAGCCGGTCGTAGCGGCCCACTTCGACCGTCCGCAGGTCCCCAAACCGCTCAGGCGGCTCTGTTGTGGCGGTTCAGCAACGCGCGCTCCAAAGGCAGACCCCTACGGAACCTTTACGAGCGTAAACGCGGAGCAGTTTGACAGGTTGAGGCCCCTTTGGACTATCCGGGATGGGAAGCTGCCGTCTGCGGCGGCCTGGCGGCCCGGCAAAGGGACACACGCATGAATAGCCATGCTACACTGAGGAGATTGGGGAGATAACGGGGACATTATGGATCGGGACCGCACACTACCTATGGTTGGGCAACAGGCCGCGACGCTCGCGCACACACTGGCGCGCTCGGAGCATCCGCGCGGCGGGTTGTTGGTGGATTCCTACGGACGGCGCATCCGCAACCTGCGCGTCTCCGTGACCGACCGCTGCAACTTCCGCTGCGTCTATTGTATGCTGGCCGAGGGTCTGGCCTGGCTGCCCAGGGGCGACATCCTCTCCTACGAGGAGATCGAGCGCCTCGTGCGCATCGCGTTGCGCATCGGTGTCGAGGAGATCCGCTTGACCGGCGGTGAGCCCCTCGTGCGCAAGGATCTGCCGGAGTTGGTCCGTCGCCTGGCGCCGCTGCCGGGGTTGAAGAGCCTCAGCCTCACCACCAACGGCTACCTGCTCAAGGAGCAGGCGCGGGGACTTGCCGAGGCCGGACTGCGCCGCATCAACGTGTCGCTCGACACGCTG
>JAABUR0100010279.1_pt1 | contig 10307 bp, 10 predicted proteins | sample 5560091 | NCBI WGS metagenome assembly JAABUR01 (sample SAMN10711879, study PRJNA513375) | rock metagenome | isolation source: Antarctica rocks | place: Antarctica: Victoria Land, University Valley sud
GGGAGCCGCGATGAGTACGTCATTCCGCCAATGTCCGTCAACCGATCGCTGACTGATCTGCTCCCGTTTGGCGATCCGCTATCGGGACGGCCGGCGAACGTCAAAATACGACCGGACATGCCGATGACAGTGCACAAGAGCGACGCGGGCAGGTTGCACCTGGCCATCGTTGCGCTGCTGCAAAACGCTCTCCTCACGCGGGCCGGTCGGAACTGCTGAGGGCCTTAAGCGCCTCGACACGGCAGGTCGGCAGCGAAACAGCACGGAAGGGCCATTGCTCTCCTGTCCGGGCTGGGCTTCTATGGAAGTCACTAACTAGAGGAGGGCCACCATGGCCAAGTATCTGATCAAGGCGTCGTACTCGGCGGACGGACGGAAGGGCGTCATGCAGGCGGGCGGCACCAGCCGGGTGAAGGCGGTCGAGCGTGCCGTCGAGGGCGTTGGGGGGTCGCTGGAGTCGTTCTACTTCGCGTTCGGCGGTGACGACGTCTATGTCACCGTCGACGTACCCGACAACAGCGCAGCGATGGCGATGGCGGCGGCGGTGGGGAGCTCCGGAGCTATCGAGAGCTACGAGACGGTGGTTCTGCTCGCGCCCTCCGAGGTCGACAAGGCCATGGACGTGGACGTTGACTACGCTCCACCCGGCTCATAGGGGTCGGGCGATCTGGGCAATGTGGGCGGCGCGTCGGGTGCGGGAACACACAGCTCGAGGAACGGTCATCAGACGTCCTCATCTGCCGCAGTCCGCGTGGTGTTGTCGGCCGGTCCGCCGATGAGCGAATGACGCCTACGCCGGTACGCCGCGGCGCATGATGTGGTGCACGCCGAAACCCGACGCCGCCGGACGGGGACGTGGGCTGGCGGAGGTCATGAAGTGGGAGGTGCACCGGCGAACCTGCCCACCGCCATCGAGTACCGGCGCCACATCGGGGCGAAGGTGCGAGCGGCACGACCGGGGGGCCAGGTAAGGGCCGGAGCCGAGGTGCACGGCCGGCAGCACAGTTGAGACGGCGGGGTGCATCGGATGGCGTACGCGGCGCATCCTGGCCCGATCAGCCGAAAGCCACCGGTTGCCGCTGGAACAGCCACGTGAGGTCTGCCGAGTCGTCTTCCCCCCAGTAGTCGATGACGGCGTAGCGCGTCTTGTCGCCGGGCACCTGGAACGACTCGCGCAGCGTCGCCCCGGAGTCGGACTCCGCAGTGACCTCGTGGCCGCCCGGGGACAGGCTCAGGGGGAAGCTGATCCAGTTGTGCTGGCCCTCGACGTGGAAGTCGCCGTCGACCACGGTGACCCCGTCCACTGCGATTGTCAGACGGACCTTCTCGTCGTCAAAGGACTGGTTGCTGGCGTGGAGCACCAGGTCCGCCTGGTCCTCGGCGACGAGCCTTACGGCCGCGTCGGCGGCGGTGACTTCCGGGTGCGGAGTCGGGTCGACGCCTTGGGCCTCGCCGCAACCGACGAGAGCCCAGGAGGCGAGGGCGAGGGCGAGGGCGAGGGCAGGGGCGGAGCGCACGGACACAAGTATGGGACGTGACGAGCATCGAGGCGGTTCCCAGCCCGGCCCACGACCTCGCCGCACGCGAGTGAAGTTGCTGATGCACGCGTTTCGCGGATCAGGTCGGCGGGTCCGTTGTGCCGGGCGTAATCCTCGATCATGTGCTGGTAGACCAGCGCAGCGAGGTCGGACGCATTTGTCGGGGCTGATCGTCGGCGACCCAGTGGGGTAGGTCGATCACCTCGTCGAGCGCGCGCTCTGCGACCGCACGCCGGGACCGCTCGATCGCGGCCCGATAGGACGCGAGGTCGCGGTCGACGTGCTCGGGGTGGGGCGTGAAGCCATCCTAGCTGGGTAAGGATCTGTCTCCGGCTCATCATCGAACCGGTGAAACCCGTTCTCCACACCGATCAGGTGGCGAACCAGCCCTAGCAAGGTGAGTTCGGACGGCGGGCAGGACGCGGTGGCCAGTTGTGCGGCGCTCAGCCCTTTGCATTTCAGCAGCAGCGTTGCGCGGTGAAACTCGAGCCACGACTCGAGTGACTCGCGTTCGCTCTCTGGAGACCTGTCAGCGTTGAACCTGACCGGCGATCGCCACCACGAGATCGGTGGTTGCGGTCAGGTCGAAGGTGGTGTCGCCGCTTGCAAGGTCGACCCGGCTCGCGAACTGGTCGAGCAGTTCTTGATCTTCGGCCGTGACTTTCGACGATCAAGGCCGACGTGCCCGTTAGAGATCCCCCGCCAAAGGGTGGACCGCACGATTTCCGCGTTGTCATCTCGCACGAGATTGAGCGACACGGAGGCGGCCCACCATAAGCATGTTTGATCAAGGCTGGTCCGCCTTGCGCTGTTTCCCGACTCCCCCAGGAGCTGCGCTTTCATTCGTGCTGCTCAGAACTCCGTGGGAGTAGACCAGGGCGTGATGCAGGTGGCTCAGCGTCTCGAAATCAGCGATAGATCGGTCGAGGGATGTCCCTGCGGGCACTTGGACGTCAAGCCGCTGTAGCAGCTGATTCCGGACCTTGCCTGGCTCGGTAAACGTTCCCTGATCGGGACGGTTCGAGCAGGCGACCTGAGGCCCCGCTGCGCGGGCGAGCCCGGCTGGCCCAGGACTTCACGATTTGTCCGGCTGGCGGTACACCGACGCGCGCCACTATGCTTTGACCGCGCGAAGTGCGAATTCGGAGGTGCGAATGCCCGAGCCCTTCACCACGGTGCCCCGGACCGTGTCGAGATTGGCGATGCCGGCTGATCGGTACGGCGAGTTCGATTCCGACTCGCTGCTTCTGCGGGCCCTTCGGGACGCCGACCCCGAGGAGTTGGCTCGACGCCTGGACGTCTCCGTCGACGTGGTCCGGCTGGCTGTGGACATTGATCACGAGGAGTGGCCGGCGGCGTCCGCCTCGCTGCTTCGGGAGCGCCCCGAGTTGCTGCCTGAGTTGCGCCGCGTGTACGCCAACGCTCTCCGCGTCACCGAGGCGACCCTGAACATCACCGATGTACGACCTGCCGAGCCGGTTCTGAGCGACAAGCCGTTTGCGGTCCTCGTGGACTACACCAACCCCGCCGACGCACCGGTCGAGCTTGCCTCGATCTCTGTGGCATGGGCTGGCGAGCCGTACGTCGTGCAGCAGGCGGTCGGCGAGCACGCCGGTGAGGCGAGGGTGGAGCTCGGCTTTGACGAGGAGCACACCCTACCTGTAGGCCCCGCCGAGCTCCTCGTCACGCTGTTTCGCGCCGACGGCGCCCAGGCGACGTTCCGGCGCGGCTTCTACGTGCTGCCGTCGAACCCGCTGGCGCTGACCTTGGGTCCGGCTGGCGCCCGCGTCACCGGGAGCTGGAGCGCCCGCGGGGACTACCTCCCCGCCTCTGACACCTTCTCCACCGAGGTCGAGATCTCCATCGCCAACGGCGACGCCACCGCGGTATCGATGAACCGCAGGGTCGGCTGGCAGTTCTGGGATGGCGGTGTGGGGTCGGGCACCCTCGTGGAGTCAGGGGCATTCGACTGGTCCGGCGCGATCACCGTCCCCGCCCACGGCGTGTGGCGTGGAACCGCCTGGTTCAGCTCTCCTCGCGGCAGCAGCATCTTCGGTCGCTACGAGCGCAAAGAGGACATGGCCATCCAGGTGACCATGAGCGCCGCGGACGGCCGCGTCGTCCAAGGCCAGATCACCACCCGCGTGATGCTCTCCTTCGGCGTCAACATCATCAAGGTCGGCGGGTTCGGCTCCCAGGAGCACGTCGACCTCTACGACGCAGTCGACCAGATGAGGCAGCTCTTCGAGCGACGCGACCTGACCCTGCGCGGCGTGGACCGACGGATCATCTCAACGGCGGACGCCGGGGCGTACACCACTATCAACAGCGAGGACGAGTTCCGGGACCTCCTCGAGGACTGGTCGGTGCCCAATAACTTCGTCGACGTATACGTCGCGCAGAGCTTCTCCTGGTCTGGCTTCAACGGGTACGCCGGCGGCGTCCCCGGACCCGCCAGCAAGGGTGGGCGCACCGACGGTGTGGCCGTCGACAGGTCCGGGTTCATCGACGGCTCCGGCACCATGCGGCTTCAGGTGACCACGCTGGCCCAGCTCATCGGCCACGAGGTGGGGCACTACCTCGGTTTGGAGCACCTGGAGGACACCAACAACCTGATGCGCAGCAACACCGGCAACCGGGGGCCGGACCTCAACTACGACCAGTACCGGCGCATATTCCCCCACGGATACGTCTTCTACGAGTGAGGTGTTCCCGCCATGGCCGACCCCAAGTTCCTTCCTCCCGAGCCGGCACGACCCGAGGTGCCGGGAGGGCCGACCCGGCCATCGCTCGTCGTCGACGTCGCCGCGTTCCCCGCAGTGGCGCGACGGCTGGACCTGAACGCGCGGCTGCTGGAACAGACCTGTCCCTTCGGCAGCCCGGAAGGTCAGCTGCCGTTCACCGGCGACGACCTAGACCTGCTGCTGCTCACCACGCAGGAGCGGATCGGCGGCGAAGCGGCCCTCCTGCGTCACCAGGCAGTGGTCGCGCTGGGCTCGCTCGGCACCGACGAAGCCGTCCGACGGCTCATGGAATTGGCGGTCACTCCCCTAGAACCCGACAACATCCGGATCTCCGCGCTGGCAGCGCTGGCGGGGGACCGAGCAGGCGACCTCCTCGACGGGCTCACCGGGGACCCCTCACCCGCGGTGGCGGCCTTCGCGCGGGAGCTGCGCGAGGGCCCGACCGAACGACCGCCGGTTCCCGGCCACGTTCCGGCGGACCCGGACCCCAGACGACACGACCGTGACTGCGACCGGCCGTGCCGGTGCTGCTGACGGCGACGGCTGAGCAACGCGCCCGCCTCCAACCGGGTTCCCCTTCGACGTCGACCAGCAAGCCGCGCACCTGTTCAAGCACCCCGGGTTGAGCCTGGCTCTGTGGCCGACGTCTGCCCGGCGACCCGATCTTCTACCCCGCCGGGCCGCCAGCCCACGGCCTGATGATCACCGAAACCGGCGGTCGAGTCTTGACTCTGCCGCTCCCGCCACCAGGGTCGAGCGACCTGCGAGCGTCCCGGCCGAATCGGCCGCTACGTCACCAGCGAGCACCTCGCCCGCCGCTACCGGGAGGACCGATTACTGACACCACACCCACCTCACACCGAGCAGGAGCACGCCTTGTACGCCGACTCCATCAAAACAGGAGCCGCAAGGCCCGGGTGTGCGACGTCGACCCAAGCTCAACGCCCCGGTCCCTGTGCGGTTGCCGGAAGACGTGTTGCGACGGTTGCGTGACCGCGCCGCTGACGATGACCGCGCCGCTGACGATGACCGCTCCGTCTTCCAGTGGGTGCGCCGAGCTGTCGAGCAAGAGCTCGCCCGCGCGCCAACGGCTGACCGTAACGCATCCGCTTGCGGCTCATTGTCGCCCGCGGTAACTACCCGCCGTGAACGCCTTGATACCGCTTCACGACGTCAGCGGCGACTCGCCCTCGGTCGGAGACCTCGATGCCCTCGTTCTTCGCCCATGCTCGGACCGCCTTGGCACCGGAACGCAACTCGGCGTCTTGGTGACCGGGCGGCCTGTCGCGAGCCGCTTCCCGCCTTCACGGGAGACTTCGAGGTACGGCGCGAGCAATTTGTCGAGCGTCCTGGCGTTCTTCGCTGACAGGCTGACCTGGTAGTCAACCCCGCGGTAGGAGAAGTCCAACGTCTCGGTCACGTCATCGAGGTCATCGACCAATCGCTCAACCAACACCTGCGTCAAGACCACCCGCCCCTCCGTCGGCTCTTCCCCAGGCCACACTCGCGGCGCGCTACGACGGCACCTGGTGCCCCCGCTGGGTGCCCCCGCTGGGTGCCCCCCTCTTATCGCCGCCGCGCCGCGGTTTCCCATGCGCGAAGCCGGGTAACCAGCAAACAAAAGCATCTGGAGGTGAGCGCCTCCCGGTGAACGTGGAACTGAAGGAGCGTCCCGTGGCAGAGCAGCCGTCCACCGCCCAGGTCAGCCAACCGGTGACCGATGATTCCATCCGCGTGCGTCACCTGTCGCACTACCAGTTCTCGTGGGTCGCTCAGGAACCCGGTCAGGCGGGGGTATTCACCCTGCAGTTGGTGCTAGATCAGGGTGCCTGGGAAGAGGTCTTGACGGTCGACGCCGAGGACGCCGAGGTGCTACAGGGGCTGTTACGCCACCAGAAGGACGTGGCGTACGACGTCAGCCGCCGCGTATTGATGTTCGGCACGACCGCCGTCGGGCACAGCTGAAAGCCCGACCGGTAGCGCGGCGGCACCAGCGCGACGACGGGCGATGTACCCGGTCCCTTCAGCGGCCACGGCGCGCTCGCGTCATGAGCGGCGCAGTCCCGCCGCGCGTCATAGTCGTACACGGCCACCAGGCTGATCCTGGTGGTATACCACGAGGGCGACAGCCTCGTGGTGACCACATTGACGGGCTCGCCCGCTGGCCACCCGGCGCCCGTGCGACCGCCGGCGAGCTCACCGCACGGCAAGCACACTTCAACGTCGGGTGAGGGTGTACGACAGTTGCGGTGGGGCGGGTCGCGTCCGCAACTCGTCTCGGCGTGGCCAAGCCTTCGAGCCGCACCCGCGACCACCCAGAGCCTCTGACGACCCAAAGCAGCAACGTTTAGGCCGTCCACTGAGATGCAGCCGAGTCGCGGGATCGCCGGATGGGGATCCTCTGCGGGACAAGGCGCGTTGAGCCCGGCGACAGAAGCCAGGCGGTCGATGTCGTTCCGGTAGCGGTTCCCCTATCGAGCAGGCACTTTCACTCGTCACACGCCCAACTCGATCCTGCAGAGCCAGGGCTAGCGGCGGCGGGTGGCGCGCAACGACTCGGCGGTGGCGAGGAGGGAAGCGCCGAGGAACACGCTGTCTTTGACCAAGAATTGGCCCACCATGGATAGTTTCGGGGAGCCGTTCCGCTCCTGCCAGACACCTGGTGTCGTGAACAGGAAACTGAGGGTCGTGGCGAACATTCCCACTGCCCCGAGCCCGCCGAGCACAGAGGCTCGGGGGGCGAGTGGCTTGGCAGCTATCAACGACGCCAACGCGATCTCGGTCATCCCCACGATCCTTGCCGTCTGCTTCTCGCCGAGCGTCTTGGGGAGGGGAGCAAACAGCGGGCTCGAGGAGACGAGGGGGCGGATGTTCTCCACCTCGTAGTCCTCGAACTTCAGTGTGCCGATCCACAGCAGGTTCATCACCAGTGCGAGCGCAGAGTCGAGGCTCCGACCGACTGAAGCGTTTGGGCGGAGTTGTGTTGTGTTTTCACGGTTGTTCGTGTCCTTGCCTCGGCGTGCTTCTATATCTATATATGCAGGTACAGATTTGGGGCGTCGGTGGTGGTCCGTGATGCCGCGAGAGGGGCGGCGCCGCTATGCCGCCGGCGCGCTACCGGGCGTGCCCGCCTGCGCGGCGCCCCAAGGCGGACACCAAGGCGAGGAACCGGCAGGGCGGCGACCAACTCGTCGGTAGGCATGCTCCTCCTGAAGGGGATCGACGATCCGTTGGCTGGCGAGTGGCACCGCGGCATCAGGAGCGAGCTTCGTCCGATCGTTGGCCCGCGACGTGGTCGGTCGGCCCGGCTAGGCATCACGGCTATTCGACGCGCACCGGGACCCGCTGCACCCCATTGCATGCGTAGCCGCCCAGGTTCCACTCGGACTGCAGCGGCTGCTCGTTGCCGTCAGTGTCGGTGGCCCGACACGCGATCATGTGGTCGCCGGGTGCGGCGTCCCATGCGTAGCTCCAGCCGACCCAGGCGTACGGGTCCTGCTGGCAGTCGAGACGGGCCTTGGACCACGTCGCGCCGTCGTCGACGCTGACCTTGACGCCTCGGATCTCGCCGTGCCCCGACCACGCCCGACCGACCAGCGTGACCGGCCCCGGGCCGAGGGTCCGTGCGCGGGTGAAGAAGTCCGGAATCCCTGGGGGGGCCAACAACGAACGCGGCAGCATCCGGGTCATCGGTGAGCCCCGTTCCTCGGCGCTCGTGCGCCACCGGTAGGCGGAGGACTGTTGGTAGCCGGTGAACGGCTCGTCGACGACTGTGATGCGCGAGAGCCACTTGACGTTGCCCATCCCATACCAGCCCGGGACGACCAGCCGCAACGGGAAGCCGTGTTGCGGCGGCAGGAGTTGGCCGTTGAGCTCGTAGGCAACCATCACCTCCTCACGCCGGGCCTGCTCGACGGTCAGGCTGCGTTCGTAGTGCTGGCGGATCCCCTTCTCGATTCCGGCGTCAAGTCCGGTGAAGACAACCTCGACCGCATCATCGCTTAGACCTACCTCCTCCAGCAGCGGACCCAGGGCGGTGCCGGTCCACTCACCGGTGCCCACCGCCTCGACGTTCCAGGGCTGGCTGAGCGGCCGTGGGCTCAGACCTGCGCGACCATTGCCCGCGCACTCCGTGGTGACCCGCTGAGTTAGCCGGGGTCGAGCACGCAACTCCTCGAGCGTGAGCCGCACGTCGAGGTCGACTCGGCCGGTGATCTCCAGCGCCCAGTCGTCCGCTTCTACCCGTGGCACGTCGTAGTGGCTGAGCAAGTAGTGCATGCCCACGGGTGTCACCGGATAGCTCAGCGCCTCCAGCAAGAAGCCGTGGTTGCGCACGGCGAGGCCGAGCTCGTCGCCGGTGAACTCGCCCATGGCGACCGTACCCTCGGGTGCAGTCTCCGCCGATGTCATCGCCTTGCCCTTTCGTTCCGCGGGAAACCGGCCGCCGCCGGGCAGCCGTCGCAACCTCACCCCTCTCCGCGGGCCGGGTAGTCGTTCTCGACGAAGAAGCCCACCGCTGCGATGACGTCCTCGATGCGGGGGCGCGCCGCGGGCATCGAGTTGACCGCGGCCATGTAGATGGTGCCGTCCGGGCGGATCAGGAACAGGCCGGGCTCGCCGAACAAGTCCGGCTCGGGGGACTTGACCCCGTGGCTGACGAACAGACCCCACTCCCGCATCGACTCGACGCTCTGCCCGTAGCCGACCGCCAGGTCGCCCAGCTTCCATTCCTCCACGCTACGTTCCGCGGCGTCCTTGTCGTCGCCGCTGACCGCGACCACCGGACTGGCCCCGGCATCGGCCAGCTCACCCGCGGCGCGGTCCAGCTGGGCCAGGTAACCGCGGCAGACCGGGCAGTGCAGCCCCCGGTAGAACACCACGAGCGTGAACGTCTCCGGCTGCTGCTCCGCGAGCCGGAACTGACCACCGCCAACCAGCGGCACGTCCAGGTCTGGGGCCGCTGTGGTGGGAGTGGGAATTGGCATGATGTCTCCTCTACTCAGGTGCTTCTGCGAGATGTCGAGGTTCAACGCCACCCGGTGCGGTGCGTATTCCATCCGGCGACATGCTTGCTTGTCCTGGGTCACCGGTCTGACATCGCCTCCATCCGCTCCACCACGAGCTTGAAGGCGGGCTGCGGCCGCCTCCACCATCCGTTCGACTGGGGGGCCGCCGCCTGTCCGTCAAGGCCCGATCGTGGGGTGTGTGGATTCCTCGGACAAGCAAGGTGAGCAGACGTCTACGTCGACGATGCGGACGAGACGTACCGGCGAGCACCTGACGCGGTCGCGAAGTCGCTCGAGGCTCCGCTGAACCAGCCGTGCGGAGACCGGCGAGCCATCGGCGTACGGCACGCGACGAGCAAGTCAGTCCAGTGAGGTGAGCTGCTGGGCGTAGGCGGTGAGGGCACGACGGTAATAGTCGATGTCGGGCTCAGCCTCGGCGATCAGCGCAGTAGCGACCGCCTCGCTCACGGCCTGCGCCGGCCGGCCGGCCGCAAGGAGGGCCAACGCCAGGAAGAGCCGGTTGGCCGGCTGCTTCGGCCAGCGCGCGAGAGTTTCCCGATGCACAGCTACCGCCTGCTCCGACTCGCCCACCAGCCGCAGCGAGCTACCCAGCTGCACGCTGGCCCGATACCGGATCTGATCAGGAAGCTCGCACTCCACCGCTCGCCGGTAGACCGGGATAGCTTCCGCCTCCCGGTCGGCGGCGTCCAGAGCCGAGGCGTAGTCGAACGCGGCAACACCGTCACCGGGACGTTCGGCTGCGTTGCGGGCGAGTTCGTCGCCCATCTGGCCGGCCACCGCACCATTCTGGCAGGGCGTCTCACACGTCGATCCCCGACCGCTGACGGGGCGGTTACCGAGACGGTCGGCGGAGCTCACGAGTCACCGCAGGACGTTCCTCAGGCGGCACCTGGTGCCGGACATCGGTTAGGGCGCTGCGAGTCCGGTCCGCAGCCTCGCAACAGTGCGGCTGAATGTGCTGGGCTCGTCGAGCGCGCAGGCGAGCACAATTGCGCCCT
>JAABUR0100010284.1_pt1 | contig 10304 bp, 9 predicted proteins | sample 5560091 | NCBI WGS metagenome assembly JAABUR01 (sample SAMN10711879, study PRJNA513375) | rock metagenome | isolation source: Antarctica rocks | place: Antarctica: Victoria Land, University Valley sud
GCGGACGCGGCGGGGCAGCCCGGCGGCAAGAAAGAGTACCGCAATGCTTTGCGTGATTATTACGCAGAAAACAATTTGCAACTTCCGCAGCGCATCGTCGCAGAGTTGCAAGCATCGCGTATCCTGCGCGCCGTTTACAGCGAGCGGCAGTTGCAGGAAGAGTTGGTTGATTTCTGGACGAACCATTTCAACGTTTTTGCTGGCAAGGGCGCGGACAAGTGGATGCTGACTTCGTATGACCGCGACACGATTCGCCCGCACGCGCTCGGCAAATTCCAAGACCTGCTCGTTGCCGACGCACAAAGTCCTGCGATGCTTTTTTATCTTGATAACTTTCAGAGCGTCAGCCCGAACGTCGCGCAGGGCGGTGGGCAATTCAAACGACGCGCGATGATGAACAATCAAGTCGGAGCAAACACGCAACCGGGCGGCCTTAATAACGACAGGCGTATGCGGCGTATGAACCGCTTCCCGAACGCAACCGCGCAGCCGCAAATGCCGTTACCTTCGAGTGGTAACAACATGCCGCCGCAACAGCCCGCTGCTCCGAAACAACCAAAGCGACCGAAGCGCGGCATCAACGAAAACTATGCGCGCGAATTAATGGAACTTCACACGCTCGGAGTTGATGGCGGCTACACGCAAAAGGACGTGCAGGAAGTCGCGCGTTGCTTCACAGGCTGGACGATTTTTAATCCGCGTGGCTACGGCGGCGATGATAGGTCTGGCAAGTTCTACTTTAATCCGCGCCTTCATGACGACGGCGAAAAGACTGTGCTCGGCCACAAGATTCCGGCGGGCGGGGGCATCAAAGATGGTTTGACGGTGCTTGATCTTCTCGCGCATCATCCTTCGACGGCGAAGTTCATTGCGACGAAACTCTGCCGCAATTTTGTGACCGACGATCCAAGCCCCGCGCTCGTCGCACGCGTTGCCAACGCCTTTACGAAGAGCGATGGCGACATACGCGAAACTTTACGCGCGATTATCACTTCGCCGGAATTCAATGCGCCAGAAAATTATCGCGCGAAAATCAAGACGCCGTTTGAAGTCGCTGTGAGCGCGATTCGCGTGCTCGGTGGCGAGACGGACGCGCGGCCTGCTTTGCATCAATGGCTCGCCAAGATGGGACAGCCGCTCTACGGTTATCAAACGCCGAACGGTTACCCGGACAATGCTGCGGCGTGGGTCAACACAGGTTCACTGCTTGAACGGCTGAACTTCGCGCTCGCGCTTTCGAGCAACAAGATTCCGGGCACGCGCATTGACCTTGCGAAATTCGTCGGAGACAAAACGTTGAACGGCGGCACGGTGGATAAATCACACGTCGTAGATCAATTCGTTAATCTGATTTTGCAGGGCGACGTTTCAGCAAATACGAAAAAGACTTTGATGAAGCAGATCAGCGAACAGGCCGCTGCGACCGCCGTGACGGGGCAAGGGGATGAAATGTCGAAAGTTGCGGCGACGGAACACAATGTGCGGGCGGCGTTGCGCGAGAAACAAACAACGGGCGTGACCGTCGGCAACCCGGAAGTCGCAAAGATTGTCGGCCTGATCTTAGGCTCGCCGGAATTTCAACGGCAATAGCGAACGGCATTAAACTCTTAATGTCACGCGTGCAATAAAAGTGACGAAAGCTTGCGTTCGTGCGTTCAACTAATTGAGCGTGGAAGTGATTGATTGTCAGCTACGCCGCCGGTTTGCAAAAATAGTAGAGGTAATAATCCATGAGCTTGAATCGAAGATTTTTTCTGAAATCCAGCGGCATCGCGCTCGCTAGTCTCGGCGTAGTGCAATGTGCGCCGTCGTTTCTGCAACGCACTGCGCTCGCGCAAAACGTGAATCGCATCACGGGCGGACGCCGACGCAAGACTTTGATCGCAATTTTTCAACGCGGCGCAGTTGACGGCTTGAACGTCGTTGTGCCTTACGGCGAAAAGAATTATTACGAACTGCGCCCGACCCTTGCGATTCCAAAACCGCAGGCGGGCAACGCCGATGCCGCGATTAACCTGGACGGCTTTTTCGGTTTGCATCCGGCGCTGGCAGGCTTCAAACCTTTGTGGGACGCGAAGCAGTTGGCGATTGTTCACGCTTCCGGTTCGCCCGACACGACGCGCTCGCATTTCGACGCGCAGGATTATATGGAATCCGGCACGCCCGGACTCAAGGCGACAACGGACGGCTGGCTCAATCGTTATTTGCAGACCAAGCCGGAAGCCAAAGCCTCGCCGTTTCGCGCCGTCGCCATGACGCAGAATTTGCCGCGCACGTTGCAGGGTAAAGCGAGCGCGCTGGCGATTTCCAATCTCAACGACTTTACGATTCGCGCGGGCGCAAACTCCGCGAGCTTACAGGGCGGCTTTGAATCAATCTACGATCAAAGCGTCAAAGACGTATTGCAGGGCACGGGCAAGGAAACGTTCGAGGCCGTTAATTATTTGAAGCGCGTCAATCCAACGCAGTACAAGCCCGAACACGGCGCGCAATATCCACGCGGGCGTTTCGGTGACAGTTTGTTGCAGATCGCGCAACTCATCAAAGCGGGCGTCGGCCTCGAAGTCGCCTTCACGGACATCGGCGGTTGGGACACGCACCTTAATCAGGGCGGCGCGCGCGGTCAACTCGCAGGGCGTTTACAGGAGTTAGGCGCAGGCATCACGGCGCTTGTGACAGACCTCGGCCAACGCATGGATGATGTAGTAATCCTAACGATGTCGGAGTTTGGTCGCACCGTTAGAGAAAACGGCACACGCGGCACGGATCACGGCCACGCCAATGCGATGCTCGTCATCGGCAATGGCGTGCGCGGCGGAAAAATTCATGGCGATTGGCCGGGACTCAAGAACGATCAATTATATGAAGGACGTGATCTGGCTTTGACGACAGATTTCCGCGACGTGTTCGGAGAGATTGTCCAAAAGCAACTCGGCAATTCCGACTTGAAGGACATCTTCCCCGGCTATCAAACAAGCCCCGCAAAGTTTCGCGGCGTGCTCGGCTAGAAACCAAAGTTAATTCTTTTATTTATGTGGCGCTGCTCAATAATAAGCAGCGCCATTTTTGTATTTAACCCGACAGGAATATTCTTTTGTTTGCTTAATACCGAACTCGCCCGAAGTGGTTTGTGAAGAGAAGCAGCGCTGTGGCGATCACTGAAACGATGACGGCAAGCGTGAAGGCTTCGTTATCGCGTCCTGCCTGCACTGCGTCATAGATAGCGACAGAGGCTGTCTGCGTTCTGCCGGGAATATTTCCGGCGATCATAATCGTAACGCCGAAATCGCCGAGCGCGCGTGCAAATGCGAGCGCCGCCGCCGCCAGCACGCCGCGTCTGGCGAGTGGAAGCGTAACGCGAAAAAAAGTTCGCCGCTCGTTCAGCCCGAGCGTGCGCGCGGCGGCTTCCAATTCAAGGTCAACGCTCTCGAACGCGGCGCGCAGGCTTTTCGTGACAAGCGGCAAGGCATGAATCGTCGCCGCAATGATCGCCGCCGTCACGGTGAAGGTCAGGCGTATGCCGAAACGATTGTAGAGGAACGCGCCGAAGAATGAACGCGTGCCCAAGAGAACGAGTAGGTAATAACCAAGCACTGTTGGCGGCAGCACGAGCGGCAGCGTGATGAGCGCGTCAAGCAGATTGCGTCCCGGAAAATGTCTGCGCGCGAGTAGCCACGCAAGGCTTGAGCCGATAACAAGCGCGATCAACGTCGCCGTCGCCGCGACGACGAACGAGAGCCGGATCGGAAACCAATCAATCCCGCCGCCGTTCATTGCGTGCCGCGCCGAAAGCCTTCGCCGATGGCAAAACCGTGTGTGATCGCAATGTGGCTTTTGCTTCGCAGGATCATTCGGTGTTCGGGTTAAGCTCTTTCTTCACTTCTTTTTTGCCCGGACGCTCTATGCCCGGAAGCGTAATGTCGTCTTCCGCTGCTTGCGCCGATTCCGGCGCTTCGTCGTCTTTGCTAAACAAAGGCTTCTGATCTTTGTCGAAACTGACGGCCTGTCCAGCATTCTTATCTTCGCCCATGATAGTGTCCTTTTTGTTAATCGCTAATTTCTGATTGATCGTGTGTTGCTATTTTACACATAATAGACATTCACTGCTCGCAAGAATTAGTCCGGCAAAAGATCGCAGCAGTAATGCCCATCGCGTAAACTGATTTCACCGCGCTTGAATTTTACAGCACGCTCGAAGATCGGCCCGTCAAAGACGAAACTATGAAATTCACCTTGTTCGCCGCACGGATCAACGCCCACCGGAAGTTCTTTGAGAAACTCTTCGTCTAACATTCTTCCCGTGAAAGATTCGTCGAGCATCTGTGCGTTGACGGAAACAACAATAGCCTTGAATCCAAGTTTGATAAAGTCTACGGCGAACTGCTTTGTCTCGCGTCCCCACACAGGATACAGTCCGCGCATTCTCTGGCGCGCAAGAAACTGCTCACGATACTGGCGTATATCTTCAAGAAAAAGATCGCCGAAAACGATTGCCTCAATGCCTTCGCTCTTACGAAACTCCGCGAGCGCTTTCGCCATCTCGCGCTCATACTCCGCGTTCATTGCGCCGCGCGGGATTAAGATTTTGCCTAGCGGAAGATTGATGCTTGCGGCCTGCGCTTCGATCAATTCACCACGCACGTAGTGAATGCCCAAGCGTTCGTCTTCGCGCGATAAAGTCGTCAATAAAGCGGCGACGTGATGCTCGCGCGCCTGATGAATTTCATAGAGCGCCATCGCACTGTCTTTGCCGCCGCTCCACGACATGAGAACTTTGTTCATAAAGATCAATTCGCAAAATCAATTCACTCGCAAGCCATTTGACACGCAAGACGAATTATTAAACAGCCGCGCCGGAAAGCAAAGCGCAGAAACTTCTCGTTTCATTTTTGACGCGCGCCGCCCGCCGCCATAGAATAACTGCGTCATAAAAAGTGCAAATGCTATGCACACATACGAATGATCCATTCCCTGCATCCATTGATACAGCGTTTTGATTCGCTGCCTTCGACCAACACGGAAGCGGCGCGGCAGGCCATGCGCGGCGCGCCGGAAGGCTTGTGCATCGTCGCAGGCGAGCAAACGGCTGGACGCGGACGCCGTGAACGCACATGGATTTCGCCCGCTGGCGCAGGTCTTTACTTCAGCATACTACTGCGCCCGCGTTTAGAGGCGCGCGACTGGCCGCGTCTCACGCTGATGGCGGCGCTCGCCGTTCACGATGCACTCAAAGAGGCGTGTGCGCTTGACTGCGACATCAAATGGCCGAACGATGTGCTGGCGAACAAACGCAAGCTGTGCGGCATTCTCGCCGAAACGATTGAGACGGAAACAGGACGCGCCTGCATTCTCGGTATCGGCATCAATTTGCGCGACGCAGCGTTTCCGCCCGAACTGCGCGACGTTGCCACTTCCGTCGGGGCCGCCACTAATCGCGCGCCCGATACGGAAGCAGTGCTGCAAGCTCTCGTCAGCCAGCTTGTCAAACACTATGCGCAGTTAAATACTCTACACGGCGCGCGGGAGTTGCTCATTGAATGGGCTGCGCGATCTTCGTATGCGACGAATAAAGTTGTGCGCGTAACGCTCGGCGACGAAATATTTGAAGGCACAACGCGCGGGCTTGAGCCGGACGGTGCGTTGCGCGTCGAAACAAAGGACGGGAAAATAAAAATTATCCATGCCGGAGATGTCACGGCGCTCCGCGCAAATGCAATTGAATAATCGAAGCATCAAAGTTAACTTTTCGATGGACAATATACGGCAAGCAAGCGCATCGTCGTCTGAAAAATTGCTTTCGCGTTTGGCCGCCGAATAGCAGGGCGGATAAAAATTAGTTTTATGCTACTCGTTATTGACGCAGGCAATACACACATTAAACTCGGCGTGTATGATGGCGCACAACTCGTCGCGCGCTGGCGTCTTGCGACCGCGCCTTCGCGCACCGCAGATGAATATGGCGTACAGGTGTGCGATCTTTTCTCGCGCGCCGGAATTGATGTCGAAAGGATTGATGCCGTTATCATCGCCTGCGTCGTGTTGCCGCTTAATGAAACTTTACGAAGCATGGCGGAGCATTGCTTTCATCGCGCGCCGCTCTTTGTCAATCACACGATTGAGTTAGGGATGGAGATTTTGTACGATGCGCCGCAGGACGTTGGCGCGGATCGAATCGTCAATGCCTTTGCCGCCTTACACAAATACGGCACGCCGTGTATCGTTGTTGACTTTGGCACGGCGACGAAATTTGAAGCGATCAACGAAAGACGGCAATACATCGGCGGCGTCATCGCGCCGGGACTCGGCATCTCTATGGACGCGCTGTTTGAACGAGCACCAAGACTGCCGCGCGTTGAAATCAAAAGACCGCAAACTGTGATCGGCTCGTCAACCGTCGCCGCGCTGCAATCGGGTATTTATCATGGCTATGCAAGTCTCGTTGACGGCATTCTTAAAAAGATGCGCGAAGAGTTAAACGAAAGGGCGCATGTTATCGCAACGGGTGGCCTCGCGCATTTGATTGCCGACGAATCAAGTTTTATTGAAACGATTGACGACACGCTGGCGCTCGATGGCTTGCGCTTGATTCACGAACGCGTTCGAGCGAAACAAATAACATAGATTTTCGCACGGACTGGACATCAAAATCATAACGACAAACTTAATGATGATAAGCGAGAGAGACGCAGGCGCTGTTGGAACATCACAGTTGACAGAGTACGCGCGTTTGAATTACTTCGATTATTTCACGGAGATTGAAGATACTTTTATACGGCGGCGCGGCAAGCATCTGCTGCTCAGCCCTTTGGATTGGGCGTTGATGCAAAGCTGGAAAGAACTCGGCGTGCCGCTCCACGTTGCGCTTCGCGGCATTGAGCAAGCGTTTGATTCCTTTGAGGCGAAACCGCGTCGGCGCAGCGTGAAATCACTTTTGTATTGTCAGGAAGAAGTCGAAGCACAATTTGCCGAATGGCGTGAATCGCAACTCGGCGCGGCGATAGAAAAAGATGTTAACGTGGAAGATCACAACGCAGAGGATAAGAAAGAGCCTGAAACAAAGGATGCGCGCTTACCGTTTCCACGCGCAGCGATTCAAGAACACCTGACGCGTGCGGTAAAAGAATTGTCCGACATCTGTGCCGTGCGAAAGCAAAGACGCGAAGACGAATTTTGCGAAGCGCTCACACGCGCAATCTCGCGGCTCGAAGAATTGGAAAATGATTTCGCCAAGTCGTCACGCCCCGACGCGGAAAAACTCGAAGCGTCTTTGGCGAGTCTCGAAGAATTGATCGACACAGCGTTGCGCGCGAGCCTCGCGCCCGCAGAACTAACGGCGGCACAGCACGAAACGGAAACGCAGTTGCGTCCTTACCGCAATCGCATGGAGCGTGCGACTTATGACCAAACGTTTGATAACCTGCTGTTGAAACGTCTGCGCGAACAACATAATGTTCCGCGCCTCAGTTTGTTTTACCTTTAACTTGCGCACAAATCTGCTGCGCTTATCAAGGAGCACACGTATGGCACAGATGGTCATCAAGCGCGTCGGTGTTCTCTCAATCGCCAAAATCTATAGTCTCGTGATGGCGGTTCTCGGTCTGATTTTCGGCCTTATCTACGGCATCATCTTTATTCTCTTCGGGGCTGCGATGATGGCAAGGAGCGGCGGCGTAGAAAGTGGCGGGGGAGCAGGAGTCGTTGGTGCGGGTGGCACCGTCCTCTTGGGGCTTTTATTTATGATCGGCATTCCGCTTTTCTACGGCGTGCTGGGCTTTATCATCGGCCCGCTCGGCGGCTTTATCTACAACGCCGCGAGCAAGTACATCGGCGGCATCGAGTTGGAGATAGAAAGCGCGTCGGCCTCTCATGATTCGCCGCCATCGTATGGCGCGCCATACAATGCGCCGCCGTCAACTTTTCAATAAAAACTTGGGAGCTAATTAAGACTCATTAGCAACGTGTCGGCTTCTATGTGATGAGTAAACAAAAACGGCTGCGGCACGCTGCGCATACGCACAGGCCAAAGAAGGCGGCGAGCGGCGCGTTGCTGGAAGTCTTCATCGAGCGCATCGTGCCGGGCGGCATGGGACTGGCGCACGCAGATGGGAAAACGATTTTCGTCGCGCTCGCCGCGCAGGGCGATCATGTTCGTGTGCGCCTCGAAAAAACACGCGGCAACATTGCCTTTGCCTCGATTGTCGAAATACTTGCGCCTTCGCCCGCGCGCGTTGCGCCGCCGTGTCCGTACTTCGGGCGTTGCGGCGGCTGCGATTTTCAGCAGTTAAACTATGATGCACAACTCGAAGCGAAAGTCAGCATCGTGCAGGATTGTTTACGCCGCCTCGCGCGCATTGAAACGCCCGTCGAAGTTACGATCAAAGCGTCGCCGAACCCCTGGCGCTATCGTTCGCGTGCGCAGTGGCAGTATGACGCGCGGCGGAAAGCTTTAGGATATTTCGAGCGCGGTTCGCACAAAGTTTGCGACGTAGTTGAATGCCCCGTGATTGTGCCCGCGTTGCAGGATGCGCTGACGAATTTGCGCGAAGCGATGCGTGACAACTTTTTGCCGGAACACGTCGCAGAGTTTCAGGCGGTGGCGGGCGATGCGGCGGTCTCAATTGTTCCGCCCGTCAATCAAGCGAAGATCGAAAGAGAAGCAAGCCGCACGATTAAGGGCTTTCATTATCAATTCGACGCGACGGGTTTTTTTCAGATTAACCACGAATTGCTGCCGCTCCTCGTTGAAACTGCTCTCGGCAATTCACATGGCGACGTGGCCGTTGATCTTTATTGCGGCGCGGGACTCTTCACGTTGCCGCTCGCAGAACGCTTCACGCGCGTTGTCGGTGTTGAAGCTAGCGAAGCAGCGATTACTTACACGCGCCGTAACCTCGAAACTGCTCAACTCACAAACGCGCGTGTAGAATGTGCAAGGGTCGGCGATTGGTTAAAGCACAACGCAGCAGATTTCGCGCCAATTGATCTTGTGCTGCTCGATCCTCCGCGCGCAGGAGTTGAAGACCGCGACGCACTCGGCGGCATTCTCGCACTGCAATCAAAGCGCATTGCGTATGTCTCCTGCGATCCGGCGACGCTGGCGCGTGATTTGCGCGAATTGATCGGCGGCGGATACACGCTCGATTCCGTCACAGCGTTTGATATGTTTCCGCAAACGCATCACGTAGAAACAATCGCGCACCTTTCCTTATCATCACAGGCGCTCTAAAGTTTCTACAAGTTCAGCACTGTAACGAAGTGCCGAAGAAGTGCGAATTTTATGCACAGGCTTTTCGTGCCGGAGTCTTCACAGTAATTTTATGCGCGCGGTTCCTCATCAACCTTCATGCGCACGCCATCCATTAATCGTTCTGGCGGTTCTCTTCGCGTGTGGAATTTTCGCCGCGCAGTTTGTTAACGCTCAATCGTTAATCGTTTGTTTGCCGTGTGGTCTTCTCTGCTTCGCGCTCGCCGTAGTGTGTCTGGCGCGACGCAAAGGAAAGTTGGTTTTATCAATCGTCGCGCTCGCCTTTTTTTGCGCCGGAATGACGCTTGCGCTCGTCGAGAAGGAAAGCGCGATTGATGGACGTATCAGGGAATTATACGCGGACGGCGTGATTGCTTCCGGTGATCCGTTGGAAGTAACGGGCGTTATCGAGCGAGCGCCGGAAGCTGCGCCGGATGAATTTTACCTGACGCTACGTGTCGAAGCTTTGAGATGGAAAGGCAAAGAACAAAGGGCGCATGGCCTTGTGCAGCTTATCGCTCCGGTGCGAGATGTGGAGACGCGCGCTCGGTATGAAGGGCTTGAATTGCGATACGGGGCGCGCGTGCGTGTGATGACGTTGTTGCGCCGCGAAGAGAGATTCCGCAATCCGGGCGTTGCTTCGGCGCTTGCTTCGCTTGACCGGCGCGGCTTCGATGCCGTCGGATTAATTAAGAGTCCGCTGCTTATCGAACGCCTTGGTGACAAGCGCGTATTTCTGCCGCTCGCGTTGCTTTATGAATGGCGGCAACGTCTTCTCGGAGAGATTGACAAAAAATTCTCTGCGGAGACGGCGGGCGTGCTCGAAGCCGCGCTGCTCGGCAATCGTAACTTGATTTCACACGCGACGGCAGAACGATTTCGTGTGGGCGGAACATTTCATGTACTGGTCATTAGCGGCCTGCACATCAGTTTCCTTGGCTGGCTTGCGTTCGGTTTAGTGAGACGCGCGACGAAGCAGCGCGGCTGGCAATTTGTTTTGACGTGTCTGTTTTTATGGTCGTATGCGCTGGCAGTGGGCGCGGGCGCGTCTGTCGTGCGT